>JACKQG010003765.1_pt1 | contig 18240 bp, 10 predicted proteins | sample 8237621 | NCBI WGS metagenome assembly JACKQG01 (sample SAMN15677084, study PRJNA649215) | marine metagenome | biome: marine; feature: Black Sea; material: saline water; isolation source: suspended particulate matter (SPM) from the Black Sea western gyre | collected 2013-06-09/2013-06-10 | depth... | reverse complement strand
GACCCGTCAAGGGTCCCGATGGCCTGTTTCACGTTGTCTGGGTCTGGCGAGATACGCCCGATTGCGCGACGAATCATCACCTTTCGTACGCCCGAAGCCGCGATTTGAAGCACTGGGAAACCGCCGCGGGCGATGCAGTCAATCTCCCATTTGCGCTTGAACAGTCCAAGCTGTGTGTCGATCCAGTGCCGTCCGGAGGCGGTATCATCAACGGTTGCGAACGTCTGGCTTTCGACTCGGCCTGCCGCCCGATCATTTCCTATCACAAATCGGACGAAGACGGCCACATGCAGATTTATGTCACACGATTCGAGGACGGACAGTGGCGCCGCCATCCGATTACCGCGTGGAACAAGAACATCACGTTTGGCGGAGGAGGTGCCATGCCGTTCATCGGAATTCGCATCTCCGGGCTCGTGCAGGTGGAACCGGGCGCGTTCACTATCACGTACCGGCACCGCGACTACGGATCGGGCCGGTTCGTCTTGGATGAGGAAACGCTCAGACCGGTCGAACGAGACTTGGCAATTCCGTCCGAACACCCGAATGAACTCACCAAGCCAACGATCGCGTTCGACGGCATCAGCGTCAGGCTTGCACATGATGTGGGAAGCCAGGACGATTCGGACACGCGGTACCTGTTGCGTTGGGAGACGCTAGGAGCCCATCACGACCGGCCGAGAAAACCGCCATTGCCGCCCGCCAGCGCGTTGAAGCTGGTGAAGCTCCTGCGAGAATGAGGCTCTGCGCGTTCTTCAGTAGGATTCCGGCAACTTGCCTTGCAGTTTCCTCGCGAAGCAGCTCCGTTTGATGCCGTCTGGACGTGAATTGCCGGGGGGCGTTTTTCGACTCAGGTCCGGGAGTTCCTCTGGGTATCCCATCCACTGAAGATGCGCATCCCGTTCCTTGTTACGGACGATCAACCGGAGCGTGTCGAGAATCATTTTTCGATAACGTGTGCAGTCTTTATCATCGAGACGGAGCAGATCGACCAACAACTCACCAGTTTCACTTAGCGGTTCAATTCGACCATCATCGTGCACGCGGACGCACTGGCCAAAGCCAACTTGGCAAGGATCGGGGACGGCAAGGTCGCTTTTCACGGAATTACAGCTTGCGCAGACGTAGACCAAGTTGGTGTAGTCACATGCCCTCTCCGGTGCCTCCGATCGAGGGACCAGATGGTCGATGTGGAACGTGGCCCGCCGCCTCACCCATCGTTCGCGGCGAAGACAAAAAACGCAGCGAAAGCAGAAATCATCACGCAACCAATCTCGGTAGGACTTGTAATCCGTGTATCCGAACGGTCCATGCCGTCGAACATGAGGTCCTGGCGGGTAGTCGAATGCTGTGATGCGTCCCATTCAGCCTCATTCTCCAACCATCGCGTTCCGCACCTCTTCAACTTCCGCCAACGGCAAAGGCGCGACGAGTCTACGACGATACGTCGCAAGAGTCTGTAGCCTATCCAGTTCAGCCTCTTCTGTCGTCGTGATTCCCGATTCGTGTTTCTTCCGAATCAACCTGCCGCGCCGTTTGTTCGTCTGGGGCCAATCGTCAGTGATCTCCAGGTACGCTTGGAGCGAAAGAGGGCCTTCGAATCCGTCCGGAAAATATCCATGGAAGGAAAACGGAACTCCTTTGCGTGGCCAATTCGCAAAGAAATCAAGCAACTGCCATTCAAGTTCGTCTGGGAGGCTGTAAAGGCGCAACACAGCGTTGTCAACGCGGAGCATCAATTCCTTGGCTCTGTTCGGTTCGATTTGGGAAACAAGAGTTTCGTGCTCTGATGCGACGTAATCAAGATATCTTTCCGCCGCACTAACCACGAGCCTCACACCGTCCGGTGAAATAACTGGAATCGGCATGCCCCGCATCATCCCTGCATCGTTGTCGCGGTTACCGGAGTGGGTGAACGCAAATGCATTGGTAAATGGCGAGTTACACAGAGCCCACAAAAACTCCAACGGCAGGTTCTCTCGTCTAGGGCGAACGACGTTAAACCGACCTGTGACGGCGTGACCATCTCGGTCGATTAGAGCTTTTAGACGCCACGGACCACGACTCACCCGAGCCTCGTTGAGCAATACCTGCGCAATATGTCTCGCGGTGCCATGAAGCGGACGACGGATGACTCTAGGATCAAGGTTCATCCACATTTCGCGAGGCAGCTCATGAATCTGAATTTGCCGATCGAATCGGACAAAGCCTCTCACCGAACCTGCGAAACGACGCTCGGAATATGTTTGAGCATCTTCGGGAAGCGATTCACCCTTGTAGGCCAGACCCTGACCGACCTCTGCAATATCGCCGAGTATCTTGTTCTTCGAACAGTGGAGCCACACTTCTTCAAGATCAGGAATCCGCATGTCCCACGCGGGAGCAACGAAACGCGATTGCCCGATTATTCGATCTGAGGATGCGCCGTATCGCGTGCAGAACAACTCCACGTCGTGCTCACGAACCCGTCGGTAAGGCAGATTCTTCGCGGATGGCCGTGCTACCCTGCGACCGATAAGGATTGCGGATTCCATGTCGGAGAACCGAAAGACCTTGTCGGGAAATAGGCAGATTTCCTCCAACTCGTACTGATTGACGAGGAGTTCTCGAAGGGGGGTCGAGTTCTTGTGGTGGAGCAGTCCTTGCGGCACGACGATCCCAAACACTGCGTCAGAGCTCAGATGAGGCAGGGTGCGTCCCAGCATTTCCGCCGTCTTATTGATGTAGCGCAGTTCGACCAATTTCTTATTGTACCAGTTCTTCTCTTGGGTGCGAAAGTTCTCGAAAGGTGGATTGGCCAGCAGAATCGTTGCGGTCTCAGCTTGCTGTCGCAGCACGTCTCCTTCGAACATGTCGCACGTGCCCAAATCCCAACCGTCGGGGTTGGGAATGTCTGTGAGCGTCAGCGAAAGCCGCGCGATTTCCAGGGCAAACGCATCGACGTCACAGCCGTGAATACGACGACGGAGGTACTGTCGTCGCAGTGAAGGCGTGGCTTTTTCTGGTGGCAACAATTCGGTGAGCAAACGCATGGCCGATACCAGGAACGCCGCGTGTCCACAGGCCGGCTCGAACACGTTTCGTTCGTTTCTCGGCAACTCTTCAATCCAAGGTCGCAACCTGCCCACGATATAATCGACCAGATACGGTGGAGTGCTATGCGTGCCGAGGGCTCGACGCGTTGCTTTGGAAATCAACGTGTTCTCGTAGACGTGTGCCAGTGATTCCGTCGTGGCCAATCTGAGATTGCTGAATCTGTCAATGTCGTCGGCCACTTGTTCAAGGGCCCGGAGTTGCTTCCTTGTCGCAACAGGAATCGGTGGCGCGGCATAATGCTCCGCCACGGCGGTGAAAACCGATTCCACGTCTTTAATTTCAATAGACTCGAAGTTCGGAACTTCTTTGTCGCGCAGAATCTTGGCGGACACGAGCCAAAAGACCGCTTTCAGAAGCCAACCACCTTGTTTCTCGGAAACCGCCTCCCAGCCAAGTTGTGATTTGAGCAATGAGATGTTTCGTACAATCAAATCTTCGAGCCGGTGCCCAATTTCGCTCTCGACCAACGGCATCAATCCAACATCGACAAAACGCAACTGGAATTGGGAATCGAACCGTCCCCACGTCTTGGCGCGATAGACTGCGCCCGGAGCAAGCTCGTCAGAGTGCCGTTTGAAGAACGTCGGGATCTGGGCTTCCGGAATTGGTGCGCCTTGTCGTTGAGCCGCATCACTGCCTTGCTTCCAGCACTCAAGGCCATCGGAACGACAGACAAGAACCAGTGGAGCGCCAATCGGTCGACACGATCGCACCAGTCCTGGTATATCGTCACTGGCATCGACGACAACGATGCACGAAGAACGTGCATCGGTGGGCGGGTGCGCGAACGCAGCCAAACCTACCCGTTGACCTTCCCCGAATTCGAAATCAGCGCGCAGCATTGATCGCCTGTACCCACATTGCTCAAGATGTGGGCGAAGCGTACCGGCGCTGATGGGGTGGCTGGAAGGGATGACAACTCTCCCGTCTAGTATCTATTGTGGTGTCCAAAGTTGCCAAGAACTAACGTGACTATCGTTGTCATGCGGACACGTTTGGTCACACGTTAGCAGAATTCGCGTGTATTTGCCCCATGATTATACCGACAATTACCCCTGGGTGGTAAGAGATGCTGTCGCTGGCAATCTAGGCAAGACTCGCCCTCAGTCCTTTGGCATGATACGGACGTTGTCGAACCAGAACTCGTCGCCCTTCTTGCCGTTTGCGTTCGTACAGAAGCGGAACGTCTGCAATAGCTTCACGTCTGGGAAAACTCTGCGGATGAGCCGGGCGTCGAATTCGGCCTCGTGCCACTGACCGTCGTCTTCGAGCGAGAGCTGTTTGAGGTCTGGAGTCCCGCCTGCTTCGCAAGCCGGACTACCGCCGATGCACACAGAGCCTCGGCCGACCTTGGTACTGCGGAAGGCGTTGACGCACACGCCGACCGGGACGCCCGGCGGGATACGGTAGGCGAATTTGACGATCGGAAATCGGTCGATGTCCCACCAGCGTGGGCGCATGTGGCACGACATGGTCGCTCCGTCCTTCTCGGCATACACGCGGATCGAGTGCTTGCCCGAGGCGGCGGTTGAAGCTTCCAGCCGCGCGGCCGTGTTTCGCTGTCTCGTAAAGCTCCAATAGTAGAACCATTGCTCTCGATTCTCCGGCTCGAAGTCGGTAACGACAACGGGCTCAGTTGCCGTCTCCATGGTTTCAACGCGCAGGCCATCGGGAATCGATGGTGTGACGTACCACAAGGCATCTTCCGCGCCGTGCTCATAGGCTCCCAGGTCCGGGGCTTTGCCCGTGTAGGGCGGCGATACTCCATCGCCCGCGTTCCACGAAAGCTCTCGGTCCAGCGTCAGCACATTCGCCGTAATGTCTGCTTTCGCAATGATCGCCTGCTTCTTCGCCGGGCCAATATAGACCAGATCGCCACGCTCGCCCGGGATTCCGAATCCATCATAAAACGGTCGTGCGTCGTCCACGGGCATCACTCGCCCCGAGCCGGATTCTCGGACGTTCGCCAATGGCTTTCCGGCGTCGATGCCGACGCTGTCGGCCTGCAGGTGGTAGTCATCGTCGTCAGGATCGACGAACAGCGGGTCCGCGTCGATGTTGCCGGCAAACTGGGCCGGTTTCTGCCGGTTCGCCTCCTCAGCCGTCATTATCAATCCCGGCCAAGCCGTCGCGTTCGGAAAAGCCCAGTCATACCGCACCGTCTTGTCGCCCGGTTTCGAACCGAACAGTAGGTTGTGCCGGAAAGAGTTGTCGTCGGCGATGTTCGAATACAGAAGCAAGGCGAGTCCGTCGCCTCCCGGATCGTTTCCCGCAAAGATGTTGTTCTGGAAGACGTTACCCGCGACCATGTGCTCCTGGGGTTTCTCGCCATAATCGACCATCTCGAAGCCGTATTCGTGATTCCGGTACCACGTGTTGTGATACAGTCGTGAGCGCATCATGCCCCAAGGCTTATTCGTTTCCCACTTGTAGGAGTTGATCACCAGCGGTCCGTAGTAGTTGCGGTAGATGACGTTGCGCCGGAAGATCGAGTCGATCACAAACAGCTTTGCACGCCCGTCTGCCGACCCGGAACCTTCAAAGCCGTTGGTGATAACGCAGGCCTCCATTAGAAGCCGCGGCGTGGAAAAACACTCGAAATTGCGCCCCCAGCGACAATCGAAGATGCATCGCCGAACCACGTTATGATCGCAGTCGAACCACAGGCCGAAAGGTCGGTGGCCGGCGCGGCTGATGTGGATTCGCTCGAACACGTTGTGGCTGCAGTCGGAGTTCATCCACAGATCGCCGCATATGTGGCCGTCTCCACGAGAGTAGATGGAACGCCAACAAACGAGATTCTCGTAGCGGTTGTAGTGGCAATCACGGCAGTGGATGGGCGTATAGACCTCCGTGGCACGTTCCATGTGGCAATTGCGGATCACGCAATGATTGGCCGAATCAAGCTGCATCCATCCGCCGCGCTTTGGCAACAGCTTGAGCCCGTCCACCGCGATGTGTTCGTGATTCTTCAGCCGGATGCATGTCGTGCTGCCATCGGTAGACCGCCCACCGGTGACAACGACCCCGTGCGTGGACTGAGCCTGGTACGCAATCGTCGCTCCGTCGCGCCCCGAGCGACCCGGCTCGACGACGCCCTCGTACTTCCCGTCGGCCAAGACAACCGTGTCACCCGGCTGCAGCATCGCGTTGGCTTTAGCCAGAGTGCGCCACGGCCGTTCGGCCGTGCCCGGATTGCCGTCGTCTCCGCCAGGGGACAAGAAATATGTCGCGGCGGATGCCACACGGGAGAACAGCAGAATCGTCAAGCAGACGTTCGAGAGAGTACGAAAACACATGGTCGTCACCTCGACAGCTTGTTGTCTACATCTAGAACTTCATTTGGGAAGTCGTGCCCAAAGACATTTATACCACGATGGTGAATTGTTATGGGATCCGTAACAACGATAATGTGATTTGCGAACGAGAAGGTAGCTCAAGTGGATTGGGAGCACATCCATGGCTATGACGAAACCACTGACGTATCTTGCCGTGTCGGTTCTGTTGTTTGCGTCGCTGGCCCGCGCCGCGGAGCCCCAGCGGCTGGTTGTGTTCAATGACGACGCACAGGTTCTCAGCGAAGCGCCCGAGGAGGGCACATCAGCGTTTGTGCGAGATTGGCTCGACCGCGAGTCCGAGGCTGTGCCGTTCACGACGCTCGTCTTTCTTGCCGCGACGCCGGACGTCTGTACGTTCGACTCGAAGGTCGGCGAGGTGTACGGAGCCCGTTTCGGGCCGGCGTACAACAAGAATTGGACTCCGGCGATGCGCGGATTGCGGGCCGAAGGAACCGATGCGTTACATCTCGTCACCGAGCATATGCACAAAAAGGGAAAGAAGGTGCTCGCCGCGATTCGGATGAGCGACACGCATCACCGGTCGCTCGATCGCTCCAATCCGCTTTGCCCCCAGTTCGCCGTAGACCATCCCGAATACGTTATCAAACAGCCGGATGGCCGCACGAACGAAACGGCACTTGATTATTCCTACCCGGAAGTCCGGCAGCACCGCATGGCGATCATGCGCGATATCGCCGAACGATACGACGTGGACGGATTGGAGTTGAACTTTGTGCGTTGGGCCAAACACTTCCCGCGCGACAAAGGACGTGAGAAAGCCCCAATCATGACGGACTACGTGGGCGAGGTGCGACGCTTGCTCGACGCGGCCGCGAAGAACCGGGGGTTTTCTGACGCTCGATCCCAACCGAAACGACTGACGCTCGGCGTGCGTGTGCCGGAATCGCTGCATGCCTGCTGGCTGGCCGGTGTGGACATCGAGACGTGGGTGAAGAACGGTTGGATCGACTACGTCGTGATTTCGACATGGAATAACACCGACCCGCAGCTTCCAGTCGAAGATTTCGCTCAGTTCACGAAACCGGCCGGCGTGGACACGATCGTCGTGATGGGCAACATGATCGGAGCCATCTGGTCCGGTCCGCCGAAGATCCTTGACCGCCCGGTCGCCATGTCTGCCAAACACGCGGACGGCTATGTCGGAATGCTGCTCACCGAGGCCGAAGCGCGCGGAGCGGCGGCGAACTACTACGCGTGGGGAGCCGACAGCATTTCATTCTGGAACGTGGGCATCCACTTCGGCCGCGCGAAAACTGCAGCGCCGGAACAACGTGAACGGATCGCCCGTTGGACACAAGCGGTGCAAGATCCCAAAGACGTATGCGCGGGTCCGCGCACCTACCGCTACTTGCCCATGGGAAAAGGGCTCAGTAGCCGCAAGCCTCCAACCCGAAACTACCCGTGGTACGACGAAGGCCGCAGCCCGCTCGGCCAACCGAACAGTCCGGTCCTGGAATTCGCCACGGACGCGATCGGCAAGCGGCTTGTGTTCCCATTCCGCATGGCCGACGGCCGCGACGGAGAGCGGCTTGCCGGTCGTTTGCGGTTCTGGATTTACTACCTCAGCGCAGACGACGCCCTACAGGTCGACATCAACGGCAGGCCGATCAATCCAGAAAAGACCAAGAAGTTCCCGGCGGGCGAATTCCGAGGCGGCTTGCCCGGAATGCGTTTCGAGGTCGACCTCGCCGACTGTCCCCCGTTTGCCGGCGACAATCAACTCGGCCTGACGCTGAAGACGGCGGCCGAGCGAAAGCAGGTACCGTACATGGAGGAATTGGAGATTACGGTGGAGTGAGTGGTCTGTGTGTCAAAGCATCGCCCTTTCCGAATCGTCTGGCGAGTAAGTTCCGATCGCACCGGCACCCGAAGAGGGCCGTTCACGGCCCTTCCCCCGCGCAGCGGTACTAGCCCCGGCGTTAACGCCGGGGTGGCGTTACGTACCAACCTTGACATCGCTAGGCCCGTTCACGGGCCTTCCCGTGGCTACGGCTTGAGCCATCTCCAACCGCCCCGGAGCCCCAAACCATGTCGAAGAACTACTACTCCGAAATCAACCTCCACATCGTCTGGCACACGAAAAATAGTTCGCCGCTGCTGACACCAACAGTAGAACCGGTGAATCACCGCCTACTGAAGAAACGCATCATTGACACGCCCGAAGTGTTCGTGCACGAGATCGGTGGAACGGAAACCCATGTCCATCTGGCGGTGACGATGCCGCCGACTCTGACAATCAGCGAATGGATAGGCAGGCTCAAAGGGGGCACTTCCCATGACGTGAACCAACAAGTCGGCAAGCGTCAGAAGGTCCTGCAATGGCAAGTCGGCTACGGCGTGGTCAGTTTCGGCACCGGCGATCTCGAGTGGGTGAAAGCGTACATTCGCAATCAGCGCGATCATCACGCACGTGGCGCAGTTCACGAGCGTTTGGAGCGTATCACACAGTTTGATGATGATGGGTGATGGCTCAGGGGCTCAAGCCGAACAGCGAGAAGGCCCGTGAACGGGCCTCATCTAGAGCGAGGCGGTGGATCGGTTTAACCCGGCGTCAACGCCGGGCCTAGGATCGCTGCGCGAGAATGGCCGTAAACGGCCATAGAAACGAGAGTACCCCCCAAGCCCTGCAATAATCCGTCCCGCATTCTTTGCAGCTACGGGGGAGTAGACAAACACGTTCCAAAACGTGGTATGATGCATGCGTCATCGAACGGAGAAAAGAAAAGGAGAGTACGATGAATGAATCCGACGGTTCACGAGTTGATTGGCTGAAGACTGCCGTTCTGCTGACTCTTGCGGCGGGAACGATCGCGTTGCCATCCCCGACCAAAGCCGCGGAGGGCAGTGATCCGAACGTGATCGACATTGGCTCGCGGCGAGAGTTGTTTGTCGACGACTTCGTGATCGACAAGCTGACAGGCGAAGTCGAGTTGCGGATGCATCACCCCAGACCGCGTGAAATCGCGATTGTGCATGACGCGCCGTGGGAAGGGAGCGGGTCCGGCTACCACACGGTTTTCCAGGACGGCGATCTTTACCGGATGTACCACCGCGGGTCGCATCTGGACGTGACACCGGGAAAACTCAATTCCGGTAGGCACAAGCCGTTCTACTGCTATGCCGAGAGCGACGACGGCATTCACTGGCGGAAGCCCGAACTGGGTATCGTGGAATTCGACGGCTCGAAGAAGAACAATATCATTCTGGACGGACTGGGAACGCACAATTTCGCTCCGTTCAAAGACGCCAATCCGGACTGTGCCCCAGAGGCCCGCTACAAGGCTCTGGCCGGAATCAAGAGCGAAGGCGGGTTGTTCGCGTTCAAGTCGCCGGATGGGATTCGCTGGTCGCTGATGACAGACAAGCCCGTGATCACAAACGGTGCGTTCGACTCGCAGAATCTGGCCTTTTGGGACCCGACCCTGGGCAAGTATCGAGCGTATTGGCGCACCTTCACCGCAGGCGTGACCGAGGCCAAGAAATGGGCGCCGTCCGGCTATCGTGCCATTCGTACGGGGACGTCGAGCGACTTCCTCGACTGGGGCGAGGATGCGGACCTGACGTACGTCGATTCGCCGGACGAGCATCTGTACACGAACCAGATAGGGCCCTACTATCGCGCGCCGCATATCTTGATCGGCATTCCCACACGCTATCTCGATCGCGGATGGTCCGACTCGATGCGGGCGCTGCCCGATCTGGAGAATCGCGAGTTGCGAGCGTCGGCCAGTCGGCGATACGGCACGGCACTCACCGAGGGGTTACTCATGGCCAGCCGAGACGGCGTGAAGTTCAAGCGATGGAACGAAGCCTTTCTGAGACCCGGTATCCAGCGGCCGGGCACATGGCAATACGGCCAGCAGTACATTGCATGTCACGTCGTTGAAACCAAGTCGTCGATCCCGGGCGCTCCGAACGAACTGTCCTTCTACGCCACCGAGGATTATTGGCACGGAAAGGGCGGCACTTTGCGGCGTTACACATTGCGGCTGGACGGATTCATTTCGGCAAATGCACCGATGAAGGGCGGCGAACTGATCACAAAGCCGGTGAAGTTCGACGGCGCGAAGCTCGTGCTGAACTTCGCCACGTCGGCCGCCGGCAGCCTGCGCGTCGAAGTCCAGACCACTGACGGCGAACCGGTCGAGGGTTTTGCTTTGGCCGATTGTTCGGATCATTTTGGCGATTCGGTCGAGCGAGTCGTGACCTGGAAAGACGGAGCGGACGTGGGCGCACTGGCTGGTCGCCCCGTGCGACTGCGGTTTCAACTGAAGGACGCCGACCTATTCGCATTCCAGTTTCGAACGGACTAGTCTTCACGACGGAGACTGTAAAGGAGCCAAACATAATGACAACTCGTTTCACCACAGTTTTCGCAGTTTTCGTCCTCGCCATCACCACCGCCATCCGTGCGGACGATCCCATTGAAATTGGCTCGCGGCGCGAGCTATTCGTAGACGACTATCTGGTCGGAAGTCTGGATGGCGCGAAACGCGTGCTGCACCATCCGACGCCTCAGGAAATCGTGCTGACGCACGATGCCCCGTGGGAAGGCAGCGGCAGCGGGTATCACTCGGTGTTTCGCGACGGCGACTTGTATCGAATGTACTACAAGGCGTGGCATCTGGACGTATCGGGCGGCAAGCTGAATTCGGGGGCGCACCCGTTGTATTGCTGCTACGCCGAAAGCGACGACGGCATCCACTGGCGCAAGCCGGAACTGGGGCTGCACGAGTTCCGCGGCTCGAAGGCAAACAACATCGCTATGGCCTCGGGCAAGATCGGCGGAGTGAACGCGGACCCGGGCCATCCGGCCGTCTTCAAAGACGACAATCCGGATTGCCCGGCCGACGCACAATACAAGGCGATTATCCGTTCGCGCGGCCCGCGCGGGCTGCTGGCGTTCAAGTCGCCCGACGGGATTCACTGGTCCCCGATGAGCGACGCGCCGGTGATCACCGACGGTGCATTTGATTCCCAGAACCTTGCCTTCTGGGACCCGGTGCGGCGCGAGTATCGTGCGTACTGGCGGATCTTCACTGCGGGTGTGACGACCGAGAAAGTCTGGCGGCCGACCGGCCACCGAGCGATTCGCACAGCGACCTCGAAGGATTTCCTCAACTGGGGACCGCATGCCGACTTGACGTACGAAGACTCTCCGTCCGAACATCTGTATACGAACCAGACCAAGGCGTATTACCGCGCTCCGCACATCTTTATCGGCTTTCCGACGCGGTACATCGAACGCGGCTGGTCCGATTCGATGCGCGCGTTGCCGGAACTGGAGCACCGCGAGCTGCGTGCCAAGGCTGGGCTACGCTACGGCACGGCGTTGACCGAAGGCCTGCTGATGAGTAGCCGCGATGGCGTGCACTTCCAGCGCTGGAACGAAGCGTTCTTGCGCCCGGGCATCGAACGCGAAGGCACGTGGCACTACGGCCACCAATACATCGCGTGGCACGTGGTCGAAACCCATTCGGCAATTGACGGCGCGCCGAACGAATTGTCGCTGTATGCCTGCGAAAGCTACTGGACCGGCAACAGCAGCGCCGTGCGTCGTTACACGCTGCGGCTGGATGGCTTCGTCTCGGTCTCGGCACCGTTTGCCGGTGGCCACTTGGTCACCAAACCGCTCACGTTCACCGGCAAGAAACTGACGCTGAATTTTTCCACCAGCGCAGCCGGCAGCATCCGTGTCGAGCTTCAGAAACCCGACGGCCAGCCGATCCCCGGCTTCTCGCTTGCCGACTGCCAAGAAGTGTTTGGCGACGAATTGGAACGCACCGTCACGTGGAAGAGCGGCAGCGATCTCGCTGAACTAGTCAGCCAACCGGTCCGTCTGCGATTCGTCCTACGCGATGCCGACCTTTACTCGCTTCAGTTCACCGAATGACGTACAACGCGGCGCGAGCCGCATCCAGGTAGGGTGGGCCAAGTCTTCGCGGGCCCACCGGAAACCGCTCACCACACGATCGGACGCGCATCGGTCCCACGACGGAGCCTGCCAGAATGGAGAGCCCAGTTCGGTGGGCCCGCGAAGACTTGGCCCACCCTACGAAGACGCGCACACGGCAGCCGTTGGAGTTCACGCCTTAGCGTGTGGAGCAACAGCGAACCTTAATCTGTCAGATACTGCCGCACGGCGCGAGCCAGATCGCGGCCGAAAGCTCTCGCACTGTCGGCAGTCACAGGGCGATCGGCGGCGTTGGCGTAAGGGATCTCGAAGCTGGTGGCCAAGCGAATGCCTTCGATCTGCGTAGCCCACATCGTGCAACTCATTAGATCGCCGTAATTCCCCGTAGTATTCCAGGCCGTGCCGAACGGGAGATTGTCGGTGGTCCGGTAGACGAGCGGGCCTTGCTGGACCTCTTCCAGGATTTTCCCCAATGCGACTTGCTGCTGCCACATGGCCGGGTCGGCGTTGCCCACCATGTAGATCACTTCGTTATGCGATCCCCGAATCCACGGGCAGTGCATATCCATGGCCATGCTCAGCCGGCCCTTTGACCAGGTCGGCACGAACGAACGGATCGCGTCCACCGACGGATAGATACTGTCGCCCCTGTAATCGCGATTGTGGTCGTGTGGTTTGCGGTTCTTGCCTTGATCGCCGTCCTCGACACCATCCTTGTCCACAAACGGAACGACGAGCACTTCGACCTTCTCACGAAACCACTTACCCTCGTCCGTATCATCCAATGCAGCGTCAAGAAAACCCTCGATCACGTAGTTGGCCATGGACTCGCAGGCGTGATGGCGAGCTGTCAAAACGATTCGGTGATCGGGCTCTCCGGCGAGTTGCCCGACGTGAATGCGTTCCACGCCGCGGCCTTTTCGGCTCTTGCACAGCTCCTGGACGGAAAGATGCGGATTGTCTCGATAAGACGCCAGGAACTGACGTAGGTTCTCTTCTTGATAAGGTATGGCAAAGCTGAACCGGACTTCGGCCTGGTCGGCGGAAAACTCATAGGCAAACGACGCCCCCTTCACCCGTTCGGCACCCAGCCAAGACCACGAGCGTCCGCCATCGGTGCTGACCGCCGGACCGCGCACCCCCATCGGATTGTTGCCTGTGAATTGAAAGGTCAACGTTTGGCCGGCGGCGCCGCGTACGCGGAAATTCCAATAGAACCACCAGCCGTTTGTATCGCGCAGATCGGGACGCAGGTACACCTGATCGCCCTCGATTCGCTCGACCACGATGTTGCCGCCGGGATACTGGGCGTCGATTTCTAGCTCCGCCCGCGCCGTTTGCATGTCACCCAACATGAAAGCACCCAATAATGCCGCTAAGGTCAAACCTCGGCGGCCGTGATATGACGTTGCCATTGTTTTAGCTCCCTGTCATCTGAGTCGTCAGAGGTTCGTCGATCCATCCACCGTCTTTGTACTGCAAACAGTCAGAATTTGCGCACAGTGCGCGAATTCCCGTGGGATAGGCTTCCAGCCTGTCAAAGCCCCGGCGGACGACAGGCTGGAAGCCTATCCCACGTTTTGGCTGCGGCCGAAGGCAGTCCCGAGATTAGTCCGCATTTGCCTCAGCCGCCACTTGTTGCCAGAACTTCTTGGCCCGTTGATGGTGGGCAAGGACGTCTTCCAGCTTTTCCGAGTCGTTTAGTTTCAGCGGGACCCGAGCGATCCGCTCGACGGCCCAATCAAGAAAGAAATTGGCGGAACTTCGGCTTAAAAATCGTTTGTCGGAGCCCACTTCGACGTAATACGGTGCAGTTGAAGCAAATCGGAATGTGTGTTCCAGGTCCGTAATCGCGCGGACCAGGAACCAGCCGCTTTGGCCAAAGGTTATCTTGCCGAGATTGATCGCCTGCGACTTCCCGGCAATTGGCACCGTGCGCTCGATTTTGCCGTTCCTGATGATTTCAATTGCCGCAATCGGGTCGCGGCTGATCAACGATACTTCCATGTCGATTTCGACTGGCTGCTCGTCTGTCGAGGCAAACACGTGTCCCGGCAATTGACCGTTGGCCTTGGCCAGCAATAGCGGCCCGTTGGTCACGAACGAGCGGCCGGCCTTCAGCCCCTGCCACCAAGTGTCGTAGTTGAAATCGTCGCCACAGTAGACGTACACACGATTGTAGCCCAGTGGATTAGGCAACACACCCGAGGCGCTTCCGGCCGACGGCGGGACACGCAGTCCGCAGTTGAGGATATGGTAGTAGATCTCCTGAGTCCAGAAGCCGTTGCCACGCGGGGCAGGTAAACGATCCTCGTTGCGCGGTCTTCCCCACGCCTCGCTTTCGTACATGCGACTGCGGCACATGTGGTTGTTCGCCAGGCCGACCGAGTCGAACTGTCCGCTCGCCAGCCAAACGGGAACGTCCCACCAGAAGGGCTTTTCAATGTCGATCCAGACGTCGCCTTCTTCGTGCGCCTGGTTCACGAATGTCATGGGCGAAGGATACTCGCGCGTGGATCCGGTAATTGGCAAGTGCTGTTTGCGGTTGAAGTACATCAACGCACCGCCTTCGCGCTCGTCCTCGCCGGCCATCACGTGGTAGTAACGGTTGCCGTCGATCTGAGTTAACGGATTCTTCGGTCTCTCGCGCGCGGACCATACGTTTCGATTGTTCCACCAAGTGATCACTGGTGCGACGTTAAGATCCTCGGCCCGCATCAACAGCGGTATATCCTCGATCGCGCGATGCACGTGCAAATCGCCTGAGTACCATCCCTCGGCAGCCAGGTTCGCGATCCGCTTCAGGCAAACGGACAACTCCTTGACCGCGGACTCGGCAACGGTGAAGCTGTCCGCGTATTGCTCGTATTCGGGACCTCGTTCAATCTCGACTCGATAGTCGCCAACCGGCAACTGCATTCGAACTTCGCCCGGGCAGACGAAATGATCGCGGAAAAAGGGAAGATCGCCGGCCCGTTGCGGCTTTCCGTCCTTGTCGTGAAGATGGATCCGGCATGGCAACGGAGCGCCAGATTGATCCACAACCGTGATTTGCACATTGGCGTTGTCTGCTGTCGCGAAACGGCTCATGCTGATGGCGAGAATCAATACCAGGATCATTGCTGCAAAACGCATGTCGCCCTCCTACTTTCCTGAGTCGGCTTGCTTGGGTTCATGATACGGAGACAATTGTAGTCTATTCGCGATTGCATGTGCCGTTTCGACACCGCCTACGATGAGATTATTGTCATGAGTCATCTGCCAATGAACAAGACATTCCTCGCCACTGTAATCCTGTTGACCGCGACGAGCGTCGCTCCGTCGTTCGCCGTCGCGGAACGAACTCGCCAGCATCCCAACATCGTTTTCATTATGGCCGATGACTTAGGCTACGGACATCTCGGATGCTATGGCCAGGACAAGATCCGTACGCCGCACGTCGATCAACTGGCCGCCGAGGGGACGCGTTTCACTCAGGTGTATGCCGGACATTGCGTGTGTGCCCCGTCGCGCAGCGTGCTGATGACCGGTAGCCATACGGGCCATACGTCGGTCCGCGTCAACGGAGGTGGCTCGCCACTGCTGCCAGCAGATGTGACCGTTGCCGAAGTGCTGAAAAAGGCCGGCTATGCCACCGGTATCTTCGGCAAATGGGGACTGGGCGACGCGGACACCGATGGCGCTCCGAACAAACAAGGATTTGACGAGTTCTTTGGATATCTGCATCAGGTCCACGCGCATTTCTTCTACCCGTATTTTCTGTGGAAGAACGACACGAAGTACATGCTTCCCGAAAACGAAGGAGAGAAACGCCAGAAGTACTCGCACGACGCCATTGCCGAACACGCTCTGGACTTCGTGCGGCGTCACAAGGACGGCCCATTCTTCCTGTACGTGCCATTCACGATTCCTCACTTCGAGTTGCTGGTGCCCGAGGACTCGTTCAGGGAGTATGAAGGCAAATTCCCGGAGCCGTTCGCGTATGTTGATGGCCGAAACCACTACGCGTCGCAGCCCGCTCCGCGAGCCACGTTGGCTGCCATGATCACGCGCATGGATCGGGACGTCGGTCGCATCATGGCTCTGTTACGCGAATTGGATATCGACGAAGACACCATCGTCTTCTTCACCAGCGATAACGGTGGCTACCGGCTGGCCCGGCCCGGCGAAGAGGATTTCTTCAAAGGCAACGGCCCATTGCGCGGCGGCAAAGGCACGTTCTACGAAGGCGGAATCCGAGTGCCCATGGTCGTGCGCTGGCCGGGCAAGGTCGCGGCCGGCGCGACCGACGATTCTGTGTGGGCGTTTTGGGACATGATGCCCACGCTGGCTGAACTGGCCGGCCAAGAACCGCCCGAAGGAATCGACGGGATTTCGGTACTCCCTAGACTTCTGGGCCAGCCCCAAGACACGTCAGATCGCTTCATGTATTGGGAAAAAACAACCGGAAATCGCGGCGGCACACCGCCCTGGTCGCAGGCTGTCCGGATTGGGAAATGGAAAGCCATTCGCCAGAAGCCCAAGTTGCCTCTGGAGCTGTATGATCTGGAGAATGATATCGGCGAACAGAACAACGTAGCCGCCGAACATCCGGACGTCGTCAAACGAGTCTCAGGCTATTTGCAGACCGCACGCACGGTGCCGCGCATCTACCCGCCGGAAGAGCCCAGTTGGGGCTACGATCGGTTGAAGACGGGTTACGTCAAGTAGCCTGCTAACCGACGCTGCGAAATCGGGAGCTACTGTACGCGCGATTCCACCAACTCCACGTCGTCGAACCACGCTGTGCCGGTGCCGTCTCTGACGTTTAGATAGATGCCGACGGTGTCGCTGCTCGGTGTAATGCCGACGGCGGTTACGGGGTGCCAGAGTCCTTCCGTGTTGACCAGGTTTGTTGCGACCGTTCCCTGTTTGGCATCGCCTGTCACCCAGATTGCGATTGTGCCCGCGAAGTCGTTGCTGGTCTTTGCCCAAAGCCGCAACCGATAGGTTTTGCCTTTGTCTACGGGCACGCCGGTCTGGTACCAGCGTCCCCAGGCTCTGGTCCTGAGTTTGCGCTCGTCGTCGGCCGAACCGACTTTGGTGCACTGCAGTTTGGCTGAGACTGCGCCGCTGTGTGCGTTTTCGTTATCCAGTTCGAAAGCGAACTCGCCGCACATCACGCTCTTGCGCCATGCGGCCGGCTGGCGCTCGAAGCCGCCGTCCTGGACGACGCTATGCTCCTCGTTCATCGGTGGCACTTTGACCAGTCGCACGCCACGCGATATTCCGCCTTCGCCGGCACTGTCTTCCACGCGAACGGCCAGTGTGTTTGGCCGGTCGTAACGGACGGCATCGGTGATATCCAGTTCGAATGCCTTTTTCCACGAGTCGGTGTCACCTTTGTACGGGTACGGTCGGTCGAGCAGTTTCCGCCCGTTGACCCATACGACGCAGACTTCGTCCACGGCGCCGAAGACGAGCCTCAACTGCGGGTCGCCGGCCTCTCGTTTGACCTGGAAGGTTGTCCGATACCAGGCAAAGCCATCGTAGTCTTCGCCGTGTTCTTGGCGCCACAGCTTTCCGACCGGCTGCACTTCCCACGGCTCGTCTGTCGAAATGTCAAGCCATTCTGACGTATCGGCGCTTTCGGCAAACCAGTTCTCTTCGCTTCCCCGGTTCCTGGGATCCCATTTGAATTGCCACGGGTCTGGCAACGGTTGGCCGGGCACCCTCATGTTCCGTAAGAGCTTGCGGTCCCAGGTCCTCGTCTCTGCCCAGGCCAGATATCCCATGTTCGAGATCAGGTCGGACTCGACGGAGCGGCGGAAGTCGTCGAGTTCTTCGATTGCCGCGCGCAACTCCCGAATGCCACCTGCCTCGCGATATCTG
>JACKQG010003764.1_pt1 | contig 18242 bp, 8 predicted proteins | sample 8237621 | NCBI WGS metagenome assembly JACKQG01 (sample SAMN15677084, study PRJNA649215) | marine metagenome | biome: marine; feature: Black Sea; material: saline water; isolation source: suspended particulate matter (SPM) from the Black Sea western gyre | collected 2013-06-09/2013-06-10 | depth... | reverse complement strand
TGTCGTCAGCTCGTGTCGTGAGATGTTGGGTTAAGTCCCGCAACGAGCGCAACCCCTGTCCTTAGTTGCCAGCACATAATGGTGGGGACTCTAAGGAGACTGCCTGGGATAACCAGGAGGAAGGTGGGGATGATGTCAAGTCAGTATGTCCCTTATGTCCAGGGCTACACACGTGTTACAATGGCCGATACAATGGGTTGCCAACCCGCGAGGGGGAGCCAATCTCAAAAAATCGGCCCCAGTTCAGATTGGAGTCTGCAACTCGACTCCATGAAGGAGGAATCGCTAGTAATCGCGCATCAGAACGGCGCGGTGAATACGTTCCCGGGTCTTGTACACACCGCCCGTCACGCCATGGAAGTCGGCAGTACCCGAAGCCGGTGGCCTAACCCCTTGGGGAGGGAGCCGTCTAAGGTAAGGCCGGTAACTAGGGCGAAGTCGTAACAAGGTAGCCGTACCGGAAGGTGCGGCTGGATCACCTCCTTTCTAAGGAGCATCCCGAAGAAATTCGGGAGATGGTCGAACTTGGTTAGTCGACGCACGCATACCTTTATATTTGGGCTTGTAGCTCAGGTGGTTAGAGCGCATCCCTGATAAGGATGAGGTCCGTGGTTCGAGTCCACGCAGGCCCACAATGGGGCTATAGCTCAGTTGGGAGAGCACCTGATTTGCATTCAGGGGGTCGTCGGTTCGAACCCGGCTAGCTCCACAGCCGTTTTTTTACAAAGTTAAAATTCTGTCTTTCATCATGAAAGACGAAATAAAAGATAAAACATGGGGGGACTTGATTCTTTCCATTTTCTATCGATGTTATTTGACAATTTGGACCAAGCGCTGGTAGCGCATTACTAACACTGATAATTTAGTAAAGCTACTAAGGGCGTACGGAGGATGCCTAGGTACATGGAGGCGATGAAGGACGTGGTAAGCTGCGAAAATCCCCGGGGAGGTGCAAACAACTGTAGATCCGAGGGTATCCGAATGGGGCAACCCATCCAGGGTCATGCCTGGATACTTCCATCTGAATATATAGGATGGAGTGAGCTAACGGGGTGAACTGATACATCTAAGTAACCCTAGGAAGAGAAAATACAAATGATTTCCTCAGTAGCGGCGAGCGAACAGGAAAGAGCCTAAACCGTATATGTGCCAAGTCTGCAAACATTGCATATACGGTGTAGTGGGACCATTCTAGAGGGAATTGCAGTTCCTTCGGCAAGTCAAAAAATCTGATATTAATCGAATGATATGGAAAGATCAGCCATAGCAGGTGATAGCCCTGTAGATGAAAGTTGATGATCTTGCTGAGAGTGGCACCCGAGTAGCGCGGGACACGAGAAATCCTGTGTGAATCTGCCGGGACCATCCGGTAAGGCTAAATACTCCCATGTAACCGATAGTGAACTAGTACCGTGAGGGAAAGGTGAAAAGTACTCCTAGCGGAGAGTGAAATAGAACCTGAAACCGTATGCCTACAAGCGGTCAGAGTCCCGATTCGTCGGGATGATGGCGTGCCTTTTGCATAATGAGCCAGCGAGTTGCTCGTATGTTGCAAGGTTAAAGTCGTAAGACTGGAGCCGAAGGGAAACCGAGTCTGAATAGGGCGTTAAGTAGCATGCGGCAGACCCGAAACCGAGTGATCTAGCCATGGTCAGGTTGAAGTTCCGGTAACACGGAATGGAGGACCGAACCCACTTATGTTGAAAAATGAGGGGATGAACTGTGGTTAGGGGTGAAAGGCCAATCAAACTCGGAGATATCTGGTTCTCGCCGAAATGTCTTTAGGGACAGCGTCATAGCAGTGTACCGGGGGTAGAGCACTGGATGGGTTAGGGGGCCCACAAGCTTACCGACCCCAACTAAACTCCGAATACCGGATACATGATCTATGGCAGTGAGACTGCGGGGGATAAGCTTCGTAGTCGAAAGGGAAACAGCCCAGACCAACAGCTAAGGTCCCTAAATCTATGCTAAGTGATAAAGGATGTCAAATCGCCCAGACAGCTAGGAGGTTGGCTTAGAAGCAGCCATCCTTTAAAGAAAGCGTAACAGCTCACTAGTCAAGGGGTTTTGCGCCGATAATATCCGGGACTTTTAAGCATAGTACCGAAGCTTTGGACTTCCGACATTTGTCGGAATTGGTAGGCGAGCGTTCCATTAACCTGTGAAGGTTGACCCGTGAGGGCAGCTGGAGGAGATGGAAATGAGTATGCTGGCATGAGTAGCGATAAACACGGTGAAATTCCGTGTCACCGAAAGCCCAAGGGTTCCTGAGTAAAGTAACTCTGCTCAGGGTTAGTCGGATCCTAAGCCGAGGCCGAAAGGCGTAGGCGATGGAAAACGGGTTTAATATTCCCGTACCAGTGTGTGATTGTTTGAGCTATGGGGGGACGCAGACGTGAAAGGTCAGCCCGGTTTTGATTGTCCGGGTTTAAGTGCGTAGGAGGTTCTGGTAGGTAAATCCGCCGGGATATTCAACTCTGAGACACGAATAGGAGGACTTAGTCCATAAACTGACCCTAATCATACTGCCAAGAAAATCCTCTATGTGAGATCACAGGCTGACCGTACCCTAAACGGACACACGTGGGCGAGGAGAGTATCCTAAGGTGCGTGAGAGAATCCAGGTAAAGGAACTAGGCAAATTAGCCCCGTAACTTCGGGAGAAGGGGTGCCTCAATTAGGTGAAGTTCTTCGCGAATGGAGCCGAAAGAGGTCGCAGCGACCAGGCCCAATCGACTGTTTATCAAAAACACAGGTCTATGCTAAGTCGTAAGACGAAATATATGGACTGACACCTGCCCGGTGCCGGAAGGTTAAATGGAGGGGTTAGCTTCGGCGAAGCTCTGAAATGAAGCCCCGGTAAACGGCGGCCGTAACTATAACGGTCCTAAGGTAGCGAAATTCCTTGTCGGGTAAGTTCCGACCTGCACGAATGGTGTAACGAATTGGGCACTGTCTCTACCTGGAGCTCAGCGAAATTGAAGTGTCGGTGAAGATGCCGGCTACCCGCAGCAGGACGAAAAGACCCCGTGAACCTTTACTATAGCTTAGTATTGGATTCTGGTTCTGCATGTGCAGGATAGGTGGGAGGCTTTGAAGCCCCGATGCTAATCGGGGTGGAGCCATCCTTGAAATACCACCCTTGTATTGCTAGAATTCTAATTTTGACCCTTGAATCAGGGCAGAAAACAGTGCTAGGTGGGTAGTTTGACTGGGGCGGTCTCCTCCCAAAAAGTAACGGAGGAGCCCAAAGGTTCCCTCAGCACGGTCGGTAATCGTGCGTAGAGCGCAAAGGCATAAGGGAGCTTGACTGTGAGGTTGACGGACCGAGCAGGTACGAAAGTAGGGCTTAGTGATCTGGTGGTTCCGCATGGAAGGGCCATCACTCAACGGATAAAAGGTACTCCGGGGATAACAGGCTTATCGCCTCCAAGAGTTCATATCGACGAGGCGGTTTGGCACCTCGATGTCGGCTCATCGCATCCTGGGGCTGGAGAAGGTCCCAAGGGTTTGGCTGTTCGCCAATTAAAGCGGTACGTGAGCTGGGTTCAGAACGTCGTGAGACAGTTCGGTCTCTATCCGCTGTGGGCGCAGGAGATTTGAGGGAATCTGCTTCTAGTACGAGAGGACCGAAGTGGACGAACCTCTGGTGCACCAGTTGTCTCATCAGAGGCATGGCTGGGTAGCTAAGTTCGGACAGGATAAGCGCTGAAAGCATATAAGCGCGAAACCTATCCCAAGATGAGATCTCCCTTCCTTTAAGGAAATAAGGCTCGTTGAAGACTACGACGTTGATAGGCCGCAGGTGTAAGTACAGTAATGTATTCAGCTGAGCGGTACTAATTAGCCGAAAGGCTTTACTAATATTTCGGTGTTGGAAATGACTCCAGCCTTGGTCCAAAAATAATTAATACTATTCCGGTGACTATAGCATAGGGGATACACCCGTTCTCATTCCGAACACGGAAGTTAAGCCCTATTGCGCTGATGGTACTGCGCGGGAGACCAGCGTGGGAGAGTAGGTCGTTGCCGGGAACTATTGAAAGCCCCATCCACCAGTTTGTGGATTGGGGCTTTTTTTTATTTATTGCAATAGCCCGTACCTGAATCCTGTCTTCCTGCCTGCGGCAGGCAGGCTGTATTCTGTCTCCTGTTTGTGACAAACTTCACATTATTTTAGTCCCTTCTAAAATGGGTTGTATTCTGACCTGTTCAACTGGTAAATTAACCAGAGGAGTAAAGCCATGAAAAAATACATTCACACATATTTATCTCATTTTACCTTCTTCATCCTGATTGTCTTGTTACCACCAAAAGGAATATGTCAAACTGTTGAATTGATCCCCGAACCCGGATTTTTTGAGTACGCGACATACTATATAAGCGGATTTGATGTCCAAACGGGTGCTTCTGATATCCAGCTTTGTCGATATAGACTTCACATCAATCAATCGACTCCAATAGTTAAAGTCGTATTCCAATCATCCATGGTTTCACCACAAATGGGAATTTCTACCCCCGTGACGATTGTCGACGTTGAGGTAGATATCCTCAATCCACAGGCTGATGTTGTCTTTGATAACCGGAATATCTCTTTGGATACTCAGATGTTATATGATGTCAACGGGAATGCGGTTATTCTGCAGCCCAAAATAAATGAAATTATTAATGCTGCAGCGTTTAATGAGGTACTCAATACCGTACTTTCCAGCGGACGTTTACCTGACGGCGAATATTCATTTAGCATTAGCGTGTATTCCGGTTCTGATCCATCTTCGTTAACATTAGCCGGTCAGGATTCTAAAACCATCATTGTACGAACGCCAACAACGCTATCACTTGAATCTCCCGGAGGAATTCCGGCGGATATAAGCTCTACGCAAATTTATACGATATTTCCTATTTTTAATTGGAATGCCCAGACCTGCATGACCTGCGAAAATTATATTCGGGTGGCTGAATATAATCCTGAAATACATTCGTCAGCGGAAGAAGCCATCGACGACAATCTATCTCTTCCGTTCAATCAAGTTACCGGGTGGGAATCTGTGGGGACATTCACGTCATTTCAGTATCCGGTATCCGGTGCCAGGCAGCTTGAATTTGGACTTATTTATGTTTGGCAGGTTAAACAAAGCTTATTAACCACAGAAGGTGAGGAGGAAATATTATCCCCGGTATGGGCATTTAAAATCGCCGATATGAATCAAGAACCCGAGCAAGACGAGGTGATCAATACCTTACTTTTGACGCTTCGAAATGTTATCGGTGAAGATCAGTATGCTACACTGTTTGGACCAAATGGTGAATTGAATGGGTTTCTTCCGAGTGGATATTTTACCAATGATGATATAACTATTGACGAAGCAGGTGTTTCATATATATTAAATGGAATATTAACCGGGTCATTAGAAATAACAAATATTCAGGTGGGGGAATAATCATGTGTGATAAAAACAAATGGATATTCTTCCTCACATTGGTCGTGGGTGTAATTTTTGCAGGAGATAAAATTGCCGTCGCGACAAAAGTGTTTGGAAAAGCAGAGGTTGGACGGAACAATCCGGTTGTTTATTCTATGATCAAACCCGGGACAATTTTGTCGGATGGTGACAGAGTTCGTACCGGCAGCACAGGGTTTGTAACCGTCATATTTATTGATGATAAATCTGCCTTAAAGATAAAAGAAAACACTGAATTAGAAATCACAGGAATCCTTTCAGCAACCAAGATTAACAAACAGATTAACATAGATATTGGGACACTCCGAGCAACGGTAGAAAAACAAAAAAATACGGAATTTGTCATCAGAACTCCTACGTCTGTAGCCTCAGTAAAAGGAACAGATTTTTGGTTGATTTCAGATCCGTTTACAGGAGATCAACTCATTGGTTTAGAGGGAACAGTGAACTTATTGAATTTGTTAACAGGCGTTTCGATTGATGTCCTGGCAGGCTACACCGGAAATTCTACAATAGACGGAGCCGTAAACGATTCTGAAACGGATGAAGCAACGATTCCTGATGATCCGGATGAAGCAGAAGTGGAAAGCGGATCTGAACTTAGAATATATCTTGAAGGTCCCGACGGAACGCAAAAAGTAATATTGATCCAATATCAATAGTCTTTTTCCTTCCAAATAATACGGGTAAACTCTTTTCATGAATGCGCAAATAACCGGGTTCATAAGAAGGATTATCACTCAGTATATTTTACCATTTTCTTTGGTATGGGGTGCATCCTCGGTTGATGAACTGTATCATAAGCCTATACAAACTCATCCTAGCGGAGAAAATATTATTATTACGTTATCAACAGTTGGAAATGTTCTCCCGATAGAAGGCACTGTTTATTACCGCACATCAACCCAACACCATTTTCAAGAGATCCCGATGCGGTTTCAAAATGCGGAATGGAAAGGAATAATCCCAGGGGAGCAAGTCGTGGCACCAGCCTTGGAATATTTGGTTATTCTATGGATGAATGAAACAGATGTTATCGCTTTTCCGCGGGAAAACCCATTCGATACTCCATATCGCATTATTATCACCCCTAAAGAAAGGACAAGGCAATTTCCTAATAGGGGAAAAACATTATCCTATTTTGATGAAACTGTTGAATCAAATATGATGATTCTATCGCCGGAGCAGGGTGAAACACTCCATAGAGATCAGGTTGTTATTGCCGTATCGTTTTTTGGTGTGATGGAATTAGATCCTGAATCCATTCAAATTGTAATCGATGAGAAGGATTTTACAGATCAGGCTGAAATCGGGAGTGGATTGATTAGTCTTGTTCCTAAAAAATTGAAACCGGGAAATCACATAATTACTGTTTTTGCGCAAAATATTCATGGGATGGAAATGATTCCAATAAAATGGAATTTTAATGTAGTTAAATATGGATTGGACATCACAGATAAATTTGTTTATGACGGATCATTATCTTGGTATTTATCGACGGAAAAAGTAGTAGGTAACGTTCTGAATATTTCAGAAGTAACCGGAAAAATTAACGGAAGCCTGAATTGGATAAATACTGTATCGAATTTTCGGATGACAACCAGAGAAACTCCATATCAACAATCTTATAACCGGGTATCATCCACAATAAAAATGGGCGAATATCTCACAGTATTTGCCGGAGACTTCTATCCGCATTTATCATCGTATTTAATTGCCGGAAGACGGATACGAGGATTGGGTGTTTCTTTGTCTTTTCCGTGGCTGAAATTGGATATTATCACCGGGGAATTGAATCGCGCGGTTCAATGGCGAGGAGATGTCAATCAAGGGTATACATTGAATTCTATGTTAACAGAGGTGAAAGAGGGAGGTGGCTACACGTACTTTTTAGATAGAACCGGTTATACGTTTACAAGAAAAATAGATACATATCGCCTATCTTTGAATTACAAATCCACGTTTCATTTTGGACTGTATTTTTTAAAATCAGCGGACGAACCAGGTTCTGTCTCTCAAAGGATTCCTTCTGAAGCCACATTTACAGTAGATACTTTAGCCACAGGAATCACCCCCGGTGACTACACTTTCTCAGAATTTCAAACCGCTCTTGCTGCCGCCAATGGAACATTGAATTTTCCTTCATCGAAATGGAGCGGAGGTAACCCTGAGGATAATTTAGTCATTGGGTTCGATACAAAAACGTATTTTGACCAGCGCCAAATAAGTGCGGAATTCAGCTGGAATTTAAGTCTGTATAATCGAAATATTTGGGATGGGGCTATGTCCCGAACAGAAATGGATACAACATTAGACGACAGTTTAGATGGATTAATTGGAGTGCAGTACGACGAGCATGGACTCATTACAGGTACTCCATTGATGATAGATACTACATTAATACTGAATCCGGTAGCTTACGAAGGAATATTCACAATTAATCCTTATATGACGCCGTTAGTGCCCTTCGATTATATGTCCTATGAAAAACACCCCATAGCGACGATTATAAATATGCCTTCATCGGCGTTTCATTTTCGATTAAACGGGCGATATCCGGGTAACAGCTTTCATCTAGAATATCGACAAGTTGGACCGGAGTTCGTCTCATTCGGAAATCCGTATTTCACCGGTAATATTCGGGAATTTACCATAGGTGACAGGTTGACCATGCTCGACCACAAGTTAATCATAAATTTGAATTATAAGTATCAAGACAATAAAATACTACGTTCTGAAATTGACCCATTGCGCACCTATACTTTTGCGTTTGGGGTGACGCTTATTCCCGGACAAAATGTCCCTTCTTTTACTTTGAACGTCCATTCAATCAATCGGAATAAAGATATCGACGATTTTGGTGATGGCATGGATATGCGAGAACAATCAAGGACATCCAATGCATTGTTTTCTGTGAATCTTCCGTTTGAAATTGTGAAGACAAAAAACACCTTGACCATAAATTACAACACAGTCAATAACACGGACTTACTTTCTGAGCGTCGACATCCTGGATATATCTTCCCAAAAACAGATACAAAGACAATTTCCGTAAACATTACCAATAGGATTTCACCAACACTTCGTACGATATTCAATGCGTTTCAAACTGAGATATTTCTCCCCACCGCGATTGGAGTTGCGACAGCCATTGATAATGTGAAATGGCGTTCCATGGGATTTGGAATACACTACGCCATGTTCAATAATAAAATTCGATTTATGGGAAATTTCTCAACACTTTCAAGTTCAGACTCAGCCGGACTTAATTTTTTGAATGGTAAAATGGGGTGCGAAGTGGACATTTGGAAAAATGTTCGATTACGTTTTGCAGGAAATCTGCAGCTCAATGAAAATCATCTGGATCAAACTGACGAAGATGAGACAGAAAATGAACCTGAAAATCCATCGACTTCCACTTGGGAAATGAATACATCCGGATTACAACTCAGCATTAACTACACCTTCTAATCATGAAAATAACCATAAAAGACATAAAAACTAAACTCCCGGGATTCGGGTTAACTGTGGCATCCATTTTGGTAATAACATTCTTACACTGGATGGGTGTATTTGATCAATTCGAGCTCAAGACCTACGATTATAGATTCCATACTGTTCGCGGACCGCTAAGCGGCTGGAGAGCCAGCGACTCAACATATATTAATAAAGGACTTGATATTGTCTTAGTCGAAGTAGATGACGAAGCATGGCGGCTGGTTCCTGAGTCGTGGCCATATCCACGTGGAACTATTTGGAGTCAAGTGATACAAAATTTATATAAAGCAGGAGCGAAGGTGATTGCGTTTGATATTCAGTTTGATGCTCCGGAAGCTAAATCTGATTATTTACACCAATTTGCAAATAGCCTTCAGTCCGAAGAGTTTCGACACTTAATACCAAAACATGGAGATGTTGTGCTTGGCGAAATGATTGCAGAGGCGAAGGCTCATGGTACAGCTGTAGTTATCAATACCAAAATGGTGATGGAGGTTAATCGAGTTCCGCCGCAGTACATTTCTTACCCCACAGATGCCATCATGGCGGGCAATCCTGAGACAGGATTAATCAATGATCTGATGGATTCGGATGGTTTTTCAAGACAATACGCTGTATTAAATTATCTGTCGCACGACAGAGAACACGGATATCTCACATTAGGGTTAAAATGTGTCAAAGCGTTTTCGGATATCCCGGATTCAGAGGTTCCGGATTATGATCCGACATCCAGACAATGGACGTATGGCGCATATAATATTCAGTCGTATGGAGAATCCAATGCTTTTCTTGTGAATTATTACGGTCCGGCTTCCGGATATAAACTGGTTGGTGGAAATCTTCCTGCCTGGGGAACATACCCAAGATATTCATTAGCGTATGTGATTGATACAAAAGATGTGGAACTAGCAGAATCTTCCGAAGATATAGATTGGATGAGCCAATTCATCCCCGGAGAAATACCGGACTGGATTCTTGCAATTGATGATGCCGAAGAACGCAATGAAATGATTACGATAATGGGATTAGGCCATGAGTTCGACATCACCAAATCTCCGTTTTACAATAAAATAGTTATGATTGGTACGACGGTTGAAACCCACCACGATTTCAAGCAAACCCCCTTTTATAATTATATGGGGATTTCACAGATTACGCCCGGTTTGGAAACGCATGCAAATGCTATTCAAACTATTTTACATGAGAACTACATTCAATCTTTTGGAGGTAGAATTACGGAAGTACGGTCAGATATTTATTCAAATAGAGCTGTTCTTTACCATATGGGTTTGGTAGCCGGATTGAGCATATTGACATTCTTATTTATCACATTTTTCAACCCGGTACTCGCCGGTGGATTGATGATTGTAGAAGGACTACTGTATTTTGGAATCATTTTTGGATTGTTTTCCGGTGATATTTTTTGGGGGTTGAAATCAATCTTTGCGAAATTCTTCACAGAAAATATTTTCCTTACGTATCCGCAAATATTTTCCGGGTCATTACCATTGCCGGGGCAGTCCATAATGTTCCCACTTATTGTCCCGTTGGCAGGGATATTTCTCACCTACGCATCCAATGTGATTTATCAATACATCAATGAACGTAAAGATAAACATTTCTTAAAAAGTACATTTGGGGCATATATTTCACCGGAATTGATTGACCAAATGTATGAAGAAAAGCAAGAACCGAAACTTGGCGGTGAAGCAGGCTATCATACCGCATTTTTCTCCGATATTCAGAGTTTCTCCTCATTTTCAGAAGTGATGAAACCTGAAGATATGGTTGCCTTAATGAACGAATACTTGACAGAAATGACAGATATATTATTAAAAAGACATGGCACGCTTGATAAATATATTGGAGATGAAATTGTGGCGTTTTATGGAGCACCGGTTCCTGTACCCGATCACGAGTATCAAGCATGCATGACCGCATTAGAAATGCAAAATAAACTTGGAGAACTTCGCGAGAGATGGACACAGGGCGATTATCCGGAGATTGTTCATGCCATGCAGCATCGAATTGGAATGAGCAGCGGTCACTTGGTAACCGGAAATATGGGATCAAAAATGCGCATGAATTACACCATGATGGGAGATATGGTAAACCTTGGTTCACGTCTTGAGTCATCCGCAAAACAGTATGGCGTGTATATTCAGGTGGAAGAAACATTATATACAACTGTTAAAGAGAAATTCGAATGGAGATTTCTGGACTATGTACGTGTAAAAGGTCGAAAAAAGCCGGTGAAAACATTTGAACTTTTGGCAGAAAAAGGGACACTAAATCAAAACACTCAGCAATTACTTGATACGTTTCATCTTGCTCATAATCTATACTTTGAACAAAAGTGGGATGAAGCGATTAAAACATTCAAAGAAGCGGAAAAATTGGAGGATTTGTTCCCCGGTAGGAATACAAATCCATCTACCGTCTTTATTAAACGGTGCGAGCATCTTAAAAACAATCCACCCGGAAAAAGCTGGGACGGCGTGTGGACATTGACAGAAAAATAATGGTGACGGGAAAAATACGTGCGATATGCATCACAAAATCGAAGTACACTTTTACATAATATTCATTAGGAAATTGGCAATGTTTCGAAGAGATATCATTCAAAATGTTTTTTGCGTCTTGATTATCTTGTCAGTACTTTCCTGCGATATATTTGTGGAAGTAGATAATGTTTTCGATCCGCAAGATGTACGATATTTGCCACCCATGACTGAAATTTTCAGTGGTCCCGGTGACGGAGACACGTTGTCAGTTAATTCCGTAACGTATATTTGGCGTCATGCCGATTCACTGTATTGGCCTGATTCGCTGGGCGATTACCAAATCCCTGCTGGTATTTCTTATTCGTATAGGATTAATTACGGCGCATGGTCTCCGTGGACATCCGGGCATGACCTTCTGTCCTCTCCACATTCGCAATGGACGTTTGACATAGACCTTGGCACACATTCTCTGGTATTGGCATCTTTGGATGATCAAGATTATGTTTTCGAAGTCAAAAGCATGTATCCGACAGACATCACTGAAACAGGTTGGCCCTTTCGGGATTTTTCCATTGATGCACTCAACGGTCCGGCACTAACCATGATTCCGCTAAGGGTTTATGCAGATTCTTCCTCCAGTTTTATGATGTCTGTCAAAGCGGAAGATGTCGTGCAAATGATGGGCATCCATCTATTGGTAGACTACGATCCTATCTTCCTGGAATTGACAAATTACAGCATTCAATCCGATGAAGGTGAATTCCTTTTGGAAAGTCAGGTGACAGACATTAATGAATTCACATTTGTCGAACACGATACCACCGACGGACTCTTTGATTTGAGCATTGCATTAGCTGGTGGTGACTTTACCGGTGTAAGCGGATCCGGGATTATTATCGACTTTATCTTTACTCATATCGGAATGCTGGGGGAAACATCTGTGGACATCCTCCCGGAAAGTACAATTCGCAATATGTACAACGAAACCACCATGAACGAAATTAGGAGCGGATATGTGGTGGTGGAATAGAAATTTGTGGCGAATCAAGAATTTTCTTGTGAACTATACGTTTTACTTTATTGCGCTAACGAGTGTGATCTGCCAAATCACCTTTGCCGCCGTCACCAGCAACGATTCCACAAACAGCAGTTTGGTTGTTCCTGTGAATATGAGCGTCTTTTATCCGATAGCTGACGTGAGTACGGATTCCATTAATTTTGGTGAAGTTGAAATAGAGACAATTACGAATTACGAATTAGGAATTACGAATAACGGCGATTCAGATTTGATGGTAACACCGTCGTTCAATGTTGGGTATTCCGTATTTGGATTTTCCCCATCGGAGTTGATCATTTCCGCCGGAAGTACAGACACGCTTTATATCAATTTGAATGCATCAGAAGTGGGAGAATTTGCCGATACGCTGATGCTTACAATGAACGACCCGTATCAGCCGAATGTGGAAATTCCTGTGATTGTGGTTGTGTTTGAACCGTACTCTGGACCTGTCTGGCACATCTCCACCACGGGTAATGATACTACCGGCGAAGGTTCGGTAGAACTTCCTTTTGCTACCATCCACCGTGGATTGGAATCTGCGGAAATCGGTGATACGGTGTTCGTACACTCCGGGATATACATCCTAACTGAGGATATGAGTATCGAAACTGAAGTCACATTAGAATTGCAACCCGGTGTTGAAGTTCGTTTTGATGCAGTTGCACAGATAGATGTCCACGGTACACTCATCGCCATTGGAGAAAACAATAGTCCAATTAAATTTACGTCCCACAAGCCGGAACCTTATCCCGGTGATTGGCGGAGTATAAACCTTATCAATTCTAATGAGTCGATAATCAAGAATTGCATAATCGAATTTGCCTCTTTCAGCGAAACGGGTTACATGTACGAGGGTGCAATTACATGCGACAACTCCAGTCTATATATCTCAAATAATATCATAAAAAATAATGAGAAGTGGGGTATTATTTGCCATGATAACTCTAACCCGCAAATCGTAGAAAATGATATTCGTCACAATGGATGGGACGGAATAAAAATCCATAACGATTCCAGTCCGCATATTCTAAGAAACAAAATTTACGAAAACGGAATAAGCGGTGGAGATGCCTCCGGAGGAATCTGTTTTAATACCGGTGGCTCTCCGATTATACAGGGAAATTTCATTTATAACCATATGGGTACGGGAATCTATGCTCACGCAGGAACCACCTCAGATAAAATCATCGGCAACACACTTGTTCAGAATGGGATTGGCATTCATGTGGGCAATGCAAATCTAAACGTGAAAAATACGATTATTTGGATGAGCGAGGAGCCGGTACATGTTGACGATGGAAGCACGATCACAATTACCTATTCTTCTATACAAAATGGTTGGGATGGCGAAGGAAATATCCATGAATATCCTCTTTTTGTCGACCCTGAAAATGGGGATTATCATCTTTGGTCATACTCTCCTTGTGTGGATGGGGGAGATCCTGATACCGATGGAGACGGAGAAACTTGGGAGACGGATATCGACGACCAAGACCCGGATGGAACCCGATTGGATATGGGCGCTTTTTACACAGATTATCAGGATACGACTGGGAGTATTTTTGGAAACATCGAAGTTCCAAGCGGATATTCGGGGTATTTATGGTACGGGCTTTGGTTCCCTGAGATGAGTTTAAATAATGATGACCCTCTCATCGGGAAAGATTCTGTAGAAGTGAATGATGGCGGTGAATTTGAATTTGCATTTGAGCGTCTTCCTATCGGTACAGGGTACGTTGTCCAGTCAATTTTTGATCAAACAGGGTCGACGGTTTGGGGACCCGAGGGATGTGACGAAGGGTTCGACCTTATCGGAGGGTCTGAGCCTGTCGGAGTCGTAGCCGGAGGAAATAGTTTTGCAGAATTTACGCTGCTTCCATGTGATGAATATCTCACGGATGATTTTTCTCTCTCATTCGACGGACAAGATGCGTTTGTACGAATTGAAAATACGGATGATTTAAATCCACAAGAGATTACGGCTTCCGCATGGATTTATCCGCGTTCGTGGAGTGGAAATAACAGAATTCTGCAAAAAGGAACAGAGGACAACCAAATCATTCTTGAAAGTGAAGAAGATCATTTTGAATGGGTAATTAATGATCAGATGTATTCGGTTCAAATGGAATTACCGCCGATAGAAGAATGGACTCACGTCGCCGGGACATATGATGGAGTTGATGCACATCTTTACATGAATGGCGAACGGGTGTCGTCACTGGCAATAAACCAAACCCTGAACGTAACATCTGACCCGGTATTTATCGGGACAAAAATGGAAACCAGTCCTGAGTTTGACTTTTTCGATGGACTAATCCATGATGTGGCAATCTGGGATAGTCCGCTGGACAGTATTGGATTGCTGCGTGCCATGACGGACCCTGCTCTGGTGGATGGTTTGGTTGGCTACTGGCCTTTAGACCATGGATTTGGACAGGTTGCGTATGACCGGTCTGAAAATGATCAGCATGGGAATGTTAATCATGGATGGTGGGAGATGAATATCCCCGTACCTCCTGATTTGCTTGCGAACCTTGCGATTGAACTATTTTCAGCACCAGAGGCCGCCGAACCCGGACAAGCAATTGGTGAAGAGATTACACTAAAGCTAATCAATTCCGGAGATGTTTCGGCAGACACTTTTTTTGTGGGATTTTATTTATCCGAAGATGTATACATCGATCCGGCAGAAGACGTTTTACTTATTGGTGGACGCGAAAGAGTTTTTGGGATTTCCGCCGGCGATACCGTTTCGGTTAATTTGTCCAATGCTGCATCTATCCCGGAAGATTTTCCTGAAGGAAATTGGTATTTAGGTCCGTATGTGGATGAAGCATTTGAAGTAGAGGAATATGTTGAGGACGATAATTGGACAGCTTCTGAAATCACAATTTATATCCCAAATCATCCTCCGTATATCGAAAATCCATTGGAGGATTTAGTTGTTTCTGAAGATCAAATTTTGGAGCCAATCAACCTCTTGCATGTGTTTAATGACCAGGATATTGGAGCAGGAGATAGCTTAATATTTGCGGTAAGCAGCACGGATAGCCTACTGTTTGTGCCGACAATGATTGATACGATGGTGGAGATTACGTTGCTTCCGAATGCGTTTGGAGAAGCGGACTTCATCGTAACAGCCACAGATTTGGAGGGCTTTTTTGTGGAGGACTCAATGTTGATTACTGTAATTTCCGAAGACGATTTACCTGTTCTACTCCATCCGCTTCATGACATCATCATGGATGAAGATACACCTTCGTACGTCTTAGCAGATTTAGATACGATTTTTCAAGATATCGATAGCCCTTTGACTTTCTCAGTCCAAAGCATAACAAATCCAGATTTGTTAGAAGCTGTTCTTGATAACGACAACATATTTTGGTTGGAAATTCCACCAGATTCTAACGGCATAGCCGATGTTGAAATCTCTGCGATGAATACCCGCCGCGCTATCGTAAAAGATACACTCACGGTTGAAGTTCTGCCCATCCCAGATTCTCCGCGCCTGACATCTTTCGGAGAAACTGCCGCAGTGGAAGATGCCCAGTTTACATACAAGGCAACGGCACACGACCCGGATGGAGATATGATTATTTTCACGTTTCAGAACCTCCCTCAGTGGTTGAGTGCGACTGCGGATAGCGTTTCAGGAATTCCATTGGAAGGAGATTTAGATACCACTTTCCGAGTCATCGCGGCGGATATAGATTTCCACGACACGCTGAATGTGTATATCAATGTGACTCCGATTAACGATGCACCGATGATTACATCTTTGCAATCGGCAGAAGCATTTACCGGAAGACATTTTGCGTATTATGCAGAAGGAACCGACCCGGAAGATTCTACTCTTTCGTGGAGTTTTTCCAATCTCCCTGAGTGGTTAGACTCCGATGCAGATTCAGCGTTTGGAATCCCTGATTACGATGACGAAGATTCTGGGTTTACTCTTATCCTTTCTGACGGAGAATTGTCTGATACAATGAACGTATTTATCACGGTGATTATTGACAACCTTCCGCCTGTCGTAAATTTATTCCAATTGAACAGTGAGGTTCATGCCAATGTTACATCAGAGGTTTTCTTTTCCGACCCCGACGGCGATGAAATAACTTGTGAATTTTTGTTTTCCACAGATGAAAACCACTGGCTTTCTGCCACTGTGGATACATTAGGAATGTTAACAGATACATCCTGTGGGTTCATCTGGCATAGCGGATTAGACATTGCGAACGGCTATGAACCGCAAGTGTGGTTAAAAACGATTGTGTCGGACGGTAGCTTAGATGCGTCAACGATTACCGGACCTTTTTCGGTAGATAATTTCGTTGGAGAACTTCAGTTGGATGAATCGTTTTTTACCTATGAAGTCTCCGGTAATATCGGCATTCCTTATCAAATTATTGATCAGACCGAAGATGTTTTTACGCTTACAATACGATTTTCAACCAACCAAGGAAATTCGTGGATTCCTGCTACGATTACAAATATACTGACAGATTTAGGACCGGGCAGTTATAGCGATACATTGGTTTGGAGATCGCAAGACGATGTCCCAAACATTGATGCGAATATAACTTTATTTGGAGAATTACATGACGGATGGGAGATGGGATTGGGCGACACAATAACCCTGCATGTGGACAATCAGACTTTGCCGATGATTATTGAAACCGGAGTGGAATCATTAGGGTGGAATCAGGCAATTACAATTCAATTTTCGCAGGGACTTAACCCCGGGACATTGCAAGAAGGAATAACATTAACTTCGGGACAATTTGATTATGACCCGTTTGTATTTGAGTATCAATCGGATATGAATATTGTTATTATTATTCCTGCTCCGGGATGGGCGGGCGGAGACAGTATCGCTTTGGAAATCTCAACCGGCGTGCTAGATGTCTGGGGAAATCCATTTGACGGCAATCAAAACGGAGACCCGGATGGTGATGATGACAATCTGATTTTATCGTATTCGATTGAACATCTCGGAGACAGCAATGGCGATGCTCTGATTGACTTTGAAGATTTAGTGCATTTTCAGCAATCGTGGTGGTCGGATGTTGTTGCAGGGAATGATGACATTGGTCCTGCGGTTGGTGCGCCGCCCTATCTCCAGCCAACAGACGACGGCAATATTGACTTTGAAGATCTCATGGTTTTTGTGCAAATGTGGAATTGGAGTGCCGGGTTTAATTCGGCTGAAAACGTATTGGGAAAAACCGAATCTCAAACAACAGAAGTGCACGAACCGGCAAGTATTTCTCTGCTAAATCCAAACAGATTGGCCGGCGACCCGACAGATCAATTTATTATTCAGCTGAACATTGATTCTCTAGCTCAACATGTCGGTTCAATGGAATTTCTGCTTTCCTATGACCCGGAACTCATGGAGGTTATTTCTTATGAAACGACCGTGGCTGAGGATTGGATTTCTTTATTTAGAGAAAATAATTCAAACTCAACCCTGTGTTTCAATTTAGCTGATTTAAGTGCCGATTCCAGAGATGACAATCACGCTCCTGTACAAATTACATTCCAACGAAAACAAGAAGGGTTTGCCACATTTAGTTGGATGTTGGATGCTCGGGGCTATGAGGGCAGCCCGTTAATCTACGTATCAAAAACAGGTGTGCTGGACGTACATTCTCCTGTCCCGGATAAGTTTGCTTTGCATCAAAATTACCCAAACCCATTCAATCCAACGACGAC
>JACKQG010003763.1_pt1 | contig 18243 bp, 23 predicted proteins | sample 8237621 | NCBI WGS metagenome assembly JACKQG01 (sample SAMN15677084, study PRJNA649215) | marine metagenome | biome: marine; feature: Black Sea; material: saline water; isolation source: suspended particulate matter (SPM) from the Black Sea western gyre | collected 2013-06-09/2013-06-10 | depth... | reverse complement strand
CTTTATATATGATATATTTTTAATATCCGGCATATCTTTTGCTACTTTTTGTCCTTGACATGTCCCAAGATATGTACAAATATCTTTTTGGCTTAAAGTAGTATTAATATCTTTATTTGGAACACCAAATAATTTACTTCCTGAATGACCAAAAAGAAAAACATTATCTCCTTCTTTTATACTATCGGCATATTGTTTAAATTCTTTTTCTCCATATACAGGATATACCCTTGTATCATACTGATCACCTAATGTCTTTTTTAGTTTTTCCCCCTCCTTAATAAATGTTGGCGATCTCTTGGTTGAATCAATAGCATTAGGTGATGTAAGGTGTGTGGCTGCCATTATCGTACCTGTGATTAAATTACTCATAAGAATTGCAGACCTCTCTTCTTGGGATAAGTTTCCTGATCTAAACGATGAATCTTGACGTTCAAGATTAGTCCGGAAAATCGAATCTCTTATAGGTTCATAACCGTATGGTGATTCTGCAAAAATAATTGCTCTTTTTTTTGTTTTTTTTGTCTTTTCTTCTGGCATTATGGATAAGATGTTTTTATCAGTTTGAATCCAGCCGGTTGCGGTAACATATTGAACTTAATACGCATCAGCTTATTTGCATCCTCACGGTCAAGATATCTCCACTTCTTTGACTTGGCGGCCAGAATAGCATCGTCCTTTCGCTTTTCGATACGGTTCTTTGTATCAACGGATACTTTATCATCATAAATGTCTTCAAGATACATACACCACACGCAATATGCCACGCATGCATCTTCATGCCCACGGACGATCAACGGAACACCGGTATCGAGATCAACGGGAGTCCCTTTGTAATCAATATAGACGGAATCATAGCTTTTATCGGGATCAAGTGAAATGAACGATCCGACATTCGTGTACGGTACCCGTGAAGTGTAATCTTCAGCAATAGTATAAACATCCAGCAGGCGATGCAGATTGCACGGAAGGAACGCACGTTGGTTGTTGACTTCAAGTTCAACTTCAATGTAGGTATACATCGTTGAAGTCTTCGATATACAATCGAGTTCAACGAATTGACACCACTCCACGATATCCTGTTCCTGGAACGGTTTATTTTTGATCATCCTTGAGATCGCTGCCATTACGGTATAATGATCCGTATATCGTGAGTTATGAGCCATTTTGTCTTACGTTAGGTACTAATTCCCATTGATGCCCGTTTTTGTACTCTGTACGGAATTTCTTGAACGCATACCAGCCGAACCGCATTGTGATTACAAGCTTATACGTATTCCAGAATCGTTCCGACACAAGACAGAACGGGATAAAAAATTTCTTTTGCCCTGGTGCCATGCTTCTGAACTTCCATGACTTCTGCTCTGCTATGCGTAGCTTCAGATGATGCTTTTCCTCGTGATTGAACACATACTCCGCATTATTATAAATCATATCTTCGGTAGCGAGTTCATACAGTCTTTTGATAATATAAGAGCCAATCCATTGTCCTGCCACCTTACGGCATGAGAAACGCTTCCTCTGATGTGAATACGGCATCCTGCGGATAAGTTGATTCACCCAATCATAATTCATCTCATCGAACACATGCTTTATATGCATCCACTTTTTATCGGCTGGATTATATTTAACTGGACGTTTCGGCATCTTCCGGTTGATTTACTCCTATTTTATTTTTCTCCTTTCCTGAATCAGCAACCCTCTGCTGATGGTTCTCGATCATCTGTCTCAAATCGTCCTGCATAGCAAGATCAGCCTGGTTGACGTTGTTCTTGGCTGCAATATCGATATCAAGATAGTCTTTTGCCGCCTGTACATAATCCGTAGTCCCGTCTGCACGTACAGACTTGTCCGTTGTCACTTCATCGATGTATTTCTCCTGCGATGTCCTCATGTCCGTTTCGATCTCACGGACAAACCTCTTCGATACGCAATCAGCCGGTACTTCGGTGTACTCTACGCCATCATAAGTGATCGTATAATAATCGATATACCTGTCAATGGTTGCATTGCAGTCGGTACAGCTTTTCTTTGTCCGTTCAGGGCCGGTGAACTCAAACTGCCACCCCTGAAGGAACCACTGCCCCTCGACTTCAACATTGTTTATGAACTCTATCACATAAGGCATTACTTCTCCTGTTTAGGTTGTTCTCTCTGTTGTTGTTGCCCTTCAGCCATCGGCATAGCACGTTGAGCATCATGGATGAGATCCGGACGGGTTTTTCCGGCCATGATATTCTTTTTCATCAGCATCTTTAATTTAACAACCGATGGTGTCGGGAATTCCGCTTCATCATTATCAGGCCAGTCATCTGCCTGTGTGACATCGGTGAGTACGCCTACAAGCGTTGCGAAAGTAAATCCTTTCGTCGGGCCGTTCTTGATGATAGCTTTATCTCCAATTACAGTATAGATAGGATAGTCCGATGAATAACGGTTCCCAATATTAGACATAAACCCTTCAATGGTCTTTCGTGTAAGTCCTTTTTCCAGCATGGCAACGCCAAGGTACCGGATATTCTTCCACCCGATGTCTTTTACCAGTGGCGGAAGATCTATCACCCAAAGGTCTCCCGTGGCGTTAAAGGTGATCCCTTCGATTGTACAGGATACCTCGTAACATTCCACCTGGTTGCATGATGTGATGAAATAATAGCTGTCAAGGGATTCGTTGCGTTCGATACTCTGGCCCATAAGGGTAATATTGCATCCTATGGCAATATCCCTTAAGTATTCATAATCCAATGGTGTATCATCGGAAATACCAAAGTCTTCGATCTCTTCCCAAACCTGGTCAATGATTTTTTTCAGTTGCATGGCCTCTATCTTTAATGATTAAAAAAAAGAGGGAGAGAGAGTCCCCGCCCCCTCTTTTGAAGAATCCGGATTGATATTACTCAATCGTTGTGATAGTATAACCCCAATCGGTGATGATGTCGTTGATATTATCATCGGCAGTCCATGATCCACCGCCAGCAACAGCATCAGCACTGTTTTCCCACATCAGGTTACTTGCATCCCACAAGTCCGTTGCCCCGTATCCCTGGATGAGATAAAGCACAATCTCTTGTCGATAACCGTCAGAGTGTGAGGCTCCATGCATGTTTCCAATCGTTGAAGTATTCCTGAACACCAGCTTATTCCAGCTTGATGCCAGTGCCGGTTGTGTGATCCTCACATTCGGAGTCAACTTCCCGAGATGACGCAGTTGTGAGAATACCTCAAATACCTCATCGGCATCCAATGACGCAAACTGCCCTCGGGAATATCCCCAGGTCGTTACAAATGTATTCGATGCGCTGGTATAAGTCACCTTCATTGTGGTAATTGTGATCAGTCCAAAGATGTAAAGGATTGATCCGCCTGTTAAGTCTAAAGAGGCATATCCACCGGCAGCAATCGCTGTATTGACATCTGCAACATAACCGGCTTCTGTCATTGTGGCAATACCACCATCACCTGTTGCCATTTCAACGCCATTGGCCCAAACGGACATTCCAGCAGCAGTATGTGTCGTTACATCAATATTAAACAAATGGAACGGATAAACAGTTGCGTAGTCTTTCGGGAAACGGACTTCGAACTGGTCAGCAATTTCTTTTGCCAATAATACGATATAACGTGTATCTGGAAAAATCTCTGTTGTGTCATTACCATCAGCAGCAGTAAACAGACCACCGGCAACCTTAGACATAACTCCAATGGTCGTTGCAGATGCAGCAAATGCTTCAACATAAACATTGACTGTTGAATCATTGTTGATAAGATGGACATTTGCTCCAATCGTAGCTCCATCTAAGGTAACGGTTGTAGCTGTCCCGGCTGAATCTGTTAATGTAATTGCCCCGTTATCTACACTCATATCGGCAGTTACGGTAACAATATAAAGACGGTGTGCATCAACAATACCGGCTTCCCGTTGTCCGAGTCCGGAATCATTGGTGATGTCCGTGATGATCTGGTCTTCCATGGTAAGTTTATCGGTATCTGTCAACTCTCCGCCCGAAGGTGTCATAATTGCAGCGATATCACTACCATAGTAACGAGATTTTCCGTAAAGGTCGTCATTCTTTACGCCTGGGCGTTTGACCTTTTTGATAATTTCCAGAGCGTAATCGTAATTACAGTCTTCGCATGGTGAAGGAGCAGATATTGATACCAATACTCCTTTTTTTAAGCCGTCATTCGTCTTTGACAGTGACACCGTGTTTGTTGTAGCCCAAGGAATAGTTATTCCATGCTTTTTAAACAAAAGCATTTTTGCGCCTGTTACGCCATCGGTGTAAACACCGAGATCGGCAACTGTCAATTCATTGATAAGAATCGGCTTGTCTTTGTACGTTAAATTTCCACCTAAACTCATGGTTGTTAATTTTAAGGTTTGTGTTTACTATTAATTACCTTGCTGGTTGATCATCTCCTCGTTGAGAAATGACTTGTATCTCGGATCGCCTTTGCGTTCCAGGAATTCTCTAATCGTCTGATCAACTATCTCTTTGTTCTGTGATGGACTAAATTCCGGGTTAATATTATCACCAGCCGTTGCAGAATAAACAACCTTTTTTGGATACCGGATATATTCCAGACGAAGCTGCGAGTGACTTAATGTACTCCCGATAAGAATGATCGACGTACCACGTTTTTCGTAATACAGCCTGTCATTGCTCGGAATACGATAGGATCTTTCCATGTTCACTGCCCGTTGGTCTGAACGCATTATCCTTGCCCTGTCCCATTCATCATCAGCGTCAATACGGAATAAGGCATTTAAGCCATGCATATAGAGGGGATAATCACCATCCATAAGCATACCCGATGACTCTGCATCATAACTGGTCGGAATCGGAAACACATAAGCAGTAGTCGATGCGATCACTGGATAACTGGATGCATGTACCTGTGTTGCCACCGGAGAACCGGTATCGATTCTAAGGATATCCAAATCATCAATTCTCTTTTGGGAGAACTCTACCAGAGGAAGCTTATTTTTCACCCACTGAACGACATTCCGGTTAATAATCCGGTTGAACACTGCCGGAACGACAGTGACCTGGCTCGTTTGCCTTATGCCATCAAGAAAGCTCATATAAGCATCCTCTGATGTAATGATAAGTTCGTTGCTCATTATACTAAGCTGTTAGACATTATTTACTCTCAATTTGTTTTGCCCATTTTGTGACAAGTTCAGCTTTCTTAGGATCACGCAGATATTCACGAACACTTTCAATCGTAGTCCCTATGAAATCACCTTTATAATAAAAGTCAAGTCCGTTCTTACGTTCAATAATGTTGTGTTTTACCAGTTTTGCTGCAAATACAATCTCTTCGACTTCCTTCTTTCCGAACATTAGAATCACATCCGGGAATTTCCGACAGGCATCAATGATATGCGCTTTCATCTGAAGTTCAGACAAAACCGCAGGGTCAAGGTTGTAACCAGGAGCATACATGTTCAAAAGCATGATTACGTCACCATAACGACCAGAGGCCGTCTTGTTACGCATAAGGCTCTCTGCTTCAAAACATTTGTCATTTTCAATCAACTGAAATTCCGCCTCTTTCTCTTTATCTTCGATATAGAAATAGTGGGTTCCTCTCTTGTATGATTTTTTATCCTTGGCTACTTCGGCCTGAAGTTCAAAGAAATCAAACTCGGCATGATCCTTCGCAACATCATAAACCCTTACTCCCTTATCATCCTCGTCATACGAAATGTTAAATGTCCTTCCGTGTTTCAGTGGATAATGGTTGTCTGGATTGATGATAAACGGTCTTTCATTTCCCAAAGCCGCTTTCTCTGATTTTATCAGTGCCGTCTTGCCTGTCATCTTTTCATAGGACAAGTCCTGTCCGGTCATAAATTCTCCGGTAGTCTGGTTGAATGATACAGCAAACGGGTACACGTTTTGTCGGTACCTTTTCTCTAAGGCTATGATCCTTACTTTTTTCTCTACTCTCATTTTCTTTTATCTTTTATCTGTTTATATTAAGCTGCGTAAGGCATGAACAGACGGTAGATATTTGTCCGGCTGATAATACCTGACTGCCACAAGAAATGACGGCTTTCGCCATCGACACTGGAAGCCATTGCCCCACCTTTATTGATCCCGGATACGGAACCTTTGGCGGGTGGACGCAGTTGAATAAGTTCAACCATGTTGTCACCGGATTCTGTCTTTCCAAGTGGAATGATCAGTCCGTCCCATGATCCTTTAGCTTCTCCGTTTGACATATATTTTGTCGGCCTTGCAACAGAGTCGAACCAACGATACCTTACAGGGATGATGCGAACACCCATCCACTCAAAGTAAGAGTAATCCATGTTGATTCCTTTCTCTGAACCGCTTCCTTCAACATTGTTGTTCATGGTTTCATAACCTTCGTCCTTGAACATTTTGAAAAGACCGGCAATGTTTGAGAATCCACCGGCAACGACAGCTTCTTTCTTGCCATCATGTCCGGCACGTACATCAACGTCACGCATCAGGCTTTCCAGGTACTTCATTGTCCATCCCTTGTGAGTCATAGGACGGTCAATAGCACCATCTCCACCATAAAGCAATCCATCTCCCATCATAATCTCACGACCTTTCTTATCATGGAGAAATACGTTTCCGTCAACAGTTACGGTTCCTTTACCGAATACGAGCTGGTATTCATGGTATTGAGAAGCACGTTTGTACATGGTACGTTCTGCCTGCTCAATATATGTGGTCTTTGCCATCCCTTTTGAGTTCTGGAAAGCATACCAGTCTTTCGATGTCTTCATAGCCTGTGCGGTTCCGGAGAATGACATTTTGATACGCTGAAGGTTCAGGTAAGCGTGTCCCCAGCCATCAAATGTATATTTCTCTGAACCGGTTTCCGAGAAGTCATGCTCGTAAGCGGTCATTCCGACACCAGCTTCATTGTTTTCGGCCAGAAGATCCGTATCAACATAGTCTTCGATCTCACGGGTGACGAGTTTTACCTCGTAACGCCATACACCGTCAACTTCTACGGGTTCTTCCCAATCGTAAACATAAAGCTGTGTCTTGTTGTCATCCAATTCGATTACCTCTTTGGGCCTTGCCCAGTTGGAATCGAGATAGATGTAGAAGGGTGTTCCCTTGTATCCCGGTTTTGTTGAATACGATGCGGAAGAATAGGTCAGGCCACTGGCATTAGCAGCAAAACGCAATTTCCTCATGTTCGTAGACGCAATCGGGTACATGATGTGGTTTGATCCCACTGTGCGGAAACTCGAATTAAATGTATTTTCACGGAGACCTTTAGTAAAGTATCCCCTTGAAGCAAGGATGGCTGATATGGGAGAAGCATCTTCTTCCCTGTAAACTTGCCATACTCTTGAAAGAATATCCGGATTGTTTACAGCAGCAGCCATCAGCGAGTAACTGGTGATGCTCTCACCGGCTACATCAGGTGGTTGTCCTGGTAATAGTCTCATTTGTTTTATCTTTTAAAGTTATGCAAAATCTTGGTCACTCTTCACCGTTGTTGGTGTAGACCCTGGCTTCTCTTTCTTGTTCAAATTCGTTTTGTTGAGAATGTTCTGCTTATAATCTTCTTTAAAGTTGGACAAAAATCCTGCAACTTCCTTGTCTTTGAACACAAGTTGATGTGCTAATAAAGCTTCAAATACATTCTGGTCTTTTGATAACCAGTGATTAATTAATGGTTGTCCCGTTTCGGGTTCGATATTGCTTAATGCAAGAAAATCCTTTTTGAAATTATCACGAAACTCATCCGTGATCGGAATGCCACCGGCATCCTTCATGTCATCGACCTGGATAAGAGTCTTGCCGACAAGAACTTCACGTTCTTTGTTGTATTCTGGAAGTTTATCAAGAAACTCTCGTTTTCTGTCAGCATTTTGTTGTTCCGCTATCTTGGTCTGGTTAGCAGTAATCTGCTCTTTGGCCTGTTGCCACTCCATTTTCTTTTTAGCGGGAGTCATATCGTTTAATGATTGATCGATCTCTTCATCGGTGATAAGGCGTTCCCCTTTATCATCCTTCTGGCTGCTCCATAACTTTCTTAGTCCGGCATTTTCATCCAGGTTCATAATCTCCTGTGCCTCTGTGTGATTTCTAAGGTATGCCTGTTTGTCTTCAGCCTCATTGTATCCTTTAAGAAAAGGATCTGTCACTTCGGGTTCTTTAACGCCCTTTGCAACCTCTTCGTTATAATACTGTAATTCGGTTTTTCCATCTTCCAGTTCCCCTTTGATGATTGCTTCCGGTATCGTCCCACCGGCAGCTTTGAACTCATCCCAGAACGGATTATACTTAGGGCTATCTGCTACTTTGTCGCCCGGCTTTTCTGTGCTGGCAACGGGTTTTTCTTTTCCGGCATCATCATCACCACCGGCCCCTTCGCCTTCTCCCGGTTCGGGCGGCAAGTTCTGTCTTCCGGCCATATCGTCTTGCTCCTGGCTCTGGTCTGATCCTGGTGTTACATAATCTTCTCCGGCTAAATCAGCCGTAACTTCAGCAGCTATCTCTTCGGCACTACGGCCTTGATTCTGCTGTTCTGTACTTTGTTCTTGATTCTCTGTTGTCATGGTTCTCTTTTTTTCTGGTTATTATTACAAATTTACTACATATAACATGTAAAAGTCAATATTATTTTTTAAGTTTCTCCAATTTAGCGCATTTACGCTGGTTTAAGAGGCATTCATTTTTAATTCTTTTTCTCCCTTGTTTGATCACAATTCTCTTTAAATCATCAGTTAATATTTTTTTCCCTTCTATAATATCTATAAGGTATTCAAGATATTTATAATCGATGTCCACGACATATTATTTATCTGACACATGCTCCTTGACCATTTTACTTGCCTTCTTATCCTCGACTTTATTCTTTTTGTCTGCACTGTCTTTATCGAATGTCATCTGGATCGCTTCCAGTTCAAGCTGAAGCATACGGATCTTTTCATCTACCGTAGCGTGCTTGTCATTCATTGCCAATACGCCCTGTTCTGACATGGCCTCATTGTTAAGTTCATAGAGTTTGAGTAGTTTCTCCTGTTCGAGCTTGCGGTCTTCGAAGTCCTGTTTCACACCGTCAACATATTTCTCGTATTCCAATTTGGCACCTTCGAACTGAAGTTTCATCTTCTCTACGTTCTCCTTTTGTTTTTCAACCATCATCACCATATCTGCTTTCATCTGTTCTGCTTCCTGGGTGATCTGTTTCTGTTTTTCAAGGGTAGCATTTTCTGCCTGGATACGAAGTTCTTCGGCCTTCTCGGAATAATACTGGCTCATCTTTTCCAGTTCCTTCAAGCTCTCGACATTATACATCGAGACAAAATTATGGAACGGGATCAATCCTTTCTGGTAATTGGCGAGTGCCAGTTGCTTTAGTTCGTTGAGATTAGATTCCTCTTTGGCATTGTTGAATACAATGATCTCAAAGTCTGCAAGGTTCAACACTCCGCCTGGAATCCTTACGATCTCGTTCCCGCCATCGGGATCTACTATCTGAAGAATGGCTTCCTTGTCAAAGCAATACGTCTTGGCAAGGTGCAACAGGGCGGTAAGTGCCTGTCGTTCGATCTCATCGTGTCGTGCAAACAGTATCTCCGTTATCAGCAACGTACTCTGCTGGGACATCTCGAACGTCCCCACCTGGTCGGAGTTCACCGTCTGTCCCATGGCTTGTCGGGTGATTCCCATGACAAGTCCTATCTGGGCATCGATACTTTCAAGTATCCTGTCGAAATATTGTATCGAATTTGAAAGGGAGAGGTCGAGAACCTGGAACTGGTTGAAGGTGGGTTGTTGATGTCCTACTCCCGTCTTTCGGGACTCTATATCCACATTCCCTATTTTCTTCTGGTATTCGAATTCATCATCATCGATGTCATCAGGCTTTTGCAGGATGTCCATCAGAAGAGTCTTTGTTCCTGAAACAGCCAGCATAAGATCACGATGGTAGAAAACAATGTCATAGGTCTCCTGAAGTTCTTTCGTTGACCATACAAGGGAATACGGCTGATTTGTCAGGCTGTTGAATGTAGGGCCGACGATAGGAAGAGGGACAGTTGAAAGATTGTCGATTGAACGTGGCTGTACAGGATCTTTCTCGCTGATAAAAATCTGATCATTGATGATAACGCCCTTGTACCGGTCATAAACATATCTCACCTCGTAGCGTTCCCCTTTTTTCGGATTGTACGTTTTGACTTCAGACTCCTTATACATGATACTATTATTCTCTTTGTTCTTCCACATCCGCTTGGAGTTATTGTAGGAATAATCGGTTGAACGGATGACCTCTTCGTTGTCGATGAAGTTAGTGAAGAATTTCCCTTTGCGGTAAGGGTTTGGCTTTTGGATTGCCCTGATGGTACGTTCACACAACCACCATACACGCTTAACGGAGATCCCCTCTCCTGTCATCGGACTTGTACCCGATGGAAGTGCGTCAGGGTGATAGATGGCACCGTCTGTTTCTGTCGGGATAAACACCCCGTCCTGGACATTCATCGAGACATCGTAATTCTTCAGGTTGATCTTGTCGTCCGATGATAAAAGATGCCCCCAGTTGGACATTACATTGCTGTATGTCATCTTCTCTTCAAAACCGGCCCAGTCAAGGTCTTGAACCCACTGGACTCCCTCTACGTTAGGATAGAATACTTTCTGTGGCGGGATATGTTTGTAGATAGGCTTGCGATCACCAATGACATAATCAACATAGTAGTACTCCCTTCCCGTGACGCAGAAGTTAATGAAGTTCTGAAGTGATTCAAGCTGAAGCTGCATCTCACGCCTGTATGAACGCATGGCCTTCTGTGCAAGCTCTTCAACATGATCTTTGTCTTCATAGGCGAAATACCTTTTCAGTTTATCGATCTCTTTTTGGTTGAATACCTGTATCTCCTTGATGGCATCTTTGATATATTCGATCTGGGAATTGATCTGCGGTAATGCCGCCTGTGCCTGCTGTATCATAGCAGCTTCTTCTTCGTTCTTTGGCTCCTGGCTCAATGAATTTATGATCTCCTGTTGCTTTTGTTCAAGCATCTGGATACGTCCAATGTATTCGAAGAAATTCTTTTTGTACTTGGCGAGATTTTTCTCTACAAGGGTTTTGGCCTGGCTTTTGATCTTTCTTTCAAGACTCTTGTTATCAACAGCAGAGATGCTGAACAGAAATGCCCTTCGTGCCTGCCGTGATGTAAGCCATTCGATGTATGGCCGTTGCTTGGGGATATGTTTCACCTTGGCCGGTAATTCATATCCACCGTATTTTCGAAGATAGTCAAATTGAGTTTTATCGATCTGGTTGTTATAAAGCTCCCAACATACTCTGTCGTTAGCTTTTGGGACTGTATTTGCATAAGCAGCAATCTCCTTTAAAATCCGTTTACGCCCTGTTTCCGTTTTGGAAAGCGTATTTAAGTCAACATTCATGATGCTGTATAGATTTGAGTTAATACTCCGTTCACTTCCTTATATCCTCTTAACCTCTTTCTCGGCCTCTTTTTCTTCTGCGAAGACATGATACCCAATTTGTCGTTCTCTGCCGAGACGATGCATAACATATCCGAAATCGTGATGTCGCAGTTGTAATTCGGGTCAATCTTATATTGCGCCCACGCATGTAAGCGTTCAGTCCATTTGCACCTTCTTACATTGTCTTCGTCCGATGCCCAGTCCCGAAGCATCTTCAGTCCATAAGGAACAAGATTCTTCGGAAAACCGAATTTATTGCTTACATTGGATTTCTCTACCATATTGGCGATCACAAGATCCGGCCTCTCTTTCAGGTATCCTGCAAGGCCGTTGTCTTCATACCACTGGAAGATAAGCAGATTTGAATATTCAATCAGATTGTATGCACCGAAGTAGACAGCCATCTGTGCCGTCTTCTCATATGCCACCTCTCTCCCCCCGTGTGCGACTGTTGGCCTGTCAAGGTATAATCCCACGAACTCATTCGATACCACGTTCTCTTCAAACGGTTTGGTGTAATTATAGGTCTTGTAAACGGAACATGCGAGCTTTGAGCTTGAAGTCTTTGCCTCGTCCTGGTCGTAAGAGTCGGTGCCTACGCAATAGAGTCCCGGTATCGGCTGATCGAGTTCGTCTCTCTCCGGGTGTTCGAAAATAAGGATGTCCCCGTTTCTTTCATCCGGCTCCCAATCACATCCCAGCAGTGGTTGTTTTTTGTTCTTCCAGTGAAGGAACCCACGTTCTATGACCTGGTGCTTTTTGTTCTTTACAATGCGTGACCTGGTTTCGTTGCACCAGGAAGTGATCACATCCCCGAAGAACCCACCGCCCTGAAGGTCGAACATGTCTTCAAGATGAATCGGTTTAGATGCTTTAGCGATTGCCTGTTCATGTTTCTCTTTTTTGGCAATATCCGCTTTTATCTGTTTAATGGATTCCTCTTTCAATGAGTTTCCATCTTCATCAACAATTTCAAATTTCCAAGCAGGAATGAAATATCCTGTCATCTTATTATGATCAGGTTCCCGTGAGAAGAGGTCTTCAAATTCAAGGATATCATGTGCTTTTGGATTGTAGATCATTCTCTCAATATCGAATACACCATCTTCCATAACTCCTGAAGTTCCAATATAATCAATAAATCCAAGTTTACGACCACCGGCTTTAAGAGAAGGCTTTACAAACTCTGCAATTTCAGTACAAAGTTTTTCTTTCATAATACCAATCTCTTCGAGTTTTGTACTATAAGGGGTAAGACCACTCAACACCTGGGGATTATTATTGGCAGTACGGGAGTAGACTTCGGCACCTGTGTATTCTGTAATCATCATATCTGCTTTATCGACAGCGAGTTCTTTGTAGAACTGGGTGTTGTACATCGACTTCAACCCACGCTTGAGCATCTTCATCGTATTCTCGTTGTAGATGTCTTCTCCGCCTACGATAGCAAGCTGAACATCATCATAAAAAAACAATGCATAAGCCAAGTCACATGCACTCTCTTCTGAAAGTCCAATTTGTCTACATTTTGCCCAAAGATTATCCAGTTTCTCAAGAAACATCCTTTTTCTTACCCACCAGTTTTCAAAACTAAGATCGGAGAAATCCGGGTTTCCAAGGATCTTCCTTTCAAGTTGCCTGTCTTCACGAATAATCTTCCAGAGATTTAAATAGAAATAATGCTTTTCTGTAATAGATATTGTTCGGTCAGACGGAATGGTTATTTTCAGATTCCTGATATATCTGCTACCGTCATCATTGACATCCATATTCCATCCATCAACAAAAACATCTCCACCTTCCCATACACATGCCTCTTCGACACTATACCCATTCATACACCGTTGACGTTGACGATCCCACCATGGCTTGTCAATGATAATTCCTTTTCTCTTGCAGAAACGGACAAACTCACGCTTTGTCTTCGGGATGATCTTCGGATTTTGCCAATAGAGATCCCTTGGATGCGGAACATCGTTTTCATAAATAATTGGACTGAACCTCTTTGTGTCTACAAACTTCATTCTTTACTGCTGTTTCTTTCGTCGTAAATTCTCGTTTCTGCTTCCAATTTCTCCCTCTCGTCGGCTTCCTCTTTTAAGTTAGCCTGGACATCCTTCAGTGCTTTTGACAGGGCGATCCCCATGTCGATCATCTTTTTCTTCTCTTCTATATTCGGTATGATGATTATCTTTTCAACTTTTGTTTTAACGAGATCACCGTCTTCATTGAGGACTTCCGTCCCTTTCTCAATCTTGTACTCGATGTTCATCGGAACATCTTTCATCATCTTCAACAGTGCATAAACATCTTCTTTGAATCCTTCTTCCAACTGCTCATTCACTGTCTGGCAAAGCTCGATATACTTATCCGCAAGTTCCTGCACCCCATTGGATTCGAGCAGTTTATTCCATTTGTGAGTTTTCAGGTGATCTTTGTCTACGATCTTCATCCTCTCCTGAAGCGGTTTGTTCCAATATAACCCCCTTGGTTTGAAGAGATAATATATTGCTGTAATCACCGCATGAAAGAACTCTTTCTTTGCATCTGTCTTGTCTCGGCTGTAAACCCGCTTGACTTCAAATAAGGTCATCCCTTCTTCGGTGCAGACAACCTTTTTGTCAACTAATTTCAAAAAACTCATTTATCTTTTTTTTCTCCTTTTCCTTCTTCTTTTACACATTGTTATTCGATTTAAGCCGTTCTAACGAACGTTTGATTCTCTTACTTCCTGTTCCTCTTATTGAATGGGATCGCAATGCCTAAACGCACATAGACCTCTTCATGGTATAAATTTACCTGTCCTCCTGCTTCCAGTCTTACACGATCTTTGATAGACCACCAGACACCGACATCGATGTTGGGGAACTTATCTATCGTATTGCCCAGAAGGTTCAGTTCCATCCCCCAGAAACTTAACGGTTTATACTCTGGCGGCTTGGCAATACACGTATCAACGGTCTTGATCGTCCATTTTGTAGGGTACGTGTATTCAGGAAATGTTATCCATTTGATCCTTCCCCTGACCATCGCCTCCCAGTGCAACCGGAATCCGTTGTCGATATAGTTTTCCGAATAGAAATTCTCTGCCGTATCCACTACGCCTTCCTTTTCCATCCAGACAGTATCTCCCGGTTGTTTTGAAATAAATTCAAGTTTGTCCTGAAGCCTGTATATCTCCTGAAGTAATGACTGATTCGGTTCGGGGCGTGTTGTATCTTTTGTGTAAATGGTCGTATCTTTATAAATAGTCTTCTCGGGTGCGTTCCAGCATGTATCTCTCTCTATGATCGCTGTCTTGAGCTTCTTCTCCGAAGAGAAGTATTTGAAAATGAAAAATCCTGATGCTCCGAGCAAAAGGATTACCACGATCAGATAAATATACTCTTTTATCTTCATCTCTATATGATTTGAATGGTTATTTCCTCTTTGAGCTTATACGCCCTTCCATATGTTTTATCAAAATATTCTATCGGTTTTCCTTTTTCATCTTTCTCTACACATCTCTCGTAAACAACCTCATGCAATCGCTTCGAGATAGCGGGGCCGTTCTTTAGTTGTCCGGACATGATCTTCTCCCCGACACCGATACACCCCTTCGTGTTTTTCTTTGTCTTTACTCCATGGATCCTGATGCCGGTGAAGTGGTTTACCTGTATGATCAATAAACAAAACCGCTTGAATGCCGGAGACCATGTATACATACACTTATAGATACCGTAAGGAATAGCCGTGTCACCGTATATCTTCCCTTCCCCCGGATCATCCAGATCACCGTCCTTGTTGTGATCACTCACCGGGTCTTCAAGGGTATCGCAAAAATAGACCCCATCGAAATAGAACATCCCATCGGTGTAATCCTTTTTCTTGTCAACGAACCTATTTACGGTTAATTTCACGGTTTTTGCTTTTCAATTTCATGAAGTTCTTTCCTGGTCTGCGAGATTTTATCTTTATTTTCCACCGCCATATCATGAATCTTTTTAAATCCACATTGAAGGCGGATAATTTCATCGTGATCTTTGTCAGTTTTTTCTACGAGTTTTTTTTGTGCTAACAAAAACACTCTAATAAGTAGTCCTATTGCTATAACTAACAATCCCAAAAGGACAGAGATTAGTATCCCATAAAACTGTTCCATTTTGCTTTGGTTTACGATAGTGCATGAACGAGAATTAAAATAAATGCAACAACATAAACTATTGCGATTCCTTTCAAAACCCAATAGACCCGTTTTTTTAACTCATCATAGATTTCCATCATGTTGATATTTGATTTTTTATTTTTTCTCTGGATTTTCCGATTTCAATAGTATCTTTTTCTTTGGTTCATCCGGTACAACCTCTTTAACAGCCATAATTGAATTCACCAGTTCTCTGTTTGACATGCCACCGGCTTTGAGTGCCATATCGAGCAATTCCGTCAGGATTGCATCTGCTTCTGCATCTAATTTAAAAATCATCTTTTTCTATTTGCTGAATAATTTATAAAATAATTGAAATACAATTCGAAACAATATTGACATAATCAGAAAATCAATAATATAACCCCACCATCCGAAATATGTCATAGAGTACTCACTTAAACGATACATAATTATCGAAATAAACAAGCTCTGAAGGAAGATAAATTGAAAGAAATGCCAAGCATCCGTTACAAAGACAAAGATCGTTGTGGAGCCGGGAAATGCCTCTCCTTGGTTTGGATCACGATTCTTATATTTGTTTTTCCAGCTATCTTTTGGATTCCACCAATGCCCTTTATTCTTAAAAATAGAGGCAGAAAAGTGAAACTGTAAAGTATCCATAATTGATTTGCCTATTCCGGCAATAGTCAATAATACTAATAGAATAATTAAAAATGTCATTTCCCTGTTGGTTTAATGATAGATATCAACTCTTTATAGTCAATGTTCTTTAACTGCTTTGGAGCAAATACACCAAGGATAAAGAATACATTGAAAATCATAAACGTAACATTGAACTGCCAGTTTACTTTTTCATTTCCGACATTATCCGCAATGACGGTGATAAACACCAGGTCTCCCATGAAAAGAAACAACGCAAACAGGAAACTCAAAAATGTCGTTGAAGAGAATTTTTTGTATGTTTTTCCGTCAGGCCCAAGAACAAGCTCCTGGAAGTACCCGAGAGAATCATCATCCCTTCTCTTATAATTACGGAACATCATAATCAATGATATCAATGCGATTACACTCGCAAAGATGATCATAATAATTTCATATGCTTTCATTTTTTCTTCTTTTTAGGTTTTAACCAATCTGCGAATTTCGCCCATTTGATCAGGACGAATACAATAACGGCTGCATCAAGTGCTACCATGATCCATCCAGCAATGGCTTGTTCTCCTTGAACAAATGCTACGACTGTAAATACCGTCAATACGGCTGCAATAAAAATTACGATAATCCATTTTCCAAAGGTTTTCATACTGTTAATTTTGGTTACTACTAATTATGCTAAATATCCTCCATTTACACAGGGTATGTATTCTATGGTCACGGTGAGGTCTACTGCCGTTGCACCGGTACCCTGAAGATCCATAACGATTGTTGTTGTTGCCGGAAGCCTCGCAGCACCCGTCCATGAGACCTGTTCATTGGCTGCATCTATATTGGCTTTAGCAGCCGTTGCTGCACTGATGAATTCTTTTACCTGGGATGCGCCTCCTTTGACAGCAGCACTTGTAAGGTCTGCTGTGGTTGCACCGTCAGAGTGAATTACGATGGACTTGAGAAGGCACGGTTGAGTGGTTATGGTTGCCAGTGTCGTAAGTCCCGCATTAGCGGCTGCCGTGACAGAGACTTCCATGATCTGCGTCACTCCAACAGGAAGGATGCCCTGTAAGGTCGTCCGTATGACCGTAATGGCCGGGACAGGCGTTACCTCCGCACCGTTGAGAAAATAATGCGTTATATCGCTTCTCAACAGGGAATAGTATGTCCCACTGGAAAACATGAAAATAATATTGTGCGTGGTGCCTTCTTTTTTTATGACAACACTTTCAATAGAACTTGTTGCTATATCCCGTGATCCACCGCCATCACCAGTGACAGAAATCATCTGATCGGTTATGTATAAATTCATCTCTTTATATTTTTAATGATTATCAAATACTATTACTCCATCTGCCATATCTCTTTCGACTCCTTCTTTTTCCATGTCCTCTTCAAATATCAATGCTCTCTCTGTGTCCATTGCTCTTCGTTGATCTCTTTCATCTCCACCTTCCATCTTTGCACTATGTGCTGCAAACTGTAACCTCAATCCAATTACTAATTTTTTTATCTCCTCATCGTTGGCTTTCAGCTCGTCCATTCTCTCCTGATGGATTTCCATCTTGATACTCGACTTCCAGTAGAAATATGTCAATGTCCCTGCTCCTGTTGCAACAAAGAGAATGAAAGCCACAATTATCGAAACAAGAACCTTTTTCCATATATCTTTCCATTCCATTTATCATTTCTTAGGTCGCTTAGATTTTCCGAAAACCTATTTATTGAGTTTTATGTACTCGGCTTTCAAAGCGTTCCATTTGTCAAGTTCTGCCTGAAATCGGGCAATATCGTCGTGCTGGTTTTGAATGTTTTGCAAAGTGCTTTCAATTTTCCTCTCGATTTCTTCAATCGTGAACTCGGTATCTACTGATTCTGTTTTGACCAGTTTCCCGTCTTTAATCTTAAATTTTTTCATAATATATTTATTTTATTGCTTTACTTTATTTCCCAATTAGTTGCATCATAAGAAACGAATGTAAC
>JACKQG010003762.1_pt1 | contig 18244 bp, 23 predicted proteins | sample 8237621 | NCBI WGS metagenome assembly JACKQG01 (sample SAMN15677084, study PRJNA649215) | marine metagenome | biome: marine; feature: Black Sea; material: saline water; isolation source: suspended particulate matter (SPM) from the Black Sea western gyre | collected 2013-06-09/2013-06-10 | depth... | reverse complement strand
GCGAAGGGTTTTCCCTGTATGTCCTCTTCTCTGCGCGGTCTCTCTCCAATGAACATGATTTGCGCCCCTGGGTTGCCTTCTCCGAACACGATATTGCGACGGCCCTCAGACAACTTGCACCTGGTGCATTCTCCGAGTTCCTGCCTGATTTCCTCAAGTGTAAATGTCTCGCTTTCGGCTGGTGATATGACAGGAAGGACGGCAGTTGAGATGATATTAGATGGTACTGTGTTTTTGTCAGGTGTCACACTGAGGGTCCTTAAACGATCCTCTAAGGCAGATTTTTTCACAGGAAAATAGGAAAAGCCAAGCTCCTGATAAAATGAAATGGCCGTACGCAGTTCTTTTATAAGATGGCTGCGGTTCATAGCTGCTCCATAGGCTCTGAAATGTTTTTTATTCTCCCCATTTCAGCTTTTTCCTTAGTATGCGGAAGTAGTCCCGATCTTGAAGGACGATAAACTTTGTCTTGTACTCTGCTTTGTGTATGACTATTTTGTCCTTTTCCTGCAATGGAAATCCGACCTGTCCGTCAATGGTCAGATATACATCCGTTCCGCTTGTTATGATGACATCAAGTGAGACCGAGTCCGGCAGGACTATGGGCCTGCTGGTCAATGTATGCGGGCAAATAGGAGTGATGAGAAAGGACTCAAGGGTGGGATAAAGGATCGGTCCTCCGGCGGAAAGGGAATGAGCTGTAGAGCCGGTAGGGGTAGAGACTATCAGTCCGTCTGCTCTTAAAGATGTCGCATAATGCCCGCTTATATGAAGGTCAAGATAAAACATCCTCGAAAGCGCACTTTTGTTAAGCACCACATCATTCAGGGCATTTTGTTCAATCATTTTCTCCCCGTTGCGGTATACATTAGCCAGAAGCATTATCCTTTCTTCGTAGCAATAGCTCTCTGAAAATAGCATTTCCAGATTAGCATCTACCTCATCGCGGTTTAACTCAGTTATAAAGCCGAGTCCCCCGAGGTTAATTCCAAGTATTGGAACTCCCTGATTGCCGACTAGTCGCGCTACACTCAGCAGTGTTCCATCGCCGCCAAATACAACGATTACATCGGAGGTCTCAGGAATTTTATGTAGTTCAGTGCCCTTTAAAGATAAAGAGGACGCAATCTCTTCTTCAAGGAATATTTCACAATCCCTCTGCCTGAGTCCTGTGATAAATTTTTCAACGGCCTTCAATGTTTCCGGCTCGTTTTTCTTGGCTATAATCCCGATACGTTTCATATGCTGATTCCGTTTATCTCAATAGATCTGGATTGTTCATCTATATGCTCCAGTCTGACCTTAATAAGGTTTTCCGGCAGTTCTGATTCGGCCCGTTCGGCCCATTCGATTACTGCTATTCCATCCCTTCCGAGATATTCATCCAGTCCTAAGTCTGCGAGTTCCCCCTGTTCAGTCCTGTAAAGGTCTATATGGTAAAACGGTATACTGGTGGCGTACTCTGCAATAATGGTATAGCTTGCACTGGTGATATCTCTGTCTTCAATACCCAGAGCCGAAGCAATCCCTTTAACAAAGGTAGTCTTACCCGCGCCAAGGTCGCCGTACAGGCACACTACATTTCCGCGCTGCAGACTGCTGCCGAGCCGTCGGCCAATATCTCTAGTGTCCGCCTCGCTCTTACTTTGAAAAACCATCAGTCATGGATTTGACCACATCGGCTTTTCCCACTATGCCGACTACATTGAGTCCGTTAAGAACCGGGAGCAGGTGAATATGCTGTTCAGCCATAATAGTGGCAATGTCTTCAATAGTAGTATCCGCAGTTATTGATACAACGTCATTCGTACAGATCTCACCGACGGTTCCTGCCACCATTTTTTTTATGTCATCTTCTACCTTGTCGGAATCCAGTAGAAAATAGGCATCAAAGAGTCTGATGATCGTGGGGATATGGAATCTTTTATTCTTTTTTATGAGGTCATTTTCGGTAACAATACCTACTATATGATTACTCTCATTAACTACTGGAACACCGCTGATCTTGTGCTCTATAAGCAGACGCGCCAGCTCTTCGACACTTGCTTCTGATTTAACTGTTATAACTTCCTCTGTCATTATATCTTTTGCTGTGAGCATTTCCCCTCCTGTTATCTGTATGGGCTGTATTTGTTAGCAATTAAAAGTAGATTTTATTCTACCATATCCCGATAAATCCACCCTGTCTTCCGGATATAGTATTGTCGAGCCTGTAAGAATAATACTTATCAGGATTGCAGTAGGTGCATTCATCGGAGATCCAGATCCTGTCTTTCTGTATACCCGAGTTGAGGGCCTGAAGTCTGTTAGCTTCCTTTAAATCGATATGGAATTTCTCACCCTTCTGTCTAAAATAGTCCCCTGACCCGCTTGCCTTCACTACCTGGTCTTTGACCTCCTGGTTTACCTCATAACTGCATATACCTATACCGGGGCCAATGGCTACGCTTATATCCCGGGGTGAGCAGTTAAACGTAGTCTGCATTTTTTCTATGGTATTAATCAGAATGTGAGCTGCTGTGCCCCTCCAACCTGCATGCACCGCTGCGATGATTCCTGCCTTTAGATCAAATAAAAGGACAGGGATGCAGTCTGCAACGCGGATGCCTATCAGAATTTTGCGTCTGTCTGTGATTACTGCATCTGAAATAACCGGCTGAATATCATCTCCGAGGACATGTACATCAGCGGTGTGTTTTTGAATAGGCAGGTAGATATCCAGTTTAGAAATATCGGAATTTTTTGATACTGCTTCCACTATATCTTCAGTCTCGGCTGTCAATATTCTGGTAGTAAAAAAGGCTCTCAGTCCGGGCAATAATAAATTTGCAGGTGTTATATATGACTCATTATTTTTCATTAATCCCCTTTACGCAGTGATTTAAAAACGCCCGGTATCTCCCGAATAAGGTCTGATGCAATCATTGAATGCTCTCCCTTTTTCTGGGCTGCAGCATCACCTGCCCGGCCATGCATATATACTGAGAGCAGTGAAGCCTGAAGCGGATTAAGGCCCTGTGCTATTAATGCTGACAGCATTCCTGTAAGCACATCACCTGTTCCGGCTGTTGACATGCCTGGATTTCCAGAGGAATTAAGAAATGCTCTGCCATCAGGCGCAGCGGTTACTGTCGGTGATCCCTTTAAGACCACGAAGCATTTTCGTTTTTTTGCAAAAGCAGCTGCTGTGGTTATACTGTCCTGCATAATGGCAGTGAGACGTTGCATTTCACCGGGGTGGGGGGTGAGAACAATTGGAGAGGAGGCCTTGTTGAGAGCACCGGGATCGAGTGATAGTGCATTTAGTCCGTCCGCATCAATAACCAGCGGTGCCGATGTTTTTGTGATCAAGACGCGCATTAGTCTGACTATCTCCTCATCACACGAGAGGCCGGGACCGATGGCCATAACAGTACATTTATTACGAAGAAATTCCAGGATAAGGTCTGCTGCCTTCAGCGAAACAGTGCCGTCGCCTTTATCCGGAAGCGGCAGCAGCATTGCTTCTGTGACCCTTGACTGAAGTGATTGTATAACTGTTTCAGGCGCAGCTAATGTGACAAGCCCGGCGCCGGATGCCAGGCATGCCCGTGCGGCCAAAAGTGCGGCCCCTGTCTTTCCCTTTGAACCGGCAAGCAGCAGGACATGTCCGTATGTGCCCTTGTGAGAGTTGCGCGGTCTGGGCGGCAGCGCTGATTCGGCATCGACATGTTGATAAACGGAGGTCATTATTTTCTCTGAGGTCAGAAGTGTCGATGGAAATCCTATATCACGGACGGTTAATTTTCCAGAGTACTCAGCACCAGGATAAAGCAGATGCCCGCGTTTGGGAAGTCCGAAGGTCACGGTATGCGAGGCCTTTATAGCAGTTCCCATTACCATGCCCGTGTCCGAGCAGATACCTGAGGGCAGATCTACAGATATAATGTCATCAGATAATATATTCGCCTTTTTGATAACTTCAGAAAGGGGAGAGCGGACGTTTTTATTCAGACCCGTTCCAAGCAGCGCATCGACTATTACAGGTGAATTGCAGCGTGTTTTTATGAATCCGGAGATCGGGGAAATGCTGATTCCGAATTTTATTGCTGATCTGTAATTTGCAAGTGCATCACCACTAAGTCGTTTTGGATCTGCAGCGAGGTAGACCCGGATATTTCTCCCATGGTTGTGCAGCTCCCTTGCGATCACCAGTCCATCGCCTCCGTTATTACCACCGCCACAGAGAACGATTATTTCTCTTTCAGGAGCATGACCGGGTAATGTGAAAAAAAACTCCTCAATCAGTGCGGCCGCCGATATCCCGGCCCGCTCCATTAAAACGATCCCGGCCAGTCCGTATTTACTAATGGTCGTTGAATCAATTTGCTGCATCTCTTTTGCGGTAGCTACTTTCTGCATAGGGGCCCTTTCCTTATTAGTTGGAGTCTTAAATCAGTATAAATTAGAATTTGCCTTTATTCAATGTAGAGGGGGGATAGGGGTTAGGGGGTTAGTTCAAGTATTGCGTAGGCTATGGCGAATTCTTGTTCGTGGCTTAGGGAGAGGTGGCAGTTTCCTATTTTTTTTGAGATCATGAAATTGCGAGTTGCACCGGAGGTTGTTATTCCGGGTTTGCCTTTAATGTCCCTCACTACCTCGATTTCGATAAGACTGGCGGAGGAGTCGGAGCTCAGGGCCTTAATAACGGCCTCTTTTGCTGCAAATCTTGCGGCAAGGGAAGGGAAGGGGTCTTTTTGTGTATGACAGTATGCTATCTCGTTCTCGGTCCAGATCCTTCTGAGAAATCTGTCTCCCCATTTATCTACAGCATTTTTTATGCGTGCAATCTTTACTATGTCAGTTCCGATTCCGTAGATCATAAAAACCGGAGTCTGGATTTCTCAGCGGATACTTTCATTGATGGTCTTTTTCATTTCTCTGACGGCTTCAGTTAATCCGACATATATTGATCTGGCTATGATGCTGTGTCCAATGTAGAGACCTCTGAGGCCCTTTATCGCGGCTATCTTACTTACATTGTCAAGATTGAGGCCGTGGCCGGCATTGGCGAGGACGCCAATCTCTCCGGCTTTTTTTATAGCCGCCTTGACTCGCTTCAGCTCTTCTGTCTTTTTCCTGCCCGTTGCATTGGCATAAAGGCCCGTGTGTATTTCTACCATGGTAGCCCCGAGCTCTTTAGAGATGATGACATCCGTCTCTGAAGGGTTTATAAAAAGGCTGACCGGGATCTTTTTGGCCTGTATTGTATCAATAGCTTTTTTGATTTTGCGTTTGCTCTTTACAAGATCCAGCCCGCCTTCAGTCGTAAGTTCTGCACGTTTCTCCGGTACTAGTGTTACCAGTTCCGGTTTGACTTTCAGCGCTATTGCGATCATCTCTTCCGTGGCTGCCATTTCCAGATTAAGTTCTACAGATACACTTTTTCTGACTTTTTTAAGATCGCTGTCATTTATATGTCTTCGGTCCTCCCGAAGGTGAACGGTTATTCCATCTGCACCGCCCTTAAGCGCAAGGGCCGCTGCCGTGTCCGGATCAGGCTGGACATCCTTTCGTGCTTCCCTTACAGTTGCTACGTGATCAACATTGACGCCGAGCAGCATGATTTCCTCCTGAATTAATATTGGTGTAAATTTTTAAGCTTAAAGTATAGCCTTCAGCATATGTCTATATCAACATTTAAAGCTTTAGACGCTTTTTTCTGCTAAAGAATATATCCGTAACAGCCGAATTAATATGAATGAAAACGGTAACAAAAAATGAGCATCAATTATTGTGTGCAATAATGTTTTGTCAAGCGTTATGCCATGAAGAAACAATTTGACTTAGTTGAGGGTAATCTGTTAATTTAAGCTTTAATTTGTTGCTAATTGAAAGGGGTGAGGACAAAGAAGATGCCAAAAAAGACAACTACAAAAAAGACTACTGCCGCAAGCTCCAAGAAGGCGAAGGCACCTGCAAAGAAAACGGCTTCAGCTGCTTCTGAAAATACACCTGCCGGCAGAGATAAGTATATTGAGGAGATCAAGCAGAACCTGCTTGCTCAGAGAGAGTCCTTGCTTAAAGAGGCTGAGGGTGCTTTAAGCTCTTTGCCATCTGATCTGAACTTTCCGGATATGGGCGATCAGGCCACTGCTGAGACCGATAGGAACTTCATGCTCAGACTTAGAGACCGCGAGCGGATGCTTCTTCGTAAGATTGAGGAAACTATTGAGCGGATTGACAACAAGGAAGAGTATGGTATCTGCAAAGACTGCGGAAATGAGATTGGCATAAAGAGGCTTCAGGCCAGGCCGGTTGCAACCTACTGCATCGAATGCAAGACACGTCAGGAAGAAGAAGAAAGAATAGCCGAAGGCGGATAACCCCCGTTTTCTTAATACAAGATACGCAGAATATTCTGAGTGCTGAAAGTTATCAGCACTCAGTTTTTTTTGAGAGGGGGTTACTGTGAGAAAGACTATAGACGTAATTATAGGGACATGCTGCATTCACAATAACTTTTCTCTCCATCATAATGATAAGGGCTTTGAGAGTCTTGAAGAATACTTAAAGCTGAACAAGATAAATATCTAAAGGCAGTTCAGTGCCGCAGGCTTTATATCTTAAAAGGAGAATGAAATGAGAACAATAGGTAATATACTCTGGTTTATTTTAGGAGGCTTGATCATGGGACTTGCCTGGTGGCTTGCCGGCGCAATTGCCTTTATTACGGTTATCGGTATCCCCTGGGGCAGGGCCTGCTTTGTTATCGGCAGGTTCTCATTTTTCCCTTTCGGCAAGGAAGCCATTAGCAGAGACGAGCTTACTCAGAAAAAGGATATCGGCACCGGCGGCCTGGGGCTTCTTGGCAATATCATCTGGTTTGTTTTTGCGGGTATCTGGCTCGCATTAGGTCATCTGGCCTCAGCAATAGTAAACTTTATAACGATCATCGGAATCCCCTTTGCGATTCAACATTTAAAGCTCGCCGGTATCGCACTTTCTCCGATAGGTAAAACTATAGTAACAAAAGAAGTCGCTGCCTCAGCGCGTGCGGCAAATGCGGAGGGTGTTGTGGATTCCTTGCGGAGTAATAAATAAGATCTGTATCTCTATACTTCGATATTCTGAATTCGTCAATCGATATTCGATATTCTCTTTTTTGGGAAACTGCTTGAAACGGCGAATATCGAATGTCGAACAAGAAATGTCGAATGATGAAGGGAACGGCAGGGGAGAGTATGATCTTTGTCTTTATACTTCGACATTCTAAATTCGTCAATCGATATTCGATATTCTCTTTTTTGGGAAACTGCTTGAAACGGCGAATATCGAATGTCGAACAAGAAATGTTGAATGATGAAGGGATCAGCACTATTTAGGGATGATCTCAGCGAGTTCTGGTGAAAGTCGAAGAGCTTCATTGATTTCGGCTAAAGCCTTTTTTTCGTCACCCTGCTCGGAGTATGCCAGTCCTAGGTAATAGTGTGCTACAGCATGCCAGCGATCTATCTCTAGTGCTTTCTTCAGTAAGGTAATGCTTTTCTCTATTTGTCCGGTGGTGAAATAGGCTACTCCAAGGTCATAGTTAGCCTCGGCTGAATCAGGCTTGAGTCTGACAACCTGCTCAAAAGCTGCAAGAGCTTTTGGATATTGTTCAGAGAATACGTAGGCCGCACCGAGATGTCTGTGGGCCTCAGCAAAATCTGGTTTTAGCTTTATTGCTTCTTTATAGTACTCTGCAGCCTTATTAAATAAGCCCTGATCTCTGTAGGCATGACCCAGCAGATAATATATTTCCGTTAAGCTAGCATTATCAGGTTTTAAGTTAGCAGCTTTCTGTAGTGAGTCAGCCGCTTTTTTAAAGTTCTCCATTTTTAGATACAGCGATCCGAGTTTGAAATGTGATTCGGCATTATCAGGCTGTAAAATAATAGCTTGTTTATAGTCTTTAATTGTGGCATCATTTGCGAAATTATTATTTTTCTGTGCCTCATAACAATCAGCAAGACTATTTCGAGCATTATCATTATCAGGCGCTAACTGAACAGTCTTTTCAAAGGCCTTTATCGCTTTTGTATACATTCCAAAAGTTTGGTATAAAGTCCCCAAAATGTAATGGGCATCAGCAAAATCAGGATTTAATCTGATAGCTGACTTAATAGCATTTTCTGATTTAAGAAAGTTTTCAAGGAAAAAATAGGAAGACCCGAGCAAAAAATATCCCTCCCATTGATCAGGGTGCAGTTTGATAATCTGTTCGTATACTTCTGCAGCCTCCTCATACTTCTTTTGAATAGTATAAACTTCTCCAAGACTTACAAGAGCTTCGCTGTTGTCTGTGCTTAATTCAACTTCTTTTTTTAAAGCTTTTTCAGCATCTATGTATTGCCCGGCAGACTTATAAGCTTTAGCTAAATTTAAGTGCACCTCTGGAAAATCAGGTCTGAGTCTGATGGTTTTCTTGAAAGCCGAAATGGCTTCCTCATGACGATCAAGTGAATAATTAGCCTGGCCTATATAAAAAATAGCTCCAGCATGCTCGGGATAGACCTTCAGAATTTCTTCCAGCGTTTTAATGCCCATTTCATATTGACCGAAACGTAAATAAGATATGCTTTCCTCAATTAGTATATCAATATTTGTGTCGTCGGCAGAAAAAACCGCTGTATTTAAGATCGATACAGCAGTCAGGATAATAAGCGTCACAACACAGTAAAAAGTGTGTTTCTTCCATGTATTTCTCTGTGTCTTCATAATTCCCCCCAGATGTTAATATTTTTTTATGTATTTTGACTCTCTTCTTTAACTGACACAACTAAGTTGATAATCTTGCAGTTTTTCATTGTTGATTATAGTACCCCCATTTAAGTTATATACAATTAAACCGATAATCGATATATCGAACCAAGGGGCGTTAAAAAGACATATTATTCCAAATTCGATTACTTTGATGTTTGGCTCCCTAGGTCAGTTCATTTTTCAAACTTGCATTGACTGCATGAAACAGGGTTGGAGAGGAAATTTAATGACAATTACAGACAGCATTCATACCGCCATAGTACGGAGCGGCAGAAGCAACTCTTCTATTATTATGGACGGATCAAATCTTATACTCGTTGATTGCGGGGCGGGACCTCTAGTACTTAAGAAATATCTCAGCACTATTAATATGTCAATAGAGCAGATAACCGGTGCAGTAATCACTCATGCACACGGTGACCACATGAATGAAGCAACGCTAAGAAAGTTAACGTTTCACGGCATTCCGATTTACTGCGAGGCTGAGGTCAAGGAGATTGCAGTTGAAAAGACCAAAGAAGGATTTCAGTCAATTGTAAAAAAACATATGCACGAGATTAACGTACGTAAAGAATTTAAAATTGGTGCTTATAAAATTAAAGCCTTTAATCTCCGGCATGACTCTGAGGGCGCCTGTTTTGGATATATTTTCAAGAAAAAAATGCCGGGTAAAACAGAGAAAATAGTATATGCTACAGATTTTGCTTATCCGTCTGAGCGCATAAAAAAGTTATTTAGAAATGCTGATATCATATTTATTGAATCCGATCATTGTGATAAAATGCTCGATCAATGTTTCATTATTCCTGAATACGTAAAAGATGAACACATTCGGAAATATCACATATCAAATAGCCAGTGTTGTGAAGTGTTAGAAGATACTTTGCTTAATTCAGATACACTCCCCCATAAAATCTTTTTGCTTCACATAGCGGATAATATTAATACTGATAAAAAGGCGCTATCAATGTGCAAAAGGATGTTGAAAAAGAATGGATTTAAACATATTGCAGTTGCTGTTGAATAATCCACAGGCGTCATCTACGCTATGCTAATCATGCTTAAAGTCTGTGCTCCAGTATCTGGTGTCAGCTCTTCTTCCGACAAGAAAAAAGGCAGAACCGTTAATGGCTCTGCCTTTTATTTAGCTATGCTATCTTGTAATTCATTTTAAAGCCCGAATCTTATACCGATCGTTAAATTATGACTGCCGTAATTCGCATCTGTGCCGCTGAGATTCAGGTCTTCAGTTGCAAAGTACCTGTAACCCAGATCAAGAGTAGCCTTCTCACTCATTGCATACCCGATACCGCCGCCGAACTGATAGGCAAATACGGTGTCATCTTCATTGCCGATAGCGATGCCGGAAACTGATACATTATCAAGCTCAATCTTTGCCATTCCAAGGCCTCCGCCTAAGTAAGGCGTGATTGCGGACTCAGTCTTAATATCTAAATAGGCGTTCACCATGAAACTAAGAGCCGACGCATCTCCATCACCTGAAGCGCTAACGCCTAAGGCCTGGAAACTGTCGATATCAGCCGTACGGTACCCGATCTCAGCCTCAACCCTGCCTTTGCCAACTTGCACTCCGAGAGCACCGCTTACAAGAAGTCCGGTATCAAATCCGGTCTCTACGACCACACCGGGCAGGGCCGGGTTAGTGAGGTCAGAATCATTTAAAATAGACGCTCCGATATTACCGCTGACATAGACACCCTCTGCTGCAAAAACTGAAGATACAATCATTAACATTAACGAACACACTATCACTATAATTTTACTTTTAATCATTACGTTCCCCTTTGTATTGTTTTAAATTGAGTTAAAAAATGAGTTCCCGGTATTAACCAGTCCTCGATACCTGCGATCAGCATTCACTCCTTTTATTAGATTTGTATATCAGGACAAAGTCCCGCAATAAATTGCTCAGCTATGCAATAGTCTTTTCATAGTGCGACGGATTGTTAATAAATCAGTTAGCGATAGATAGTACTGCCATTCAATTGTCCCCTTTATATTTCTGCGCCTATAATACACGGCCTTAATGCCAGCATTGTGACAGTTAGCTTATTCAGAGAAAGGAATTTCTTGCTATATCAACTTTACTGATTGTCAGGTTTTATAAATTTGCCATTACTATTACGTCATGCGTAGACCTGACACCAAAAAAAGCATTATTGCCAGATCGATTTGCTATAATTGAATCCAATAAATGTATAGGAGAAAATTATGGTTAAGCCACTGTTAAGGGGATTTGATATCACAAAGGGGGAAGAGATAACTGATGAGCACCTACAATATATATTGTGATGAAAGCTGCCACCTGGAAAATGATCACCAGAAAGTAATGGTACTGGGAGCAATATGGTGCATGGCAGATAAGTCACATTCAATTAACGCACGAATACGTGAAATTCAGGATCGCCACGGGTTGAGTCGGAGTTTCGAAATTAAATGGACTAAAGTTTCCCCGGCAAAGATAGATTTTTATATAGATTTGATAGATTATTTTTTTGATAATGATTTCCTTCATTTCAGGGCTTTGATAGTCCCGGATAAATCTAAGCTTCAACACGAACTATATAACCAGGATCATGATACCTGGTATTACAAAATGTATTTTGACATGCTCAAGGTAATATTGAGTCCTGAAGATTGTCAACGTATTTACATAGATATAAAAGATACTAAGAGCGCATCGAAAGTGAAAAAACTTCATGATGTCTTGCGTAATAGCGTATATGACTTTCATAGAAACATAATTGAGAGAGTCCAGGTAATAAGGTCGCATGAAGTTGAAATCTTGCAGCTTGCTGATTTGTTGATAGGGGCTATTGCGTATATTAATAGAGGATTATCCGATAGTGCTGCTAAACAGGATATTATTAAAAAGATAAGAAAAAGATCCGGGTATGATTTAACTAAAACGACACTCCTGATGGAAAGAAAGTTTAACCTGTTCAGGTGGCATGCCAGTGAGGTGAGTAAATGAGCGGCCCGCCAGAGTGGTTGCCTGAAATTGAGCCCTTTAATAAGTATGGAGGTGACTGGGAAAAATATCTTGAAGCTCTACACGCCTTCTTTAAGAATGATTTTGTTGAGAGCAAGCCTTATTTTAGAGGCAGGCGGTTAGGGCTTAAGAAATACCCATTAAAAAAGGGGAAAGAGGCCACATTTTGGCATCTGATTTCAGAAGGCAAGGAAGAAGCGGAAAGAACTCCTGATTTAAGGCGTTGTGAAAGAATTCGCTGGCCAAGGCCGGTTATTGAACATGATACTAATCCTGCTGTTAAAGTATGGGAAAACAAAAGAAAGTCAGAGACACGAATTCTATTGTGGTTGGAACAAGAGGAATATCTTGTTGTATTAGCTGTTCGTAAGGAATATATTCTGCCTTGGACAGCTTATATGATTACCAAGAATCATCGAAAAAATAAATTGGAAAAGGAGTACCAACAGTATAAAAAAGCTAATGCCGCCCTTTAAGGGGACGGCATCTTTACTCCTTCTACACATGGCAGATGAGCTATTTGTATTTTTGCAGTTATGGAGCTTGCAGTCAAATAAGTTATATTGATAATCATTATAAGTATTACTTATAGTCGCGACAAATAAACATTGAGTTAAGCTGAAATAAGTGGACACTAAAATTAAGTACAATCTCATGAGCCACATACGGATGTCAGGACAATATGAACAACGATAAAACCCCCCAGAATTAGAGAAGTCAAAGGGACAGTTCCTGGTATATCAGGTTCAAGACAGTCGACTGAAACTGGATGTCAGTTTGGAAGACGAAACTGTCTGGCTCCCGGGCAACTGACAAATAATTTTTGTCAGTTCGTTAGGAAGGTACCTCATGAAATCTCAAAACAACAGGTCGAAGACGAATATGATAAGTTTAACGCTGAACGCATTTCAGTCAGTGACAATAGATTGAGTGACTTTGATAAAGCAGTCAATCAAATTGACAATCGCAAAGCAGAAGACGAAGGGAGAAAAGGAACAACCTCATTTTTTATCAATTTGCTATTACTATTAAGTCATGCGTAGACCTGACACCCAAAAAAAAGGCAGAGTCATTTCTGACCCTGCCTGAGATATAGTTTTTACGCTATATGATTATTTCTTGAATCTATTTCTAAACCGATTGAACCCCAGTACTGCCCCGCCTATGCCAAACAGTATCGTTGAGACTGGTTCAGGTGCGACGGCGACGGAAAAAACATTGCCGTCACGCACAGCCATGGCATTGCCGTAGAAGCCCTTAAGGTAGCTGCCCTGGCTGCCTATGCCGGATTGGAAGGCCCATGCGCGGGAGGTATTGCCTGCATTCTCCGTACTCGACCAGTAGGTGTTCGATCCCAGAGACAAAAAGTCACCCTTATTCAGAAGGTTCCATTCCGGGTTTCCCAACTCTGTATAATACAGATGCCCCATCTCGCTTCCGAGGCAGTTAAAACCAGAACTGCCGGTAGAATTTTGAGATTTACAACTAGGATCAGGCTGGGTCGTCGACGGCAAACGCCAATCATCATATGTATTCTCCCCAAAAGTCACAGAAAGTGCATCTGCCCAGTCCAGCGAAGTCTGCCACGTACTACCCCCCGGTCGTAAAATCGTACCATGTGATATTAAGGTCAGTATCATAGATCAGCCTTTTACCAGTGAAGGACTTGCCACGGGTTTCCAACGCAGCTTGAGCCTGTATAGACACTGCTAAGACCATTGCCATGCTCACCGCTAAAATAAATATCTTCTTCATTTTTACCGCTCCTTTATAGAAGGTTATAATATTATTTGCTTTATGCTTAAAAATTAGATGAATAAACTTAGAGAACTGTAATATCTTATGCAAGTTCTATGCCAACAGACAACCTAATGATTTTATTGAACACTTGAATTACATAATTTGTAATTGCACAGTAATATGTATACATATTTTGTGCCGTGGCACAGTTTTGCGGCATTGATAACCCCAATTATATCCACTTCTAAGCAGAGTCGGCCTCAAACAAAAGAACTATATCCTGCCCTGTCAGATCTGACAGTGTTACGCCAAAATAGAAATGTCCTAAATTAGAAATGCTAAACGGCCTTTTTTAGAAAAGGAGGCCGTGTGAGCAGAAAGGACATTATCATGTTAAGTCAGAGAGAGTTAAAACGGTTACACGTAATTCAGAAGGTGCTGGAGGGGGTAAGCAGCATAGAGGAAGGCAATCGGTTTTTACAGGAATATTTACCTGGATACAACAAGAGATTTTCCGTAAAAGCTAAAGAGGAGGATAACTTCCACAGAGAAATCCCCAAGGGGCTGAATCTTGATAGAATTCTCTGTATAAAGACGGGGAGAACCTTAAGGAATGATTACACAATATCTCATAAGGGCAAGCTATATCAGATACTGGAGAAAACAAATGCGAAGAACATTCAGGTAGAAGAAAGAATAAATGGAACTATGCTCATGGCCTGCGGCGACAGCCGTTTAAAGTTTAAGGAAATAACTGAACGTCCTGAAAGACAGGATAATAAACCGAGCACGTTAATTTTCAAAAAGAAAAAACCGCCTATTCCTGCGCCATATCATCCGTGGAGGAGGCCTAAGCCGGTGATGCAAAAAAACAGTTATCAACAGAAAGAATTGCAAACATGAAAACCGGACATTTCTATTTTGGTAAAAACCGGACATTTCTAAATTGGCTTGACATGACCATTTTTAATTATTGACAATCAATCGCTGATAAGGTAAAACTATTAGTAGAGTTAAACTGGCAATTCAGTTAAACAAAATAGATGGAGGTATTTATATGGCAATGGCAAAAGTCCTGGCAAAAGGGCAGATTGTAATTCCGAAAGATATCCGTGAAAAGGCCAATCTTCACACCGGTGATAAGGTTGATGTGCAAATGACTCCGAGAGGCATCGTCGTTGTGCCGATCAGGAAAACAGTCACTGAGAAGATCAAAGGGTCAATCAAAGGAAAACTATCATTGAAAGAATTGGAAGACATCTATGCAGAAAAATCTTAGGGATTTTGAGGGCAAAAATGCTGTGTTCATCGACGCAAATATTTTTCTCCACCATGCCTTCGATTCAAACCCTGTATCAGTAGAATTTCTCAGCCGGATAGAAACATCAAATATCAAGGCATATACGTCCGCACTGGTGCTGGAGGAAGTGTCCTATAAGATTATGATGCAGTCTGCCTCTAATTTTATTGAAAGGGTCACTGTCCGGAATGTTAAGAAGTTTCTTGATACCCCAAAGCACAGAGCGCAGGTTTTCAATCCACTCATTGAATATATGGATTACATTGACAATATGCAGAAAGCAGGCATGACTGTCATTGATCTGAAGGGCAGTGACATGAAGCAAGCCGCCCATCAGGCAAAAGATAGTGGTCTGATAACTGCTGACGCTGCACATCTTGCTGTTATGCACAGAAAATCCATCCACAATATCGCAACAGAAGACTCTGATTTTGCAGGAGTACCGAACATTACTGTTTGGTCTCCCTCTGCATAGCAATGAATAACTCCAAATTAAAATCATACGCACCATCAGCAAGGCGGGATTTTATTCTGGCAGAAAGTTCCCTCCACCTTGAGGGGGGAGGGTTAGGGTGATCTTCCCCCGAAATAACGGACACAACGAAAGGTTAGGTGCAATATAATCTTTAGTGGGTGGTGTCAGTTCTCCATTCTTCAGTGGATGTAACAATGAAACTTTAATTTGCCAGATCTTGACTATATAATTAAGCAACTTAATGTCTGGGGACATGGAATGGCAAGACTTTTACGTATAGAGTGTCCGGGCGCGTTTTATCACATTACATCTAGATACAATGAAAGAATGATTTTTTACGAAAACAACTTTTTTCTGAAGAATGGAGACCTGAGACCTGACACTGCCTGTTTATTAGATTTGCACATCAGGGCAAAGCCCTATGATAAATTGCTCAGTTATTCAGCGGCCTGTTTACTGTGTAATGGATTGCTGATAAATCAGTCGGTGATGGATAGCCCACTCATTAACTGCCCCCTGTATATTTGTGCGGCTATAATACAGGTCCTTAATGCCAGCATCATGACAGTTGGTTTATTCAGAATTTTTTTAGGCGCGGGTTTGCGGAATGCCGGGTTACAGCGGTCTGGAAAGGCTGTTCCCGGAGTATATCTGATCTGCAAAGGCTTCTTTACCTGTCAGATCTGACAGGTGACAATGTCGTAATATCTCGAGTATTATAGGAAATTCACCTATTACAGCTTTTTTTTATATTTTCAGCGCTGAGCACCTAAGACTGTCACAATGATGGCAGTCTGATTATGTATCCTTTGTATGTAAATATCAGACATAGAGCATCTTGTTAAATACTGCAATCATGGAGGGAACAATGGACTTCAGAGACGTGAGGGAAGGTATTGAAGAATCAGTGCTGAATATTAAAAGGCTGATGGCGGGGAAAAAAGTGCAGGATGCAAAAAGTCTGCACACTGAGGCGGAGAAAGCATTATCGGATTTAATATCTATTGCCGAGGGCAGTGTCCAGACTAGGGCGGTGGAGCGGCTGACTTGGGAACTGGCCGGACTGCAGAAGCGGCTGTCCTTCAGCGGTAAGTCTGGTACTTCAAAGACTCTTGGCCGCAATATTAGTGAATCTGCTCACTTTATAACCTACCGGCTTGAACTGAAGAACAGCTACACCAGACTTGATTTACGAAGTGAACGTGCTGCGATTGATAGCGTTGCACTATATCTTGCAAACGGCGGGAGTGACGGCACAAAGTTCCAGGATCTGAGCCAGATTACCATAAAAGAGGTTGATGTTCGGACTATCACCATCGAGGCCGCGGAGTCAGGAAAGAGCTGGCACGCTGCTTTTGGGCAGAGGTTGGCCAATGATTACGGGATGAGAAAATACTGTGATCCAAAGAACCCGGAGCAGATGTTTCCGTGGGATGAGGGGTGATAGGTGCTCGATTAATAGATGTTTATTGTAAATTGCAGATGGGTAATATAAACTGAAGAATCATTGACTCTGGACATAGTTATTCTATATTTAACGCTTTAATACGTTTCTCACTGTAGCACGGCAGCTTATTTGTAACAGCAGTACATAATCGAGGGAATATGCCGGATACTCATTTTGATCTTAAGAATAAGATTAGTAATTGTATGGATTTGTTGAATGCAGCAGATCTGCATAAAAGTGATGTTTGCGATAATGATTTGAGAAGTAAAGATATTTTCAATTGCTTCATGCATTTATTGATGACATTATTAAGCGGCTTTGATAAATTTGCGGACTTACGGACAATATCAAAGATGATCGCAGCCCTGAGGACTTGTTATTTCAGGTGCTCCTCGACTGGGGTGTTGATCTGACATTGCCAATTACAAAAGAGAACATTTCTGACCAAGAAGTATTCTTTGTGGATGGTAATGCCCTCGCCGCCTGCTTTGTAAAAGATGGGCAGATTACAGAAGAGTTTTGTAAAGAACTTGCAGGGCGTCAGCCATTGAGAGTGGTATTCCGGGATTCCGGCTTCAAAGATGACAGTGTGAAGATCAATGTGGAGCAGATATTCAAACTCATGAGCCCGCATACGGATGTGAAGACAATATGAGGAGGTATAAGCATGAAGCCCTATGAACCTCAAAAACTACCTCTTGAAGGGTTGGATTATCAGAGATTGTTTGCACTGGTAGGCGAGGCTAACGCGGAATTGGCTCGTTATGACGGCTTGCTGCAGGGTATTGTCAACCCTGCGATTATGCTCTCTCCTCTGACCAATGAAGAGGCGGTGCTTTCTTCAAAAATAGAAGGCACGCAAGCCACTGTTGATGAAGTATTAGAGCAGGAAGCAGGCTTGATTAAAGAAGGTGAGAAATACAAAGACATTCAGGAAATAATCAATTATCGTGATGCGCTGCGTTCTTCCCAAGAGTACCTGGATGAACGGCCCATTAATCTCTCATTTGTTCGTGAGCTTCATAAGATATTGCTTACCAGTGCCCGGGGGCAGGATAAAACCCCTGGTGAGTTTCGTAAAGATCGGAATTGGATAGGTACATACGGCTGCACTATGGAGCAGGCCTCGTTTGTTCCGCCCAATCCCTTGCAATTGCAGGATCACCTGGAGGCATGGCAGGCGTATATGAAATCTGGGGATATTGACCTGCTCCTTCAAACTGCTGTAGTACATGCCCAGTTTGAACTGCTTCACCCGTTTAAAGATGGTAATGGCCGTATCGGCCGCATTCTGATTCCGCTGTTTCTCTACCAGAAAAAGAAACTCTCAAAGCCAATGTTTTATCTGAGTGCGTACATGGAAGCTCATAGGGAGGAGTATTATGCACGGCTGCAGAGTATTTCCCGTGAAGGCGACTGGGATGGCTGGATCGCATTCTTTTTAACAGCTATTACAGAACAGGCCAGGAGTCATAATCGAACAAT
>JACKQG010003761.1_pt1 | contig 18245 bp, 5 predicted proteins | sample 8237621 | NCBI WGS metagenome assembly JACKQG01 (sample SAMN15677084, study PRJNA649215) | marine metagenome | biome: marine; feature: Black Sea; material: saline water; isolation source: suspended particulate matter (SPM) from the Black Sea western gyre | collected 2013-06-09/2013-06-10 | depth... | reverse complement strand
TGGAACATCTATTTGAAAGTTTGTAACCGGATTGAAGGGGTTGGGAAAATTTTTACTTACTGAAAACTTTAATGGAATAGATTCGTCATCTAAACCTAAAGGTTCAATTACAACCATCTGTAAATGTATAAATGATGAACCCATATTTGTAGTCAAAATCATATCGCCTTCATAAATACCTGGGATCATGGACAAACTATTAAAATTGAAAGTGATGAATTCTGTTTCACCATTTACCATAATACCATCATCACCAAAAAGTGTAACCCACGATATATTATTTTCAAATTGATAGATTAGTGAATCCGAACCCGAATAAGTCATTTCCAAATAATTATTAGAAAATTCATCCGGAAATAAAGTATCAATTAGAGATTCTGTATTTAATTCCAAAAATGAAACACCTGCTACATGTAAATATGTTGGAAGTAAAATAGTAGTATCCAAAGACACTTCTTGAAAAGAAACAATTGCTGAATAATCACCGCCTATCAATGATGCACTATCAAACATAATATCCAAATCTACCGAACTGTTTCCAGAAATCTGAATCTCATTAATTGAGGTATAAATCCATTCCGGTCCTATAGGATTTTCCAATAATCCTGGGCGATAAGTAGAAATCATATCTTCCATCCGATCACCTTGACCAACAGTAAATTGATTCAAACAGGCATCATCTGTATACGTCATAAAATTGTGAATAGGATCTGAACCGGGGTCATTTGGGCACGTATCTGTATTATTACAATTATAAATATTATTACCATCATCTTCTTGGGGCGTATCGCTCACATTGTCATTATTCGCAGAACAGCCATTTTGAAATGTATGCAATAATCCCAAGTAATGGCCTACTTCATGAGTAGCAGTATCTCCGGCATTATATGGATATGATGTTCCACCAGGAAGACTTGAATAGAGTATACAAACTCCATGCATATAACTTCCCTCCGGCCATTGATACGGTAAATATGACCATCCTAACAATCCCGGCATATTTCCGGAATAAATATTTAAGTGATGAATGGGATCTATATTTAACTGTTGCTTATACGCACTTTCGTATTGGTTCATATCGTTATACCAATTATCATTCATGGTATAATCTACACTTACAAGTGTAAAGAAAATATCATACGGTGCATAGGCATCATTTAAAACGTCAATCTGATCGACAATTATATCATTCGATAAATTTCCGGATCCGGAACTGGAGTATAAAACATGCCATGCTACCTGGACATTTACTAGATTACGGCTAGAGTTGCGTTTGTTTCTGTCATTTTCAATTGCGTTTTGCACTCGTGACATCACATTAGCTGGTGTGGAAGCAGTTCCACAACGGATGCCATCTACCCAATTACCATTTTCATCCTGATAATGAATATCTGGTTCCATTTCCCTTGCGAGTGCTTCATTGTCGGGTATAAAGAATTGAGGATGCAATGATGGTTGACGGATTGATTGAGGTTGATCAGAAATGCTTATATTTAGAGTCACAGAGAATGAATTACTGTTTGTAATCGTAACAGTTTCACTTGATATATCGCCAAATTGAATTGTAGCATTTAAAGTATCAGGAGAAAGTGTAATTGAATTAGCATATAAAATCCACGGGATGGTAATTGCAATTAAGACGTGTTTACTTTTTTTCATTTGATTATTCTTATTTTAGCAGCACAAGTTTTTTCGTAGCTGTAAATGTTTGACCTGAGACTGGAACTGCCACCATCTTGTAAAAATACATCCCAGATGGTAATCCTATTGAATTCAATGTATAATGATAATGACCTGCTTCGAGATTTACATTATTCACTATTGACATGGCTTCCCGCCCTTTAATATCAATAATTGATAAATGGATACGTGCGGCTTTAGGTAATTCAAAATCAATGTTAGTAATGGGATTAAATGGATTGGGGTAATTTTGGTTCAAGGAAAAATGTTTTGGAATATTTAGTTCATTTTCGCTTCCAAGTTCTTCACGAACCGTTATTATTATTTCTCTCAATTCACTTACTGTCACTTCTCCATTTAACAAAGTATAGACTCCCCAGTAAACTGATTTATCTTCAACATAACCAAAAATCTCGTATAAATCATCATATGTAAGTGCCAATGAATTACCTGATAAAATATCATAACTAATTATAGGATCTACTCTATCAACATTTTCGGACAAGAAAAATGATTGCGTTGAACCATCTACCTCACCAAGACTCCACGTAAACTCGACAGAATCAACAGTAGCATCTAGTATAGGATTGCTCATCAATTCGGGACTTAATAAAACTGGTAGTTCTGGGTATACAACATCTGAAAGTAAATAATTCAATACCTGTTCAATCACTGTTTCTGCACCCAAAAATCCATTATTACTATCGTCTATATCTGCTAAATCAAAATTTGATAAAACAGCTCTATATTCTTGAGAAGAATATCTCATCATCGCGCCATGGTCCTCATCACCATTGAAATAATATGTAACTGAAGCTCTTGGGTCTCCCATCGTCGATAGTGAATCAACTCCAGAAAAATCAAGTGATAATAAAATCCAATTCGTTGAATTGACACTAATTGGATCCCCAGGAGTCCCTTTCAGCCATGCTGTACTTCGATTCCCAGCATATCTTAAGAGTAATTTATCATTTAGAATTTCTGTATTAGACAATTGCTCGCCTAAATGATTACCTAATAAAAACAGATTTTTTCCATTATTCAAATGGTCAATCAACACAGCTTGATCATCTGCTTGTAAGGCATTTGTTCCTACAGAGCCTGTATTCCAAATAATTAAATCTCTTAACTCTAACTGGAGATCAGACAACGAAATATTATCTCGGTTTACAACTTCATAACTTTGGTTTAAATTTATCAAAACATTTTCTATTGGTGTTTGAATATCACTACCATCATCATCTATTAAAATGACACTCGGGATACCAACATTCATTGACCAATCCATATTGAAAATAGTATTTCCACCCTCGGATAAAACAAATGTGAATGTAACCATACCATTTTCTGCAGATTCATCAATGACAAATATAAATGGAGAATTGCTATTGGAAACAGTTTCTCCAGTACTGATGCTATTAAATGTTACCGTATTTGAAAGCATTGTAAAATCACTACTATTTGGAGGTAATAATTCTAGAATAGTATTATTAAGTGAATTACCATAATTGGTCATTGTGACTACAATCTCTACCGTGTCTCCTGGTTCAGCATAACTGTCACCACTAGATGTTTCAGTTATAATAGATTCTATATTGACCATACTTTGAACAATTTCTGTGCTAACTGTATAAACATTATTATTACCATATGTATTTAAAACCATGGGAGCAATCGTCACATCGGAAAAATCATCCCAATTATTTAATACATAAAACCCGTATCCGTTTTCATCAATTGACATGTCTAAACCATCATAATTGTTGCTCTGATTTGTCAATAATTTTACATGCCAGTCTGTACCAGATTCGCCATCAAACGTAATGAGTAGATGTCCCGATCCTGCATTACTATTAACCTTTACATAGTTGCAGCCTAAGTGATCAGGTTGATCCTCAAAACCTGGACTGAACGTATAACTGCTTCCGCTTCCATTCGCAGTATATGAAGCTGGTGTAAAATTGTCAGCTTCTTCATGCTCACCATCGGGATACGAGCCATTCGCTCTATAACCTGTAAAGAAATTCCATGCGCTGAATCGAACAAATTCAGTGGATAAAGAAGAAGATTGGTCGTTAAAATATGAATTAGCTGCAGCCGTTGCATTCCCATATGGTTTTTCCCAAATTGTCCGTATTGCATCTCGACCATAATTTTGTTCAATATACAAATTCCAAATGATTGAACCATATTGATACAATCCACCCGATTGAAAATAGTCTAAACTCCAAGGTGGATTCTGCTGAAATGCTTGCTCGTATCCATTATACCCATCCAGATCATCATACATCGCTTCTTCAACCCACATTGAAGTACATTCTTTGTACCAAGAACTACCTACAGTATAAGAGTGTTGACTTAGATGGTGAAGTTCATGAGCTGACGTCAGTTTATTAAATCTGACAGATAAACTATTATCCATCCAAATCTGATGATAGCTGTTTCCGGGGACGTATCCATAGACTCCTTCCAGATTTTCTACAGTAACTACAAATTGGGATGCTGTTGTAAAATCTAGGGGGTTATTAAATCCAAGTGTATCAACTTGAAAAACCAATGCATTTTCAAAATATTGACCCATGTCTTCGATATAGTCAGGCACTCCACTATTATCACCATCATATTGGCTGGGTGCATCTGACCCAGATGTTTGATAACCTATTCGAAAATTTCCTTCAGGTGTATAATAATATTCCGTAACTGGATTGTTCGTTGTACGTGAAATATTATTTATACGATTAATTAAATCAGAGGAAAATGAATTCTTGTACTCTTCTGCTTCAGATAGTATATCCGTTCCGCATCGTAACTTGTCTATATTGGCTAATTGATAATGGAGAGGTAATGATTCAGGTATTAAAATAGCACGTGTTTTTAATTCAATGGCATCATCCAGACTAATTGTGCCACCATTTAAATCGCTATTAATTAACGTTATAGGATTATTTATTGCGTAAACCGTTTGCACAGTTAAACATATGACTAGGAATAGATTTTTCATTTTATTCTCTGAAAGTTGTTGAAATAAAAAGACTCCACTTCATATACGTCTGAAGTGGAGTCTTTCCTCATCGATTATTGAAATAGAAATCTATTTCATTAAAATCATTTTATTCATTGTTCTGAAAACCAATGACGAGCTTGCAGCATCTGTAGCAGTTATTTCATAGAAATACATACCAGATGATACTTGCTGCCCATGGCTGTCTTTACCATCCCAAACCAATGAATAATGTCCCGATGCATAAAATTGATTCGTCAATACTGCAATCTCACGACCAATTATATTATAAACTTTGATTGTAACATTCGACTGTTTTCCAATTTCAAAGCGTATATTGGTTACCGGGTTAAATGGGTTTGGAATATTTTGATAAAGTGCAAATTTATTAGGCATGACATTATCATTTACTCCTAATGAACCGGTTTCCAGCGTTAAGGTACGAGAACCGGATTCTACTTCATCAAGTCCGTCAGTTGAAATAACAGACCATGTTACAGTTATGGATGCATTTACATCAAGAATGTCAGCTAAATCTATATAAGCAATTTCCACATTGTTTCCAGTAGTAGCAGGCAATTCCAAATCTAGATTATCACTGAATTCAACACGATATCCAATTACATCATCATCAGGGTCCGTTACACTCCCCGTCATAAAGACGAAAGAGAGAGTATCTGTAAATACATTGCCGGAATTGATCGAAATGGTGTCATTATCTGCAGGTGATATAACTGAAGGAGCAGATGATGGGCCACCTGTTCCCATTAACCAATCATAGGAATCTGAAAGCAATGCGGAAAAATCAGCTCCCGCTTCAATTGGGAATGCATAATACACAGTTTTAAATGGTGCATATTTTCCCATACCATTATATCGAACAGCCATTGAGTTAAATGAAGTTGTACCTGTGAAAATGCTTGAAGAATTATCTTCGCCATTAGGAGAAACAAAATCACCCCAATTAGAGAATCCGATAGCTTCGTAATCCAACGGACCAAATGCAGTTGAACTCCAAGCATCTGTCACTGGATCATCTGTCACACCGGTCATACTTAAATCACCTATACCATTCGTTCCATCATTGGGATCATTTATAAAGGTACCTAAACCAAAATAATCATAGGCAAAATCTCCCGGCGTAAATGTTCCGTCATCCGGCAAATTTGTTGAATAGAAATAGTCCATTTCAGAGAAAAGCATACGGCCGCCTCTATCAAAAAATTCACCATAACCGGCTAAATCCTCACCTGTTGTTGGTAGGGACGTATTTCCCCATCCATATTTAACAATCAGGTCAAAGTTTGGATAATTAACAACTGATTCATCAATTCCATCATGATCGCTTGAATTCCAGATATAATATGCCGTTTGATGATTCCCCAGAAGGATTGGGTTTAACCCATTTGCACCTACATAAATACTATAGGGTGCTGTTGCATTAGTCGAGTCAATTGCCCCTTCTTGAACCACTAATGTCTTTTGCAGTGAAATGGGTTCAGGTACGCGGACAAAACTCCCCGTGTTTCCACTAAACTCTCGGCCGGTTACATCTTTTGCATGAACGAAGTAAGTTGCTGTATCTCCTTCATCCAGAGTAAGATCTACATAATAGCGATCCGCATTTTCAGCATCTTGCATCATGGGAATTTGTTCAACAGGGGATTGACCGGAAGCATTGTTGATCCAAACATTAAGGGTACATGCGAAAGCATCACCATCCAAATCAACTACATCGGCCCAAATATTACTTGTTTCGTTAAATGTATCACTCAAATTTGCCATTTCTTCTACCATGGGCGGAACAGCATCATATTGTACAACAACTTGTAAAATATGAGCATACCAGTCATCGTTTCCAGTCCAAATCATATACCATGCTCCACCTGCAGCAATAGAGTGCAAAGTTGAACGACTTGGTGCAGGACCTTCTTCAGATACATAATGAGAAACGCCATCTTGATAAATAGTAGCTGCACCACTATAACCAACCCAAACGTATAAACGATCATCCGGGTCATCTAATTGACCAGGACCGGTTCCCGATTCAATCAGAACACCATCGCCAAAAAAAGCAACAAAATCCATCACATTCCAACCGGTGCCGGCAGGAGCATTCCATGGGTCCCAATCGTTTGATGTATTAAAATGATTCGCTGGAATACTGGTGTGAAAAGTTGTTGGTGTAGGAAATTGAGTTAATTCCTCTAAAGTAGAAGTATATTCATCATTTGGACCCACATTAGGATCACCAGGATATTGAGTCCAACCTACTTCCTCTACGCCATCACCATCTTCATCAACCCATAAATATGCAGGACCGTAAATCCAACAATTGACTCCACCACCTGCTTCATTCATGACATGCATTTCATTTATTTTACCAGATGTTAATAAATGAAAACGCATTATAATAGAATCATCACCTGTTGTTTGATAACCAGCCATAAAATCACTATAGCTGTCAGGTGACACAGGATCGTAATAGATTGTGATCGTATCCATAATCGTCCGCTGGTTGCGTTGATCATCATAATGGACACCTAAATTATGCTGCCAAATGCCTTCCCGCACAACCATTGTATAATCTGATTGGTCAGTAAGTTCAATATTTGACGCTGACGGAGAATAACCATTGTTGCGTGCAAAAAGAGCACCAACAACACATATCATTATTAAACCGATTAACTGTTTTTTCATTTTCCTACTCCTTCTTTCTTATTTATTAAAATAAACTCATAAATGTATTGATACTCCAAATGAGTGTATTGGATTGAAGTATTTATGCCCTTCAAATGCATAAGTAAGCCAAATGCTTTGATTAAAAACGGGCTTTAAATTTAGACCAACACCACCACTTATTCCACGCATATTTCCATTAAGATCTTCATCGCTCATATCTGAATTGACCAGAGCAGTAATATTTCCATGACCTAATGCAAAATACATATAATCAAAATAATGATATTCAATTCCAAAAGAAAAGTATTCACTTTGATCTACAATATTATGCAAGGAAGCACTGGTTATAATTTCACCAGGAATAAATGTGTTGAACTCCATTGAAAAACCCAATTCGAATGCTGTTGGTAATGAATATGATTCAGAAGATAATTCTATTTTCACATCTTCATCCTCAAACACATTATCTGTCAAACTTGTCAACTGTTGCAAATTTTCACCTGTATAACGCATATCACTACCAAAATTTCTAAACGCAAATCCAATAACCAAATTATTGATAATTCCTGTTTTGTATAATGCACCCATATCAAATGCCAAACCTGAAGAATTTAATTTATCAATTGATTGAGATATATATTTTGCAGTGATACCACCACTAAACTTATTGGTAAATTTTTTGGCAAAAGAAATTTGTCCTGCCAAGTCATTGGCTGTAAACATACGCCCAGTTCCTGTTGGAATTTCTTCAGTTGTTTCCTCCATCTCGCCAGACAACAAACCAAAAAGTGCTACAGAAAATGAACCGAATGGCGTTTTATATGCGAATGAAACCTGTTCGAACTTTAAATCAACATAATAATCAATATGTGTTGCATAAAATTGAGCATTTTTGATTGAAGCAATGGAAGCAGGATTGTAATAAACAGCTTCCAATAAACCGACTCTGGCAATAAGGCTTCCACCATTAGCCATTCCATGTGAACCATTGTTGATTTGTAAAAATTTGGCTCCGGCACTTCCCTGTCCAGAGAATACAAGATTTGATATGAAAATAATGCCTAAAATAATTTTTAACGAGACAGATTTATTCTTGTGTTTATTTATCATATTATGGTCCCAATACAACTGCGAACTTACCTTCATGAGTAACAGATTTCCCAAATAACGACCCTTTAAGTTGATATAAATAAAGGCCGCTTGCAACTTTCAATCCTTCAAAATTTCTCAAATCCCAACTTAAAGTTCCTTCTTCATCTTTAACTTCATTTTTACCCACAATTCCATCTTTTTTCAATGTGGCAACCCATTCGCCGGCTACATTAAAAATTCTAATTGTACATTCTGAAGGTAAATGTCGGAAATCAATATGTTGGTTAAATCGGTTTTTATCCCACAAAGCTCTAATAATATAAGGATTGGGTACAACCCGAATGTCATCCAGAGATGCAGTTTGAACTTTATCAAGCATATTCACCGTATAAAAACTGAATTTATCATCAGTGGTTATCGGTCGTGAAGTATTTATAAATAGCGTGTCCGGCAGGTTAGAAGAAATTGAATTAGGAGGAGATAAAGCATCTCCACCTACCACATTTTCATCAAAGGGTAAAAAGTTTACAGAAAAAGCACTGGGACTAACAGATGAATCACCCATGGCTTCTCGAGTAATTATATTGAAAGAATTTTTTGTATTGGCACCTGCATCTTCATCCAATATCCACCACAAAAAGTTTTTTTCTAAAATCCGAGTTGTATTAAAGGAAGTGTTTTCTTCATCGAGTGACCTGTTATGAATTTTTATGGGAAGTTTTTGACTACGAAAGCTGGTATCTCCACTTTTTTCCTTTAAGTTTGACCATGCAGAAATAGGAGCATTAAGTGAGTCGTTTTCACCATAAAAAGTGATGTAATAATCGTAAGGATCAATTTGCCCTGGAGAAACATTAATTCGAAAAATACTGGTTCTATCCGTTGTAATACTCCAGAAAACAGAATCAATAGCCATTGGAGGGTTTGTGACTCGAAAAATAAATCCATGGTCTAATGCGGTCACAGATCCGTCTTCTGCCAATGTATTTGTAGAAACGCTGTAAATAACGCCCGGTTTTAATTGACCGGTTTCTTCATCATCAGAGGTATTTATTAAAATTGTAGGGTTATATTGATATTGAATTGAGACACTGCTTTCACCTAATAATTCAACATCGCTTATAGGAATAGTAATAACAGCATTAGCGTAGTCAATAAGAGCATTTAACGTGTCTACTCCAATAACTGTTTGCAGTGCTCCATTTGCTTGGTCTGTTAATATGTTTGAGCCGGCTGTTAACGTAACAGACCCTGGTACAACAACACCTAATTTTCTAATGATATCATTATCATTATAAGCAGCAATTGCAAGTGTTTCTATATAGGCCTCATTTAATACAGTAGACGACAGTTGATCTACAATTCCAATATTAGTTTCAGTTGAATCAAACAAAATCCCATAGTCTGCTTCAAATTGGTCCAATGTGGGATCATTTTTAAAAAATTTAATGTTATACTCATGACCTTTTAAATTTTCAAATTGTAGAATTGCTTTTTGAAATTCACTTGTCGAAGGCCCTACATGTATTGCGTCAGAGATTTCAGGTTTACCAGCTAATTCGAGTGGCATATGCTGAGGTGAAACGGCAGTCATATTCTGATATACACTGCTTTCGAGTTCTGGAATACCAGTTGCAGGGTCCCCCCTATCATAAGCTGTTACTGAATAAAAATACGTCAAACCATCAATAAGATCATCATCGTCTAAAAAAGTGTAATTTATACCGGATTGATCTCCAATATCTTTCGCGCTGAACGAATTGACTGTAAAAATATCACCGACTTGAGGGTCAAGAGATTGTTGCTGTATTTCTGTTTCACTGATAACACCATCTTGATCTAAATCCTGATATTCACCATTCATTATACGAACATAAAAACCATCCAAATAAATGAAGTAATCAGAACGATACAAGTCTATATCTGTTAATGTTCCACTTTGGGCTTTCATAGCTGAACTATCAAAAATAGCATAGGTTCGATATCCTTGCCCTTGAGTCATGGCAGCTATATTTGGTTGGACCAACTGTTCTTTCGTATTATTATAAATCACCATCCGCAACGTGTCTACAGTAGCACCTTCTACCTCTATTTGAGCAGAAATAAATTCTATAGAATATTTACTTTCAACAAATCGATCACCAATTTCCTCAATAGAGGAAATTGCGCTTATATCACCTGTTCCTATCGGTCCGATGAAATCCCCAATTGCATTTGAAATACCTACTGAATATTCCATAGTCCCTGACCATTCTGAACTATCATCTGCAAGATCATAGTCTGCAATCAAATCCCAGTCATCCTGTAGTCCTGTAGTAGATTTATACACACGATACCCGGCAAAATCAATTTCACCGGTAAAAGGATCGATGACCGTTTCAGGAAAACTATCCCAAGATAAATAGACCGCTTCATGGGCTGGCTGCACTGATAATGCTGGTGAAGGCGGCGGTTCAGCGCCAATATATCCGGATTGATGTTTTTGAACAGCAGCAAGGGTGTTATTTTTTAAATCCGACAAAGATGTTCCCGCAACAATTGCAATTGTTGTACTAATTGTTTCTCCCGGTTCTAAACGAATAACCGGCCCACTCGTACCAAGTTGCCTTACATCTTGCGGTGTTTCAAATACTTCAAAACTATCCACAAGAGATAATTGAAAATATTTCAAATGGTCCACTTCATCATCATCTACATCACCGGGATGCCCTTCACTCTGACCTAAATCGGATCGTATCCACGTTTGAAATCCGGTTAAACCAATTTGCCAATCATTTAATTCGTTTCCTGCCGGAGGAATGCCATTTGCAGGATCTCCAATTGAATCAACAGGCGTTTCAACAAAAACACACCCTACATAACCCGCAGAGGTTGGCCAACCGGTTTCCTGCAAATCTGAATCGTATGAATAACCCAAATTCAAACTGCGGTCAAAGCCAATTAAATCATCATCAGCATAACCAACATCATTATCCATAAAATATCCTACAAACACACTATCCAAAGGAAAATCGTTCATGTTTGTTATTTTATAATCAATATATAAATAGTCATCTGTTGTCCAAGAATAAGTACGTTGTTCAATACGAATTCCCAATCCTAAAACATCATATCCCCGGGTCCAAAGAAATTTACCATCATATTCTTCGACATAATCCCCATAGACACAATACGTATCTTCATCAGAAATAATATCGCCATGGATATTACCATTTTCATCCTGACGGTAAGGATCAAGTAAGATCAAATTTGAATCCAAACTCCCGGAAGTTGATTCCAAAAATTGACGACGCCAGGTATTTATTCTTTTATAATCCAGACGAAAAATTGTATCAGCTTCAGGTAAATAATAATCCCCCAATTGAGGAACAACAAATGACCAAGGATCTTGATAATCTTCTATAGCTTTATTTTTATGCCCAAAAAGAAAGTCACCTTCATTTTCTTCCAATTTTCCGTCATTAACAGCATTTATCATTTGATTTGATTGCCACAATTTGGAAATGGAAGACATTTCAGAATAGTATGCAGTCGTCGCCACTCGGACATGGCTGATTCGCTTACCATCGACAACAACAGATTTATCATCCGGTGTATCAAAATGTTCAGATTTAGCACCTACCCATAACCCTGCGCCCCAAACGTAAAATTGATTAGTCCCTTTTGGAAATTCTCCTGTCCGACCATTATAAGCACCAAAACCAAGAGGAAACATACCATCATATCCTTCCCAGCCCGGAGGGGGTTCAAATACTCCGTTTTGCCCGGTATTACTTAATGTATATTGAGTGAAAAACCCGGCACCAACCCAAGACAGCGTTGCATCCGGAACCATGTCTAAATCCATTGTTTTTGAATTAGGGTTGAGATACACTTTTTCCATACTTGGAATTAATCGTCCATAAACGCTTCCTAAAAGACAACATCCTACAATGAATAAAATTATAAATCGTTTCATATTTTTAAAATTTCTCTACTTTTAGAATGAAAAACTAATACCTAATCGAACAATTCGCGGTGAAGAATAATTGTAAGGATTTTCCAATAATTCTTTCCAAAGAGTCAAATGAGCATCGTATGCTTCTTCAGGTGATTGAAAAACTCTTCCAGTCTCGGGATCTTTTTGTCCAACATACCTCAGATAGCTATTCCGCTCGAAAACCGGCGGTCGACCATTGGTATCGGGCTCACCACTAAAGGGATAAACATACGTTGTATTTTTCCAATTGAATACATTACGTAAATCAAGATAGATACTAACAAATGCTAGATATTTCTCAATCCTCATATCAATACGTTTTGTTCCCGGCATGCGTTTGGAACCTAATTCAAGCGGTTTACCATATTGATCTTGAGGCGTATAAGGAGGTCCCGTCGAAAAATTTGCTTGGACATTAAAATTCCAATTCCCCAACATTAGACCTCTTAACGTCTTACTCGTAGGTGGAACATAATAATTCAAATTGGTTTTCAACGAATGGCTTACATCAAATTCCAACGGATATTCTTTTGAGGGTAATGGGCGATCAGATTCATAAATGTAGAGATAATAAAATTCCCTGTTACTTGATCCTGTCCCTTTTGCAGAAAGGTATGAATAGGAAATATCTCCAGATAAATTATAAAATTGGTTAAACTTTAGTTTAAAGTCGACTCCTTTAATTTTTGCAAAATCTTCCATCTCTTGCGTTGTTACAGTAGCAATCGTTCCATTAAAAACAGCCGTATTTGTCCTCGTAGCCAGCAGATTTAATACATCTTTATAGTAAGCTGTAATTTCCAAGCCAAGTTTATCAGTAAATTTATGTATTAAGCCAAATTGATATTGAACAGTCTTTTCCGGTTTAATATCCGGATTTCCTATCAAGGGTAAACCACTTGTTAAATCAGCATAAATATTTTGATATATTTCACCATATTCAGGCATTTGGAAAAAGTAGCCGTAATTCATATACAAAGCTGTTTTATCTGAAGCACTAAAATTCAAACCCATCCTCGGACTAAATTGAGATTTGATACCTGCAGGTGAGCGATCTACTTCACCATCTCCATCCACATCAAAAACATCCGTGTTATCAATTGCATCTGCATTGGGATTAAAATAATCCCAGCGAAGACCAGTCATAGCAATAAAATCTTCAAATTCAAAGGAATTTTCTAACCAAGATGCGGCAGCTAATGGTTCATAATTATATGAATCAAAATATGGGTTTTGATTGGCAAATTGTATATCCATATACTCCATATCACTTTGTTTTACCATTAGACCAAATTTTAGTTGATTCCTCAATGACCACTGGGAACTCAAATGGAATTCCATTCCCTTATGAGAAGAAATCTGTCTATGACTTCGCGGTCTTCCCGGTCCATAAGTAAAAACATTAAATAAATCTCTGTCCCAATACCAACCATTATGAATATTTCCATTATATCCCCATAAATCATGGGTTCGTTTATACTCATCATTACCTAATAAATATTCAGCGTAATCTGTATCATCAAAGACCCTTTGATTAGACGTAGAATCATTTGAATCATAAAAAATAGAATTATCCTGTTGAAATGCCGGTATATACCAATAATCTGAACTATGCCACCTTTCATTGTATGCATTCGTACGGTCTGATTCACTCGTCCATAGTCCTGAAGAAATATTATATTGATTTTTTTCCTTGAAATAATAATAATAAAATGCCTGATATTCTGGATTTAATGATGATACAGCTAAAGGATTTGATTCTGTCGCACCCGCAATTTGGTCAAATGTAAAATATTCACTCGAAATTAAAGGGAGACCGCTTTCATCCGTGATATCATTCCATTGCCGTGTTTTAGGTTCATACCATCCTTTGGCAACTGCATAATCAACCCAATCGAGTCGTGAGGAAATATATTTAAAATCTTTATAACTTTGATTTCCATTAGAACCAAATTCATTATAGGGTTCATGAAACCAAATCATTAATCTCCAAGCAGATTTATCTCCTATTATATTTTGAATTTGTAAACTGAGTCGTCTGTGACCTTCAATTGTTTGATAATAATCATCCAACCAACTCCCTTTACTTATGGAATGAGAATAACTATTACGTGATTCTTTCGAATAACTGCCTGCAAGAGTCATATTCATTGTTGTCCATGATGGGGAATAAACAACCTTAAAGGTTCCTTGGGGTAACGTATAGTCGCTATGCTCAATTTTAACAAATCGGGGATCTCTGATATCTCCTGATAAGAGTGAAGTAGATGTATAAAAAGACATTGTATTTCTAAAACCGGGGACAGGTCCGCCAATACCAATATTATATTTTGAATAACCTGTATTTAGAATATTATCTTGACTAAACATTTCATCTGTTTCCACAATGACCATTCCTGAATAACGATCTTTTTTCCCGGATTTTGTAACAATATTTACGACTCCGGACATAGCTTCACCATATTCAGCTGAGAAGCCGCCCGTCGAAATAACAATATTATCTATCGCTTCTTTATCCAGTTCAATTCCTTGTGAGCGATCTACGGGATCATTCGTCTGGATTCCATCAACAAAATATGCAACTTCACCACTTCGTCCACCTCTTATATGGATTCCTCTTGATCTACCAGACTCCGTTTCTGTTACACCACCGGAATTTGCCAATACACCCTGGAAATCACTTACAGGCATTTTATTAATTTCTTCACCACTTAGCTTTAACTGTGTTGTAACAGTTTTAACTTTCACAATACTTTCACTTGCGTCCGCAAAAACGGTTACTTCCTTTCCTTCAATAGCTTCTATATCTAATGGAAATTCAAGTTCAAGAGTTTGTCCGGGAATTATTTCTAATCCATTAAACTGCAGAGGAGCATAGCCTATATAAGTTGCCTTAAGATCATAGCTGCCTGCAGGTATATTTGGAATGACAAAATACCCATTTACATCCGTCATGGCTCCACGTCCCAATGAGATAGGCAATAACAAAATATTCGCACCCATGAGTGGATCTTTTGAATTTTTATCAAAAACTTTACCGCGGATTTTTCCGGCAACTCTGTCTGACTGTGCAAGCAGAGGGATTTGAAATACAATTAATATAGTTATAATTAGCGTAGAAATGTATTTAATCATTTTATTCAATTATTTGATTGTATATATTGAATACGAAGTTAAATCAAAATTACTCAAATTAATAAAAAATTAAATTTGTTAATTGATCTTATCATATCCATTTTATCACATTACACTTTCCAAAGATTCTCTGCAATTTTTATCTTACAAAATTGTGAGATTGTTAAATCAATACAAGGGTAAAGAGTTGTAATATAATATTAGAAATGAAAGATAAAAACAGCAATTGAATTTGTAAAGGATGTTTCTCGATGATTAAACGAATTTTTATCATAATATACTCTACAAGCGTTTTATGGGCTGTTAGCGCATATCCTGAAATTATAACAATTTACCAACCTGACGGAACTTCAATTGAATCTTATATAAAAGGAGATGAATGGGCTTCATGGCATGAGACTCTTGACGGTTGGAGCATTACAAAAAATGATGTGGGTGTTTGGGTTTACGCCGAAGGAATTTCCGGACGATTTCTTATCCCGGGGCATTCTGTTGTTGGCATGAATCAGCCACCGCTTTTTATTGAAAAACATTTAAGACCTATTGCAGAGTTTCTCCCGATACATCAATCAAATGTCAATCTGAATTTTGCTCGAACTGATACGTTTAAAATCCCCGTTATTTTTTTCCAATTTCCTGATCAAAACGCAACCTATCCATTGTCTGATATTGACAATATTTTCAACCAAGAGGGTTATGGCCATCCCGGTCAGTCAAACTCCGGGAGTTTTAGGGAATTTTATGAAGAAATTTCTTATAACCAATTCAGTCCTATGTCAACGGTTGTTGGCGTTTTTACCGCACCCCACAATCATGATTATTATGGACATGACGGTGCAAATTACGGCACGCGAGTCCGTCAATTAGTCCGAGCTATGGTGGATTCAGCGGAAACCGCCGGGTTTGATTGGTCACAATTTGATAACGACGGTGATGGGGATGTGGATGGTGTTACCTTGATACATTCTGGACAAGGAGCTGAACAAGGTGATGGTTCAAATATCTGGTCTCATCGTTGGTCCATGGGTAACAATTCTGTCAATTACGATGGTGTACAAATAAATGATTATAGTATTAATCCGGAAATTCAAGGTAATGATATTGTAGCTATTGGTGTTCTAGCTCATGAATTTGGTCATATTCTAGGATTACCAGATTTATACGATACAGATTATACATCGGCAGGAGCCGGAAAATTAGCTCTTATGGCTAGCGGCTCTTGGGGAACATCAGGTAGTTCATCCTGGTCTCCATCAGCCATGAATGCCTGGTGTAAAACAGAGTTGGGCTGGTCTAACGTTGTAGAACTTACGATAGAACAGGCAGGCGTATCTCTGGAACAGTCCTACACAAACAATTTGATTTATAGAGTGGATAACCCATACGATAACAGTGAATACTGGTTAATCGAAAACAGGCAGAAAAGAGGGACAGATTACCTCATGCCTTCACCGGGAATGTTGTTCTGGCATATTGATACTGAAAAAACATCAGGATGGACACCCAATAATGATGAACCCCATTATGGCGTTGGACTTGAACAAGCAGATGGATTATTTCATTTGGAAAATAATAATGCCAGCGATGGAGGAGATCCTTATCCGGGATTTACGAATAACCATGCATTCACACATTGTACGACACCCAGCACTATTAGTTATTATTTTGATCCATCCATGGTTGCTTTTACAAATATTTCTAACCCTGATTCAATCATGTTCTTCGATCTATCATTTACAGATGTAGAGATAGCATCAATGAATGCTGCCGGATTTGGTGATGCATATGCTATTGGTTTTATTTCTATATCAATGTCCAATAATACTCCAATTGATGAATTGACATTTAAGCTGGATCAAAGCCCAAATATTTTAGTCATTGAAGCAGTTGAAACGACAGGTCGCGCAAGTGCAGATTCCATTATTTTTGATGGTGAGTATATTGAATTAGTTAATCCAAGTATTCCTCAAGGAAATGGTGAAATTTTGACGTTAACTATTTTTGCCAATACAGGTATAGACTTGACAGTAAACTTGGATTTGAATGAAATTAACTCCAGTGATATTTATGGTAGTCAGGTTTGTTTTACTATTGATGCTAGCACATATGTTACTTATCCGATTTATCAAAGTGTTTATATCGATACTATCGTAGCTGATGCGGGCTCTTCTGCACTGATTCCTGTCAATTTTGACAACACGATTCCAATTCGCTTAATGGTAGTAAAATTAGAAGATTCTCCCGATTACCTTATCCCTGCTGAAGAATTTTATACTGATCAAAATAACAACGGCGAATTTGATTTGGGAGAACCTTTCGAAGATGCAAATGGCGACGGTGAATGGACTCCTGTCGTTCAAACAACTGAACGTACTTCAGGCATGAATTTGACTTACCATCTTACGAATGACGCTATTATCTTAACCGGAATTTATTCCAGTGATTCAATCGCAGTTGAAGATGGACCTGTTTTTAAAGTGAATGTTTTTGTTGATAGTACTGCACCAGCAGGAAATGTGGATCTTTCGATTAATACTGCAAATCTAATAGATATTTTTGGGTATTTATTAGAAAGTGACATTACTAATGGAGTCTTTATTGTAACTGAACTAAGCACAGACGATGACACCAAGATACCGGATAAATTCTCCATGTCTGCTAATTATCCCAATCCAT
>JACKQG010003760.1_pt1 | contig 18246 bp, 15 predicted proteins | sample 8237621 | NCBI WGS metagenome assembly JACKQG01 (sample SAMN15677084, study PRJNA649215) | marine metagenome | biome: marine; feature: Black Sea; material: saline water; isolation source: suspended particulate matter (SPM) from the Black Sea western gyre | collected 2013-06-09/2013-06-10 | depth... | reverse complement strand
ATCCCGAACACGACATCATCGACTTTCCCGGCGGAGCCAAGAAGTTCACGATCCGGTACGACGAGAAAAGCAAGGCTTACTGGACGCTTTCGAATCCGGTCATGCCGAAACACGCCAGTCAGGCCAAGGCCGCGTCGATCCGCAACACGTTGGCATTGATGTGTTCGAAGGATCTGCGAACGTGGGAGATTCGCTGCGTCCTGCTGTATCATCCCGATGTCCGGCATCACGGGTTCCAGTATCCCGACTGGCTATTCGAAGGCGACGATATCGTCGCGGCCATCCGAACGGCTTACGACGACGGCCTGGGCGGAGCCCACAACGCTCACGATGCGAATTTCCTGACGTTTCACCGTTTTGCCAATTTCCGGGATTTGACGATGGCGGGCTCCGTGATCGACCCGCGGGAAATGGAACCGCCACCGAAGAATAAGGTCGAAACCGCCACAGTGGCGATCGAAGGCCGTGGGTTCACGCTGACTACGTTTGACAACGACGCTGTGGCCTTCGGAAATCGCAGCTACGTGTGGCGCGAGGTGCCAGACAGTCTCCAAGGTTGGCGTTACACGCAAACCCACGGTGGCGAACTCGCAGAGATCACGGTGACCGCAAAGAAAGCAATGACGCTGTCCGTGGCCACAACGAAGGCGTGGGCGACTAACCTTGCCGGCTGGGACGAAACGGACAACGTTTTCCACTACACCGACCGGGGCCGGACTCAGATGCGCGTGCTCCGGCGCGATGTCCGGGAAGGGCAAGTGGTCGCTTTGCCGCAAGGCAGTTGGACGGGAACGCTGCTGCTGATTCCGGCGGATGCGAAACGGTGAGACATCGTCGCGATGGACGCCCAGCCTCAACTGCTTCATCGGCAACACCTGAAAGGACGAGCACATGCGACTACGTGACATCGCCACTTCGCAATCCACCGCATCTGAATCCAGGGGAAGACTTGCCCTTTGGACGCTACTGGCGGTGTTCACTTGGTTGATCGCTGCCACCGGATGGGCCGGTGATCTGGATGATCTGGCCAAGCCGCAGGAAGGCCGCAGTATGCGGTCCACGTCGACGGCCGTGGACGAGAACGGCGACTACGCACACAGCAACAGCGACAACTCTCGCGTCGCGTCGGGCGCGACCAAAGTCGTTCTGGATGCCGAGGGGCCGGGCGTGATTACGCACATGTGGTTCACCTTCCTGGGCCCGGAGCCTCATTCGTGGGCGAAGGACGGATCGGCCAACCATCAGGAGATCCTGTTGCGAATCTACTACGACGGCTCCGAGCAGCCGGGCGTGGAAGCGCCATTGGGCGACTTCTTCGCCAACTCGTTCGGCAAACGCAGCGAGGTGATCAGCGTACCGGTCGTTGTCGAAGACGCCGACTCGTACAACTGTTTCTGGCGAATGCCTTTCCGGAAGTCGGCTCGTCTGGAGATTGTGAACCAAAGCGATAAGAAGCTGAACTTGCTGTACTACAACGTCGACTGGATCAAGAAAGACTCATTGCCGGAAGATACGCCGTACTTCTACGCCCAGTACCGCCAGGAGTATCCCGTGGAACAAGGGAAGGACTACGTGATCCTGGACACCAAGGGCAAAGGGCACTACGTCGGCACCGTGCTATCGGTCCGCTCGCGCAGCCCGTCCTGGTTTGGCGAGGGCGATGAGAAGATCTACATCGACGGCGAGAAGAAGGCGTCGATCTGGGGAACCGGTACCGAGGACTATTTCCTGTCGGCCTGGGGCTTGAAAACAACCAGCACGCCGTACTTCGGGACGCCTTATTTCGACCAGTGGGGCATTGTCGGCGGCCACACCAGCGCATACCGCTGGCACGTCCACGACCCGATCGTGTTCAACACGGCGATCAAGGTCACGATGGAACACTGGGGCTGGATCTCGCCCGACGAAAACCCGGAGGGCAAGACCCACAGTTGGAACGAGCGACAGGACGACTACTCGAGCGTGGCGTTCTGGTATCAAACCGGCGAGCCCACATTCTCGGCCCGCGCGCCTGACGCGCGCGAGCGGACGCTGCCCAACTTGGACCTGGTCTTCCCGGCCAAGCAGTACACCGACGACAAGTACCACGGTGTCGGCAGCGTCAGAGTCCAGGCAAATCTCGGGTTCTTCCCACAAGGGCAACTGTTCTACCAACCCGAGCAGTCCGAAGACGCTTGGCTGGAAATCCCATTTACGGTGAAGGACAAGGAACCTCGGCGACTATTGATCAAAGGCACTCGAGCAGACGACTACGGCCGGTACCAGGCCTATCTGAACGGCGTGAAACTCGGAGGTCCGCTTGACCTTTACCATACCAGCGTATCCGAGTGGGAATGGCACCTATTGGACTTCTGGCCCGATCCCGGCGACTACACCCTGCGTCTGGAGTGCGTTGGCAACAACCCAAAGTCCACCGGTCACTTTCTGGGCATCGAATCAATCCGCCTCCGCGAGCGCCGCCCGCGCGTGAAAGAATGGGCTCGCGACAAGGACAAGGACTGGCGAAAGGAGGCGATTCTGTACAGATAGCGAAGCCGCCCAAGTCAGGCCCCTCGCGTCGGCCTTGATAGAATAGTACCGAATAGTGCATGTCCTTTTCCTTCTTTTCCTTGCCCAGCCATTCGGCACGAAAGCCAAGCAGGCGTTGTGGGGCGGCGCCGCCGACCTTCCGAATCTGGACGCGACCTTGGAAAAGGTTGAAATCCGGATTCCCAAGAAGCGGATCATGCTGATCTTCAGAATCTTCCGAGCTATTGTCCCTGAGCGAGAACAGGGCGAGGCCTGCTCAGCGATACGAACTCTAGTCGAGTAATCGCACATATTCGGACTGCGGCTCGTCCCCGTTCATGGTGATGCCTGCTCGAAGCGTCTTCTCAGGAATATCGTTGTTTATGAAATAGGTGCTCCCATCGGCCATCACAGCGTTGAACCCGTCATCGAACAACCCTCCAAGTGTAGGTAGCACACCAGTTGGCGAGTAAGGCAGGTCAATCGGCTTTGTCCATGGGACAGGTTCGCCTGAAGCGAAGAAAAGGGGTCGGGAGTCTTTTCCAGGAACGACTCCCGACTTCCTTTTCTTTCAGGGGTATTTTGCGCGGTGTGTGCCTGCTGATGACCAGCGGCTATTGGCTGCAGAACCACGTTTTGTCGATGATGGCTGCCCGGAGGTCGATGTTGCTTCGATTCCAGGCAGGTCGAGCCATCATGTACGTAATGACGGCCGTGCCCCGAGAAGTAAACAAGCAGTCGAGATTGGCGTATTCGGCTTTGGGGTCGTCGGCGATGGTGCCCACTACGCGCCAGGTCTTGCCGTGGTCTCGGGAGACGGCGGCTCTTAGCGGCGTGCGTTCTCCATAGTGATGATGGCCGCGGGGAATGTACTTGCTGTTGTTCCACAGTAGCAACAGGTCGTTGGTGCCGGGTATGCGCCGCAGACAGGTACATGATTCGCCACCCTCCAGGCCCGTAGCTTCCGCGGGGCTCCATGTTTCGCCGCCGTCGGTCGATCGCGAGAAGTAGGGCCCGCCGAGTTGTGTGCGCAGGGACATGGCAAGGGTACCATCCTCGAATTCAGCAACCGAGGCTTCCATCGCGCCACGTTTGAACAACTCGATATTCCCCTTTGACTGACGCCAAGTCTTGCCCTGGTCGTCGCTCAATTGACACCACGCCGTCAGTCCAACCCCCTCTCTACCGTTCGCGTGGTATGGCAACAGCAGTCGCCCCGATTTCAGCTCGACCAGCGAGCTTGCTCCGCCTTGAATCGGAAAGTCGGCACGCTGCCGCCAGATCGGCGACTGCTCGACAAACGACGCGCCGTCGTCGGTGGAGCAAAACAACAACATGGTCGATCTTGTGCCGTACGGCGAGTGGATGCGCTGACAGATCAACAGCAGATCGCCGTTTCGCAGCTTCACAAGCGCGGGCATCATCACGCTCACGTCCCCTGGAGCAACGTCGACGAGCATCCGTGGATCAACCCACGAGCGTCCACCATCGTGCGAAGTCTTCGACCAGATGCGACAGAGACCATCGTCGTGCCCGCTCCGTGATTTCGCCTCGTATTTGTGGTAGACCACCAAAAGGCGACCAGCGGCTAGTTCAGCAACCGACGCCGTGTCGCTGCGTGGCGTGGTTTTCGTGGCGAGTTCGATGATCGTGTGATGGATGGCTGGCTGTGGAGGCGTATCGAGCGACTCGTCGCCGGCCCATGCCAAATCGTGGATCAGCGGGTGGCTGCTTGCCAAGAGGAATAAGACCAATAACCTTGCGTTTCGACTTTCCGATTCCATGTGGTTCCTCCGTTTCGCGGGCGTCTTCGATTTCTCGACAAGGACTACTTATTGAGCGACCGTTGAATCACTGGCCACGCCAAATCGGGATAGAATTGATGACCGCCCTCCGCGGCCAGCAAAACGACGTGGTTCGGGCAACCGGCTTGTTCGAAGGCGCGCCGAGCCGTCCCGTAGCCTTTCTGGACACCGTCGAACCGCGCGATGTGATCCTTCTTTCCAGCCACGAGGATCAAGTGCCGTGGGGCCACAAGCCCGGCCAGGTCCGGCATGTCGGCCACTTTCAACAACCCGGGTAGATAGCCGCAGGCACAGTGCTTGCGATACAACCACGTGGCTTCGAACGTACCGAAGGAGCAGGACACCACGGCCAGTTGGGTTCGCTCGTCGACGCATGCCGCGTAGAAAGACACCGTGCCGCCGGCCGAGTTGCCCATGCAACCAATCCGTTTGCCATCCAGATCGGGTTGCGTGGCAATGAAGTCGACGGCCCGCATCACGTCGAACACTCGTTGGCCCGTCAGCGGCCGTCCTTTGAGCAACTCGCGCAACGCCACGTCATTGCACGAGATGCCTGGCACGGCCCGCTCGCCAAACGCTCGCTGTTCGATGGCCAGCGCGGCCCATCCGCGAGCGACCGCCTGGATCGCGATGTCACGCCCGCCTTTGATCGAAGCGATCTCGCCGGGCGTCTTGCCGCGACCGATGGAAATGTGCATGCCCGGCGAGTGGCCCTGGAGGCAGATCATGACGGGCAACGGCGGCTTGACGCCTTTCGGCCGCAGCAAATACCCCGGCACCACCTCGCCCGGTTCGGCGACGAATTCGATCCGGTCCGTCGTGTAACGCTCGTTGTCCGAGTCGCGCGTGGCGGACCATCGTACATCGGGCTCCCAATCATTTGGGATGGCCAAGATCGATCGCAGACGCCCGCGGAGTTTTTGCTGCCACGTAACAAAGTCGTGATTCCGGTCAAAGGCCAACTCCGGCTGGACCTGAACGGCCTTGCCGATATCGGTCGCAGCCAAGGGGGCTTGACCGAGTACCGCACTAGCGAAAGCAAACGAACCAATCGCCATAGCTGAAGCCGCAAACACGGCCAATTGTCCTGACCACGGTTGTCTCATCATCATGCTCCTCGTATGGATGCCCCCGGCTTGCCCGGGGGAGCCTCGCGTTCGCAGCTACACGCCGCCGTCTTTCCACCACCCTTTCTCCCTTTCTCCCTTTCCCCCGCGACCTCAAGGCGTCGCGGGGGAAGGGGGGGAAGCGGGGGAATGGTCTCGTTCTTGTAGCAAAAAGCGTAACCATCCCCCGGGCAAGCCGGGGGCATTCGTCAAATGCCAAAGTGAAGGCCGAATTAAACGCCGACGACGAGTATTTCCGTTTGGCACTGACGTTTGTTAGGGCTGATGCTACGAATTGACGCCGCAACAGCAGGGCTCGTCGTCCGGCTCAATCGTTCGGACCACCAGGTATTTCATCTTGTCGGTGAAGAACTTGGTCTCCGCGTGCATGACTCCGGAGGGGAAAAAGACCGCGTCACCGGGCCCCACGCGATGGGTCTGCCCGGCAAACGTGAACTCGGCCTCCCCTTCCAGAATGTAGATGGCCTCCTCGGCTGCGTGCGCGTGCTGGCTCGCCCAACCATCGCCGCATGGGTCCAGTTCGGTGACATGCACGTGAATCTTCTTAGCGCCGTGCTCCTGCCCCACCAACGATTTGTAAAACGCGTTCGTCTTTTCCACGTTCGTGTCACTCCCAAATGGTGCTACTGACAACAGAACCGACGGTTCCAGATTCACTCTTCGTCTCTGGGATGGATGGTCCGTCTCCGCCCCTGCGATTGCCACAGTCCTCACTCTCGCAGCCGTATCGTACCAAATGTCCAGACAGGTTGTCTTCGGTAATCCGCTCGTCCCGCAACTCGCGTGTGCCAGACCGAAGTTTTCCATGCCACGGCGTCACAATTCGCTTGCGTTGGCCTCTTCAAACGGATAGGCTATACCTGCGAGGCTTATTGTATCTTGTCGCATTTACGCCCCACGCGTCTTTTCTTGAAGGGGTACGATGTTCAATCAACTCTGCTTTTGCTGCGAAGACCATTCAACCGCTCATTCTGCCGAAGACTTGCGAAAAGGCTTGGCTGAAGACCTGGGACCGCGGCATACCGTTGTGGTTGAGGAAGAAGGAACGGCGCTCAACTTAGCCGACCTGGGCCTAAGCGTGTCGCTTATTTCCGGTGACAAAGGCAAGCTGACAGGCGCGGTCATCGACCTTCCCGACAACGCAAATCTTGGAAACGTCTCGCTTGTTTCCAGAGCATTCCTGGGGCTCGGCTGGACGTTCTAGGCGAGCGGCCGATGGGAATTCACTCGTGGGGCGAGCTTCCAGCTTGCCTCTTGCGGCCAACTCGCAAGCTAGAAGCTTACGCCACGGTACGGAACCAACCGTCGCTCGCTGCCGTCACTTGTGCGCCTGGTAATTGACGCGGGCCTCGCGGCCGGGCAATTGTTCGACTTCCACAGTCGGCTTCGTGCCGCCTTTCACTAGGAGGCGTCCCAGGTAGAAGTTGTTGGCGGTGATCTGTCCTTGTGGCGTCCGGAGCGTAAAGGAGACCGTCTTGCCGGAGAAGTTCCAGACGGCGTAGTCCTCGCCGCCCGGGTCTTTGATCAACCAAATCGGCTCACGCGTCTCGCGGCTCAGCGTCGCGTTGCCGACGGTAATTTCCGGCTCAGTCGACAGGGCAGCGCACGTGCTGTGGAAATGCGAGTAGTCCATGTCCTTGCCGTTGATTTGTCGCTTGATGAAGGCCGTGTCGCCAGGTTGATAGGGGATGAACTTCGTATTGCTGCCAGCGGCGACCGGGTCGTAACGCAGCAGAAGCGACGTGTCGCCGCTGGTGAAGGTGGCTTCGCGTTGGTTGCCTTCTACGATGTCGGTCACCTTCGCCTCGCCCATGTGCTCGCGGAAGGCCCCGAAGTCGCGATGTTCCCTCTTGCCGGCGATCTCGAAGGCGAAGCCGTTGCGGATCCGCGGCAACTCGTCCCATGGGAAGACGCGTTTCTTTCCTCGGTAGTTGTAATAGGCCACGCTCAGGAGTTTGTACTGATCGTCGTAGGTGACTCGCATGGCCGTGTCACGCCCCAAGTCGGTCACGTGCAACGGCAGCACGGCGGCGTAGACGGTACCGTCGTCAAGGAAGATGGGCTCGATCTCGCTGAAGCCTATTGGCAATTGGTTCATGCTAATGCGTTGCTTGCCGATCCAGAGCCCTGTGATAGGCCGAAATGCCGTCAATACGAACTTCAGACCGAGGGCCTCGGTGTTGAGCACTTGGCCGGCGTTGTAGGTGATGTTCTCCTTGGGCTGATAGAGTGCCAACACCTTGTTTTCGTGCTGGATGGTCCGGTAGATTCCGCCGCGACGCATCACAAGCTTCTTGACGAACGGCCCATCATCGTCGCGCGCGTACCAGCTCCAGAAGACGCGCAAGTCGTCCAGGCCGTCGATCTTCTTCTCTAACGGCCAATGGGCGATGAAGTGGTTGCCCGACGGTTGATAGCCGCTGATGTCGGCACTGGACGCCAACGCATAATCGGTTGTCAGATACGTGGTCAGATCATCCTCGCCTTTGCGCAGGACGCGCTGGGTACCGTCGCTCCGTTTCCAGTTCCAGCCGAAGTCGCGGATCGTGGACATCACCTCGTACGGGTAGGGCTTCTGCGTCCCAATACGCAGGACGTAGTCGGGTACGTCCCAAGTGGAAAGCCATCGCAGTTGCCGGCCGGACGTGTAACCGCCGTTGACCTTCTCGGCCACGGCGATGTCATGCACGACGCCCGCGGGGATCAGGCAGTCGTCGAGCGACAGGTTCAGCGGTCCCGTTCCCACTTGGCCGGAGGCGTAGCCGCGTGAATTGGGTCCGGCCACCTGGCTGCTCTCCGGATGAAAGCGGCTCAACGTGACGAGGACGCGGCGAGCGAACAGCCACCGGGCCAACAGACGCGACTCGGGATCGTCGGCCAGATCCTGCAGCGGGGCCATTTGGTTCAGACCGTGGGCAGTGTAGTTGTAGCTGTTGAACTCGGCATCCTCGCCGTAGTAACTGCGGGCGATCACGATTTTCTTTAGCAGCAGTCGCCCGGCGTCCAGCAGCTTCTTGTCTTTGAGCACCTCGCCGGCCAGTACGCCGACCGTTGCGGCGTAGTAGCACTGGCTGCCTGATATATGCTCGACCTTCTCCGGATTCAAGAGCCACTTGGCCCAGCCGTAGATGCCCTTGTCCGGTTTGTCGATCGCCCATGTGACGCACTCGCGGATGTGGTCGTGCGTGGCCTTCTCTAGCCGGTCGCCGTAGAGCTTCTCGGCAACCAACAGCTCGACCAGTCCAAAACTCCCCTTCCCATACCCGATGGGGTCGTCACGCAGGCCGGTGTTGGCTCGCTGGATCGACTCCGGATCACCGGCGTCCAGCAGCGCCGCCCACCGCCAGCGGTCGCGTGCCTTGCTCGTCGCATTCGCATTGCACCGGTCGATGAACCACTGCCGCAACTCTTCACGTCGCTCCTTCCGCCAGTCGGGCGCGTTGGCGAACAACGCCTCACGTCGCTCTTGCGTCGTCGTCTCGGCTGCACCGGCATCGACAAGCATGCAGCCCGCGAGCAGTGGTATCGCGAACCATCGAACCGAGCGTTTTACATCGACGGTCGCTTTCATTCTTCGTGCTCCTTCGGCTTTGTAGGCGAGCGTGTCGTCGGGCATTATCTTGGCACACTAGCCGCGCAGATCAAGGCTCGGAGTGCCAATCAGCACCGCAATGCCGGCATTGTTGAGCAAGTGCGGTGCGCAGGTTCTTCCCGCAATGTGGACATGGCGTGGGTTTCTTTCTTGGGTCGAACCACCATTCCGGGAGCAAATCGAAAACGTCCGACACTAAGCCAAGCACCTTCAGAATTATGAATGAAGCGAGAATGCTGGTGGCGAGTTTGGCAACGAAATTCCAATCGGTGCAAAGAGACAATCCTAGATAGACCAGCCCAGCCAAAGCGCCCAAGGCGATCAGCCACAGCAGGAGCCCGAGGACGCCCACCGTAATCAACAGGCCAAGCCATGCAAAGAAGTTCCTGACGGGATTCGATTGTTTCGGCATTTGGATCGAGTTTGGCCAACGGAGTCTCAGTCGCCGAGATGTCGCCGGGTATGGTGTCCTTACTCAGCTTACCAGATACAGGACAGGTACAATAGAAACTCAGCGTCGATCAGGGCCGCTGCGCGATATCACGTCGTGAACGGAATTGAAGACCGCCTCGCCAATCCCCTGGGTGTCGTCTAGTGACAGACCATGCCGATACGGCGACAATGCCTGAACGCATGTTTGGACAGGTTCTGCCATGAGTGTTACAAATCAGTTACGGCGAGAAGTTGCCTCGTTGAAGCCAACTCGCCCACGCTTTTGGTTCCAGTGCAGCTAAACGAATCGGATTCGATCACCTGGTGCAAGTTGCCATCCCCAATCAAGCCATCACCGTGTTCAATCGACTGACCACTATGACGGACCAGTAGGGCGGGTACACTAAAGTATCACGAAAGGAGACCACACATGGACCGACGAACTTTCTTGCAGGCTGCTGCGGTAGCCGGGCTTTCCACAAATGCCGCAGGCGCTGCTTTGCGTTCCGCTAACGACCGCATTTCTGTTTGTGTCATGGGTGTGCGAGGCCGGGGCGGCGGACTGTTGAGCACATTCGCATCATTGCCCGAAGTCGACGTCACGTATGTCTGTGACATTGACGGGGAAGTCCTTGAATCGCGGGCCCAGAACTTGGCCGATAAGACCGGGCGCCGCCCGCAGACGATCCGGGATTACCGGAAGGCCCTGGACGACAAGACGGTGGACGCACTGGTGATCGGTACACCTGACCACTGGCACGCCCTGCCGACAATTCACGCTTGCCAGGCGGAAAAAGACGTTTACGTCGAAAAGCCGGACGGTCACAACATCATGGAAGGGCGAACGATGGTGGCGGCGGCCGGGAAGTACGGCCGCGTAGTGCAGTTGGGCACGCAGGGACGCAGCGGCGAGGTGCAGCGTGCCGCTATGGAACACATCGCCGCCGGTCACATCGGCAAGGTACGTTTTGCCAAGGCATGGGAAAGCTCGCGTCAAGGCAACATCGGGCATCCGCCGGACAGCGATCCGCCGCCCGGCGTCGATTACGACACGTGGCTCGGTCCGGCCCCAAGACGGCCTTTCAACATCCGCCGATTCCACGGCAGTTGGCGTTGGTTCTTCGACTACGGCACGGGCGACCTGGGCAACGACGGCGTCCATCTTCTGGATCTTGCACGTTGGGGCCTGACAACGGCCGTTGCTGCAGAAGGCAAAGAAATCTCCAGTGTCCCGCGAGCAGTATCAGCGCATGGCGGCAAGCATTATTTCGACGACGCACAAGAGTGGCCTGATACGCTGATGGTCACTTACGACTTCTCGGGCTACGTGCTTACGTACGAGCTGCGGATCTGGTCGTCGTACCCCATGCACGGCGAAGCAGAAGGCGCGGCCATCTACGGCGACAAGGGGTACGTGACCTTGGGTCATCATCGTTGGGCGGCTTTTGACGGCAAAGGCAAGCAGTTGTCGGGGCAAGCGGGTGAGATGAACAACACCGGCCACGCCCAGAACTTCATTGATTGCATGCGCAGCCGCGAACGCCCGGTCGCCGATCTGGAGACGGTTGGACATCCATCGAGTCTGCTCTGCCATCTTGGCAATGCTGCCTGGCGAGCGGGCCATACGCTGAACTTCGACGCCGAGGAATGCACGTTCGTCGGCGACGAGGATGCCAATCAGTATCTCACGCGCCCCAAATACCGCGAACCATGGGTATTGCCGGCGATTGCAGATCTGTGACGGCTACTCACCTGAACTCACTATTTCGATTTTCGCGTCCTTCGGTAACGCAAGGCCCGATTCTACCTCAACCGCCTTTAGTATCCCTGCCGGCACGGGACACGACGGGTGCGGGCAGTGTTTGGCAAACATCCTCAGCGTAAGAGGCCCTTCTCGATGAAAGCCGATTTCTTCCATCGGGTCGACCTGCTTCAACTCCTTGGCCATTTCCTGAATAGGCTCACAATCACAAGTAATCTCAAGTGAACACATATCGCCTTCTGATGTGGCGACTACTTCTGCTGTGAAGCCACAAATGCCTGGATCGATAATTGCTTTGGTCACGACGTCCTACCTCCGTATCCGCCCTTTCACTTCTTCGAAACATTACGATCTTGCCCCAACTCGCACGGCGGGATGGAGCGGCCCGCACTGTCAGTCTATGCGACATGGCCCGCGCGGACAACTTCCGCTACGGCGGCTAGGGATTCATCTGCCGCTCGCTTAAGGATCGAGCGCATGTGAAGGGTTGCTTGCCGGCCATCAAATTACCGCGCCGACCCAAGTTAGCCAAAGTGTGTGCCAGCCGCGTCCCCGCCGAAGCCGAAGGCTAGAGCTTCGAGCTCTGTCGCAAGATGAAAACTCGGCCGGACCCGTCTCCGCCTCCGATCTTGTGCTCGAATCGAGCAATATTCTTGTGAACCACGCACACATTACGCGGTTAACGATTCTGATTCTTAAGAACTAGTCTTTATCCCGGCTTGATCAGCGATTCCAACCGGCACATTCGTTCCGCTGACTGAGCTGTTTCTGCAACATGGAGGAATTCATGCCATATCCAATGATTGTTCTCTTGGCAGGTGTTTGGGGCCAAGCAATACCGGATGTCGTTGTCGACAAACAGCAAGAGGTTTTTCAGCGACTTTGGGCCGAGGATTTTGAATGGCGGTTCGCAGAACTGCCTACAAATGGAAGAGTAGCCGAGCACCGTACTCCATACTCCGGTTACATCTATCCCGACACGGCGCGCGGAACGGCAAGTATCCTTCGTAAATACGACAAAGCTCTCAATGGAGGCGGTTCGCCTGCCACAATCCACGAGCAACGTGATACGTCGCAAACCGGGCCGACTTCACGGTCGCAAGCGGGGCGAGGCCTCTTCGGTAGAATGTTCGCGCGAAGGTCGCGCGGCGTGCCGTACTGGTACGGCCACTGTAATGGCTGGACCGCGGCCGCCATGCGGCATGCCGAACCGCAGAGGAGCGTCACGCGCAATGGTGTCGAATTCACGCCGGCCGATATCAAGGGTCTTTTGGCGGAAATCTACATCTACAACGAACACATTGTTCTTGGTGGCGACCAGTACAGAATGAACCCCGGAACGTTCCACGCCATCATCGCCAATTGGCTGGGGCGCGGGGAGCACCCGATGGCGATGGAAGCCGATCCTGGCAGCGAAAAGTGGAACTATCCCATCCACAAATTCGCGACCACCTCGACGCAACGAGGTAGAAACCAGGTCGAAGTCAGGATGACAATTGTCTATGCGAAATACAGCGACCGCGAACATCAGCGGAGCCCGCGCATCGAGGGCAAGAAGCATTTCCATTACGCGTTGAACCTGGACGATACGGGCGCAATCGTCGGCGGTCATTGGTATCGAGGCAGCTCGCGTATCGACATGCTGTGGATGCCGTTGCAGCCCAAGGCCAGTGGGAAGCCGGGGAATGAACGTGGCAACCCGCACGTGAACGTGGACGAGGTGCTGGCGATCTGGCGAGATTCCGTTCCAAAGGACGTGCGCACGGCGTGGTTGATCGCCGATCCCGCCCCCTTGGATCGAGTCCACGAGGTCGGGCAGGTTGCCAATATGAGTCCCGTGCAGGAGCCCGCTAAGATAGCGGAGGCAGGGGATGACATGGTGGTTGCGGCAGCGTATGAGGAACAGGCTGGTGCCGCGGCATCAGATCCCGACCGCAGCGAATAGAAGCGTGAGACACGAATGAACGACCCGATGTTTCTTTACTTTTTTGTTTAGGAGACAGCTCGATGAAGAGAGCAGTGATTTCGGCGATTTGTGGTTGCCTTTTGTGTGTCCCAGCCGTTTTCGGGCAGGCGCAGAAGGACGTTAGTCAGAAAGAGGACGCTGCGCAGAAGGGCAGCGCGGCCCAAAAAGCAGACGTTGCGCAGAAACACGGCAGCGCAGCCCAGAAAGGGGACGCCGCGCAAAAGCATGGCAGCGCTGCTCAAAAGGCAGATGCGGCACAGAAGCATGGGGGAGCGGCGCAAAAGGGCAGCCTAACGCCGGTGCAAAAGGCGGGGGGCGCCATCCAAAAGGGATCCGCGGTACAGAAGTCCGCGGCGCAAAAGTGTGCCGCTCAGAAGTGTGCCGTCCAGAAGTCACCCATTCAGAAATAGGAGCGTTCTCGAGTTTTTTTCATCTGCTTTCCACAAGCAAGATCTGGCCTTGGGAAGTCCCGTTGGCGGAGATGAATCCACACACCGCTTGGTGTGAGGAACTCTCCGCCTTTTTTGACACTCCTCGCTCATCCCGACCGGTCCTGTGCCGGTCGAAACGGGTTTGGGGACTACAGACGCCTGTTTTCTCTATCCTCCCCCCTTCGCCCGCCGCCTCCGGCGGCGGGCGAAGGGGGGAGGGGCCTGGGCAGGTCTCGACCTAGTTGCCAAACCTCTCCACCGACCGGCACAGGGCCGGTGGGGTTGTCGGGATCAGCGAGGAGTGTCCCTTTTTTCGTGATACCAGCAGCTTCTCAGGCTTCCGAGTGCCCTGCAGCTTACGTCCCGGCGCTCATGGAAGTCTCAGCTTGCCGCGAAGGAAGTCGCTCGTCCAGGAGCCCAGCCTCGGCTGAACCAGATAGCCGTAAGACTTGTGAGGGTCGCGTTTCTCTTTTTCTTTCTTGTTCCCGGGGTGGGTCACGACTTCAAACGGGTTGTGCAGATTGTCGTAATCGATGACCAAGTGGCGAAACGCCCTTTTATCCGAGAACAAACCGACGGCCTTCATGGGTTCGAAATACTTGGATTCGAGCGTCGAAGGATGAGAAACGACATCGCCAAGGCATGAATAGTTGTGCCACATCTGAATATTCGTCGGAAACGGGCGTTTGCCGTCCTTATGGTGGCGGCTGAACAGAAATCCCCGGATGACACTGTCGCCCAGCGGAGATCCCATCGTGACGAACATCTGCACCTTCTTCCTTCTGTAACGCTTGAAGCCTGCCACGCTGCGGTGGGAAAAGCGCCAGAGAACATCGTAGGCAATAAACGTGCCCATACTGTGCGAAATCAACGCGACATCCTTCTTTTCGTCCCACGCGCGTCGCAGTTCTTCCTCAAGCGGACGCCGCATCTCGTCGGCAATGAACTGATCTTCGTCATAGAGTTCCGTTTCTCGGAGGAAGGCTTTGGCGACGTCGTCTTTCACGGTCAGCGCGCGCGTGAACAGCTTGGCCACGTCTTCGCCGCGCTTCTTGAAAAACCCGCCTAGTTTCTCTCCAAGACCGACGTGAAAACCATCCTTGTGCGTTTTGCGTTCAGCGATGACGTTATCCACCTGGATTCCCAACTTCTTGACGTACGCACGATCGTCCTCGATGTGATGCGGCGTCGCGTTTGCCCAGTATGCGTGAGCAAGCAGGTCGCCGGCGCAGCTATCGATCGCTGTGCCAAGCTCAGGATCGTGCAGCCGGATGTTCTCGACGAGGCATTTGGACCAGAGCCTGTGAAGGTCGTTCGCCGGCGGTTTGGCCGCCAGGCCGTGGATCATGATGATGCGTTTCTTGGATAGATTGGGTGTTGCGTTCATGGTTCCTTCTCCCTTTCGATTTGATGGTCTCAGTATGACCGGTAGGAAATTGAAGCCACGTTCACGACCTGAATCGGCCCGCGCAAGCGCAATTGTGGGCAGGATGGCGACCCCTGTCAAACACTTCGCCCGACCGACGGGGAAATCTCCTTTGAGGAAAATCCAACCCGGTCGTGACTTCGTTCGCGACCACATTACAATTCTGCAGAAATGGGCGCCACTGAGCGAACGGGTGGCGACGACGATCAGCCGGGTAATCTACTCGACTCTCTTGGCGGGCTCGTCTTGACCGTCTTGATATAGCGTGGCACTGGTCACCTTTCCCGATTCGTTACAGTGGAAGGTGATTTGCGCCTCCACGACCTTCAAGAAGAACTCCGAGTCCGACATCGGGAATATCTGCGCCCTCTCCTGACCGGTCGCCTGTACGAACACCTTGTCCCCTTCCCGTGTGATCGAGAGGACGAAATCAGGGCGCATCTCGTACTTGCCGACATACTTCGCCAAGATTTCCGGCGACACAGACACCTCCTTTCGTTCCTTCACCGCAAAACTTGGCAATGGTTGTGTGACCATTTCCCCTCGCAGAAGTTCCAGAACGATTCTCCCAATCGCCCTCATTGGCCGGATACTAGGCGAAGCATTGGCCATCATATAGACGCCCACACGGGCATTCACGTCGCCCATGGAGTAGGCATTGAATCCCGGAACACCCCCACCATGCGAGATGATGGTGCGGCCATCCTCCTCGGCGACCCCCGTACCTAAGCCGTAGTTCGAACCGGAGAACTGCTCCCGCTGCATTTCCTTGACGGTCGTCGCTTCGAAGACTCTGTTGCCGTTGTGGATACCGTCGTTCAACTGGGCAGCCAGAAAACGCGCCATGTCCGATGCAGTCAAGCAGATATCTCCTGCAGCGAATACGTCGTACCGCACTTGAGCTTCGGGCACAGCCGTGTTCTGAGCGAGTCTGTACGGAAGAGCCATAACCTCGACCATTTCTGGGGTCGGTTCAACCGGCTTTGGAGTCGGGACGCCAAGCGGTTGGAGAATGTGCTCGACGATGTAGTCCTCGTAGGGCTGGCCAGAAACACGCTCGACGATGTACCCGGCCAGAGCGTAACCGGGATTGCAGTATTCATACTTTACACCCGGATCTCTCGCCGCTTTGATCTGCGACACAAGGGTGGAAGGCGGCATGGGCAACGCCCTCTTCCAAAGCGGAACGGTGTTGGTTGGCCCCTCGAGCCCGGAGTAATGGCATAGAAGGTGGCGAATCGTGACGGGCTTTCCTTCCTCGGAACGGTCGGCGATGGCCTCGTCGCCCAAGTGTTGGTTGACGGGATCGTCCAGGGCCAGTTTTCCTTGTTCGACCAACTGCATCACGGCGGCTGCCGTCACGAACTTGAACGTGGAGCCGGTGCAGTAGAGTGTTTCGGGCGTTGCGAGCGTTTTCGTCCGCACGTTGCTGTATCCGAAAGCCTCTGCCCAGACGATCTGATCATCCTTCACCACCGCGATTGAAATCGACGGGATACCGGTTTCCGAGAGAATCTTCTGGATCTCTTGGCCCACCAGAGCCTTTGTCTTCTGCAAATCGAATGCAGATCCTTGAGCCTCTTGAGCCTTGGCGCACGGCCCGCCCAAAGCTCCGAGCGCCAGTATGACGAGCATCTGAAGAGGTAACGCAAGTCTCGACATCAACATACCCATGGTCCTTCTGCACAAACGTGTCGTGGTCCGAAGGAAGTCGATCGTCCCCCACTCTCGTGCGTCTCAACGGACGTATGCCCTATCATCTGAAAGGGCCGCAAGATCCCAGAGAACAAGAACTCTACCGTTCAGGTCATTCTTCGCCGCACCGACCACTTTCAACGCCCCGTGCTTCATATCAAGGTCAATCTTCACGTCTCCCGCGTTGCGCAAATCTGCAGTAAGAAAGTGACGCCATTCCTTGAATGACTGATTGTAAATGTAGCCAAAGACATCAATGTAGGATTCACTGTCCGTCGGCCTATCGACTACGGCTATCCCAATCTGCATTCCGTCGTACTCAAGCCATTTCCAATCAGCGGGGAAAAGACCTTTCTTGCGGAGTTCGTCCTTCGTCTTGACGGACCGTGGCCAACAGTGCGGACCCTGAGGGTCGATCTTCACAACCGGCGTTTGACTGGGCTGTTCAATTTCCGCAGCGCGTGCCTCGATTACGACCGCAGCAAGTACGACCATGCCGGTGACAATTGTTTTCATAGTCCACACCAATTACATATGCACGGCTAACGGGAAGAATATCTGTCGCCGCCCTAAACGAAGCGAGCGACGTTGATCAGCAATTGATTGCATGACGTAAACCCGCAGTGCGAAACATGGAAGGCGATCCCGCAGGGACGTTGCAGATGATTCTATGTTGGCTGGCGACTACGAAGTAATCGGTATCGAGTTCACAAGCGCGGCCACGGAATCCACACCTCCGAAACTCACAGGCCCCCACGCAGATTGGTTCATGGTGGTTTCCCCACTTCCCAAGTCTATGAAGTGAATGGATTGGACAATCACGGAATGAAGACCAGTCTTATCAGCTGGCATGCTGCCAACATGCTCTTGCCATCCAGAGGAAGAGCCACACACAACCAAATAGAGTCCGATTTGTCGGGACTTCCAATACGAAGCACGGAGGATTTTCGCAGCCGCTTGCCGTCGCGTCTTGAGAAATGTCGCACCGTCTAAGGAATCATCCCAACACGTTACGCCAATGGCATACCGCGCGCGAAGTAAGGATTTGTGTGTGAGCAGTAATTGGAACTCGCTGGGTAGCGACGCCACACGGTCCGTGTATGGCTGCGGGTACAAGCGGTCTTCGACCAACTGAGCGTACGGTTCGATGTTCATGATTATCGAGCAGCCAACGGAAGTTCTGACTGACACCCTGTCGCAATGACAGGTTTCCTTACCCAGCTTACCAGATGCAGGACAGGGTATAACAGACGACACCAGCGAATGCTACTCGCTTTTCTGCGCCGCGGCCACCTCTCGTCAACGAGACCTCCTTCGACCATTGGCTGGCGGCGGCGTCATAGGTTCGGATTTTGTTGAAGTAACGCGCCTCGCGGCTTTCTGCCACATAAGGCGAGCGGCAGACGAATCCTCACCCACCGTAGCGGAAGTCGCCAAGACTTTCGGTGATTCACCATGTCGGCCGAAACTCTTGGCGAGTTCCGCTACCGGTATATTCTCAT
>JACKQG010003759.1_pt1 | contig 18247 bp, 16 predicted proteins | sample 8237621 | NCBI WGS metagenome assembly JACKQG01 (sample SAMN15677084, study PRJNA649215) | marine metagenome | biome: marine; feature: Black Sea; material: saline water; isolation source: suspended particulate matter (SPM) from the Black Sea western gyre | collected 2013-06-09/2013-06-10 | depth... | reverse complement strand
CATCGCTTTGCGTAAGTCCTAAGCATAATTCTTCTAGGTAATGCCAGCGTAGCTTGACGGTACAAGAAGCGCGAATTATCATTCTGAGCTTGACACAAATGGCCTTCAGGAATTGCCGTGGTTGCTCTCAGTTATAGGAGTGTGAAGCGCCCCGAACTCCTCATATCTGGGGAATGTCCCGCCAGTTCCTAAAGAACCAAATCATATGATATAGGCGGTTCAAAAATGCGTTTGTAGATTGTTCCGTCGAAATAGCCATCCCAAAGGGGTGTCTTCAAAATTATAGGAGCAAAAAATGGATCCAGCAGCAAGCATCATTATGGCAGCCGCGTTAGTGTTTTATTCGATTGGGGTTTGGAGTGAGCGCATCGCGGGCCGCCTAAAACCCTGGCATCTGGCCTTCTTTGTGTTGGGGCTGATCTGTGATACTTGGGGGACTGGATTAATGCTCGAATACGCCGGTGGCCTGACCTTCGATATTCACGGTATCAGCGGGCTGATCGCCATATTGCTGATGCTCATCCACGCTGTATGGGCAGGGATTGTGCTGCTTCGTAAAGATGAGCAAGCGATCCAGAATTTCCACAGATTCAGCGTCGCAGTTTGGGTGATTTGGTTGATACCCTATTTCAGCCCGATGCTTTTCCAAATCGGCGGCTGATGACTTGCGCATTATTGTTTTAGATAGCCTGAGGGGTTTGTGCAACCGGAGATGAATGTTGCTTTCCCTCACTCATCTCCGGCAAAAATCCGGGTTTCTAAAAACTAAAACTGAACCAGTCGGTTCCTGTGACCACCGAGCAGCTTAGGGCGATGAAGACGATCAGCAGAATGAAACCGCAACCGCAGCCCATGCAGGATGGCCCGCGTCCGAAACCGAAGCGATCTTGCAACCAGTCGAAAAGCGTGTCGAGCAAGAATAATTTCAGCAACCCCGATAAACAGCCTGGACGATTATTCATGAGTTTCTCCTTGATAAGACGTTGGCAATACTACCTGGGTATACGGAATTATGGTCTAAAAGTCGCAATTCCGGCGCAAGTTTTCTACACGATTTCGATCTGTTTGCCTGCAGTAACTTCACCCACCACCCATAGCGGCTGCCCAATTTCTTCGGCTCGCTGTAGCATCGGCTCCATATTGGCGGGCGGCACAGCCAGCAACAAGCCTCCGCTGGTTTGCGGGTCGAAGAGCAGCAACTCTTCGTACTCTTCCATCTCGCGGATAAAATGCACATTTTTAGAAAAATATAGGCGATTATCGGATGCGCCGCCGGGGAAAATAAAATCTTTGGCATAGCGCATCGCCCCTGAGGTAAAGGGGATTTTTTCCCACTTGAAGCGCAAGCCAACCCCCGAGGCGGATGCCATCTCCCAGGCGTGGCCGAGCAGGCTAAACCCGGTGATGTCCGTTGCTCCCCGGACGCCAAACTCCACCCCCAGGGAAGCCGCATCGCGGTTCAGGCGCGTCATCCACTCGATGACTTCATTCATGTTTGTCTGAGATGCTTTTTGGCCTTTGATCGCCGTGGTCGTCGTGCCAAAACCCAGCGGCTTGCTGAGCAGCAGCACATCGCCGGGACGCGCCCCGCCTTTGGTCATCATTTTTTCGGGATGTACGAAACCCAGCACAATCAGGCCGTATTTTGGCTCTTTATCCTGAATGGTATGCCCCCCGACGACGACGACTTTAGCCTCGCGTGCCTTTTCTGCCCCACCGCGTAAAATTTCGCCGAGGAAATCGGGTGGCAATTCAGGCGGGAAAGCAGCTATATTAAGCGCCAAAAACGGCGTGCCGCCCATCGCATAGACATCGGATAGACTGTTCGCCGCGGCGATTGCACCGTATTCGTAGGGTGTATCCACCACCGGGGTGAAAAAATCGGTTGTCACCACCAGGGCGCGCTCATCGTCGAGCCGCCAGACCGCGGCATCATCGGGATCGCCTAGTCCCACTAAAAGATCAGGATAATCGCGATTGTCGAATATATTTTCAATCGGACGCAGCACCTGCGCCAGCGCTTCGGCGCTTAACTTGGACGCTCAACCCGAACAGCTTGACAGTGTTGTTAATCGAATTTTCTTTTCGGATGAAGTTTCAGCGTTTTGTTCGCTCATAACGGTTGCAGGTAAAAAGTTGAAAGTTGAAAGGTAACACGCAACTTTCAACTTTCAACCTGTGACATTCAATATTTAGGGGCTTTCGGTTCCAGTATCCGGTGTTACCGTTGGCGCGGCGGCTGGTTGGGTGTTATTCATTTCCGGCAGCGGGAATAAGAACGGATTGTCGCTGGGCAGCAACATCACGTCAATGCTGGGGGTTAGTTCCTCAATATAGCGGTATGTCAGCAAATCTGGGCTATTTTTTAGCACATCGGCGATCAATTGCAAGGCTTCGGCCTCAGCTATTGCCTGGATGATGCGCGCATCGGCCAGAGCCTGAGCGTTAATCAACAGCGAGTCGGCTTCGCCTTGCGCCCGGATTACTGCCGCATCGGCTGCGCCCTGAGCTGTCTGACGAACCTGTTCGGCTTCTTGTTTCTTTTGCTCGACGATAAAAGCTGCCTGTTGTCCCAACTGTTCGGCAATCTGTTTTTGTTCGACCGAAGCGGCGTATTCATCGGAAAAAGTGATATTTCGTAAAACAAAATCAACCAGAATCAGGCCGCCTTCATCCAGGGTGTCAGCCATATCGGCGGTCATCATCTCGGTTAATTTTAATCTTTGGGAACTGTAAACTTCTTCAATGCCAAATTGCGAAACTGCGTCTCGAATCACGCCGCGCGATTGTGGTCGCACCAGGTTATTAACATATTGATCTTGCCATTTGATGTGCACATCGGTCACTTGAGCGGGGTCAATTGCAAAAACAATGGATGCATCTATGCGGACAACCTGCCCATCCGATGTGCGTGCTTCAACCGAGTCGTCACCTTGTATTTGCCCTTCCTCAGCCGCAATTGACATCGTATAGGTTTGGCGGGAGATCGGATAAGTGACGACATTTTCAAAATAGGGCACTACCCAGCGCAGGCCGGGCTGTAAGGCTTCGGGGCGAATACCATCTTGAATCGCCGAGATCACTACACCGCGTTCCTGCGGTTCTATGAAAATCAACCCGGCGCTAGCCGTATTTAAAATTACTGCCAGCAGCAAAATAACTATGAGCGTAGTAACCATGCCTTTGACCGGTTTTTGTCGGGAAGCTCGCATGACAATAAGTGCGAGCAGGCCAACAACGGCCAACCAGGCCAGACCAGCAATTGCAGAAATAGCAACCGTAACATTCATCTTTTCAAACTCCTTGTATTTAATTAGGGTTTTGCGACCGCGTGGGGAAAACCCTATTTATAATTGTTTCACAATCCAACCCAAACATGATACCATGCCTGTATGCAAAACGGCAAAGGACGCATCACTGAGATTATATACGGATTTGATGACAGTTTGTTGCTACGAGTGGATTGCCCTTCGGCGTTACTCCCCGCTCCGGGGCAATACCTGCTCGCCGACGATGGTCTGGCGGACTCCGTTTTGGCGGTTCCCCTTTTTCGAGCGGGTACCGTCCCCGAGGTGATTCTGCAAAGTTCTACCCCTATGCCCAGACACTGGCTTCCAGGGCTGGAGCTTCATCTGCGCGGCCCGCTGGGGCACGGATTCAACCTGCCAGCGGAGGTAAGCCATATCGCCTTGACCTCCCTCGGCGGCGGGTTGGCGCGCCTGTTGCCACTGATCGGCCAAAATCCGCTTGCGGATATTGCTATTTTCACGGATGCAGCCCTGCCCGATCTCCCCGTTTCCGTTGAAGTTCGCCGCCTCGCCGACTTGCCCGAGGCCTTACCCTGGGCCGATTTCCTGGCTCTCGAATTGACAATTGAAATATTGCCCAAGTTGCGTACGATCCTGGGGTTGGCTCCGCACGAACGCCCGGTCTGCACAGCCCAGGCGTTAATTATCTCTCCCATGCCGTGTGGCGCGCTAGCGGAGTGTGGTGTATGCGCCGTTCCCGCCCGAAAGGGCTATAAACTGGCCTGCAAAGATGGCCCCGTGTTGGATTTGAAGCAATTACAATGGTAATCAAATATGGCACATAAACCAAAACGACGAAAGAAGCGACGAGCAAGAAACCGCAAAATCCGCCTTGGTTGGTTGTTTTGGCTCGTCGGGGTGTTGGCGCTGGCCTATTTTGGTATTCGAGAAAAACCCGAAGTGTTAGACTTGTTCAAAAGTTCCCCTCCGCCCCCCAATTTCACACCCACACCTTACCCCACGCCCATTGCTCCCGACATAACGGGAGCTGCCCCCGACCTCGACGCGCTTGCAGTGTATATGCTCGAATTGATTAATGTAGACCGGGTTGCTGAGGGTTTAGAGCCAGTTCAGTGGGACGCACACGCGGCTGAAGTTGGTCGTCTGCATGCGCAAGAAATGGCGCATGCTGGCTATATGTCGCACTGGAACCTGGCCGGATTCGGCCCAGATATTCGCTATGGCTTGTCCGGCGGGCAGGTTGTTGTCATGGAGAATGTGTATTCATACTACAGCCGCTACGATGATGGCAGCCCGGTTTGGGAGGCAAATTGGGCCGCGCGTGTGCGCGAAGCGCAAACAGCCTTAATGAACAGCCCCGGCCATCGGGCGAATATTCTCACACCGGAACATACACATGTGGGCGTTGGGATGGCCTATGAACCCACGAGCGGCGAATTCCGCGTGGCGCAGGAGTTTACCAATCATTATTTGGTGATGCAAACCGATACGGATGACCAGGTTTTTTCAGCGCACCCCGGCGAGTTGATAAATATCAAATTTGAATTACATCCAGAGGTTAGTCAACCCCTCATCAATCTGGCATTTGAGCCGCTGCCATCCCCAATGAGCATTCCGGAGCTAAACGATACTTCTACATACACATCTCCCGCTGAGTTTGTGGATCAAATCCCCGCGACATTGGATTGGAATGGCGATTATAAGCTGCGCATGTTTCTGCCGGGCAGTGCGCAATCGGGATACTACCATCTTCGTATTTGGGTCACACTGAATGGCGAAAATATCCCTGCAAGCGATCTGGTGATAATGTTGGTTTCCGATGAATAGAATATTGGTTGTTGTTGCCCACCCCGATGATGAAACTATTCTTTGTGGCGGAACGCTGGCTTTGCTGGCGCGTGCCGGAGCCGAGGTGCATGTTCTTTGTGCCACGCGCGGCGAGGGCGGCGAGTTAGGCGAACCGCCGCTTTGCGAGCGCACAGATTTGGGCCGCGTGCGTGAGCAAGAAATGCGCTGCGCCGTGCAAGCCCTGGGCGGCATAAATGTTGAGTTTCTCGACTACACTGACCCCACCGTCGGCGAAAATGAAGTATTGCATCCCTACACCGACGATTTTGACCAACTCACTACCTGCCTCTGTGACTATATTCAGCAACTTCGCCCCGAGGCGGTCATCACCCACGGCTCGAATGGCGAGTACGGCCATCCGGCGCATGTCCTCACGCATCGAGCGGCGCTTGCGGCTATGCCAGATGATGTCTCTCTCTACACTTTTTCGCCATCTTTTTCCGCCCACCCGCGCCCGCGTCTCGCCAATGCTGATGATTCTGCCGATCTGATTCTGGACATCAGTCCAGTTTTCGAGAAAAAAGTCGCTGCGGCTCAATGCCATCGCACGCAGAACGCCCTCTTTGTGCGACGTTCATCAAAGCGCGCCGGGCGGCAGTTGAGCATCTCAGAAGTGTTGATGAAGGTGGAGGGGCTGCATCGGGTATCTGCGTCAACGAATAATCTTTCAGATCAGCTATTTGAAAGCCTGTTAGCCCCTTGGAAAAGACTTCATGACGTCGAGACGTCTGCGTGAACCATGAAAAGCGATTTATTTTTCTTGACCCCTTTAATGAACGCCGCCGGGATGCTGGGTTTTTTCCCTGATCCGCATGCCGCGCTGGATTTCTCGCGCCTGGGAGCTTTTATCACGAATCCCATCAGCCGTTTGCCGCGCACGCCTGCGAATGGTACGCGTTATATGCTCTATCCGGGCGGATTTTTGTTGCATACGGGTTTACCCAACCCCGGCTTGTCGCAGGCCATCCGGCGCTATGGAGGCTATTGGGCCTCAGCTTCTTTGCCGGTGATTGTGCATCTTCTGGCGCAGAATCCGGATGAATTAGCCTGGATGGTTGAACGCGTGGAGAGAGTAGAGGGGGTCATGGGCATTGAAGTGGGCCTGCCCCCCGATGCGGATACTGCCCAAGTGGCGCGCTTCGCGCGGGCGGCTCTGGGCGAACTCCCGGTGTTGGTACGTGTACCCCTGGGGGAGAGTGTGGCTATGGGGCAGGCCGTTATGGATGCCGGAGCCAGCGCGGTCAGCCTGGCCGCGCCGCGGGGTTCCCTCACCCCTGGCTCCTCTCCCTACGGGAGAGGGGAATTTGTCAGCGGCAGGCTCTACGGCCCGACAATTTTTCCGCAGGCGCTTCGGGCGGTGCAAATGTTGACGGATGCTGGAATCCCCGTGGTAGGCGCCGGGGGTGTGCGTTCCGCCTCGGATGTAGAATCCATGCTGAAGGCAGGAGCCAGCGCTGTGCAAGTCGGAGCCTCCCTTTGGAAAAATGCACACATCCCAGGCGTTGCAGCCACGATCCAAAATTAGCGCGTTTTCGCCCTGAAACATTTAGCCTGATTGAGTATAATCTGCGCTGTTTATGCAGTGTTCAAGGAGTTGTAGATTATGGATAACACACTAGGAATTCTTGCTGGGGCGGTTGTCGGTGTTGTGGTATTGCTGGTTATGTTTGAATATCGCATACGGAAGCCTGATTATTTATTTCTTTATGAAGCCAATGGACAGATCCAAATTCGCAAAGGATTGGTTTACCCGCGGCATCTTAGTTTGCCGCTTGAACGCACTACCAGCCCGCTCCGCTTGACGATAGAAGCGGCTGCCGTTGGCAATCTGGAAGTGCGCATTAAGCTGGTGGGTTCGGTTGCACCCTCGCTTGAGCATATTGCCGCGTTGATCCGCATCGGTGGTTGGAACACGGAAGCCGTGGCGCGCGTTGCCGATGAAGTACAGGTGCTGCTTCAGGGCTTGGTCAAAGAATATATTGAAAAATGTGAAATTCACGCGCTTTCATCGACCGAAATTTTGGCCTATTTGAACGCGCGCTCGACGCTTATCGAAGAGAAATTTGGCGTTGAGCCGATTTCGCTGGCCGTTCAGTCGCTGGAACCCATCGACCCGGAGATTGGCGAAGCGCTGCGCCAGCAAGAACAAGCCCGCTTGCTAGAACAGACCGAACGCCTGAGCCATCAGGCACGCTCTGCCGCTGCGAAAGCAAAAATTCAGGCCGATGAAGAAATTTCGCAAATGGAACACGAGCTAAAAATGAAAAAGCTGGCGCTAAAAGGAACCTTGCTTGGCAAAGAGTCGGCGCTGGCTCAGAAAGGCCTCGAAGATGAGTTGGCGCGCAACCGGATGCGGCTTGCTTTTGAAAAGGAAGAACTTGACGTACTCAAGAGCAGCCCCGAACTGCTGATGCTGACTCCACAGGCGGCCCGTTTGGCTGAAGCCAGCCAGAGTTTGAAAAATGCGCGCACCATTGTCTCATTTACACCGCAAGAACTGGCGCAGGGGTCTGAATTGCTGGGCGTTTTTCAAAGCCTGATGCAGCGCGCACTGGAAGCGAAAAAAGAAGAATAATATCCCGAAAAAAGAGTGTATGCGGGGGCTACGCCCCCGCATACACTCTTTTTTCGGTTTTTTCCAATGACAGCCTATCCATCTAATCCCCAAGCCAGTTTTCGTCTGAAGCCGATTCGCGTGGCGCGCGTTTCGGAGATCAGCGAGTCCACCGCCGCGGCGCCCGTTCCCGACGATGAGCGCGTCAATTTTCACATCGGGAACCCGGTGCAGGATATAAGCATCTCTTCGGCGTATTTGCGCACGGCGCTGGGCATCGACATTCATCGCGAAGAGTTGCACGACGCTGATCCCGATGCGATTTTGGAATATCTTGGCTGGAAGGCCGAAGACAAGCCAAAACTCGAATTTTTGATCCGCATGATACAAAAAAGTGCGCCGTATATGCCCCGGGGCGGATACTCGCGTAAAAACCCCCACGCTCTCATCACCGCCTTCCGCAGTTGGCTGGAAAATCAGCAGGAGCCGCTAGAGTACGACACGGGCGAAAAATCGGGCAAACGCGAAATTATTATCGGCATGGGCGGCAATCACGAAATGTTGCGCATTATCTTGTTTGCCCTGTCGTCTTATTTGGAGTTCACCCCGGCGCGTATCCTTAGCTATCAGTGCCAACTCCAGCCCCAACTAAAGACGATCCCCAACCTGCTCTTTGACGATCTGGCCGATGACGAGCAAACAGCCGTGGCGCAAATCGAGCAATTCTTTATCCATCAGCCCAACAGGCCGACCTTTATGCTGGTTGGCGGCCTGCTCGACGAAGTTACGCGGCGCAAGTTGCGCCTGCTGAGCATTGAAAAACCGCTCTTTTTTATCGAGGCCAACAACGCCCCCAACCATCTCTCGCTGGCGCGCGAGGCCAAACTCGTGCAGCGCGTCATCCGCCTGCTGACCCCGGCCGTATTTGCCAAACGGCTGCACAGCTTGCCGATGGTATTCATCGCCGGGAACGCCGATTTTCTGAGCGTGATTGAGAATGTGCATTTCAATCTCAAAGGCACGCCCTCCGCGGCTGAAGCCGAGTTTTTGGATTTTCTTCTTCAGCAAAAACTTACCAAATTATCATTAAAAATTTCTGCGGATGTGCCGCGCGCCAAGCCTGCTTTTGAAGGATTGGGGTTGGGTGTTTCTGCGGAAAAAGTGCTGCCCGATTTAGCCGAACGGGCAGAGCGGTGGCTGGAAAAAGTAGTGGATCGGCGTGCCCAAACATTGACCAAATCCCTGGGGGCGGTGGAAGAAAAAACAGCCGTGCTGGCTGGCAGGATTCAGCATGCGTGGAAGGGGTATATTTTCGATGAATTCACCGAACTAAAGGCCGACGAAATTCTCGATCTGCTGGTTCAAAACGCGCACAAACCCGAATGGGTACAGGCGCTGCAGCGCAGCTTTCTGGCGGCCTTTATCAAGCACCAACCGCAGTATCAGCCCGAAGCCTGTTCGGTCGTCAGCGGATCATCGCGCACAGCCCTGAGCATACTCGGTTTTCATTGTGGCGTGTCCGAAGTGGTAATCCCTGATCTGAGTTGGTCTTATGAACAGTGCTTTGTCAAAACCTACACCGTGCCACTGTCTGAATCGTTGGGGCTGGATGTGGATGCGATCATCGAAAAGGTGAAGCAACTTTGTCAGCGCGATCCATCCTGGCCGCGGCGCGGCGCGGTGGCGGTCAACAATCCGCATAATGCCACCGGCCAAATTTTCGATGGTACTGATATCCGCCGATTGATCGCATACTGTCTGCAAAATAATATCTTCATAATTGACGATCTGGCTTACCAGAATGTCGCTCCGGTGTGCGATCTTCCCGAAATCAAGACGGCCCGTCAGGTTGCTGCAGAATTGGTGCGGCATGGGGCGATCACTGCAGCGCAGGCCGATAGCGTGATCTCGGTGCATTCCATGTCCAAAACGGATAGTTACGCCGGGGCCAGGTTAGCCGTGGTTGAAATTCGTGACCGGCAGATACGCGCGCGTTTTAACGCGCTCAATTCCCACATCCAGCCCAATATCGCCGCTATTTTTCTCAGCTATTTGTTCTATCGCAATTCGACGCAGGCCGGGCGCGCTTTCTGGCATCTGCGTAATTCGATTCTCTATGAGAGAACACAGGCCATTTTGCGCGCTGTTAAAAATCTGCCCTCCGACCGTAATCCCTTTGGGTTGGAAATCATCCCCCCGACGGGGAGTTTGTATCCACTTTTACATGTTAAACGCTTGCCTGCTGGCCTGTCTCTTGACTGGCTGGCATCATCACTGGCGCGCGGGGGCATTGGCATGTTGCCACTATCAACCTTCGCTCGCACAGAGAAGGGTTTTGAAACCGGGCGCACAATGTTCCGCCTGACGCTGGGGGGCAAAGATAATGCCGATGTGTTGCTCGGCAAAACCCGCCGCCTGCTGATTGACCTGAACCGCCTGATCGCCGAGGAAGACGCGCGCTACAACCGCAAACAGGTTTCTTTCCACGTTTCAGAACGCAGCCGCAGCCGTTCTGCCGATCTCTTACGAGCCTGGGATGCCTTCGGAAAGCAGTTGCATCAAATTTGTGAAAGTGGTCGAGCGTGTCAACATTTGATAACTTTGCATCCGTTGGACAACCAACCATTGAAGCGAGCGTTTTTACAGGTACATCTCCCTGAGCGCCTGGATGTATTTCGCAACCGCCTGCTGGATCGGGTGGCAATCCACGATGAGTTGATACGCAAGGCGGGCGACAGCGGGCGGTGGCTGACCGAGCGCCTGGAACGAGAGTTCATGAAAGATACGCTCCCACGGCGGCAAGAGAAATTCAGGCTGCGCACCTATGATCGCACCGTTCATCCCACGCAGGCCTATTCGTTGCAGGCCGAGATGGCGCTGGATGCGGTTGTCAACGCCCTGATCGCCGGGAGGCAGATCTCGAATGAACACATCGAACGGTCTGCTCAGGAATTGCTGAAGGAATATATCGGGCTGAATGTAGCTATCAACTCGCAGCAAGAAGTGGATGAAATCTTACTCGATCTCAATACGTTGATTGCTGGCGAAGAATTTGCCGGGTTGTTTTCCGATGTGATTTTGTCCCCATTTTTGTCATTTTGGAGCGATTGGGATGGTAGTAACCGGCCATCAGGGCAGGGGCATCGATTGGTGTCGGCTGTCGTTATGGAAAATGTGCGTCGCATGATGCGCATCCTGAATGCGCTGCAACAGGCCGATCCACACATCCGGGTCACACCTGCGCTAAAAGCCGAACTTGACGAGTTGCCTCAACACAATCAGCGTTTTACCAAACTGTTGAATGAAATCACAACCCTGACACATCAACTGGAACAGCGCTATCGGGGTATTTTGCCATTTTCAGTTGAAACAACCTCCTTGCAGCGCCTGGCAACGCGTTTGCATCTTCGGCGCGATCCGGCGCGCGTGCTTTGGCAGCATAACGACCGTTATGAGCGCAAAATGCTTGAACTGCGCCAGCAGCGCCGTGAAACAATGGAATTTTATTTTTCGCTCAATAAGGCGCTGCGTAAACAGTTATATTCGCTGATCCCCAATATTCAAAATAACCGTGCTGCTGAACCGTTGCTGCGCGAAGTTTTGGGCTATCGCGATATCTTACAGCGCATGGTGCTGACGCCGCGCATCAATCAGGGCTTGATCACGGCCCGCGACTCGTTTGCTATTGACACGACAGCCTACAATATTTACGAGATCAACACCATCGCCGGGAAATATGGCAACCCCGGCATGACGCTGGGTTTGCAGATCAGCTTATCGTCAAAGCCCGAAGCGCTGATTTCGCTCGACCGCAAGATGCGCATTCAGGCCGAACAAATGCGCCGAGACCTTTCTCCGGCGGAACTGCCCCCCGTCTGGCTGATTCCCTTGTTTGAAGATATTGACACGGTCACGAATATTCGCTCGTATCTCGACCGGGTGTGGGATTATGCCACCCAAAGCCGACACACCGCCCAGTCGCCAAAAGAACGCTTCAAAGAAATTATTTCCGAAGTTTTTATCGCCGGTTCGGATTTGAGCCAGCAGGTCAGTCAGGCCAATGCGGCCTATCTGTACCGGCAGGCCAAATATGACACGCACTCGTGGCTGGCCGGGCACGGCGTTGTGGACGCGGTGCGCATTAAATTGGGCAGCGGCGAGCCAATGCAGCGTCAAGGCGGCTATTATTCAAGTGTTGCCGGTAAACCTGCTTTTGGCAAAACCGAAAATGATCGCCGTCGTTTTTCGGCAAATTTACCCGCAGCAGCACGTAAAAGTACGGTTTATGCTGTTACGCCGTTGCAAGGCGTTTTCCTGGGCGGCGACTTGCGCACCTATCAGAGCAATATCTCCGAGCATTTACGCTTTTTAAGGGTGCGCGATTTTGTTGGTTTGCAAAATCACATTCGGGAAGCACAACAGCGTCACCGCGAAGATTTGATTCGCGCCGCGGAAACGATTGCCGAAAGCCGACTTGGCGCACAAAGCCGCAGCCTGCACGAGCTGGAGCGCCTGACCATCGGGACAAGAGAAACCCTGATGGTAAATTTCCTGACTGAGCTGACAAAAAATTTCCGCCATATCTCTTACGGCCGCGAGGAAGATGTGGTTGGGATTCATGTTATTTCGTATTTCATCGGTCGTTCCATGCCGCAACTACGCGACCGCCCGACATCCAGAAGAAAGTCAGGATTGGGGACGAATCGCGGGCAGCAGATTTTGGCGAATATCGCCGAGATCATCCCGCTGGCGAAAAAAGGCAGTTTGTTGCGCGCTATTGCGCATAACAAATCGCAAACCGTTGTGCTGGGCATCAACCAGCTCACCACCGGCCTGTTTCGATCATTGGAGCGCTTCGCTCGCAAGAACTTTGCCGAAGCCGAGCGCGAGCGCCTGATTGCTGAACGCTTGCTGCCCTATTTGCCGGTTTACGAAATTCTAAACACTCTGCGCATTTATCAGGACTGGGGCGGCAAGTATCTCAACCATATCGAAACGGCCTTCCCGGCGGGAAACTCGGCTTTTGTAGCGCTGCGTGAAGACAGCGACGCAATGGACCATTATTTGCCGCTCTTCCAGCAAGAGCTTTTACGGCGGCACGGCGTAGATGTCAACGATTTCTTTGCCAACGATGTTTTCATTCCGCACCTGTTGCCCACCCTGCGGCCCGATCTGGCAGTGCTGTTGCAGGAAAATCTATTTAATACCGATATAGATGCCTTCATGCAGCCCATCGCCGGGCGAGTGCCAGATGAGTGGCAGATCGAAGTTGGAAAATTACTGCTGCTTCCCACACAAATTGCCCATTGGCGCGCAATAATTTGGGATGTGATGGGCGAATCGATTTATCAGTGGGTGCAAAGTTTTTCGGAATTGGCAACCGCGCTGTATGCCTTCTCAACATCACGAGCATTGGACGCGCCCCCTATGTTGGCGCGTGATACCAAACTTTCTCCTGCCCTGGCAGGCTTCTTCCGCACCGCCCGCGCCGACGACGAGATGCGCCACTTCCTGACAGGGGCGGTCGAATATTTGAGTTCCTTCACCGAAGGTGATATCGAAGTGCCGGTCAGCATCATCCGCGCCATGAACGACGTTGAGCGCATCGCCCAGATCGAAGAGAGCGCCCTCTCGGCGCAACAGCAAGATGTGGTGCGCTACTGCACCCTGCAAATGGCGCGCCTGGCCGGGGAGAACGGGTAAACTTCAAATGGCGATAGTGGGGGATTAAAAAATCAGCTTTTAGTGACCAAAACAAGAAGTAATGTAATCGTCAGTTGAAAGTAAACAGTATAGGCAATCTTGTCATTCTTGGCGCAGCGAGGCAACTCCTTTACGATTTATTCGCGTCATCCGCTAAATCCGCGTCCCATCACGCGCTTCGTCAGGAATACTACTACTCTTTTGCGATGGTTCTTTGGGCGATCATCCACAAAACCAAAAGGATCGCGCTGCCAATTAAAAATGGCGCCGACGACCCCATCCATTCGAAGAACGCGCCCATAACCAGCGGCGTGATAGCATTGGCTCCGCTGAGAAAGGCTGCCGAGATTCCCAGCGTGCCGCCGATTTCATCCGGGGCAACGTGTTGTGTAATCATGCTGTTAATGGATGGTTGTAAAATACCACCACCAATCGCTGCCGGAATCATCGCCGCGCCCAGCCAGATCAACCCGATCCAGCCTGTGTTATTGTCATCCGGAAGGTCAATTTGAATATCTTCTACAGGCGGCGTTTCACCCGGATGTGCGACATCCCCACTGAGTTCGGCGGTCACATCGGCGCGGGAATACCAGGGCACAGGCCGGGCGGGGGTCAGCGCGGACAATAATAACCCGATCCCGAGCGCCAGCAAACCCATCCGCACCAGCCAGCGGTCGCCAAATTTGCGGCTCCACCTGCCGACAAAATAGCCTTGCACGGCCACAACGATGATTCCCACATACACAAATAACCCGGCATTACTGGATGCGTTCATTCCCAGGCGGTTGAGTGTGAAGAGCGAAAGCAGTTGTTCGAAACCACCAAAGGCGAATTGTTGGAAAAACATCAGGGCTAGCAGCAGGCCGATTTGCGGTTTTTTCAGGGCATTGAACATGGCTTTTAAGCCGACACCGGTTTTGGCGTTCTTTTGCCCGCGTTTTTCCGGGGGATACGATTCTTCCAGCCAGAAGTAAGTCAGCAAAATTGAAATCAACGAAAAGCCTGCGGCCACATAAGCCACGAGATGGTAATTATTATCGCTGAACGCCAGGGTTAAAAAGGCGATGATTGGCCCTACGATAAATCCCAACCCAAAGGCAGCGCCGATCAGCCCCAGCCCCTGGGTGCGCGTCTTCTCGGTGGTGTTGTCTGTGATGACGGCTTGTGCGGTGGCGATATTGGCGCCCGAGATGCCGTCAATAATCCGGGAGATAAACAGCAGCCATAGCGTGTTGGCAATGCCCAACACGATGAAGCCGATCAACGTGCCGATCTGGCTGACGATCAGCACCGGGCGGCGGCCAAAGCGATCGGAGAGACGGCCCAACAGCGGCGCGCCGAGAAACTGCATCAACGGGTAGGCTGCTCCCAGCGCCCCGATAACAAAAGCATTGGCGCCATACGATGCCGCGTAAAGCGGCAACAGAGGGATGATAATCGTCAAGCCCAGCAGGTCAATCAGCACAATGACGAAAACGGGCAGGATTTTCTTGAAATCCAGTTTTTCTTCGGGGCTGGCAGTGGTTTCGTTTTTGGTATGCGTTTTCATATTTTTTTATTTTTCCATCCAGATGGTCACGGGGCCGTCGTTATGAATTTCAACCAGCATGTGTGCGCCGAATTCGCCAGTTTTGGTCGGAACGCCCTCGGCAGTGAGGCGCTTGACGAAGCGCGCTACCAACGGAGACGCGTCCTCGGGGCGGGCTGCATTTGTGAAGGATGGTCTGCGCCCTTTGTGGGTATTCGCATAGAGCGTAAACTGAGAGATGACCAGCGCCTCCCCACCCACTTCCAGGATCGAGCGGTTCAGCTTTCCATCAGTATCTTCAAAGATACGTAAATTGGCTATTTTCGGGGCGAGATAATTTATTTGTTCATCCCCATCATCAGGGCTGATGCCGAGTAAGAGTACCAACCCCGGGCCAATTTCGCTGTGCACTTTCTCATTAACCGAGACGCTCCCTTTGGTCACGCGCTGCAATAGAACTCGCATAGTCTCTTTCCTGTAAAAAATAACCACGAAGACACACCGTTCGTGCCGCGGGCACGCCAGTGCGAGACGGCAAAGGCGCTAAGGGCAATAATAAATTCTTTGTGCCTTCGCGCCTTTGTGGTTTGAAATAAAAGGTTTGATGGTCGTGGCCTACTTGTTGCCGGTGGCTTTCCACTCCAGCGCTTTGAGTTTCAGTTTCATGATCTGGGCTTCAATCATGCCATCTACCAGACTGGCATCGACCTTCAGGCCGTGTTCTGCGAGATATTTTGTAGCAACAGATGTGGCATAATCTTTTTTGGAGAGCGCGGCCCCCGTGGCAATATCGATGGCGGCTTTCTTGGCGCCACTTTGCTCGGCAGCCAAAACCGCCGTCTCGACGGCTTTGTCGATCAACGCGCTGCGAGTTTCGGGGGTGTCCACGGGCGGCGCATAATTAGAGAATTGTGAATTGACCTCAGATTCGATCAGCGTGGCAATTTCATCCACATCGATCTCGACCCCGGCGCGGTCCAGATAGCGTTGTACCGCGTCGATGGCATATTGTTTTTTCTCTGAGCCGCCTTTGAGAATGCCGGAAAAACCGGCCTGCTCGGCAGCTTTTACGGCCAGAGTGACGCCTTTCTCGATCAGCGACAATTGCTCATTGGAGAGATTTTGCTTGATCATTGCGGCCCGCTCGCGAGTCCATTGGAAAGCTGCTGCTACCAGAATGGGGATGGCAATGACAAGCAGCGCCTGGGCTAGAATAGTGAGAAAATTGGTAAAGGGTTCCATCTGTTCCTCCAATTTGGGTAGTGGGTAGGGAGAGAAAGTTTTATGGCAAGCCGATCGCTTCTTTTACTTCGGCAATGGTTTGTTTGGCAATTGTCCGGGCGCGCTGCCCGCCATCTACAAGAACTTCCCACACCTGATCGGGGTTTTGGTTAAATTCGGCTCTGCGGGTGCGGAAGGGTTCGAGATGCGTGTTCAGATTATTGGCAAATAGTTTCTTGCAATCTACACAGCCAATTCCGGCCTGACGACATTCGGTGTCGATCATTTGCACATCTCCATCAGACGAGAAAATCTTGTGCATGGTGAAAACATTACACACGTCCGGGTTGCCGGGGTCCGAGCGGCGCGCACGCTGGGGATCGGTGACCATTTGCATGACGCGTTGTTGCGTCTCTTCCGGAGTTGCAGCCAGCTCGATATGATTGTCGAGGCTCTTGCTCATTTTGTTCTCGCCGTCGATGCCCATGACTTTGGGGATTTGGGTAGCCTTCATTTGTGGCTCAACCAGCACCTTGGTTTGGTAACGGTAATTGAACGAGCGCACCACCTCGCGCGTGAACTCGATATGTGGGGCTTGATCAATCCCCACAGGGACGGCCACCGCTTTGTACAGGGCAATGTCGGCAGCCATTAATACAGGGTATCCCACCAGCCCAAAGTTGATATTATGCGGCTGCTGGCGGATCTTCTCTTTGAAGGTGGGCAGGTCGGTTAATTTCCCCAAGGGTGTGACCATTGAAAAGAATGTGCTCAGTTCAACAACTTCGGGGATATGCGATTGCACAAAGATCATACTCTTTTCTGGCGATAGGCCTGCGGCCAGCCAGTCGAGCGCCATTTCATAGGTATTCTGCTTCAGATTTTGCGTGGTTTCGACGGTTGTGAGCGCGTGTATATCCACAATACAGTAGATGGCTTCTTCGTATAAATCTTGCAGGGCGACATAATTTTTGATCGCGCCAAGATAATTTCCCAAATGCTGTCGCCCAGTTGGACGCGCCCCGGAAAATACGCGTCCCTTGTGTTTCTTTGCTGCTGTCATTCGAACTCCTTAACCAAATTTTCGGTGACAAATGCGTATCATCTCAATATTTTGGGGTCAAAGGTGACTGTCACCTTCCCCGTTTTTTTGAGATGATACACAAATGCTATGAAAGCGATTTCCCATCGCGTTTTGTTCGTTTCAATTTTTATTGGATCATAGCAATGATTTCATCAGGATCGGTGTGCCTTCCGGTTGCGAGTTTTGAGAAAATCAAACGACCATTCACACAGACCTCAAATTTCCCCGAATCGGATGGTACAAGCGTAATCGCCTGAATGCGCGCTTCAAATTGTTGCAACAGCGCCGCCATCAGACCGATGGCCCTGGGGGTATATTTTCAAACCGCGCAATAAATAATTTCAATTTTCATTTGGAGAGTTTTCTCAATTTGCCAACCAACGGGGATGATAATTGCCCTGAGTATATCATAGGCGTTCTCTAATTCGGAGGGGTTTAATCCAGTATCCCAGGGCTTTCTTAAAGTTGCACTTGGTTGGACATTTACCGCGGAGTACGCAGGGTTCGCGGAGATTATAAGGTTTTTCTCAGCGGTACAATTGCTTTTCAGTTTCGACTTTAAGAAAGCCGTGCTCATTTTTTCTCTGCCAGGCGGTCATAACCATAAATTAGGATATAATCAAATTAGCTTTCTTCTCCCCTCAACCAAAGACAACTTGAATGTGAGGCAGTTGTGGATAATGGCCCTGAGAAATCAATCTCGAATATCAACCATGCTGCTTTTGATGTTGTTGCGATTGCGGCTTCAGCTGGCGGGCTACAGGCTCTCAGCCTTGTGCTCGCAGGGCTGCCGGAGAACTTCCCTGCCGCCATCCTGATCGTGCAGCACCTCGACCCGCGCCACCGCAGTTTAATGGCCGATATCCTCGGTCGCCGCACAGCGCTCAAGGTTAAACAGGCGCAAGCGGGTGATCGCCTGGAGCCGGGCCTGATTCTCATTGCCCCGCCCAATTATCACATGCTGGTCACCGATGATGGCGATCTTGCACTTACCCAGACCGAATTGGTGCATTTCGTGCGCCCATCCGCCGACTTATTAT
>JACKQG010003758.1_pt1 | contig 18251 bp, 18 predicted proteins | sample 8237621 | NCBI WGS metagenome assembly JACKQG01 (sample SAMN15677084, study PRJNA649215) | marine metagenome | biome: marine; feature: Black Sea; material: saline water; isolation source: suspended particulate matter (SPM) from the Black Sea western gyre | collected 2013-06-09/2013-06-10 | depth... | reverse complement strand
TGGAAAAGAATGATCAAAGCCAAAAGCCGATTGTCTTATGTTTTTATTTTCATCCCTGGGAATTTTGGGAAATGCCGGAGGGCGTGATACATTTTGGTGAAGGCGGAGTATTGCCGGACCCGTTCCTGGTCAAAGGCTGCGGTAAATATTGCCTGAAGCAGGTTGAACTGCTTATAGACTGGCTGAAATCCAAAGAGGCAGTTTTTCTTACGGCAGGCCAATGCGCCCGCAAATGGCATAAAATACTTGCCATACAGGAAATCTAAAGAAATGTAAGACAAACAAAACAAACCTTAATTCAAAAGAGAAATTGTCTTTGACTTGGAGGCTACTTAAAGTACTGCCAATTAATCGTTTACTTTTCTAGTAATTGTATCAATTATCCGTTTGAACTCTTTGGTTTCGAGTGTTAGTTTGTAGATTCGAAGAACAATGAAGTCTAACAATGTGAAGATTCCAAACTGGCACGTCGTGACCAGTTAACGATGTGTTCTTCCAACAAACTGACTGCCTCCTCAGAATTTCCATTTGCTATTTTCTCCACCAGTAATTGATGTCCCTTCATAGAAGTTTGTGTGGCTTGTCCTGTATTTGAAATGTAATGACGCATAGCCTCTATAATGGAACTGATACTGTCATAATGTTTGCTCAGGAAGCGGTTACCACACGACTCGAAAAATGCCCGATGGAACTTGGTGTCTAAAGAAAGGTATTTCTCCCGTTCCAATTCTCCAAGGCTATCTGCCATACTTTCCAGTATATATTCAAGTTTACGAGTCAGTTCAGAATGGTCACGTAGAACTCCATAACGCAATGCTTGAGACTCCAAGGCAAAACGTAGTTCGCAAAACTGTACGAGCTCCTGTTGGCCCATTGTAAACACCTTGTATCCTTTGTGCGTTTCCGATACGACCAACCCTTCAGACTTCAACAGTGACAGTGCCTCACGTACAGGAGTTTTACTAATTTCAAGTGCCTGTGACAATGCTGCTTCTGTCAGTGGTTGACCCATCTTCAGTTCCTTGCGGATAATACTAACTCTGATAGAATCTGCTGCAATATTTGCCAGAGATCGATGGGGAGTTTCAATTTCAAGTGACAGTGATTCCATGCTCAGTTTTTCGAAAATATGGACAAACCATAAAAGTTTCAGCCAATATATCCATTTTTAAAAAAATAATGTTGCACTTTACTTTATTCAAAAATAATATATCATGCATAATATATCAAATTAAATTATTTTCAAGCAATTAAAGGAGGTGTGCCAATGTGGAATTTCGGGGATGCTTCTGTCGTTGATACCGCCCTAATAGCTTTTACGCTTTTACCGATAGTTGTTCTTTTCAAGGTATTCGGTAAAAATGAGCAGGTTCTCCTGTGAGGGAGGACATATTTAAATTATTTATAACACATGATATGAGGGCTGCAGGAGGTAAATTTTTGTGCCAATCAAAGAGATACATGTGGGTAATGAACAATAACAGATATCAACAAAATCGCTAAAATGGAAGAAACTGCACGAATTGCCGTTGTCGGTGCCGGATGGTGGGCCTGCGAATTCCACATCCCGCATGTTTTGCAAAACCCCAATGCTGAACTGGTTTCTGCTGTAAGGCTAGGAGTTGAAGAACTTAACCACATCAAGAACCGTTTCAATATTCCTCATGTTACTGAAAATCACCATGAGGTATATTCCCAGAATCCAGATGGTGTGATAGTGTCATCACCGCACACATACCACTTTGAACATGCGAAAACTGCGCTGGAGAACGGGTGTCATGTTTTGGTGGAAAAGCCTATGACAACCGAAACTCAAGAGGCCTGTGATTTGAGCAAAATGGTGGAACAAAGCGGAAAGATTTTAATGACTCCTTATGGTTTGAACCATACCCGCTACATGGAACTAGCGGCGGATCATATTCGAAATGGTCAGATCGGCAAGATCAAGCACATTATTTTACATATGTCTTCAGCATTGATGGATTTATTCGGTGGTGAGCCAATGTTGGAGACTAAGAACCATATGTATAGACCGGCGGCCTCAACTTGGTCTGATCCAAAACAGGCGGGCGGCTATGGATGGGGGCAAATGACTCATGCTTTGGCTGCTTTGTTTTTCGTGACAGGACTTGAACCCATAGCAGTCCATGCGGTAGCAGGCATATCTCCAACCGGTGCGGATTATTTCGATGCTGGTGTCCTGCGCTTCACCCAAGAGGCTACTGGAACTATTTCAGGTGCCGCTGGATTGCCTAAACACTGTCCACCGCAGTTGGATCTCAAAGTTTACGGAAGTGAAGGTATGTTGTTACTCGATGTGGAGGAAGGCCGCGAGCGTTTGCAAATCCGCCGTTTCGATGAAAACGATGCGATTGAAAATATGGAACTTGGTGAGGGATACGGTTCTTACTCCACTCAGGAATCTGTCAACCGTTTCATCACTCTGTGTCGGGGGGGGCATGCCCGCAACTGCGGAGACCATGTCGTAGGATCAAAAACTGTTCAAGTCCTGAAAGCAATGTACGAATCAATCTCAACTGGGAACACAGTAAAATGCAAATAACTAATCTGGATGTCCTGAAAGACGATTATGAACAGCAGGGTTTCGTTGTAGTCAATGAATTATTTGAAAAAGGGGAGGTTGCCGAATTCCAGCGGGTAACAAACGAGTTGGTGGAACAGTCGAAAAGCCATCAGAAATCGGACACGAAATTCGATCTGGAACAAGACCACTCGGCAGTCTCTCCACGCGTACAGCGGATAAAAGTTCCGCACAAACAGAGCGAGGTATTTGGCCGGGCAGTGAGGAATCCTAAATTACTCCGGATGCTGAAAATTTTGCTTGGGGAAAATGTCCGCTTCCGGAACAGCAAACTCAACATCAAAGCAGCTCATGGAGGCTCTGCTGTGGACTGGCATCAGGACTGGGCGTTTTATCCGCACACCAATCCCGATTTGTTGGCAGTGGGGATCATGATTGACGATATTGACGAAGACAATGCTCCTTTGATGGTGGTTCCACAAAGTCATCTTGGGGAAACCTTAAACCACCACCATAATGGAATTTTCAGTGGTTCTGTTGACTTGAAAAATGAAGGTATCGATATTACTTCAGCTGTCAAAATTACAGGTAAAGCCGGTTCCGCGAGCTTTCATCACGTAAAAACACTTCATGGATCAAGTCCGAATTTTTCAAACCGTCCACGCAGGCTGTTACTATTTGAATTTGCTGCTGCAGACGCCTGGCCGTTGGTTGATTTTGAAGTCTATGGTGATTTTTCAGAGTACGAAGAAAAAATCGTGATTGGCAAAAACACCCTGCAACCTCGTTGTGAAAATGTGGACATGATTATGCCTTACCCAAGACCCCCGAATCCAGATTCAATTTATAGAATTCAGGAGTCTCGTAAAAAATGAGCAATTGAGAAGCAAACATAATGCTTCCCATTGATTCAAATCAGTAGAGGAGAATGAAGATGAGCAATACGTCGTTTGCCTGGGTTCTGGAAGTAAGACCTGGATATGAGGAAGAATACAAGAAAAGACATGAGGAAATCTGGCCTGAAATGGTAGAAATGCTTCAAGAGTCCGGAGTAAAAAATTACTCGATTTTTCGGCATGGATTGACGCTGTTCGGATATTTTGAAACTGAGGATTTGGAAAATACCATTGCACACATCAACCAAAGTGAGATTAACCAGAAGTGGGGAGAATATATGACACCTATAATGAAAATAGATGTGGACACTCAAATCAATTTCCCGTTTTTACTTCCGCTTCAGTGGCACATGGAGTAATGACTTCAATCATATGAGAGACTATGACTTTGAAAACTTCTAATCAGCCCGTTCTGGAAGTACTTAACACCTCGAAGCGTTTTGATATGACTCAAGCGCTTGAAGACGTTTCGTTGAAAATGTATCCAGGAGAAATACATGCTCTTGTCGGTGAAAATGGTGCTGGTAAATCAACCCTGATTAAAATTCTTACTGGACTCCAGCAGGCCGATCAAGGAGAATTGCGACTTTCCGGAACTCCTGTCAAGATCAGCAATTCTCAAGAGGCTCAGGCCTACGGCATTGCTGCAATCTATCAGGAACCATTGCTGTTTCCAGACCTCGATGTAGCAGAAAATATTTTTATCAGCCATCGAGATCAGGGATTTTTTGTTCGTTGGGACAAGATGTACAAAGAAGCTGAAAATATACTTAATGATTTGGGAGTCCGCATTGACGTCCAAAATTCTGCAAGTGGATTGACACTTGCGGCTCAACAGGCTGTAGAAATTGCCAAAGCCATTTCGCTGGATGTCAGAGTACTGATCATGGATGAACCTACTGCATCGTTGTCAGACCATGAAGTAAAACAGCTGTTCCGAACGGCGAAGCAACTCAAACAAGAAAAAAACGTTGCCCTTTTGTTCATCAGTCACAGGCTTGAAGAAGTTTTTGAAATTGCAGACCGGATCACAGTTCTGCGTGATGGCAAACACATTTCTACCAGACCGATCTCCACTGTTACCAAGGAAAGCCTCGTGAGGGAGATGGTTGGACGGGAAGTAAATCAGTTCTACGCAACAAGGAAAACTAGAGAAGATGGTAAACGCATTTGCTCAGTAAAGAATCTATCGAAGGTGTCCACTTTCTCCAACATCAGTTTTGAGTTACATGAAGGAGAGATACTTGGATTTGCCGGACTTGTCGGTTCACGCCGCACTGATGTTGGCATGGCAATGTTCGGTATCAATCCTGCCGATTCCGGAAGCATCGAGCTTGAAGATAAAATAGTAAAAATTAACTCCCCACAAACAGCAAAGAAACTCGGAATCGCCTACATGACCGAGGACCGGCATCAGTTGGGACTGGCAATGCCAATGTCTGTAACTTCAAACATCACACTTCCGTCTTTAAGCAGATATCTAAGCCGCTTCGGCCTCATTAAGAGAGAGAAGGAGAAAAAGACAGCAAATGAGTTCAAAAATCGTTTACAAATCAAAACCCCGTCGCTTGAACAAGAAGTTGGTAAACTTTCCGGCGGTAACCAACAGAAAGTAATGTTCAGTAAATGGCTAAATACCCAGCCAAAAATCATCATTCTGGACGAACCGACTAGGGGGATTGACGTTGGAGCGAAGGCTGAGGTGCATTCAATGATACAGGAATTGGCTGAGAATGGACTCTCAATCATCTGCATTTCCTCAGACCTCCCTGAAGTATTGGCCATGAGTGACCGGATATTGATTATGCGGGAAGGTCGGCAAATGGGAATTTTGGCAAGTCGGGAAGCAACTCAGGAATCAGTCATGTCCCTTGCGATGGGACAGAAGATGGGCCTTTCATGAACGACCTATTACGGAAACTACGTCCTGAAAGATTGAGAGAGTTGGTCTTGCTACTGCTCATACTCGTGGTTTTGATTTTCTTTTCCACTGTAATTGAGTATTACCTCAACGCACGTTTGTTTAACCGAGTGTCAACGAGCGTTGCCATCATGGGTGTACTGGCAATCGGACAGACTTTGGTGATTTTAACGCGTAACATCGATTTATCAGTGGGTTCCATGGTGGGATTTACAGCTTACTTTGTCGGTCAGCATCTTTCTCAAAACAATGAAATAACACCACTTGTCGCAATTTTCATGGCAATTGGAATTGGAGCTTTGATGGGGAGTTTCAACGGTTTCCTAGTGGCCTTTTGCCGTATTCCCGCCATTATTGTCACTTTAGGAACGATGGCTCTGTATCGAACATTGCTCGTAGAATATTCAGATGCCCAGACCGTTCTCACAGTCAATCTGCCTAAGTGGTTATTGGATTTGCCTAGGGTCAATGTTTTGAGTTACGAGCGTTTGAACCTTCGATTGATGGTCGCAGGGATGTTCGTTGTGGTTATACTCTTTCAACTTATACTGCGTAACACATCTTTTGGTAGAAAACTCTATGCTGTCGGCTCTAATCCAGAAGCAGCTAAAAACTCAGGTTTCCCAAATCAGAAAATAATATTTACAGCCTTTGTTTTATGTGGTGCGCTAGCCGGATTGACCGGGTTTATGTTCTTGGCTCGTTTTGGAAATATTACGGTGGTAGCCGGAAGTGGTCTCGAACTCAAATCAGTTGCTGCAGCAGTTGTAGGTGGTGTCAATATCTTTGGTGGTTCCGGAAGTATTTTTGGCGCAGTGTTGGGTGCTGTCATGATCGATTTACTGGAAAACAGTCTGATACGCTGGTTGCAGATAAGCGAATTCTGGAGAGATGCCATGCTTGGAATGTTAATTCTGACTTCAGTTGCAACTGACAGTGTTATTATGAAACATTTTCGTAATTATCGTTTGAAAAAAACGTCACATACAAACTCTTGATTATCTTGAAAAAACTTTAATGTCTATTGTTTTGAATAAATTGAAAAGCTGGGAAGGATTCCTGAGCCTGATACTGATATCCGTCATCTTAGTTAACTCCCTCAATTCTGAATCCTTTCTGAGTATTGACAATCAGGTCAACTTGTTCGAATTGTCAATAGAAAAAATTATCGTCGCCTTAATCATGGTCTTTATTATCCTGAATGCAGAAATCGATCTCTCAGTGGCTTCAATGATGGGGCTTTCCGCTTGTACCTTGGGCTTGTTGGTGGAATCCGGAATTCCGATGATACCGGCATTAGGATTGTGCCTGGTCATTGGGGCGATGGGCGGAGCCTTCAATGGTTACTGGATCACGGTGTTCAAACTGCCTTCTCTCGTTGTGACATTAGCTATGTTGATCGGGTTCAGAGGCTTGGCACGTGTGTTGGTTGAAGACCGTTCAATTCGTGTATTTCCATCGTGGTTTGAGTCTTTGGGTCAGCAACCGATTCTGGGGCCAATACCCCTTTCGATAATTATATTCTTAGGATTGCTGATATTAGCCTTGATTATCCTACAATTCACCGGTTTCGGCCGTTATGTTTACATCATCGGTATTAATCAGAATGTGGCTTTATACTCCGGGATTAACGTATCCAGAGTCAAATTGATTTTGTTCACAGCATCAGGATTCATTTCCGCATTGGCTGGGATACTATTCGCTGCCCGTTTAGGCGCTGTTCGAGGCGACATGGGACTCTCTTTTGAATTGGACATCATCACTATGGTACTACTCGGAGGAGTTAGCATTTTCGGAGGTTCCGGAAGTATCTACGGTGTTATACTCTCAATTCTGATTGTGCTTTATTTAAGGAATGGGATGTCATTAAGCAATATTACGGGACATGTTCAAACCGGGGTTATCGGGGTTTTGTTAATCCTTTCGGTATTGATCCCCAATTTGAAGAAAATGATTCAAGATTTTTGGAACCAACGTCTAAAGTAACTGCAATGAAGGCTGTAAGACTTTCGTATCAATCATCAAATCTCTATGCAATGAGGAGGTAATGCCTATGAATCAATAAAAAGTTTTTTTAATCCATTTATTTTTTATCACTAAAATAAGGAGAAGTTATGTTTTATCGTAAAAAAATAACACTTGTTATATTGTTTACAATGCTCATTGGGAGCATTGCAATGGGGCACACTATCGCCAAAAAAGGCCTTAGGGCTGATTTGGTATTGATGCCAAAATTTCTTGGCATATTGGTCTTCGATCAGGCTAACGAAGGCGCCAAGGAGGCCCACTCAGAAATGAAGAATCCGGGCAAACTGTTGTTTCTCGGTCCAACACCGGAGAATAGCGTTGCGGGTCAGATTGAAATATTGACCACTGCAACCACACAAGGTCAGGATGGTATTATGATCTCAAACAATGCCGGTGACCAAATTGCTCCTGCAGCTAAGAAAGCTCGTGCAAAGGGTATGACGGTCGTGACCTGGGACTCTCCCATTCCATCTTCGGATGGCGAGCAATTGTTCATCGCTCAGGTGGACTTCAATGAAACAGGAACGGTAATGGCCGATATGGCATTGAATATTATCGGCCCCTCCGGTGGTGAATTTGCGGTGCTTTCCGCGTCACCGGATGCCTCAAACCAAAATGCTTGGAATGCTGCCATGAAGGAAGCCTTGAAGGCTCCTAAATATTCCAAGATTAAACTGGTTGATTTGGTCTATGGCGATGATCAATCAGAAAAGAGTTATAACCAAGCACTTGCTTTACTGGACAAACATCCGAACCTGAAGTTGATTATGGCCCCGACCACAGTCGGAATTGCGGCAGCAGCAAAAGCAATGCAGGATGAAGGGTTGTGCGATAAAGTCAAGGTGAGTGGTTTGGGATTGCCGGCCGAAATGGTGAGCTACACCATGAACGGTTGTGCCCCTGAGTTTGCTCTCTGGAGTTTTGTTGATTTAGGCTACCTTTCTTATTATGCCACTTATCTTCTGGCCACAAACCAGATTGAGGGCATTGTTGGAGAAACCTTCAAAGCCGGAAGGATGGGCTACTACACGATTGAAAAGGATCCTACCCGCGACAAAGGCATGCGCGTGTTGATGGGACCCTTCACCGTGTACAACAAAGGTAACGTGGAAGCATCTGCAAAATAACGCAAGTGTAACCTTGTGATTCGGGGAGTGTTGAAAAACACTCCCCACTTCAATTTTCAGTATTAAAAAAATTAATTAGTTCCTAAATAACAGGTATTTACATGAATAAAATTGATCTCCAAAACCGACGTGCTGTGATTACCGGTGGTGCTCAGGGTATCGGGCTAGCGATTGCAGAACGCTTTCTTGCTTCAGGAGCTTCAGTTTGCCTTTGGGATCGCGATGAACCATTAGTCCGCAAAACCGCAAGTATTCTTGCTTCAAAAGGCAACGTGGAAGCCATTGTGATGGATGTTACCGATTTAGATTCCGTGAGGAATGCCGTCCGAAAAACTCAAGATGCTCTAGGGAGCATTGACCTTCTCATCTGCAATGCCGGTATCGCCGGTCCCTCAGGTAAACTGTGGGAATATCCACCAGAGGAATGGCAAAATGTTATAGATATTGATCTGACTGGAGTCTTCAACTGCTTGCAAGTCGTGACTCCGATAATGATTGAACAAAAATACGGAAGAATCGTAAATGTCGCCTCTGTCGCTGGAAAGGATGGGAATCCTAACGCGGGTCCGTACAGTGCGGCCAAGGCCGGAGTAATCGCTTTGACTAAATCGCTTGGAAAAGAGCTGGCCGAATATGATATCGCGGTAAACTGCATTACTCCGGCTGCCGCTAAAACACAGATTTTTGAACAGATGAGTGAAAAACACATTCAGTATATGTTGAGCAAAATTCCACGCAATCGTTTTTTGAAAGTTGAGGAAGCTGCTTCGATGGTGGCTTGGCTCTGTTCCGCTGAAAACTCCTTCACCACCGGGGGAGTCTTTGATTTGAGTGGTGGACGTTCTACTTATTGAAGAGGTAAAATGAAACAAGTTAAAATCATTGATGTCCGGGCTTATGTCCTAGAACAGCCTGGTTGCGGAGGAGATTATCATGACCGTGAACAGGGACACTGGTTGGTGGATACCCTTATTGCAACTCCGATGTCAGCATATCCGGAGTACAAACAATCCCGTACCAGCTTTGGCATCAACGAGATGAAGAGTATCGTCGTAGAGATTGAAACTTCGGATGGCTTGGTCGGAATCAGTACTGGACAAGGTGGTGCGCCAGCATGTTACATAATTGAGCAACACTTCCGGCGTTTCATAGTAGGTAAAGACCCAAGGGACTTGAATCGCATCTGGGACCAAATGTTCTGGGCCAGCAGGTATTATGGTGGTAAGGGTTTGCCACTCTGGGCAATAAGTGCAGTAGATTTGGCTCTCTGGGATCTTCTGGGCCTACTGCGACAGGAACCCGTTTACAAAATGATCGGTGGGGCTGTACGGGAAGAGATTGAACTTTACTGTACAGGAATACGGCCGGATGTGGCTAAAGAGGCGGGGTTCATCGGAGGGAAAATGCCAATTACCCACAGTCCGGCAGACCGACAGGAGGGTCTGAATGCTAATGTGGAACATTTTCGTGAAATGCGAGACCGAGTTGGACCTGATTTTCAATTAATGGCGGATTGCTGGATGTCGCTTGATGTGCCCTATGCAGTCGAATTGGCCTATGCTCTCCGGGAGATCGGTGTTTACTGGCTGGAGGAGGCTCTACATCCGGATGATTTCGACGGGTACAAACTACTCAAAGAACGAGTCCCATGGATGCGCTGGACTTCGGGAGAACATGAGTACACTCGTTACGGATTCCGGAAGTTAATCGAATCCCGCTCTGTTGACATCATCCAGCCAGATGTCATGTGGTGCGGCGGATTGACAGAATTGCTGCGCATTTCAGCAATGGCCGCTGCGTATGACATTCCTGTAGTGCCTCACGGCAGCGGGGCGTACAGTTATCACTTTATCATCACTCAACCGCACTGTCCATTTTGTGAGTATCTTAACACCAGTGAAGATTGCCTGAGCTTTCCTCCAGTGTTTGGAAACATGTTTAAGAATGAAATCCTACCCCAAAATGGAAAAATTAAATTGACTGATGACCCCGGATGGGGTCTGAAGCTTGACCGAAGTGATTTGAAACTGAACAGAATTTTTGTTTCAACCGAATGACAAGTAGTAAGCAAATGGAAATATGGGACCCACACTTTCATCTGTGGGATGTCTCGGAAAACTCCCTTTCCGGACATGATTCAAGTCAGCTTTTCGCACCTAAAGGCAACCCTGTTTATTCGTGGGATTTGTATGAACAAGATATGCTTGAGGCTGGCTCCGGTTTTGAACATAACGGTGGAGCTTTTGTTGAAGCCGTAAGTGTCTGCCATGTCGGTAAAACGGGGGATGGCTTTGCTGCAGCCTGTCTAGCAGAAACAAACTGGGTTTCCAAGCAATTGGATAACTCAAATAAATGCTATATTATTGTCTCTTCTGCATCTCTTGAGGATTATAATGCCGGAAAGATACTAGCCCAAAGGGCCGAGAACACTCTTGTTCGAGGAATTAGACAAATCATGAATTACGAACCTTCGTGGCCAAGAAATGAACAGCTTGGAGATTTACTTGGCAATCCAAAGTGGCGTAAAGGATATGCTGAGCTGAAAAACCACTCGCTGTCCTATGATTTGCAGCTAAACCCTCATCAATTCAGGGATGCTGTACGCTTGGTAGAAAAACATCAGGAAATCCCCGTCATCATCGGTCATCTGGGAAGCCCAACACTTGATGATCTCACTGCAAAAAAGGATGTATATTGGAACGGTTTAAAAGCCTTTTCAGAACAAGAAAAGACCTATATTAAAATTTCAATGCTTTCCTATATCGACAAGAATTGGGAACAAAATTCATTAGTTCAGGAAACCGTTTTAAGGGTAATTGATTTATTTGGAATCGACCGCTGTTTCTTTGGTTCTAACTTTCCTGTAGAGAACCATTTTGGCTGGAACGCAGACCGCCTATACAAAGCCTTTGTGAGTCTAGTTGATGGTCAGTACAAAAAAGAGGATCAACGAAAACTTTTTTCTGAAAATGCCAAAAAAGCTTATCGAACCGAAACGATTCAATTATGAGATTCCATTTTCAATCATTTCCACTTTCCTCGAAAAATTGCCGTTTTAACTATTTCAGCAACATTAATAATCCGTGTATAATTATTGTTATAGTATTGAGTTCAGTAAATTACCCTATAACTTTTATTTTGATGTTTACTGATAAAAACAACTTTTTTAACAATTATCCGTTTGAACCCTATGGATTGGTGTGTTAGTTTGTGGTACTGAAGTACCTTTAATGAAAATAGTTAGATATTTCACATAGACAAAATGCTCGACATTATTGACACGCATCAGCATCTTTGGAATCTGGATCGTCTAAAATTACCCTGGGTTGAAGGGGTTCCGGCACTTAACCGCAGTTTCGAAATTTCGGATTACCTCAAAGCATCTGCAAGTTCCGGAATCAGACGGACTGTATATATGGAGGTAGATGCGCATCCGGTTGACAAGCAGAAAGAGATTGACGACATGACACCGCATTGTCAGGAAGATTCGGATTTAATCCTTGGTATGGTCGTTTCCGCTGATCCTGGAAAACCGGGATTTGCTGAATTTCTGGGTGCTAATTCCGGCAATCCGTTTATCAAAGGTGTGCGCCAAGTTCTTCACAATCCGGAACAAGTGTCTAAATATTGCCTCACTCCGGAATTTGTGCAGAGCATTCGTGCTTTGGGCAAGAGGGATTTACTCTTTGACATCTGCATACGTCCTGCGGAACTTCATGATGCAGTTGAGCTATGCCGTCAGGTTCCGGAGACAACTTTTGTTCTGGACCATTGTGGAAACGCTGATCCATACGTTGTCAACGGTCATCGTAAAATCGGTTCGTCTAGTTCTGACACCACTTATATACACTCCAAGGAAAGTTGGCAAAAAGGAATTTTCAAATTGGGAGAACTTGAAAACGTCTACTGCAAAATTTCCGGAATAGTAGCTCGTGCGGAAACTGACTGGAATGCAGAAACTCTGGCGCCGACAGTCAATACCTGCCTTGAAGCTTTTGGAGAAGATCGAGTTGTGTTTGGTGGAGATTGGCCAGTATGCACCCTTGGCGCAAGTTTGTCTCAATGGATCGCAGCACTTAAGGAAATTGTTTCAACTCGTCCTACTGTTGTTCAAGAGAAAATGTTTAGCATAAATGCAGAACGACTCTACCAACTTTAGAAGTTGGTCGCAGATTTTCACAAAAAAGGACGCATAAATAAAATCCGTGTGCCTCAGCGAAAACCTGTGGCTAAAACCATTAACCATAAACCTTGGAAACATTATGCTAAAAAATCTTGATCCCTTATTAAATCCAAACTTGCTTTATATTCTCCGTGCTATGGGACATGGAGACGTGCTGACAATTGTTGACAGTAATTTCCCTGCTGATTCTGTGGCGTCGACAACTGTTCACGGCGAAGTGATTAGGTTTGATGGCGCAGGAATTCCGGAAGTTGCCCAGGCAATATTTTCTGTTTTTCCACTGGACAGTTTCATTGAAGCTCCAATTCAGTATATGCAGGTGGTGGGAGAACCTGAAACCACTCTTGAGGTACATACTGATTTGCATCGAATTGCTTTGGAAAATTCTGATCGAGAATGGAAGATGGATTCCGTGGAACGACACAGTTTTTATGAATTGTCTCGTAAAACTTATGCGGTCATTGCCACCGCAGAGCGTCGACCATATGGTTGTTTTATGATCACAAAAGGAGTGATTGGACCTGATGGAAATGTAATGTAGAGGAAAAACCAACCTGGCTTAAAATAAAAGTAATAGATGGACTTAGGACTAAGAAATAAAATTGTGCTCGTTACAGGTGGAGCAAAAGGCATCGGTGCCGCAACGGTCGAGGCATTTTCAGCAGAGGATTGTCGAGTGGTGTTGGTCGACCGGGATACAGAAACTGGAACGTCTTTGGAGAAATACTTAGGTTCCAGAGTCAGTTATATTGAAGCGGACCTCACAAATTTAGAAGCTTGCAAAAAAGCTATCGAGCAAACGGTTTCTTTGTTCGGAGGCTTGGATGTACTGGTGAATAATGCCGGATTTAATGACGGTTTGGGTCTTGAAACACCTCCTGAAGATTTTATGATTTCTGTGCAAAATAATCTTCTGCATGTCTATGCAATGACGCATTATGCATTGCCACAACTCCGTAAGGGGCCTGGTTGTCTTGTCAACCTTGGCTCAAAGGTCTCTGAAACTGGACAGGGGCACACTTCCGCATATGCCGCTGCAAAGGGCGCCATAAGTGCTCTTACCCGAGAGTGGGCAGTGGCCTTGGCTCCGGATAAAATTCGTGTTAATTGTGTTATACCTGCTGAGTGCCTGACAGATCAATACGAGCAGTTTTTCCAATCCCAAGCTAAACCGGAAGCTGCCAAAAAAGCCATCGCTGACATTGTACCGTTTGAAAAAAGGCTAACAACACCAGAAGAAATCGCACAAACTATTGTCTTTCTTGCTTCCGACCGTTCTTCCCATACCACCGGACAGCTCGTTTTCGTCGATGGGGGGTATACACATTTTGACAGGGCGGTAGGACATGATCACAACAAATGGTAAGAATTGAATGAGTAAAAAATATTTACTGGGAGTGGATGGGGGTACAGAAGGACTCCGTGCAGGAATATTTGATGTTTTAGGAACTCCACTTGCCTACGCCTCAACGTCATATCCAACTCAGTTTCCCGCTCCAAGCTGGGCCGAGCAGGACCCCAACGACTGGTGGGATGCTCTCGGCAAGTCAGTCAGGAAAGCGATTAGTGATTCAGAAATAAGTGTTGATCAGATCGCGGCAATGGCTGTGGACACGACTTGTTGCAGCGTGGTGGCCCTAGACGATTCTGGAAATCCAGTTCGTCCGGCACTGATTTGGATGGATGTCCGCAGTGCAGAGCAAGCAGAACAAATGGTCGCCACAGTGGATAATGCCTTGCTAATCAACAGTAACGGCAGTGGCCCAGTCTCGGCAGAGTGGATGATTCCCAAGGCTCTCTGGATTAAGCAGAATGAACCGAAAAATTTTGATCGTGCAGTCACAATTTGCGAATATCAGGATTACATCAATCTGCACCTCACGGGTCGTTTGGGTGCCAGTATCAACAATGTTTCTACTCGATGGCATTGTGATTATTCCAGAGAAGGAGTGCCAAAATCGTTATTGGAAAAACTCGATTTAGTCGAACTTGCCGAAAAGTGGCCTCAGGATGTATTTCGACTAGGAGAATTGGTTGGACGTCTAACCCCAAGAGCAGCAGGACACCTTGGCTTAACTCCTGATTTACCCGTCGTCCAAGGTGGTGCGGACGCGCAAATCGGCATGATCGGTCTTGGTGTCGTCAAAACAGGAAACCTTGCACTCATTACCGGATCTTCTCATCTTCATCTGGGATTGAGTGAAAAACCATTTCACGGAACGGGCATTTGGGGTACTTATGCAGATGCACTTTTACCGGGATTGTACACTGTAGAAGGCGGACAGACTTCAACCGGTTCTGTAATTAACTGGCTCAAAAATTTGTTTGGCGAGTCAGATTATGAAGCACTCAACCTAGATGCTTCGAAACTTCCTCCAGGGTCTGAAAACTTAATTGTTCAGGAGCATTTTCAAGGAAATCGAACACCACATACAGATCCAAATTCGCGTGGGGCTTTCCATGGTTTAACTCTCAAACATGGTAGAGAGCATCTTTTTCGGGCAGCGATTGAAGGGGTAGCTTTTGGCAGTGAACTGATTTTGGAATCCATGCGTACTAACGGATTTTTCCCCGAGAGCATTGTCGTTTCCGGAGGAGCAACACATTCCGAATTGTGGCTTCAAATCCATTCCGATGTTTCAAACTTGCCATTGATCCTCACCAAAAATCCTGATGCACCTTTGCTGGGATGTGCTATTCTTGCCGCAGTTGGAGCAGAGATATACGAAGACATTCCTACAGCAGTTGAAAAAATGGTACAATTTGATCGCGTGATTGAGCCAAACTCGCAGGTGAACGCTGAATACCAACCGTTTTATGAAGCATACAAAGCAAGTTATGTAGGCTTGAGAAACATCCGCAATAATTTGGAGAACTAAATGTCTGATAAAATAATACAATTTGGCCGTAAAACTGTGGTGGCTATGGTGCATATTGCAGCCTTGCCTGGTTCTCCGGATTATGATACTGCCTCCGGAATGACTAAAATTATCGCTTCCGTAATCGCCGATCTTGAAGCCTTACAATCAGGTGGAGTAGACGCAGTAATGTTTGGCAACGAATTTGATCGCCCGTATGTGCTAAAGGCTCCACCTGAAGGATTGGCAGCACTTGCGTCAGTTATAGGGGAGGTTAAATCAATATTAAAGGTTCCATTCGGCGTGAATTACCTGTGGGATCCAGTAGCTACAGTGGCTTTAGCTGTCGCAACCGAAGCCAATTTTGCACGTGAAATATTCACCGGTGTTTATGCCTCTGACATGGGACTTTGGGCACCGGACTGTGCCGGAGCTGCGCGTTTGAGGGCCTCACAAGGACGTTCCGATTTGCAAATGCTTTTCAATATCAATGCAGAATTTGCCACCTCACTTGATACCAGGCCTTTAGCCGTCAAGGCCAAAAGCGCGGTGTTTTCCTCAAAGGCCGATGTGATTTGTGTCTCCGGGCCAATGACCGGAATGGGCGTAAATCAAACAGAGTTGAGAGAAGTCCGTGAGGCCCTTCCGGACACACCGTTATTAGCCAATACCGGAGTAACCATAGACACTGTTGCCGAAATTTTTTCGCTCACCGACGGTTGCGTCATCGGCTCACACCTCAAATATAACGGTGATACTTGGAGTGCTGTTGATCCGGAGCGAGTCCGGAAATTTATGGATAAAGTTGAAACTTTACACTGATTTATCAAAACGTTTATATGCTTGATACTCGCTGGGAACAACTTGCTGATATTCTGGTAAATTACTCGACCTCGACCGGTCCAGGAGAGCGTGTTCTGATCACTATGATGGAAACAGACACCTGGCCTCTAGCACGGGCCGTTCATTCAGCGGTGATAAAGGTTGGTGCCCATCCTCATATTGAATTTCAGTCCACCCTGCTCCAGCGGGATCTGATGCAAGGCGGTGACCCTGAACAATTCGATAGCGCACATGAGCTACAACAAAAAGGGATGCAGTGGGCAGATGTTTACATTGGATTACGTGGTGCAGCTAACCCTCATGAACTGAACGGAATAAAACCTGAAAGAATTACAGCTTTCCGGAAATCTTTAGGAAAAGTTTCTGCCTTGCGTACAGAAAAGACACGCTGGGTCCTAGTACGGGTTCCAAACGCTGCATTTGCTCAACAGGCAGAATTGAGTACAGACGAAATGATGGAGTTTTTCTTCAATGCAACACTGCTTGACTGGCAGGAAGAAAGCAACCGTTACGATGCAATCAGGGAATTCATGCAAACTACCGAAGAGGTCCGAATTGTCGGCACGGGTACTGATCTTAGTTTCAAAACAACAGGACGAAAATACCTGATTGACGACGGACACATTAACATGCCCGGTGGTGAAATCTATACCGCTCCTACAGATGACAGTGCGGAAGGATACATTACATTTGAATTTCCCGCAGTTTTTGCCGGACAGTTTATCGAAGGTATCCGTTTGAGTTTTTCCAAGGGCGAAGTGGTGGAGGCTTCCGCTGACAAGAACGAAGCACTACTCCTGGAACTCCTTGAAATGGACAATGGTGCCAAGAGAATTGGCGAGTTTGGAGTTGGTGCAAATTACGGAATCAGTCGCTACTGTTATGATTTGCTTTTTGATGAAAAGATAGGCGGGACCGTTCATATAGCTCTGGGACGAGCTTATCCGGAATGTGGCGGAATTAATCAATCCGCTTTTCACTGGGATCTTATTAAAGATTTACGGGAAAAAGGGGTGCTGTATCTAGATGGGAAAAAAACCATTGAAAAAGGTCAGTTTTTGATATAGCGTGGTACAAAATTAATTTGATACTTGAGAGGAAACTAAAACTTTAAGCCTTTAACAACGGGGTTGTCCGGTTGTTAACCAATCGCAATGCGATTGGTTTTACACTTCTGCGCTAAGCGCAGAAGTGGTTTTGAGCAAACATTTGTGTCATATTTCGCCTTGTGCAAAATGTACTGTCCGGTACTGCAAATGATTGTTAGTTTAAATTTAATAGGAGCAAGATGAAAAACAAAAAAATAATAAACCGTCGTCAGTTTGTTAAAGACGCATCGACGGTTGTAGCTGGAGCAAGTGCAATTGCAGCCGGTTCAGCTGCAGGAATCGGACTCTTTCCCAAGAGTGCATCGGCTGCAAACGTCAGGAGAGACATCCTGAGAATACCCGGAGTAGGTAAAGGTTCGCCTACAGATTCAGACTGGCAGAAAGTCGGTGCAATGTGCCTTAATCCGACAAAGGCACGAGTTTCAAAGGGTGAATTTGACGGTGTAGAATTAACCTTCATGGGTCTGAACAATCAGAATTTGCACAACTTCCTGTTCAGAGGATTTCTGAAACCCTGGGAGAAGTATACGGGTGCAAAAATAAAATGGATTGATCTGGCACAGGCAGACTACAATGCACGTTTGCAACAATCCATTGCAACTAAAACGGTCGATTTTGATATTTTGGAAATGGGGGCACCTTTCGAAGGCGATGTCTGCGGTAAAGGACTTGCCTCCGAAATGCCAAATTGGGTCAAAGAGCAAATAGAAATGGATGATTATGTCGGTTATCTGAAAGCTCCCG
>JACKQG010003757.1_pt1 | contig 18252 bp, 20 predicted proteins | sample 8237621 | NCBI WGS metagenome assembly JACKQG01 (sample SAMN15677084, study PRJNA649215) | marine metagenome | biome: marine; feature: Black Sea; material: saline water; isolation source: suspended particulate matter (SPM) from the Black Sea western gyre | collected 2013-06-09/2013-06-10 | depth... | reverse complement strand
GTAAGTGTGGAAGATGCAATATTGGACCTAAATATGTGTGTAAAGATGGACCTGTATTTACTTATGAAGAATTGCAAGGATTACCACAAGAGTATTGATGCGAGGATGCGAGGTGTGGGATGCAGGATAGAAAAGATAAAAAACAACGAGAGAATAACATGAATCATAAATCAGGCATCATGAATCGGAAGAAGGTTGGTGCAGCAATGGTCGTTGGTGGAGGGATTGGCGGCATGCAAGCTGCACTTGATCTTGCTGAGTCAGGGATAAAGGTATATTTGGTAGAGACAAAATCCTGTATTGGTGGAGTAATGTCCCAGCTGGATAAGACCTTCCCTACCAATGATTGTGCCATGTGTACTATGGCTCCACGATTAGTTGAAGTCGGCCGTCACAAAGATATTGAAATAATTACCTTAGCTGATATAGAAGATATTGAAGGTCAACCTGGTAATTTTACTGTAACTTTGAAAAAAAGACCGCGTTATATTGATGAAGAAAAATGCACCGGCTGTGCATTATGTGTAAATAATTGTCCTGTAAGAAATATAGTCTATACTGAACCGGAAAAGGAAGAGATAAAACTTTCTGATGAAGATTTACAAAGAGTAAGGGTAATAATAAAGAATTATAAAGATAAGAAGGGTACATTGGTGCCCGTGCTGCAAGATATTAGCAGCCAGTACAGATATTTACCTGCTGAAATATTAAGGTATATCGCTGTTGAACTAGGCTATCCATTGAGTCAGGTGTACAGGCTTGCAACATTTTATAATGCCTTTAGCCTGGAACCCCGGGGAAAATATTTAATATCTGTCTGTTTGGGTACTGCCTGCCATGTCAAAGGTGCTCCGAGTATTGTAGAAGTACTGGGAAGAGAACTTGGTATAAAACCAGGTGAAACTACTGAAGATATGAATTTTACTTTAGAGACAGTACGCTGTATTGGATGTTGCGGCCTGTCACCGGTTATGAAAATTAATGAAGATTTATATGGAAAAGTGACTCAGAAAAAAGTTCCCGGAATAATCAATGAATATAGGATTAAAACATAATAATAAAATTAAAGGAGAGTGTGCCAGAAGTGCCAAGAATAAAAATTGAAGATTTAGATAAAATAAGTAAAAAAGTAAAAAGAACAGTTATTTTACGTGAAGGAGCCGGCAGGGCAAAAATTACTGTCCATATGGGAACCTGCGGTATATCTGCAGGCGCAAGGGAGATAATGAGTACGTTACTGGCAGAGATAGAAAAAAAGAATATCAAAGATATCATATTGACCACATCTGGTTGTGCCGGCTTATGCAGCAAGGAACCTATGGCAACAGTCGAATTAAAAGGAGAAACTCCGGTTAAATACATTGAACTCACGCCCGAGAAGATTAAGAAAATATTTAACGAGCATGTGCTTGGCGGCAAAATAGTCAAGGATTATGCATTGGCAAAAGGTAGTGAAAGAGTATTTTAATTATTTAAATTATGGATAATCAAAATATACAACCAATAAACGAGCAAATTGGCAAGCATTACAGGATGCATCTGATGCTTTGTGCAGGTACGGGTTGCGTGTCTAATAAATCATTCAAAATAAAAGAAGTTCTGGAAAAGGAACTAAAAAAACAAAATTTACAAGATGAGGTGCTCGTAGTTATGACAGGTTGTAACGGCTTTTGTGCCTTAGGGCCTGTTATGGTGGTCAAACCTGACGGAATTTTCTACCAACAGTTACAGGAAGATGATATTCCTCATTTAGTGGAGGAGCATTTCTTAAAAGGAAGGCCTGTAAAAAAATTGATGTATACCCCACCTGAAGAAAAAGAGCCGATCCCAAAAATGATGGAAATAGGGTTTTTTGCCCGCCAGAGGTTGATCGCTCTTAAGAATAGGGGGTTGATTGACCCGGAGAATATTGATGAATATATCGCAAGTGATGGATATAAAGCATTAGCGAAAGTATTGACTAAAATGACTCCTGTAGAAGTAATTGAAGAGGTAAAAAAATCAGGCCTTAGGGGTAGGGGCGGTGCCGGATTTCCAACCGGTTTAAAATGGGAATTATGCCATAAAGCAAAACCGAAAAGCAAAAAGCAAAATACAAAATATATTATATGTAATGCTGATGAAGGAGACCCCGGCGCATTTATGGATAGGAGCATAATCGAATCAGATCCCCATGGAGTATTGGAAGGTATGATAATAGGCGCTTATGCCATCGGTGCAAATAATGGTTATATATATATCAGGGACGAGTATCCCCTTGCTATGGAAAGATTGGAACTGGCAATCAAACAAGCCAAAGATTACGGCCTGCTTGGTGAAAATATATTTGATACTGGCTTTAGTTTAGATATAAAGATTCAAAAAGGAGCTGGTGCTTTTGTATGCGGTGAGGAAACGTCGTTGATGGCTTCAATTGAAGGCAGGCCTCCTGAGCCAAGGCAAAGGCCACCATTCCCGACACAATCAGGACTTTGGGGAATGCCAACCAATATTAATAATGTAGAAACCTGGTCTACTGTACCAAGTATAATTAATAGGGGTGCTGAATGGTTTGCATCAATCGGAACTGAAAAAAGTAAAGGTACAAAAGTCTTTTCTTTAGTTGGAAAGATAAATAATACTGGTTTGGTTGAAGTCCCTATGGGTACGACTTTAAGAGAGATAATTTATGATATCGGTGGTGGTATCCCTAACGGAAAAGAGTTAAAAGCTGTGCAAACAGGCGGTCCTTCGGGAGGATGCATCCCTAAAGAAATGCTTGATTTACCGATAGATTACGAACGATTAGCAGAAGTGGGTTCTATTATGGGTTCAGGGGGAATGATCGTACTTGATGAAGACAGCTGCATGATTGATATCGCGAAATATTTCTTGCAGTTTACCAATGACGAGTCCTGTGGAAAATGTAATTCTTGTCGTGAAGGAAGCGAAGCTCTTCTTGAAATTTTAGATAAAATATCAAATGGCAAAGGTGAAGAAGGAGATATAGAATTCCTTGAAGAGTTAGGGCAGGCAATAAAAGACGCTTCCTTATGCGGACTTGGACAAACACTTCCCAATCCTGTTCTTTCTACATTAAGACATTTTAGAGATGAATATGAACAACATATAAAACATAAAAAATGCCCGGCAGGAGTATGCAAAGCTCTGATCCAGTATTTTGTAGATGAGGAGAAATGTACAGGATGCACGCTGTGTGCAAAAAATTGTCCACAGGATGCTATTAGTGGTAAAAGAAAAGAACCACATACTATAGATCAGGATAAATGCATCAAATGCAATATGTGTTATGAAGTATGTAAGTTCAACGCTATACAGAGGAAATAGAAAACATTTTACATTAGAAAGATAAAAGTTTATCAGTAAAAAAGAAATGACACTTAAAGAGATAAAAAAAATACTTAACGCAGAGGTAATTGTAGGTTCTGATGTCTTGAATATAGATATAAAAATGGGCTGTGGATGTGACCTGATGAGCGATGTTTTGGCCTTTGTAAAGTCAGATTCCCTTCTTTTAACAGGACTGACAAACCTACAGGTTATCCGAACAGTGGAGATGTCTGATATAAAAGCAGTATGTTTTGTCAGAGGAAAAAAGCCGGATAGGGAGACTATTGAACTTGCAAAAAGTAAAAATATCCCTTTGCTATTGACAGATTTCCCCTTGTTTGAAGCATGTGGGAAATTATATAAAGGGGGACTGGCTGGGTGCTCTGAAATAAATGAATAGAGAGATTACTAAGGTTCAAGAACTTGCTTATGAATTAACGGTTGAACAGGCAATGACAAGAGATATTGTTCAAGTTCATCCTAAAAATCGTATGGGTGAATTAAGGGAAATATTAAGGGTCAATCGTATTTCAGGAGCACCGGTTGTAGATAAAGATAAATTAGTTGGTATAGTGAGTATTGAGGATTTTATTAAATGTCTGTCAGATGGAGAAATAGATTCTTTGGTAGAGGATAAGATGACAAGAAAGGTAAAAACTTTGAACGCAGATGAACCACTTATTCATGCTGTTAACAAATTTAATAGGCATGGTTTTGGCCGTTTTCCCGTAATTGAACGGAGTAGCGGAAAGTTGGTAGGCGTTATTGCCAAGGGCGATATTATAAAGACCTTGCTTAAAGAACTAGAGATTAATTATCATGAGGAAGAGATTCATCGCTACCGTGCTTCGCATATATTTAGCGATATAATTGCTGATAAAACCACTCTTATTTTTGAATACAATATTGCCGGCCAGGATTTCAAGCATGCAGGAGAATCTGCAAGCAGTCTTAAAAAAAGTTTAGCCAGATTAGGTATAACACCGCAAATTCTTCGTAGGATAGCCATTGCAACCTATGAGGCGGAGATGAATATTGTTATTTTTACTTCCGGAGGTTATATTACTGCTTATGTCAAACCAAATAAAATCAGGGTTGAGGCAGTAGACTCCGGTCCTGGTATTCCTGATGTTAAAAAGGCAATGAAGCCTGGCTTCTCCACTGCTCCAACTTCAGTACAGGAGCTGGGTTTTGGGGCTGGAATGGGTCTTCCGAATATTAAAAAGTGTGCAGATAAGATGAATATTAACTCTGTAGTTGGGAAAGGAACAAAATTAGAAGTAATTATCTATACCGGGGGGGGAAATGAAACTTTACCAGATAGTTAAAGAGTTAGGGCTCGAAGTCAAATCTAAGGTTTTTAATTTGGATAAAGAAGTAAATGGTGGTTATGCGAGTGATTTGTTAAGTGATGTTATAGCAAACGCAAAAAAAGATAATATCTGGATTACTTTACAAATTCATCAGAATATTGTTGGAGTAGCCGCATTAAAAGAACTAACGGGAATTATAATAGTTAATGGAAGAAAACCTGAAGAGGAAGCCTTAAAAAAAGCAGAGGAAGAAAATATACCAATTATGGTAACAGAACTTCCGGCTTTTAAGATAATTGGAAAATTATACAGGATGTTAGGCGGATGTTAAGAGAATTTAAAGCAGATTTACATATTCATACTGCTCTTTCGCCCTGTGCGGACGAGGAGATGTTTCCAAAAAGAATAATTGAACAGGCAAAAATGAATAATTTAGATATAGTGGGGATCTGTGACCATAACTCAGCAGAAAATGTCGTAGCAATCCAGAAAATAGGACAGAGAGAAGATATAGCTGTTATTGGTGGGATTGAGGCTACATCGCAGGAGGAGGTCCATATCCTTACACTTTTTGACAATGTTAAAGAGTTGTTTGAGTTCCAGGATATTATTTATGAGAAATTATCAGGTCTTAATGATGAGAAGGTTTTTGGAAGACAACTTATAATCAATGAAGATAACGAAGTCGTAGGTTCCAATAGCAGGCTTTTGATCGGAGCAACATCACTGTCTTTACAGGAAATAGTCCAGGCAATCTGTTCTCTGGGAGGGATTACAATTGCCTCCCATATTGATAGAGAGAGCTTTAGTATTATTTCTCAACTGGGATTTGTCCCTGAAGGATTACTGCTGGATGCTCTGGAGCTGTCTCCAAATTACAAGCAACAGACAACCTGTGGCACAGACAGGCAGGTAAATCCGGAACTTTATGGTTTTTCACTGGTTACTTTTTCTGATGCCCATTTTTTAAAAGATATCGGTAAAAGTTTTACCATCTTTCTTATGGAAGAAGCAAGCATAGGGGAGATTAAGAAAGCTTTATCAGGAGAAGATGGAAGAAAGGTGATGATTTAGCCAGATGGAGGATTTGTCTTTACATATTTTAGATATAGTAGAAAACTCAATCAAAGCTTGTGCCAAAAAGATTGAAGTAAAAATTATTGAGGATAAAAAAAAGGATCTACTTACTATTGAAATAATCGATGACGGAGAAGGTATGGATGAGAAGACATTAAAAGATGTACTGGACCCATTTTTTACAACGAAGAACACAAGAAAAGTCGGATTGGGCCTTCCTCTTCTTGCCCAGTCGGCAGAAGAAAGTGGAGGAAATATTAAAATAGAATCAAAGCCAGGTCAGGGGACAAAGGTAAAGGCCACATTCGGCTATAGCCATATTGACCGCAGACCTTTAGGTGATATTCATGAATCGTTAAAAGTTTTAATTACTGCAAATCCTGATATAAATTTTATTTATGAATATCAAGAAGATGGTATAAGTTATCATCTGGATACAATAAAAGGAATTAAAAAATGATATCACTAACTATAAATAATAAAAAAATTAAAGTAGAGGAAGGATTAACTGTTCTTAAAGCTGCTGATAAAGCTGGAATAAAAATTCCGACTCTATGTTCACACAAAGCACTTTCACCCTACGGTGCCTGCAGAGTCTGTCTTGTTGAAATAAGCCGAAATGGAAAGCCTCCGGAGATTCAGGCATCCTGCACCTATCCGGTAATGGAAGGTCTGGTGATTCAGACTGATTCAGAAAAGGTTATAAAGACAAGAAAAATAATGATAGAGTTGCTGATGGCCAGATGCCCGGATTCAGAAGAGATTAAGAATCTTGCTAAAGAATTAGGTGTGAAGAAAACAAGAATCAAGCCCAAAGATAAGGACTGCATTCTTTGTGGGCTATGTGTGAGGATGTGTGAGGAGCGAATGGGAAGGGCGGCCATAAGTTTTTCAGGTCGTGGCCCAAGACGAGAAGTAACCTCACCTTTTGGCAAACCTTCTGAGGTATGTCAGGCTTGCGGTGCCTGTGATTTTATCTGTCCCACAGGAAAAATCAGAATTACTGAAGTGAGCAAAAACGAATCTCGACCTATACCCTTTGAACATAATATGGGTTTAAATTCCAGGCCGGCTGTATATATTCCCTATCCACAGGCAATACCCAACAAAGCAACTATTGACAGCAGATATTGTGTCCATATGCTTAGTGATGAATGTGAAGTGTGTAAGGAATTTTGTGAAGCAGGGGCTATTGATTATAACCAAAAAGAAGAAAAGCTTGATTTAAAGGTTGGTTCAGTAATTTTTTCTCCTGGCTACGATATTTTTGATGCAGGGGCAAAGTTAGAATATGGTTATTTAAACTATTCCAATGTTATAAATGCACTCGAATTTGAAAGAATATTAAGCACTTCCGGCCCTTACGAAGGTAAGGTTTTGAGGCCCTCAGATAAACTTGTACCGAAAAGAATCGCTTTTATTCAATGCGTTGGCTCACGGGATACAGAAAGAGATTACTGTTCTTCAATATGTTGTATGTATGCCACCAAGGAAGCGATTATTGCTAAAGAGCATGCCGGCGAGGAATTAGAATGCCATATCTTTTTTATGGATCTGCGTGCTTTCGGTAAAGGTTTCGATGCTTATTATGAAAGAGCAAAAGAACTTGGAGTAAAATATATAAGATGCCGCCCCTCATCTGTAGAAGAAATACAGGAGACAAAAAATCTTGAGATTAATTATGTAACCGATGATGGGAAGGTGTTGACTGAACAATATGATTTGGTAGTTTTATCTGTTGGCATGCAGCCGCCAGAACTAGCCAAAAAGCTGAACAGTAAATTTGGAATTAAACTTAATGAGCATGGGTTCTGCTGGACCGATACTTTTAAGCCAGTTGAATCCAGCAAAGAGGGAATATTTGTCTGCGGGCCATTTACCGAGCCCAAAGATATACCGGAAACAGTGACTCAAGCAGGTGGTGCAGCATCTAAGGTTTTATCTCTTCTTTCTGAAGTGCGAGGAACTTTGATTAAGACTAAAGAATATCCTCCAGAAAGAGATGTTACCGGACAGGCTCCGCGTATTGGTGTATTTATCTGTCATTGCGGGTCAAACATTGCTGGTGTAGTAGATGTTCTCCAGGTGGTAGAATATGCAAAAACCTTACCTGATGTGGTTTACGCTGAAAATAATCTTTATACCTGTTCAAATGATACCCAGGAGAGGATTAAAAAATTGATTGGGGAGCATAATCTCAACCGGGTGATTGTTGCTTCCTGCACTCCCAGAACGCATGAACCCCTGTTCCGGAATACCGTCCGCGAGGCAGAACTCAATCCCTACTTGTTTGAAATGGCTAATATTCGTGACCAGTGTTCCTGGGTGCATATGCATGAGCCAGAAAAAGCTACTCAAAAGTCAAAAGATCTGGTGCGGATGGCCGTATCCAAGGTGCGTTTATTAGAACCGTTACAGAGGAGGAAAGTCAGTGTAAATCACAGCGCTCTGGTTATTGGTGGAGGTCTAAGTGGTATAAGCGCAGCCTTGGAGATAGCGGAGCAGGGTTATGAGGTACATCTGGTAGAGAAAGAGAAACAATTAGGTGGGAATCTAAAGCGTATACATTTTCTATTCAATGGAGAAAAACCGCAGGAACAGCTGACTTCTTTAATTGAACGTGTTAAGAAAAATGATAAGATTCACCTTTATACTGATACAAAGATATTAAATATCGAAGGGTTTTTTGGTAATTTCAAGACAACAATAGAACCAGGCAATGCAAAGCAGAAAACAGGGAGTAGCAGCAAGAAAAACGAGATAAACCATGGTGTTGTAATTGTTGCCACCGGTGCTCGAGAATACAAACCAACTGAATATCTCTATGGTGAAGACGAAAAAGTAATGACTCAACTCGAACTGGAAAAATGGTTAGCGGTTAGCGCTGAGCACAGGAAACCAAGCATTGATACACAAGCGCTGAAGACAGTGGTTATGATACAGTGTGTTGGTTCAAGAGATGATGAGCGGCCTTATTGTAGTCGAGTATGCTGTTCTGAAGCGGTCAAGAATGCTATAAAAATAAAAGAGATTAACCCACGAACGAATGTATTTGTTCTCTATAGGGATATAAGGACCTATGGATTTAGAGAAAGCTATTACTCAAAAGCGCGCCAGATGGGAGTAATTTTCATTCGGTATGAGGAGGATAAAAAACCGGAGGTAGTAAAACAAAATGGTGTGTTAAAAGTTTCCTTAGTTGATCTAATACTTAATATGCCGGTTACTATCAATGCTGACCTTTTAGTATTATCTGCGGCAACTATTCCTCACCCAGAAAATAAAGACCTTGCTCAAATGTTAAAAATATCATTAGATCAAGACAACTTCTTTTTAGAAGCACATATGAAACTTCGTCCTGTTGATTTTGCTACAGAAGGGGTCTTTTTGTGCGGCCTTGCCCATTCAGCAAAATCAATTGAAGAAAGTATCGCTCAGGCTTGTGGTGCGGCAGCACGAGCAAGTACTATACTTTCTAAAGAAACTATAGAATTAGAGGCAAATATATCCCAGGTAATAGATGAAAATTGTGATGGTTGTGCATACTGTATAGACCCATGTCCATATAAAGCTATAACCTTAATTGAGTATATGAAGGATGGAGCAATAAAGAAAACTGTTGAAGTGGATGAATCTGCTTGTAAAGGATGTGGTGTTTGTCAAGCTACCTGTCCTAAAATGGGTATATTTGTTAGAGGATTTAAACTTGAACAAATATCATCTATGGTTAATGCTGCATTGGAGGTATCCTAAAAATGAGCAATACTGAAGAAAAATTCGAGCCATTGATTATCGGATTCTGCTGCAACTGGTGTTCCTATGCCGGAGCCGATTTAGCTGGGACATCGAGATTGCAGTATCCTACTAATATTCGTATAATTAGAGTAATGTGTTCAGGGATGATTCATCCAAATTTAGTGATAGATGCCTTAACAAAAGGTGCTGATGGTGTCATAATATGTGGGTGTCATATCGGGGATTGCCATTATTTAGAGGGTAATTTAAAAGCGGAAAAGAGAGCAGATGCAATCAGGCTTATGCTTGAGGATTTTGGAATAGAAGATGAGAGATTCAGACTGGAATGGATTTCAGCTTCAGAGGGTCCTAGGTTTGCTCAGGTAATGACTGAATTTACGGCAGCAGTAAAAAAATTAGGACCCAGTCCATTTAAAACGTGAAAGGTTAAAGAATGCAATTAGCAAGAATAATTAACGGAAAAAAATTTATGTGGGATAAGGGGAATTATTCTACCGAAACTGAAGCTAATGAAAAAATAAAAAAATATGAAGGAGAAGGGTTTGAAACCCAACTTGTCGAGGAAGAGAAAAAATATTTTATTTATAGCAGGCGCGTAGTTTCTGAAATAGTTCTTGAAGGAGACGCACCGCCAGGATAAAAATAATTTCCAGGTGACAGTGAAGCTGTCACTGCGAGCTTGTAAAACAGGCTCGGCAATCTTTCTTTAAACATTGGTAGATAATAAAAGTAAAAGTATGAGAGGGAGGTCAAATACTATGATAGGGTCTGTACTTATTGTTGGAGCAGGTCCTGCCGGAATGCTCGCGAGTGCCGAATTATTAAACCAAGGATTTAAAGTTATTCTTGTTGAAGAAAAGCCTACGATTGGTGGTAAAATGGCGCAAATTGATAAAATGTTTCCTTCAAATGAATGTTCCACATGTACAATACTGCCACGCATGCTTGAACTTACCAGTAATCCAAATATAACAATCGTTACCTTTGCAGAAGTTAAAAGTATTGACGGAAAGGCAGGGGATTTCAGAGCTAAAGTAGTCAAAAACCCAAGATATGTTGATCCGATTAAGTGTACTGCCTGCACTGATTGTTTTCCTGTTTGTCCTGTTGGAGGAATTCCTATGGAATTTAACTTTGGCAGGGGAGCTTCTAAGGCAATTTCTTTTTATTCACCTTTCCCACCGAGAAAAGCATTGATTAACCCTGAAAAATGCACTTATATTCTTGAAGGTAAGTGTGGTGATAAAGAAACCCCGCCATGTGTTGAAGCATGTAAGCCGGAGGCAATTGTATTTAACCAGAAACCTGTAGAAGTAGAATTTAACGTAGGAGCTGTTATTTTAGCCACAGGTATGGATGAAATGAAAACAAAATCATTAGAAAGGTTTGGATACAGAAAGTTTTCAAATGTACTTACCGCGCTTGAGTATGAACGTCTGCTTTCAGGCCTTGGCCCGACTGGCGGTGTTATAAAACGTGACGATAAAAAAGAACCAAAATCTGTTGCGTGGTATGTGCTTAATAATCCTTCGCCTGTTGGTTTTATGACTGCCGTGGCAGAGACCATGGGCACTATTGAAAGAAACCCTGATGCTTCTGTTTCTATTTTTTATGAAGATATGAATCTGGTAAGAGACGATTATAATGATTTTTACCTGAAGGCAAAAGAATCTAAAATTAAATTTATTAAAATAGATTCTGTAAAAATTGCTGAAGGAAAAGACGGGAATATTGATATTTTTTATGATAAGGAAACTTTTAATACAGAGATGTTTGTTATTGTTCCGCCTTATGCTCCTACTGAAAATACGCGTTCTCTTGCAGAAAAAGCAGGTTTAGAACTGGATCAATGGGGATTTTTTAGTAAAAAATCAGAGAATTCTCATCCAATTTACACATTAAAAGAAGGAATTTTCGTATGCGGAAGCGCACAAGAGCCAAAGGGAATAGATGATGCAATCATTCAGGCATGTTCTGCAGCATCGCATGCGGCTGCATTGTTAGCCCCTTCCCGCGGCAAGGAAATGACAGCTCTGCCTGAAAAAGATATTTTGCCTGTAAAAGTTGATGATGAACCGGCAATTCTCGTAGTTATATGCCGCTGTGGCATAAATATATCAGGGCTTCTCAATATTGATGAACTTGTGAACTATACAGCATCACTTCCTTATGTGAAACACGTAGAATTAACTCCTTTTGGATGTGACGGTGTGAAAGTCAGGGAACTATTAAAAATAAAAAAATTCAACAGAATTGTAATAGGCGCATGTTCGCCAAAAACCCATGAAGACCTTTTTTTTCTTCATACAGAAATGGGTGGTTTAAACCGTTATTTAATGGAAATTGTAAACTTGCGTAACCATTGCACCTGGGTGCATTCAAAAAATAAGGAAAAATCCACGGAAAAAGCAAAGACACTTATGAGAATGGGAATAAACCGCGCTGCATTACTTGAGTCTTTAAATGATATTCACGTGCCGGTAACACCTACCTGCCTTGTAATCGGCGGGACACCAAGTGGCATTGCCTGTGCTTTAAAACTTGGACAGGCAGGTCTTAATGTTTATCTGGTTGAGGAAGAAGTAGACCTTGGCAGAATAAAAGAAAACGATAGCAAGTTTGTGAAAAATTTAATAGATGAGTTAAATAAAAATGAGAAAGTAAAGATTTATACAAGGGCTAAAGTAGGAAGAATTGAAGGTTTTGTAGGGAATTTCAGAGCTGAAATAGTGAAGTCAAGTGGGAAGAAAAATGTAAATATTGGTTGTATTGTTGTTGCAACCTGTATTGATATGAGAGCAGAATCAGAAAACGACGATTTTGAGAATGACTTACTTCTTCAAAGAGATGAAAAGAATTTCTTTGTTGGAATGCTTGGTATTTTAAACCCTCTTGACTTTAATACTGATGGGGTATTTAGATGTGGGCCTGCACGAAAGAAAATGGGTATTCCTGATTCTATTATAGATGGCGAAGGTGCTGCATCGCGAGTTGCAGGAGTTATTTCAAAAAAAGAACTGGTTAAATCTCCTGCGATTTCATTTGTGGTAGACGAGTATTGTGATGGTTGTGCATACTGCATAGATCCGTGTCCTGCCAAAGCAATAACACTTATTGAATATATGCAGGAGGATGGCAGTATAAAAAAGACAGTTGAAGTCAATGAAGCAATCTGTCGCGGATGTGGCGTCTGTGTGGCAACATGCCCCAAAAAGGGTATTTATGTCAAACATTTTAAGCCTGAATATTTTGAAGAAATGATTAAATCTGTTATGGAGGTTTCATAAAATGTCAAACGATTATGAACCGGTAATTATAGCATTTTGTTGTAACTGGTGTTCTTATGCAGCTGCAGATTCTGCAGGTACTGCACGAATACAATATCCACCAAATATTTACATAATCCGTTGTATGTGCTCCGGTATGGTGCATCCCAACTATGTAATGGACGCATTAACCAAGGGCCGCGCTGATGGAATTCTAATTTGTGGGTGTCATATTGGTGACTGTCATTACCAGGATGGAAACAAAAGGGCAGAAGCAAGGGCAGAAGCGATTAAACTAATGCTTGAAGATTTCGGTTTGGAAGAAGAACGCTTCAGATTAGAATGGGTTTCAGCTTCAGAAGGGCCTAAATTCGCCAAGATTGTAGAGGATATGACAAGAGCACTCAAAGAGCTGGGCCCAAGTCCATATAAAACGTGAAAGGTTAAAGAATGCAATTAGCAAGAATAATTAACGGAAAAAAATATATGTGGGATGGAAAAGATTATCCTGATAAAAAGAGTGCTTTGGATGTTGCTCAAAAATATAAAAATGACGGATTTGAAACGGAGGTGTTTGAAGAAAAGCAAAAATATTATGTTTTTAACCGTAGAGTTGTAGAAGAAGTTGTAGTTGAAGGTGAGCCTACTATTTAAAATATTTTATAGAAAGGAGAGAAATTATGCCAGTAAAGGTTGCAGAAGAATGGTTAAACATTTGTGGTGGCTGTGAAGTAACTATACTAGATATTGGAGAACCGTTACTTGATTTATTGCCTAAATTGGAGTTTGTACACATGCCTGTCCTTATGGATCACAAGTATTTTGGCCAGATAGGTGAAAAAACAGTATTAGAAATTCCAGAAGCAGATGTTGGGATTATCTCAGGAGGGATAAGAAATGATAAGGAAAAACATGTTGCAGAAGAAATGAGGAAAAAATGCAAAACACTTATATCACTTGGCTCCTGTGCATGTTTTGGTGGAATTCCTGCTTTAGCAAATCAATATCCTTTAATAGATCTTTACGATAAGGTTTTTAGACAGTCAAAAACTACTGATCCAGCCGAGACACCTGCAGATGATATTCCACCACTAACGGATAGGGTTTATGCAATTGATGAGGTAGTTAAAGTTGATGTTTACATTCCTGGTTGTCCAACATCGCCAGAACTTATTGCAAATGCTCTAACTTCACTTCTTGAAGGTAAGCCATTTGAAATACCAGAACGAAGCGTCTGCGATGATTGTCCAGTAAAACGAGAGAAAAAAGCAATTACATCCATAAAAAGGCCGCTTGAGTCAATAATACCACCAGGCCAAAAATTGGAGGATTCAAGATGTTTTATGGAGCTTGGCTATTTATGCCTTGGCCCTGTAACTAAGTCTGGTTGTGGTGGGAGTGAAAAAACACCAAGGTGCATTAAGGCAGTCATGCCCTGTAGAGGCTGTTTTGGACCAATAAGAACTGGTGCAAACCCAATGGTAGAAATGATGGGCGCACTTTCCAGTATTGGTCTAGATCCCAAGTTGATTCTTGATAGACGTTCAACATTTCAGAGGTATATTGGAGCACAGGGCAGGTTAAGACCATTACCAAAAAGATCATAGGAAACTATTAATTAATTTCGGTCTTAGATTGATTGATGATATCAACTAATACCGATAACCAAATTAAAGAGGAGGAAAAATGGGTAAAAAAATTGTTATTCAACCGGTAACAAGAATCGAAGGTCATGCAAAAGTTACTATACAGTTAGATGATAGCGGAAATGTCAGTGATTCCAAATTTAGTGTTGTAGAACTCAGGGGTTTTGAAAAGTTCTGTGTGGGCAGGCCTGTTGAAGAACTTCCAAGAATTGTTACCAGTATTTGTGGGGTATGCCCCTGGTCACATCATTTAGCGAGTGCAAAAGCATGCGATGCTGTTTTTGGAGTAAAGATACCATCTGCTGCAAGAAAGCTACGGGAACTTTGTAATTCTATTGCTTTCACTGAAGAACATATTTTACATTTTTATTTCCTAGCAGGAGCTGATTTTGTTATGGGGCCTGATGCAGATTATAGTATAAGAAATGTAATTGGTATTGCTCAGAAGTTTCCTGATATAGCAAAAAAGGTTATAAGAAACAGGCACTTGGGTGCAAGGATGCTTGAAATTATTTCCGGAAAATCCATACATCCTGTTGCTGCAGTTCCTGGAGGTTTCAGTAAGGTTCTTAATTCTGAAGAAAGAGATGAATTGCTTAAAATGGCAAATGAAGTTTTAGAATTTTCAAAGTTTTCAATTGATTATGCCAAGAATAATATCTTCCCACAATATATTGAAGTAGTTAAGACACTGGGAGTTATAGAAACAGGATTCTTAGGTACAGTAACAAAAGATGGGACACTTGAACTTTATGATGGAGTTTTAAGAATGATGCAGGCTGATGGTAGTTACGAGGACTTTAATTATGAACAGTATACTGATTATATTGGGGAGCATATTGAGCCATGGACATACTTAAAATTTCCATATATGAAAAAAGCAGGTAAACTTTCTATGGACTTAGGTAATCCTGTAGGTGTTTATAGAACTAACACACTGGCAAGAGTGAATGTTTGTGACAGGATCAGGATGCCACTTGCACAAAAGGAATTTGAAGAATTCCGTAATGAATTTGGCAAACCAACACAACTGACTCTTCTTTATAATTGGGCAAGATTGATTGAATTACTATATAATGCAGAATATGCAGTCCAGTTATTAGAAGACCCTGAAATAACTTCAAAGGATATTAGAGTTCCTGTTAAGCCGCGTGCTGCGCGAGGAATTGGTTGTGTTGAAGCACCAAGGGGTACGTTGATTCATGACTATGAGACAGATGAAAATGGAATTGTTACCAATGTAAATTTAATTGTGGGTACCACTCATAACAATGCTCCAATTAATATGTCAGTAAAAAGAGCAGCAATGGATTTAATCAAAGATGGAAAATATGACCAGGGTATTTTAAACAGAGTGGAGATGGCTATTCGTGCATATGATCCCTGTTTATCTTGCTCAACTCATAATCTAGATGGCAGTATAGCAGTTAGAGTAGATATTGTAGATGCTTCCGGCAAAGTGGTTAAAACTTATAAAAACTAAGAATGCAAAATAATATTCCTGATCGTTACAGAAAACCAATCCTTGTATTAGGATGTGGAAATATTCTATTTGGCGATGATGGATTTGGTCCTCAGGTAGTAGAATATTTAAAAAAGAACTACTCAATTCCAGAAGATGTTGAAGTGATAAATGCTGGATGCAGCGTTAGAAATATCCTGTTTGATATAGTTCTTTCCCCTGAAAAGCCGGATAAGATAATTATTATTGACGGATTGGATGTCAGAAAAGAACCAGGTGAAATTTTTGAAATTGAGATTGAAGACATTCCAGAAAACAAGATAGATGATTTTTCAATGCATCAACTGCCTACTTCTAACTTGCTGAGGGAATTAAAGGACCACTGCAGTATTTATATAAAAATCTTTTCATGTCAGGTAGAAAATATTCCTAAAAGTGTATCTACAGGCCTTTCAAAAAGGGTGCTTGATTCAATTCCAAAAGTATGTGATATGATAATTAGAGAGATTAAAAAAGATTAAGTTTTAATGGCTATAAATTTTATTTTTAAACCATTATGCATGAGTATTCCATTACATGCTCGATATTAGATATACTAAATAAAACAGTAAAAGAAAACAAGGTAAAAAAAATAAAAAGGGTCAATTTTGAAATTAGTTCAATTGCACATATCGAGCCATGTTCAATTGAGTTCTATTATAATTTTTTAACTAAGGATAATAGTGTTTTAAGAAATGCCCAATTAAAATTCAAAAAGATAAAAACTCAAGTTAAGTGTGAAGATTGTAAAAAGGTATCTGATGTGAAAGATTATTTTATTACAGAATGCCCGAAATGCTCAAGTAAAAGGATAAAGATTGTAGATAATGACGAAATTAAAATAATTTCAGTAGAAACATAATATAAAATGTGCCAAATTCTTATACTGATATTAAAAGAGGTGTGTTATTAAATGAAATGTATTAAGTACTTTATGTAAGTCTAGCATATTCTAGGAAGCTACTCACTATAATGCAAATCGAGGACTCTTCTGGTACCCAATTCTGTATTTAAAATAACCAGACCTTCACTATTATCAGTTACTTCACCTATAATTTCTGAATTTTTTCCGTATTTATTTTTTTTCATAGCTTTTAGTATCTTTTCTGCATCATTTCTATCTACAAATGCTGCTATTTTTCCTTCATTTGCCATATACAAAGGGTCTAACCCTAGAAATTCACATATCCCAAGTGTTTTTTTATAGGAATTTTGTCTTGGTATATACTTATATTTGTTTTTGAACTTCTTGCCATCTCAATAAGCATTGTTGCAAGGCCTCCACGTGTTGCATCTCTTAATGCATGAATTTTTTTTGATATAATTAACATATCACTAACAAGGGAGTTTAGTGAAGCACAATCGCTTATAAGATTAGCATTAAAGTTAAATTCTTTTCTTTGGCTTAAAATTGAAATACCATGCTCTCCGATACTTCCATTTATTAATATTTTATCTCCAACTTTTATATTATAAGACGATATATTAAGGTTTTTATCAATTAAGCCCACTCCAGAAGTATTTATGTGAATTTTGTCAATACTTCCTTTTTCCACAACCTTGGTATCTCCAGTTATTATTTTTAAATTAGTTTCCTTGAGTGTGTATTTAATCGAAAGAAGGATCTTTTCTAAATCTGAAACTAAAAAACCGTCTTCTAATATGATTGCCAGACTTAAGGCTATTGGCATACACCCAGTTGTCGAAAGGTCAGTTATAGTCCCACATATACTTAATTTTCCAATATCTCCCCCTGGAAAAAAAATAGGGTCAACAACAAAACTATCAGTTGTAAAAGCTAATTTTTTATTATTGTGATTTAAAGTTGCGCTGTCTTTCAGTTTATTTAATATATCATTACCAAGATATTTAAGCAGTACATTATTTATGAGTTCTCCTGTTTTAATGCCACCATCTACATAATAAATTTGAAATAGTAGATATTATAAAAGCTTTAATTGTTGGTAAAAAGCCAGAAATTCTAAATTATCCTGTATGTATAGAATGTAAGAGAAATGGTAATACCTGTGTTTACGAACTAGGCATGACCTGCATGGGCCCAATTATAAGAGCTGGGTGTGATTCGAGATGCCCAAACAGCGGTGAAGGATGTGATGGCTGCAGGGGCCCAGTCGATGATCCAAATATAAATGCTGAGAAGGATTTGCTGGTGAGTAAACCCGGGGAATCTCACCCCGAGCTTCTCCTAGAACCGGGCGTGAAAGTCTCCCTTCATCCGGCTCCCGTTATCTATGCCGTTGGTCTCAGAATCATTTGCCAGTGATAGAACAAGTCCGGTCGGGTTTTAGCACATTTTCCAAGCCAGTCTAACGTCTTCGCTTTATGACGTTTTAAACCCTTGT
>JACKQG010003756.1_pt1 | contig 18260 bp, 18 predicted proteins | sample 8237621 | NCBI WGS metagenome assembly JACKQG01 (sample SAMN15677084, study PRJNA649215) | marine metagenome | biome: marine; feature: Black Sea; material: saline water; isolation source: suspended particulate matter (SPM) from the Black Sea western gyre | collected 2013-06-09/2013-06-10 | depth... | reverse complement strand
ACCCAACATTGATTTCTTCTGCAACCATCATACTCGCAGCAACGGTTCCCTCAAACGTTGTATGAAGCATGTCTTGTTGTAATAGTTTTGACTGGCTACCGGCTGGCCACGTATGTCCTAAGTATGTAATCGCTTCGTCATCCATTAATTTGTTGCTCAAGTCGAACACATCAACAATTTTTACGTTTTCGTGCTCTTCCCCCCAAGCATGAATGCGTTCATTGAGTTTTTCTAACGTCTCTGAAGTAGGCACTTGGTTTGCAGATAACGTTTTTCCGATTGCTTGCCGTGCATTTGGTAGGTTGCCAACAATAATTGGAACTTTTAGTTCTCCAAGTAATTCAAGAGCGAAGTTTAGTTTCTCCATTCTGTATTGAGAAACATCATTGCCATCTGGCGGCGTGCCGTGCCCAAACCAAAACAAGAAGTCAATACCTACAACGAGCGTTGGTTTGTATTTTTTTATTTTTTTGATGTATGCTTTTGCGTTTGCTCTTGATTTCTTAAAAAACAGAAGGTCACCAAAGAACTTCACCTCATTGTGATCTGAGGTAATAACTCCCTCCAAAATGTGTTTCATGTTTATTGGATAGGCGCCCAAATCGCCTTTAATTGGAGGCGTGGTCACACCAAAGCCAGAAGAAACGCTCGCACCAGTCACAACAACGCGATTAAGGATGTCGCAAGGTAGTGAATCTGCAAATGAAGTGAGTGCAATAAAAAGAGAAAAAATAGCGGCTTTTATCGCTTTTATATACATCGTGCAAAATGATACCTTAATTATCTGAATCCAATTGCATTATTCGCTCGTAGAGTAATAATAGACAGTAACCCTTAAGGAGAGAAAAATGAAATTTACATCACTACTTGCACTTTCAATTTGTCTGCCTGTTGTTGCTGACACCCAACATTGGGATTTTAGTGAAAACACAAACGGCAACAATGTGAACTGGATAAGTCCCAACGCAGTTGACCCAAACGCAGACCAATTTGAATATCAATACGAAATTACTTATGTTGGGGTTGACGTCGTTTTTCTTGGCCAAGTGATTGGACCAGAAGATGTAACCGATCAGATAGACCCCGAAATACTTTTTGGAGCTGATATCGTAGATAGTCCCCCCCCAATTGTCATGATGGATGAACCACTTGAGGCGGACGCAGATGAAGATGGTGAAATCGATATAGCGGTAAACACTTTTATTCAAATCAATGGCAAAGGTTTTGGACAATTTGATGTTACCGAGGTCTTTCTAGGTGATGTTTGGGTAGATATGGGCTGGCCACTTGGGTGGCAAAATGTAGACATCGACCGTATTTATATGAATGGATATATGGATATCACGCCCATTATTATTGTATGCCCCGAGGATACCGATGGAGACGGATTCGTGAACGTTACTGATATTCTTGCCGCGATTGGCAACTGGGGTGGCAGCGGCGCAGGTGATGTTGATGGGTCTGGTATTGTCGATGTTTCCGATCTTTTGGCTATTGTTGGTGCTTGGGGACCCTGCTAAAAGTATTTTTTGCAATAGAAACCATCAAAGGACGTCCGACTAACTACTAAAATAGATAACGGAGTCCTTTTTTATGACTACATCGAATCTCGCTTCAAAAATATGGTTCTTTCTTCAAGCAGCAATCTGGACAATTTGTCTGATTATGGTTGTCTTATTATTTGTAAAGCCCGAAATTGGGCTGCATGCTTTTTGGGATGTTCTGATTCCGGTTGCCCCTGCTCTTGTTGCACTTCTTCCGGGAGTCTGGCGAAACATCTGCCCAACAGCCACCATGTCGCAACTGCCACGCCACTTGGGAATTTCCAAAAAAAGAAAAATGTCAATTGGAACGCACGGCTGGTTACTCTTTACAAGCGTTGCATTGCTTTTTTTAATTATTCCACTGCGCCACACTTATTTTGATTTGAATGGCCCCGCTACCGGTGTCTTCCTAATCGTCTCAGCCATTGTTGCAATTGTTTTAACCTATATATATGATGGCAAAAGCGGTTGGTGCGCTAGTTTGTGCCCTGTAAATCAAGTTGAAAAACTTTATGGGCAAAAACCTATTGCCACAGTTGGTAACTCTCACTGTAGTGAATGCAGTAAATGTGTTACAGGTTGCCCCGACTCAACACCAGCAGCAAGCCCACACCTTGGTGGAAAAACATGGCCTCGTCGCGCTGCAACGTTTGGTTTAATTGGTGCGTTTCCCGGATACGTTTGGGGATGGTTCCAAGTGCAAGATTACGCAACCCTCTCGGCTGGTCTTGAGAATATCGTAAACACATACGCAATTCCAGTTATTGGTGGTGCTGCTACCCTTTCACTTTATGCGCTTCTGATAAGTTCGGTTCCTCTGCAAAAACGAAAGGGAATAGACCGCTTCTTCGCTGCAGCTGCAATTTCTTGTTACTACTGGTATCGAATTCCATGGTTGTTTGGCTTCGGCCAATTTGAAGGCAACGGGATGCTCGTTGATTTGTCCGAGACAATTTCGCCCACACTCATGACAATCATTCCTTACGTCACTACAGCGTTTTGGGTTTGGTGGATTGCACTCAAGCGAAATGGTCTGAGAGCTTGGATGACCAGGCCACCAGAGGCTCAAAATGTATCGGCACCAATTGGAGTTACCATCTCTGCATAAGGTCTGTACACTTCGTGCATGTTAATAACTAAAACACTTTGCATAGCAAGCATTCTGTTCGCTGTTCGGTCTAGTGAAGTAGCAAACACCTTCCCAGAAAAATATGCCGTAAATGTTGAGATGTGGTGGCGTGATCTTCCGTTCATCGAACGAATCAGCGCTGCTTCCGACGCCGGGTTTACTCATGTTGAGTTTTGGCCGTGGCAAGGGAAAGACATTAATGCAATTGTCAAAGTTTGCAAGGAGCGTGACATTGAAGTTGCACAGTTCACAGCTTGGGGATTTGTTCCTGGGATGAACAACCCAAAAAACCACGATAGGTTCGTTGATGTAATTAATAAGAGCTGTGAGATTGCTAAGCAATTAAATTGCAAGCGAATGACAGTCGTTGGTGGGAACAATCAACCAAATATGACACAAGAAGAAATGCATCAAAATATTATTGATGCACTAAAACTTGTTAAGCCCATCGTAGAAAAAGAAGGAATAATGTTAATCCTTGAACCGATGAATATTCGTGTTGATCACAAGGGTCACTGCTTGTATGGCAGTGAAGATGCCGTTCGCATTTGCCGAGAAGTCGATTCGCCGATGATTAAAATAAACTGGGACTTGTACCACATGCAAATAAGCGAAGGTGATTTGTGTGGTCACTTGCGTGAAGGATTCGATCAAGTTGGCTATATTCAAATCGCCGATCATCCTGGCCGCAATGAGCCAGGAACTGGTGAAATCTATTATCCACGAGTCCTCCGAGAACTAAAAATTTTGGGCTATAAGGGTCCAATTGGTCTTGAGTGTTCGCCAGCAATTGATGAAAAAACCGCCATTTCACGACTAAAAGCCCACTAACACCTCTGTATCTACCTCTGAGGTCACCTCTGTGTCTACCTCTGTGTACTCCTCTGTGTCTACCTCTGTGTACTCCTCTGTGTCTACCTCTGTGGGCTCCTCTGTGTCTACCTCTGTGGGCTCCTCTGTGTCTACCTCTGAGGTCACCTCTGTGGACCATGGTGGGTGGTAATCAAAAAGCGGGGTCGGCACTTGCCGACCCCACTAACACCCCGCCAAGGGAGGAAAAACTTATTTTGATGCGAGCAATGTAGTACCTGAACTATTTGCGCTTGCTGATTTCATTTGTTCTTTAGCTTGGTTCAAAGTCGCACGAGCTGTTCGGTTTGAACTTCGTGTTTGACGATACTCTTGTGAAGCAAATTGCATTTCTTCACGTGCTTGCTTGTATGCAGCGTATGCACGATTGTACTGTTGTGAACCCTTACGGTAGTTTCGTCTTGCTGAAGAGAAGGCTCTTCGTGCTTGTGACCATGACTTACGAGCTGATCGGTAGGTGCTCGCTGCACTTCTGCTTGATGATTTTACGAAGGTAACTGCTGGAGTAGTGTTTCTTACTACACGTGTTAGGCGTGCTTGTTTCTTAACTGTGCTTGCCTTAGGTGTCGCTGCAACTAATGGCTGTGTGTTAACTGCTTCTTTTTCTGATGATGCGATTTGTACATTTAGTGTGCTTGCTGCAGCATCGACGAGTTCTTTCATACCTGTAAGCAATTCAACGTGTAGGTGGTCGATTTCGTTCCATTTTTCCTTACGCTCATCCATTGTCATTTCAGACCAACCATCTGTGTACATCGTAACGTATGTGTACGCTTCCCAGAATGCTATGCCGTTTACTCGGTGCTCTTTACCATTTGCATCAGTCCATACAGCATCAAGTGAGGCTTGAACTTGGTCTCGCAAGAATTCCTCTTTTGTATGGAAGAAGTCTCTACTTGTACTGTTTTGATCTTTATACCTTGGGAATGTTTGAGCATACACTGGGATTTCTCCTTTAGCCATTTCTATTGTTCGTTCAAGGTGTCGTTGAAGACGAACAGCATCATTGTGACCTGGGTTATGCTCATATACATCTGGGAAGATTGCTGTGCATGCGTCCACTAATCTTTGAACTGAAGCGGTAGAGCTATTTGTTGTTGTGTGTGATTTCTTTGGAAATCCCCAGAAACCTATCTTAGCATTTGGGCGAAGTTGTTGTGCATATTCTAGTTGCTCGATGTACGTATCGATGACAAGATCCATTACGGTCTGGTTGTTTGTATCAAGCATTCCCCACCATTGACCTTCTAGATCCAAACAAAGTGGACCGCTGTAATCTGCTGGAAGAGTTTCGTCAAGCCATATAACAAAATTAGCTTTGTCTTCTTCACTTAGGTTGCCGTCATGATCCCAATCAACCGCACCGTATACCATTGGTTGTACTTCTACAGAATTTTCATTCGCCCATGCCATTGCAAATTCGCCTTGATTGTATTCTTGTGCTGTGTTCCAACGCCATGGTCCACCGTGGCTGAAAAACTCTGTGTATTGATCGTAGTAAATAGCATCCAAAAGAACTGGAGCTTGGCCTTGCCAGCTCATGTCTCGGTTTGGATCGCGAGTGTGAGTTGTATCAGTTGATTGGTCTTGTGAATCATCTTGTGCAACGTAATTTGGTACTGGGCCCCAAAGTTTCATAAGGCCAATAATATCTGAAGAATCTGTAACACCATCATTATTAATATCTGATTGGCATTCACCTTCGCAAGCACCGATGTTAGTTGCTAGAAGAACGAGGTCTGTGGAATCAACCACACCATCGTTATTAAGGTCTGCGTTTTGGGAGGCGGAAGTGAGGGAAGTGATTAGTGACGTGGCGATCGTGGCCAAAGTCGTAGGCAGGGTTGTCATTACTAGCTCCAGGGTGAGGGGTGAATTTCATGGTTGAGAACATCTCAACAGGTGCACCTCGTATTCAGTTGGAAGGGCTTTGTGAACCATTAATTAAAAAAAGTCGCAAATCGCCCTATATGGGTCAAAAACGCGCTTTTATTGCCTATTATTTTATTAAAATCTACACTCCACCCTTTGGTCTAAGGGCAATATCCACGAATTTACATCTTAGTCTGGTGTTGCCAATAGACCTACTTAGGCCTATTTATCAATCGGAATACTATATTTCCACTCTTAAGCACGTTTATCGAAACAAATAGCCGTTTTCGGCTTGTTAGGAATACTCCAAATAGGCTAGTCATTCAAATTGGTGTATTCCAGTAGCATTGATATCATCCCCATAGCAGGAGAGCCCAAATATGCGAATGCATCTACTTTTCATTTTATTCACTTACACTCTCATTACAGGATGTAGCACGATAGGAAGCAACTATCAAAACCAAGCTGCTGCAAAGATTGTCGGGCAAAGGGATTCATCAAATATTGAACGTCACAATATTGGAAGCCTCAATACATCATTTCAAAATAATGTGGCTTCTTCCAAATTCTCAGGAGATATTGTTGAACTTACAGGAAAGGTCGTTGCCTTTTCTTTAACGGAAAACGGTTTGTATACAGTCACGATTCAAAATGATGAGTCCAAAGTAGTTTGCATTTTTAATAATTCTATTTCAGGAAAACTTGGAGATGATCGTGCAATTCGCTCTGGTGCAACCGTCACGATTCAAGGACAATGTGCTGCATCAGGATTATTCTCCTCAACTTCGTTTTCATTAAATGGATGCAGACTTGTCTCAAACTAATTCGCAATCTTCCAACATGCAAATTTTAACATGCAGACATTGTGGCAAAAACCAATATCTTCCAACAACACCAATTGGATCTCAACTGATTTGCGCTCAATGCCACAGAACACTTCATCAACACACTCCTAGAGGTATTCAAAGAACAATGGCTTTGTCACTCGCTGCCTTTATTCTTTTTATACCCGCAAATACGCTACCGATTCTTTCAATGAGTAGCTATGGTTTTAACAACAAGAGTACAATTTGGCAAGGTGTTGTAGAACTATGGAAGAGTGGAACACAAGGAATTGCTTTGCTCGTATTACTATGCTCAATCATCATCCCACTTGCAAAAATCATGGGACTTTTTTACCTTTGTTTCTCTTGGCAGACGAGTTCATCAAAACGCAATTCAAAACTTCTTCGATTCATTGAAATTATTGGCAGGTGGTCAATGCTCGATGTTTTTCTTGTTGCAATTCTTGTTTCTATCGTAAAACTTGGTTCTTTTGCGAGCGTTCAACCCGAGCTTGGTTTGGTTGCTTTCTCTGGAGTCGTTGTTCTTACAATGTTTGCTTCTGCTAATTTTGATTCTCGCCTACTCTGGCAGTCTAGAGACGTCCTATGAGTGAAAAAACAGAAACTGCAATTGTAAAAGATGTTCCTAAAAAGTCTATCTCGCTAACTTGGATTGTCCCTTGTATTGCCATTGCGATTGCTCTGGCTCTCTTTGCACGGTGGAAACTAAACCAGGGACCGCAAATTACGATTACATTCAATGATGCAAATGGTCTTACAACCGAATCTCCAATAATGTACCGTGGAACTATTGTTGGAATGGTTGAAGATATCACATTAAACGATACGGCATCAAATATTACTGTAACTGCACGACTTAAACCTTCAGCCATTACACTTGCAAAAGAACATTCGAAGTGGTGGATTGTCCGGCCTTCAGTTTCCCTACAAGGCATCCAAGGACTCGACACAGTTGTCGGACCTCGTTACATTCAGGTTGAACCAAGTGGTGGAAATGATGCGTTCACTTTTATTGGGTTGGAAAATTCAATCCCATCTCAGGGAAAACTATTTACACTTATTACTGCGTCTGCTGATAATGTCGCTGTTGGGGCACCTTTGTTTTACAGAGGTATCGAAGTTGGTTCAATCTCATCCATTGGCCTCTCAAACACTGCCTCAACTGTGCAACTCCAATGTGTTATTCAGGAACGATATGCTCCACTCATTCGAACGAATACGATATTTTGGAACGTTAGTGGAATTCACATAGATGCTAATTTGCTTGGAATTGATTTGCGAGCAGGGCCAATCACCTCGTGGATTAAAGGCGGCATTTCTATTGCAACACCAAATAAGCCCGGTGACATTGCTCCGGAGGGATACGCTTTCACAATAGAACGCGATTTCGATGAAGATTGGATTGAGTGGACACCCGAAATTGATTTATCAGAAAACTTGGAGCAACAGTGACTTGTTCAAATAATTCCATTGATGCCCCATTTACAATTAAGTGGACACATAAACTCCGACTTACTAATTCTTCCTTCACTGAGGGTGGTGTGCTGGACTCTTTACTCGCCACATTACAACCTTTGAAAATTCTCGTAGTTGTAGATGATGGAGTTACTTCAAACCAACCGTTCCTTAACTCGCTTCACAAATGGTGCGAACGAACAGGAGCCATCTGTGATGAACCACTCATTGTCATAGGCGGTGAGGCTGCAAAAAATGATTTCAACGTCGTCAATTCAGTCCTTGAAGCAATCAACCACAATAATCTCTGTAGAAAATCGTGCATCATCGTAATAGGTGGAGGCGCAGTACTTGATGCTGTTGGGTTTGCTGCATCTACAGCTCACCGAGGTCTACCAATTATTCGGATGCCCTCAACGTCTCTATCTCAAGGCGATTCTGGTGTAGGCGTTAAAAATGGCGTAAATTATTTTGGCAAGAAAAATTTTGTGGGTGTTTTTGATCCACCATATGCTGTTATAAATGATTCTTCTTTATTGCAATCACTTGATAAAACCCAGTGGCGATCGGGATTGAGCGAAGCTATTAAAGTTGCTCTAATAAAAGACGAATCTTTGTTTGAGCAAATAGAGGCAAACTCTAAACTTTTACTTGGAAGAGATATCAATGCAATGGTGTCAGTACTCCAACAATCTGCGAAGTTACATCTGAGGCACATCACCGACGGTGGTGATCCTTTTGAGCGGCTTGATGCAAGACCACTTGATTTTGGACATTGGGCAGCACATAAACTTGAACAATTAACAAACTATACGATCTCACACGGTGATGCTGTTGCCATCGGTCTCTCGATAGATGTTGCATGCAGTGTGCGTCTGGGATTTCTCGACAATTCTGTTGCTATGAGGATTGTTTCCCTTCTAGATTCTTTGGGCTTTCCTACAAATCATTCAGAGTTAACCAATACCGAATTTCTTACTGGTATTGAAGAGTTTCGCCAACACCTAGGCGGACAGCTTACATTGCTTATGTTGAAGGGAATCGAAGAACCAACCGAGATTCACCGACTAGATCATGAAGTTGTTCGACAAGTCATCAATGAACTCAGGTAGAATTAAAGGCGATATGCCAGAGAATTCAATGACCCAACAAGAAATCGTTGATCGATACTTTCAAGAGCATCGTGCAAAAGTGCTCGACATTGCTGCATTTTTAGATCGTGTTGATCGATGCCATGAAGATCGCTCTGATTTTCGCATTGAAGCACTCATGCGATGCATCGAAGAACTTCAATCGGATAAAGAAAACCGCACTGAAAGAATATTGCTTCTACTAAGCGACCAAACATCTGATCCGATTGAACATGCGGGTGAAAAAGGAGCGAGTGGTGCAGTGCCACCAAGAGGTGAACCTTCGTAATGGCATACATCGACCCACACATTCACATGGTGTCCCGCACGACGGATGATTATCAAAGGATGGCTCAAGCAGGTTGTGTTGCGATTACTGAGCCAGCATTTTGGGCGGGATTCGATCGTAGTAGTGCGCAAGGATTCTTCGATTACTTCCGTCAACTCACAGACACTGAACCAAAACGTGCACGCACATATGGAATCAACCATCACTGCTGGCTTTGCATCAACCCAAAAGAAGCAGAAGATGTCGGATTTGCTCGCGAAGTTATTTCTATTATTCCTGATTTTCTTGATAACCCAAATGTTCTTGGAATCGGCGAAATTGGCTTGAACAAGAACAGTAAGAACGAGTTACTTATACTTGAAGAACAACTTACACTTGCAGAGCGAACAAATCAATTGGTTCTTGTGCACACACCGCACCTTGAAGACAAACTCAAGGGAACAACTCTTATCATGGACGCAATCGACAACACCTCACTTGACCCAAGCAGAGTGCTCATCGATCACGTTGAGGAGCACACCGTGCGAGCAGTACTTGACCGTGGGTTCTGGGCAGGTATGACGTTATATCCAAATAGTAAGTGCACTCCTCAGAGAGCAGCTGATATTATTGAAATGCACGGTACAGAGCGACTTTGGATTAACTCAGCCGGTGACTGGGGACCGAGCGATCCACTTGCTGTACCGAAATGCCGTCTTGAGCTTGCAAGTCGTGGGCATTCACAAGAACTTATTAACACAATCTCTTTCGATAACCCGCTCTCGTTTCTTTCTAAAAGCGGAAAGTTTTCTGTCGAGTAATGCTCGGGTACTGCACGAATGTCCATAGTGGAGACTCGTTTGTAGAGGTCGTCGAAAACCTGACAACATATTCCTCCGCTGTACAACGTAATTTGCAAAAACCATTGGGTGTTGGTCTGTGGCTTTCTGATAAAACCACCCACGAAATTGATATCTTTTTGCTCAAAGACACATTGCAGGAATGTAACTTGCAAGTATTTACTCTGAATGGATTCCCATTTTCTAACTTTCACCAAGATGTTGTTCGACATCAAGTGTACCAGCCAGATTGGTCGCAGGAAGCACGGCTGAGTTATACAATCCGGCTAGCACACATCCTCTCTGAAATTACCAGCCAAGATGACGCTGGAATCTCCACTCTTCCACTTGGATGGAAAGATGCTTCATTTTCAAATGAACCATGTGCAGTTCAACTCCGGTTGTGTGCCAACGAGCTTGAAAAAATCGAACAAGAAACAGGCAAGTGCATTCATCTTGACATTGAAACCGAACCAGGCTGCCGTTTACAAACAAGTAAAGACCTCTCTACCCTCTTCAACGAACAGTTCAATGACGATGAACAGATTCGAAGATATATTCGTGTTTGCCATGACACTTGCCACGCTGCAGTTATGCGAGAATCCGCCGAAGAGTGCGTGAGTAATTATCAAAATGCGGGGCTCTCCATCGGCAAGGTGCAATTTTCTTCTGCAATTGAGTTTGATTTGGAACAAGCCAACAAAGCGTCTTTTATTCTTGAAGAACAAAAATACTTACATCAATCTTCGGTTCAAACCGAAAATGAGATCCTGTTCTTTGAACAGTTTTCTGATGTTCCAAACGATTTACATTCGGGTAATTGCAGAGTGCATTTTCATGTGCCCATTCACAGGAGACATTTCGGCGAATTGCAAACAACGCAAGAAGATTTAATCAAATCTATTCCTGTTCTTAAAGAAGCCGGAGCAACTGATTGGGAGGTTGAAACGTATACTTTGAGCGTAACGCCGAAACTGTTACAAGGTGACGAAATAGTCGATTCAATCACTAAGGAACTCCAATGGGCGACAATGCAACTAGGACAATAAGTAAAACGGCGGATTGGTTTGGCATGATGCGAATTAGCAACGCACCTACCGTGGTGTCAAATATTTTGGTTGGCACAGCGATTGCCATCACCATGCAATCAAAATACTGGACGTTGAATCTCTCTTATGATTTGTTTTTAGCAACCTGCATTCTCGTTGTTTATTTTGCTGGGATGATTCTCAACGATGCCTTTGACGCAAAGCGCGATAAAAAACATCGCCCTGATAGACCAATTCCTTCTGGGTTGATTCCACGGTCACTTGCGTGGGTGGCAGGATTAACCCTACTAGTCGCGGTTTCTGTATTTGGCATTGGCCACGGCAGCGCAAACGGTCTTGTGCTTCTTGTTCTTGCGGTACTTTTGTACACCTTTCTTCACCGATGGTTTATTTTCGCGCTAATACTAATGGCAATTTGCAGGGGACTAGTGTATTTCATTGTTGCAAACCCAAGCACAGACTCTGATATATCACTCTTGATTACATTTTGCTTAGCGCTTGCTTTCTATACCGCAGTACTTACATTCATCGGTAGATTTGAAAACAACAAAAACACAGCATTAAGTTGGATAACTTGGCTCTTGTTGTTGCCGCCTGCGTATGCTGTCTGTGCTTACCTTCCAAATTCGTGGGTAGCTTATATTCCACTTGCTTATATAGCGTATTGGGTTCGGCTTGCTTGGTTAGATTTCAAAGCTGGTAGTAAAGTTACTGGGATGCACCGAATTCTTTCTGGGTTCTGTTTACTCGATTGTGTGCTAGCAACCTCTCTAGAACAATATCTTATTGCTGGATTATGTTTGATTTGTTTCTTCATTACTCTTGTATTACAACGTAGAATCCTTGGTACATGAAACGAGTTGCTGTCATTAATGTTGTTGGGCTTACCGAATCACATCTCGGTGAATACACACCAAACATCACAGCACTTGCAAGCGCCTCATCTGTAACGTCACTTTGCCCTCCGCTTCCCGCAGTAACTAGCACAGTGCAAAGTTCGATGCTTACTGGGTTATCTCCAAAAGAACATGGTGTTGTTGCAAATGGATGGCACGATCGTGAAACACACGAAACTCATTTTTGGCGGCAATCAAACAATTTAGTACAAGGCGAAAAAGTGTGGGATGAGCTACGAAGCCAGAACCCCAATTTCACTGTTGCAAACATGTTCTGGTGGTTTAATATGTACTCCTCTGCAGATATCTCTGTGACACCACGACCAATCTATTGTGCAAACGGGAGAAAGATTCCAGACATTTGGACATCACCAATTGAATTACGTGACTCGCTACAAAAAAAGCTAGGGAAATTCCCTCTCTTTAACTTTTGGGGACCAATGGCAAACATCGTCTCAACAAAGTGGATTGTTGATGCGACGATAGAAGTCAACAACTCACATCAGCCAACATTGACGCTTGTATATATCCCTCACCTTGATTACCCACTGCAAAAACTCGGCCCACGCCACTCAGATATTGCTAATGAATTGAGAGCAGTTGATAAAGAGGTTGGTAGGCTTATTGATCACTTCCAGCAACAAGGTGTTCATGTTTGCGTTTTGAGTGAGTATGGAATCGAGGAAGTAAACGGAGCAGTTGCGATTAACAAGGTACTTCGAGAACATGAGTGGATTGCTGTACGCGAGGAGTTTGGGCGGGAATATCTCGACGCTGGTTCAAGTACATGTTTCGCCGTCCCAGATCATCAGGTTGCGCATGTTTATGTAAAAGACAAAAACGATATTGCCGCTATTAAAAATGTCTTACAAGAAACGAGTGGAATAGAATTTGTATATTCTGGTGGTGAGAGAGGGGAACTTGCACACGAACGGTGTGGGGATATTGTTGCCGTCACAAATCATGACAAATGGTTCTCTCATGATTGGTGGAATACTTGTGCAAAAGCTCCTGACTATCAATCAACTGTCGACATTCACCGCAAACCTGGGTACGATCCAAGAGAATTGTTTCTTGCAGATGGTTGGCGCGGTTCCAAGGCAAGAGTTGCATTAAAACTTTTATTAAGAAAACTTGGGAGTTCTACATTGCTCGATGTTATTACAACTGATGCAACTAAAGTAATGGGGTCCCATGGAAGAACTCCAGAAATGGGCGCACCTTCCCCTATTCTTATTGCACCAGCGTGTGCAAAAAAAATGCCGCAGTCTCTTCCGGCTGCGGCACTTCATACATTCTGTATTGATTGGATTAGTTGCTAGCTGAACTTTTCATGCTTGTCATAACAAGTACGAGGTCCATCATGTCAACTACGCCATCTGTATTTACATCACCTGAGTCCGGTTTAGGGCAAGCAAGAATTTGTTCATCACAAGATGTGTCTGGTCCTAGCCAAGACCCACCTGCTTTATTACAAGAATCTTCATCAACTATTAAACATCCGCTACCGATGCAACATGCACCAGTATATTTTCCTCTAGCAACCATGTATCCACCTGTTCCGGAGATTGTATCGTGAGCCATTATAAATCTGCAGCCCTCGTCTACAACGGTAGCACTTCGATACCCGCGATACATTGCGTTTCCATTATACATTGCAACATTATCTGAAAACACTGAATCAACAACTCGCCCACCACTATCGTAATCGTAGACACCACCACCATTATATTCAGCGCGGTTGTGTTCGAACGAGCAAGATAAAATCCGGACGTTCGAACCAAAGTTAAACATACCGCCACCACCATACTCTGCTTTGTTGTTTGAAATTTCTGAGTTCCGAATTACAGGACGACCACGGCTGTTGTACACGCCGCCGCCTCGTTCAGAAATGTTTGATTTGATTTTACAGTTTTGAATTACAGTGTTACTTCGATCACCGTTAAAAATTGCCCCACCCTGATATGAAGATTCATTACTCACAAAAATACAATTCAAAATTGTTGGGCTTGAATGTAGGCAGAGAAGTCCGCCCCCAACTGTTTCGTTTTCACTATACAACTCCCGATTCCCAGTACCGCCCGTGATCGTAAACCCGTCGAGAATCGTACTTGGACCTTCACCGCTAGTACACTTCACGACGCTGTCTGATAGGCTCCAGCCATCAATGGTTGTTACAGCTGCACCCTTTGTACTTTTCACTGTCACTGCTTTACCATTGAAGTTAATTGCTTCGTTATATCTCCCTGGTGATACAAGGATGACATCATCGCCTTGAGCACGATCAATCGCTCCCTGGATAGTTTTGATTTCTTTGGGGACATGGATAGTTTCTGCAGATGCCAACGGCATAAGTACTGCAACTGCGAGAGTTGCGAGTACTTTTCTTGTTACGTTGGAAACTATCATTTTCATGCTCTTTTATTACTTTCGCAATCAATGCCCACCAAGGCAAGCGTACTACTGTACCACTTTATTACGATGGTGCTGTGTTAAATCCTTTATTCACAACACATTCCATCCTTCTGGGTGTTAAGGTGGGCGAAGTAAAGCGATTTCATCGATTACTCTTTGCTTTTTGAGGTCTATACCGGCTGTTTTCCTTGTTATGGGACACTTCTAATCACTACAATACCCGTGCTATGGGCGACTTAGCTATACGGAATACGCTTCTAAACACTACGTCAGACCTAGTTTCCGCGTTCGTTTTATCTCACTTTTTAGATAACAACTTCATAATTTCCACAAAAAAGGATGGTTCAGTTGTCACTTCTGTTGATACAGAAGCCGAAATCCTCGCGAAAGAGACGATTCTAGGTTCATTCCCAGAGGATGGTTTTCTAGGAGAGGAGCATGGCGAAGTCCTAGGAAAAAGTGGATTTCGCTGGGTCGTGGATCCTATCGATGGTACAGCTTCATTTACACGAGGTGTACCACTGTTTGGAACGCTGATTGGTCTTGAATACATGGGTGAGCCGGTTGCTGGAGTTGCCAACATGCCCGCTATGCATGAGACTATTTCAGCGGTTATTGGGGATGGTGTAATGTACCAAGGGAATTTAATTGGAGGTGTTTCATCAACATCCTCCATAAAAAAGGCGATGGTCTGCACGACTTCGTACGACTACTACAAACAAACAAATGCTCAGTCGCTCTATTCAAACCTTCTTCAGTGCGAGTGTTCAATTCGGGGGTGGAGCGATTGCTATGGGTACATGCTTCTCTGCACTGGAAGAATTGATGCTGTTGTTGAGCCCCTGCTATTTCCATGGGACATCATTCCGTGGCTACCAATCATTCAAGAAGCAGGTGGAAAATATTCGACAATCGCTAGGGGAGGGATTGCATCAAACGCAAACTTGCACGATTCCCTTTGCCATGCTTTATCATGTACTCCATGACAACATTACCTATTAAAGAAACAGTTAAATCACTTGGCGGTTGCGAAAGAGCAAGCGAAGGTGTTCATCGAGTTGCTAAGAGATGGCAGGACTCAGATGGGGATGGCAATGATTTTAAAACATTCTGTGAAAACAGTTTTGTCACAAGTGACGAAGATCGCGCTCGGTTGCTTGATCGATACGAAAGTGCCATGGGCAGTATTGGCGGTCACCTCTACGAGATTGGGCGACATCTTCGAAGGTGGACCGATTTGCGCGGAGATGAAATGCCAATGGTTGATAACGTTATGGCGATGTTTGACCCGTGCCCTGATTTATCAGATCAATTTTACAAACAAAAAATTGCGTTTATTGCGCTATTAAACTTTTCAAGACCAGACCTTGCAACCATGTTGGAAGATGGTAAAAACTGGGACACTGACAGATGGGCTGAAGCAAGGATTGGAAGAGCGTTTGGTCCACGTATACCTGCAGAAGTGAACGACCGCGCGCGCGAACTTGAACATGAAGCCGACATGTTCGTAAGCGAATTCCATGTTCCAGTCGGATGCATGGTTGATGCCAACGGAAAGGCGTGGTTTGAAAAAGATAGAAAGCTCATAGCACACTGGCTCATTCGCGAAGAAATTAAGGCTGGGTACACACAAGAAGGTGGGATTGAAAAACAACGAGCCCTTTCTTGGGTAATGGCTCGACATATCAACGGCACAATCCCTAAACAAGTAATGGATTGTTCGTGTACTGGCAAATGGTGTCCCAAAAATAATACTATCGACGATGGTGACGCGGGCGAGTTGCTTGGGCCCGTTCGTTATGAACAGTTAAATACTCAAAGATCAGTCGCTGTCGATTACGATAAATATTACGACGAACATCCAACTGCCATCGCTCGCAAGTTTGATTTGGAACGTGAAATTCCTGAAGAAACTGTCGAAGATCTGATGATTGAATTACTTGAAGCACCAGTTCGTGGTGACATTGCTGCGTTCATGTCCAAAAAACTTGGAAGACCGCTTGAGGCGTTTGATATTTATCTTGAGGATATTGCTGAGGGTGCGAGTTCAAAAGAACTTGATGAAAAAGTAACAGCGATGTTTAAGGACGAAGAAGAATTCCAAGCCAAAATCCCAATAGTTCTCAAAGGGTTAGGCTATAACGACGAAGACGCAGAGTTTTTAGGTTCGCGAGTGAATGTTGAAATTGCTCGAGGTGCTGGGCACGCTATGCGTCCGGGCATTCCTGAATACAACGCATGGCTTCGCACAAATCGTTTAGATGACCGCCTTGGCTGGGACGGTTTTGATACCGCGATGCATGAACTTGGGCATAATCTTGAGCAACTCATTTCAACGCACTTTGTACCAAGACCACTTCTGCGAAACGTCCCTAACACAGCGTGTACTGAAGCATTTGCATTTCTCTATCAAAATAAAGCGAAGGAAGTTGTTGGGTTACCTGAAGACGATGAAGCAAAAGCATTTGCGCTTGCTAGCGTAGAGGGTTTACTTGCTTCGTGCCAAATCGCTGGGCCATCGTTAGTCGAACTTTACACTTGGCGTTGGTTGTATAAAAATCCAGATGCAACCCCCGAACAATTGCGGGATGAAATGTTAGCCATCGCAGAAGATGTTTGGAATAAATATTTTAAGGAATACTTTGGCGAAGATCCATATCACATTCTTGCTGCGTATCAACACATGATTGGGTATCCGCTTTACTTGCCTGACTACACAATTGGGCACATAATTAGCCATCAAATCAAATCGCACATGCGTGGAAAAGATTTAGCAGTTGAAACAAAACGCATTTGCTCCATCGGTCGTCTTACTCCAGACCAATGGATGAAAAACGCTGTTGGCTCCCCGATAAGTGCTTCTCAATTAATCGCTGATGCTGAATCGGGCTTGAGACTCATTGACTAATCCCAAATGAAAGTGGGTCCGTAATCATCCATTTCAATGGTGTACCCGAGGATGGCATCGTCTTCAGAATCCGCCTCGTCTTGAAAAATAATGTCTGTCCTCACCCCGTCATTGCGTCTCCACTTTGAGGCGACGGATGTCCCTTCAACCCAATCAATCGAACCGTCAGAACAGTACACCCACCCACGCCAAACGCCATCGTCATCGAGCGTAATTGAAGTTGTACCTTCAGCACCGTCTTGAGGTCCACGATTTCCAAGGAGCGGGAACTTCCCAGATTTGGAGTTCCATCTTTTTGTAAGTCGGTCGCCCCACAATGGCATGTGTGCAAATGACACATTAAATGTTGTGGAAAGGTCCGCTGAAAAATTCGGATCAAAATGACGCGCTCGATAATCTGGCTGTGCGACTTCTACCCAACTTCTATCTGTTTGTGAAACGAGTTGGTCGGGATTAATCATGTTTTGCAAAAGCATTGCAGACCAAAAGTTTGCAGATGTGTTTTCATATACGTCACCTGAACGTGATACTTCACTTGGCGTGAGGTACTGCCCACTTGTAATGGCATCCATCAAGAGTGCCCTGCCGATTGTCTGCAATTGGATTTGATCCATCATTCCCCATGCTGAAGTATTAGACGATGTTCCTTTTCCGCCAGTCACTGATTTCGATACTGAGGTCATGTAAATCGACATTAATACGACAACGCACGCGATCGAAATCAGAATGCCAATGAGGGAGAATCCATGCTGTCGATTGTGAAAAAACATTGAATGGGCCGGCCCGGATTCGAACCGGGGACCGAACGATTATGAGTCGTTAGCTCTAACCGCTGAGCTACCGGCCCTGTAGCTGATGACAAGCCATCAACTAAGAATGGGCATGATACCCTGACTAGCGTACAATGCTCAACCTTGGCTCCGGTAGCTCAGCTGGATAGAGCAACGGTCTTCTAAACCGTAGGTCGCAGGTTCGAGTCCTGCTCGGAGCGTTGCATGCAACGGGACTGTCCACACAGATAATCCTCCATAAGTCCATTA
>JACKQG010003754.1_pt1 | contig 18267 bp, 12 predicted proteins | sample 8237621 | NCBI WGS metagenome assembly JACKQG01 (sample SAMN15677084, study PRJNA649215) | marine metagenome | biome: marine; feature: Black Sea; material: saline water; isolation source: suspended particulate matter (SPM) from the Black Sea western gyre | collected 2013-06-09/2013-06-10 | depth... | reverse complement strand
CGGACGTGGGAAGAAGTAGCGACTAGCCGTGACTCTTTGAATAGAGAAGGAGGAGGCCATGTTCCAAAAAGTGTTTCTCAAGACGACTCGAGCGAGAAGATTCCGATCGGGAATAATCGCTCTCTGTGCCATAGTGGCCATTGTGCTCGTGGCCGTGGGGGCATCTCCGCTTCTGGCTCTAGGGACAGTGACCATGCGTGTGGACCCGGTGACACGAGCCGTGCCAGTCAACGGGACGTTCACGGTGGATATCGTGGCGGACGTGGGCACGGAGATGGATGCGACCGAGCCCGACAAGACCGGCGGCCTGGGTGCCTACGAGTTCGATTTGGTGGGCGATCCAAACTACCTGGAGGTACTCTCAGCAGACGATGCCGAAGAGTTGGGTGCAACGGGACGGACGGTGACCGAATTAGGGCCAAATATTACTACAACAACCGTGACCACAATGACGTTTGGGGCATACAGCCACCCGCCGATAGGCAGTACCCTTCCAATTACTGGCCCCAACGGCACCGTGGTGCTGGCTACGGTGACGCTGACGGCAGCGCGAGCCGGCGTGACGACGCTGGACCTGGAGAACGCGCTGCTGGCGGACACCGAGGCGAATGTGTGGCCGGATGGAGGGACGAGGGTACTCAACGTTCAAGCAAGCACGGTAAAAGTAAATATGGCCCAGGGTCAGTTCGATGACGATGGTGAGACTGACATTAGTTTCTTCCGGGATGGGCTCTGGGTCACTTTGAAGTCGTCGGTTGGCTTTGACTACGGCGACTCGCAGTGGCTTAGCTGGGGCCAGGCAGGGGACACGCCTGTGGTGGGCGACTTCGACGGAGATGGCAAGACGGACCTCACCGTGTGGCGCCCGCCAGAGGGGGGGCAGAGCGCCGCTCATCTTATGCTCCTGTCAGGGACAACCCCACCGTACGATTATGGCCAGGCCCAGTATAAGAATTCTGGCTGGCCCAGTATGGGGGACATCCCAATCGAGGGTGATTTCGATGGCGATGGGAAGACCGATGTGGCCATCTGGCGGGAGACTGCCGGGGTGTGGATCATCGCCACCTCATCCTCCAACTTTACCGATTACATCTTCGCCCAGTGGGGTACCCCAGGGGATGTCCCTATCGCTGGCGACTACGATGGTGATGGAAAGTCCGACATCGGCTTCTTCCGGAATGGGACCTGGGGCATCTTGAAGTCGTCGGCTGACTTTGCCTACGAAGTCTCATTGTGGTTTAGCTGGGGCAAGGCAGGGGACACGCCTGTGGTCGGCGACTTCGACGGAGACGGCAAGACGGACCCCACCGTGTGGCGTCCGCCAGAGGGAGGGCAGAGCGCCACTCATCTTATGCTCCTGTCAGGGACAACCCCACCGTACGATTATGGCCAGGCTCAGTATAAGGATTCTGGCTGGCCGAGTATGGGGGACATCCCAATCGAGGGTGATTTCGATGGCGATGGGAAGACCGATGTGGCCATCTGGCGGGAGACTGCCGGGGTGTGGATCATCGCCACCTCATCCTCCAACTTTACCGATTACATCTTCGCCCAGTGGGGTACCCCAGGGGATGTCCCGCTGCCATAGGAATCTGGGGGGATTGAGCGATGCGCCAAGGTACGAGCACGAGAGAAGGGGCTGATAGTTGCCAGTAATGATGGGTTGGTAGAGGGCAATGTTAACACACATAATCTGATTTGCTGATGCCGGAGTCTAAGCTCTTTGAGCGAAGGCATTAGTAACATGTCAAAGGGCCTTCTTCTGTGGATGGGTTTGACTATAGCGATTCCACTGGAGTTGGCCCTTTTCTGATATCACAATGCCTGCTAAAGGCATAAGCTTTCACCGTTTTTTGGAACAATTTTCTACGTTCTGCTCGCTGCCTCTCGTAGTATCCGCACTTGCTTTGTTGGCTTCTCGCGTCCCTGTGCGTAAAGCCACCTGGCAGAAGCCTTTGATCCCGTATTGCGTCTGGCCTATCCCTCTCCCAAAATGCGCTAACTTCACTTCGCTTGGGAGATTTCCGTTTTTTGTGATGCTATGATATAATCACAGCATCTTTCAAGTAAGCAGATCTTCGCTAGGATGGTCCCGTTAGAAACAGATTGCTATCTCTGAGGTGAGTGGAATCCTTTATCCCAGGTTAGACTACACGGTTCTAAACTGCAGTTTAGTTGGGGACTGCTACATTCACGAAAAGGAGTGGACCAGTGTTCAACAATCTCAGATGTTCGCTGAAGAGGAACAGAATCCAAGCGATGGTCTCAGTTCTGTATGCTTCGATCACTCTCCTGTTCGGACGAGTGACCGCAGAGTACAGAATTGATGATGCTTTCATTACTTATAGATACTCTTGGAATCTAGCTCACCATGGTGAGTTTGTCTACAACCTTGGAGAGCGGGTGCTGTCCACCACCTCACCGCTCAATGCTCTCATGTTGACTCCCATAGCAATGGTCTGCGAAAGAAGTCAGCTCCCGATCTTCGCTAGAGCTATGTCGCTCAGCTTTGCCTTCTTGACCGCGCTGACCGCATATCTATTTGTTTCAAGAAGAGAAGGGACTTATTGGGGACTGTGTCTGTCAGTGCCTTTTATCACGTTGAGCTATGTATACAACTACGCTGGGCTAGAGACCAATCTGTTCGTATGTTTGGTGATATTTGCAATTCTCACCTTTGTCTCAGAAAGGTATTTCGTGTCAGGATTATTGTCAGCTTTTGCATTCTTGGCACGAGGCGACAGCGCTTTGCTGCTAATGATCTTCTCTGTTTACCTTTACCTGTTTGAGACAGAAAAGCCCTTGCGTGCCACACTCATGAGAATGGTTAAGGGGGCAGCAATCGTTGCTCTTCCCTGGTTTCTATTTGCCTACCTGTACTTTGGAGCGCTATTCCCGAGCACCCTAGCTACCAAGATATTCTATGGAAGGACTAGGATGTTCGCATGGACGATGTTAGAAGCCATGATTGCATATTGGGGGCCAGACATGTTAAGCCGCTTTCGGGCACTCAACATATTTACCTTTGTACTTTCGGCATCGTTTATACTCTATGTCGCTGGCCACTTGTGTAGAAAGCGAAGAAAATTCGAACGTGAAACTTTATCCCTCTTCTTCCTGGTATGTTTTGGCTTCCTGCAAGCATCTACATACGCTCTACTAGGAGTAGGTCATACGCCTTGGTATTCTGTGCCTCTACTCCTCGCCTGTGTATTGGGCACAGTTGGTGCGTTCTTGACCTTAGCTAAGAAGGGGATGGGATCAGGGTCACGGGCTCTCCACCGAATGACCAGCTTGACGGGAAAGGTGCTGGGGGGAGCCATGGTCTCCGTAGTAATATTAGTGAATCTGTCACAGACATTGGTACCACCGCCCTGGACTGGATCATTGGAGGATACATACATTGCAGTAGCTCAGTTACTGAATGAGAACACCGCTGTTACTGATATAGTCGGTTTGGGCGAAACTGGCATAATAGGGTATTATTTGGATAGGAAAGTCTTCGACTATTATGGTGTCATATCTCCTTCTTGGATTGCAGAATTCAGCAAGCAATTTCCCAACGAATGGTGGAGACCGATGCAGTATGCACTAGATAAGAATAAGCCTCAGTACGTGGTTGGCCGCTATCCGTTCTACTCGTTCGATACATTTGAAGCAGCGTATGAACCTATAGTGCTCTTTGATCCCAACTATGCGGATTGGAAATTGGCCATCTATAAGCAGAGATAGGGCAAAATGCATTAAAGCAGCAAAATGAGATCTTAATACGGCCAAGCGAGCGGAAGTCAAGAAAACGATGCGATGATTTGTCAAGTCCGTTATGAGGCGCGGGCTGCCGCCTCCAACACCAAACATATTTACAAGGAGGACACATATATGAAAAGGGCTACTCTCATTACAATATGCGTTTTTCTAGGAAGTGCGCTGGTGCTTACTCTTGGTATAGCTTGGGAAGGGCTATCCGAAAGGGCCAGTGCTACGTATGATTCGTCGCTGCCGGAGCAACCTTCAGTACCCTCGTTCCTACAGTGGCAACCGGTACCCGTGGCGAGTGGGACGGCACATGCTGACTTCGATGGCGATGGCACGGATGATATTGCCTTCTTCCGGCCCAGCATCGGGCTCTGGGGCATCCTGAAGTCGTCGGCTGACTTTGCCTACGAAGTCTCATTGTGGTTTAGCTGGGGCAAGGCAGGGGACACGCCTGTGGTCGGCGACTTCGACGGAGACGACCAGGCGGACCCCACCGTGTGGCGCCCGCCAGAGGGAGGGCAGAGCGCCGCTCATCTTATGCTCCTGTCAGGGACAATCCCACCGTACGATTATGGCCAGGCCCAGTTTAAGGATTCTGGCTGGCCGATTCTGGGGGATATCCCAGTGAGGGGTGATTTCGATGGTGACGGGAAGGCCGATGTGGCCGTCTGGCGGGAGAGTACGGGGGTGTGGATCATCGCTACCTCGTCCTCCAACTTTACCGATTACATCTTCGCTCAGTGAGGTATCCCAGGGGATGTCCCTATCGCTGGCGACTACGATCATGATGGGAAGACCGACATCGGCTTCTTCCGGGAGGGGCTCTGGGGCATCTTGAAGTCGTCGGTTGACTTTGACTACAACGACGTTCTGTGGATGAGCTGGGGCAAGGCAGGGGACACGCCTGTGGTGGGCGACTTCGACGGAGACGACCAGGCGGACTTCACTGTGTGGCGTCCACCGGAGGGGGGGGCAGAGCGCCGCTCATCTTATGCTCCTGTCAGGGACAACCCCACCGTACTACTATGGCCAGGCTCAGTATAAGGCTTCTGGCTGGCCGATTCTGGGTGACACCCCGGTGGCAGGGGACTTCAATGGCGATGGGATGACCGATGTGGCTATATGGCGTAAAAGCAATGGGGTGTGGATCATCGCTGAGTCACCGAACTGGACCAGCTATATCTTCGCCCAGTGGGGACAGGATGGAGACATCCCCTAGCGCCAGGACATGCACGGCTCAAAGCTGAAACGGGCTGCATCCTCTCTGGCTTCTCTTCCCTGAAAAGAGAGAAGAGGGAATTGGGGTAAAAGATATGTTAATGTGAGCAGAGGAACCAGGCATTGCTTAGAATTTTGAGCGTTTTCGGTACACGGCCTGAGGCTATCAAGATGGCCCCTGTCGTGAAGGAGCTACAGAAGTATCCTGAGTGGATCCAGTCTAAGATATGTGTTACTGGCCAGCATCGCGAGATGCTGGATCAAGTGCTGGAGCTTTTCCAGATAGAGCCAGACTATGACCTGAACATTATGCAGGAACGTCAAGCTCTTTCTCAGGTCACGGCCGAGGTGTTGGCCGGGTTGGATCCGATTATCCAACAAGAAACCCCTGATTGGCTGCTCGTGCAGGGAGACACAGCGACGGTGATGGCGGCTACTCTGGTAGCTTTCTATCACAGGGTTAGAGTGGGTCATATTGAGGCGGGCCTGAGAACGTGGAATAAGTATCATCCTTTCCCAGAAGAGATCAGCCGCAAAGTGACTGACGCTATTTGTGATCTCCACTTTGCGCCCACAGAGACCGCTAAGCGGAATCTCTTGCAGGAGGGTGTGGATGAGCGCAGCATCATCGTGACGGGTAATACAGTCATTGATGCCCTGTTGGAGACGGTAAAGAAGAAATACGATTTCAGTTCGGGTTCTCTGGCGGGCATCCCTTTGGACAGACGCATTATCTTGGTCACAGCTCACCGGCGCGAGAACTTCGGACGGCCGTTGGAGAACATCTGTCAGGCCTTGTTAACGATTGCAGAGCGACATGACTCGGATGTTCACATCGTATATCCCGTGCACCTAAACCCGAACGTCCAAGAACCAGTTTACTCCCTTCTGAGCGGAAAACGGAATATCTCATTGGTGGATCCGTTGCCTTATCTGCCTTTCGTGCATTTGATGAATCGCTCGTATCTTCTGCTAACGGACTCAGGCGGCCTCCAGGAGGAGGCGCCAAGCTTGGGTAAGCCGGTGCTAGTGCTGCGTGAGGTGACAGAGCGCCCTGAGGCTGTAGAGGCAGGGATGGCCAAAGTGGTAGGGACGGATAGTGCGCGGATTGTGAGAGAGACAACCTACCTATTGGAGGATCAGAAAGAGTACGAACGGATGGCACGCGCAGTAAACCCTTATGGGGATGGACAAGCCAGCAGGCGAATTGTACAAGCCTTGCTGGATCACTCCAGAAGGGTTCTAGATACCTTGTTCGACTACGAGTCAGGAGATCTGAAGAATGAACAGGCCACTTGTGTATGATTCACATCAGGCGCATATCGTTGCCCTTGATGAGTTACTGGCGCTCTTGGACTATAAAGAGTTGCTCAAAAACCTGGTGGCCCGAGACTTAAAAGTTCGCTACAAGCGGTCCGTTCTAGGCTTCTTCTGGACGATGTTAAATCCTCTCTTGATGATGATCGTCTTCACTGTCGTTTTCTCTGTTTTCCTCCGCTTTTCGGTGGCGAATTTTGTGATTTATTTCCTCTCTGCCTATCTCCTATGGAATTTCTTCGCCCAGAGCACAGTGGCCTCGATGACGAGTATCCTGAGGGGCGGGACTCTGATCGAGAAGATTTACGTACCAAAGGCGATTTTTGTGCTGGCAACGATAACTTCGGTGCTGGTGAACCTCCTGTTCGCTATGCTGCCTTTGCTGGTCGTCATGGTAATGATCCAACAAAAGGTGGGATTTAGTCTGCTCTTCTTGCCCATCCCTGTGATTTTGACAGCCTTGTTTACTCTGGGCCTGTCGCTCCTTCTGTCGGCTGTGGCCGTTTTCTTTTACGACGTGATTGAAATGTACCAGGTGATGCTGACAGCCTGGATGTACTTGACTCCCATTTTCTATCCAATAGACATTATCCCACCTCAATATCGTGTCTTCATCCGGTTAAACCCTATGTACTATTTGGTCGAATGCTTCCGGGCCCCTATTTATGATGGGGTCCTGCCGCCGACCGAATACCTGGCCTATGGAGGGCTGGCAGCCTTAGTGGCGCTAATCGTCGGTTGGTGGTTTTTCTCAAGATCGGCAGATCGTTTTGTCTATTATGTGTAAGTAATGCGATGCCATGAAGCCTGTCATTAGCCTAAGAAACGTATCCGTGAGGTACCGCGTGCCCAAGGAGCGGATCCCAAGCCTGAAGGAATACGCCATTCGCTGGCTCAATGGCAAGCGGGTAGAATACATGGATTTTTGGGCCCTTCACGATGTTAACTTGGAGGTGCATAAAGGAGAGGTACTGGGCATTATCGGGCAGAATGGGGCGGGAAAGAGCACGCTCCTGAAAGTGGTTGCCCGGGTAATGAAGCCTACGGAGGGAAACGTGCGGGTGGTAGGCAAGTTGGCGCCTCTTTTAGAGCTAGGGGCGGGATTTGATTCGGAGTTGACGGGAAGGGAAAACATTTACCTGAATGGTGCGATTCTGGGGTTTTCTCGAAGGGAGATGGATCAGAAGTTTGAGAGAATTGTTGATTTTGCGGAGCTCTGGGACTTTATCGATGCGCCATTGAGAACGTATTCAACAGGGATGGTAGCACGCCTTGGATTCGCGATTGCTACAGATATAAATCCCGACATCTTGCTGATTGATGAGGTATTGGCAGTAGGAGATGAGGGGTTTCAGAGAAAGTGCGCTGAGCGCATTGACAGACTCATGAATGACCAAATCATCACCGTGATCGTATCTCATAGCATGGATTTGATTCGAACGATGTGCGATAGAGCGGTGTGGCTGGAACATGGGCTTATACAAGCCCTGGGTGAAGTCAATCCTACGGTCTCTTCGTACCTGAGCTTTCTGTATGAATAGGGAGACACTTATGCCAAAGTCTATTAGAAACAGCAAGCCAAAGCAGGTAGCGCTTGATGATTTGCGGCTGTCACCTGAGGGATTGCAGCTTCTGGTAAGGAGAAAGGGGCTCATCTCTAAAGATGGGACGTGTTGACAGTGAAAAGCAAGATCGGCGCAGTCCAACCTGTCAACTCACGCGAATGGTGGGAAGATTATTTTGTGAACAAATGGGATGCCAACAGTGGTAGTGAGCAAACACAGCACCATATGGGCCTGGTGTTGGCCAATCTGGCCGCCCCAGAAATTGCCTATCTTCAATCTAGGCCCCTTCGTATCCTAGATTGGGGATGTGTTTTCGGCGAGGGGGTCAGTTTGCTCAGTCAGTCCTTTCCCAACAACGAGGTGATTGGACTAGATTTCGTATCAAAAGCGATTGAGGAAGCGCATCGCCGTTATCCACACTTGCAGTTCATCTTGACACATCAGGGGGAGATCCCTGATAAGTTTGATGTCATTGTGACTTCACACACTCTTGAGCACTTCGAGAATCCACTTGAGAAAGTGAAAGAGCATCTGGCATCATGCGAAGATCTATACATTCTGTTAGTGCCGTATGATGAATATCCATTGCCCGAGTACCATCGCTCACAGTTCAGGGAAGAGTCGTTTCCACAGCGCCTGAGAAACTTCGTGCAGATCTACAGCCAAGTGATTGTAGACACAAAATATGGAAACCAGCTCTTGGTGGTCTTTGGCTCCCAAGCGTATCTGCACAAGCGACCAGAAGTAGCGGCTGATACTGGGCATGAAAGACATGAGTGGGATAGCTACTATGCCTCTCTACCTTTGCTTGAAGAAGACGAGGCAACCAAGCAATTCAATGCGGAATTCGCAGAACGAGTTTCAGAGCTGCTGCCCCCTGGAAGCAGCACCCTAGAGGCTGGCTGTGGGGGGGGCTGGCAAAGTCTAGCACTTGCTCGGTTAGGGAAATACAATATAAGCCTTATGGACTTCTCTCAAGAAGCGCTCAAGTATGCGCAGCGACTGTTTGAGAGGGAGAATGTGCCGGGGCACTTTGTATATGGTGATGTTATTGACGTGGGGAAACCAGAGTATGACCTTGTTTTCAACGCGGGGGTCCTTGAGCATTACACATTTGACCAGCAGGTTGCCTTCCTACGGGGCATGGCGAGCCGGAGCCGGAACTATGTTCTAGCGTTGGTACCGAATCGCCTATGCTATTGGTACTGGCTTTGGCGGATTCAGAGATCCGGGGAGGGCGAGTGGCCGTTTGGTAAAGAAACGCCTGTTGTTGATTTGTCCGCCGCTTTTGAGGTTTCTGGTCTCCACTTTCTGGGCCAGGCGTTTGTGGGAGAAACTTGGACCGAGGTTTTCATCAACAACCTTGCTGGGATGGATCAGGGTCTCCGAGATGAGATATTGGAAGTTCATCGTTCTCCCCTTATTCCCAAGGACCAGAAGTGTTATCTTGTGGCAGCTCTAGGGAGCGTCTCAACAGGAGTTTCAGAGATTTCCCATATTTGGACAAAGCCTTCTTTGGCCGAGAGCATGCATAGACCGGAAATAGCCGCCATACTTGCGGACACATTGGCTTTGAGGATTGGTGCAGAGAGAAGGCTGAATGAACTCCAAGGTCAATTGGCAGAGAAGGAGCAGGCCGCACGGGCCCTGACGGCTCAGGTGACTGAGAGGGTGGCTGCCGTTCAAGATTTACAGGCCCAAGCAGCCGAGCGGGAGGAGACTATTGAGACGCTACGGGTGCAGGTGGCTCAAAGAGAAGGGCACATCGAAGCGTTTCAGAGGCAACTGACAGAGAAGGAAGCCGCTATCTGGGATCTACAGACCCGGCTGGCTCAAAGAGAAGGGAACATCGAAGCTCTTCAAGGACAACTGGCAGGGAAGGAAGCTGCCATCTGGGATTTGCGGTTCCAGGTGGCTCAAAGAGAAGGGAACATTGAGGCTCTTCAGGAGCAACTAGCAGGGAAGGAAGCCGCTGTCCAGGATCTACAGGCTCAGGTGGCTCAAAGAGACGAGAACTCCGAGGTTCTTCAGGGGCAACTGACAGTGAAGGAAGTCGCTATCCAGGATCTACAGACCCAGGCAACCGAGCGAGGGGAGACCATCGAAGCGCTGCAAGTTCAACTGGCTGAGATTGAGCAGAGGACGCAAAACTTACAGGCAGATCTAACTGATAAGGTGATGAAGCTGGAGGCGATTTACGCCTCCCAACTATGGCGCTTGGGCAGCTTATATTGGCGTATGCTTGATCTGGCTGCCTATGTGAGTCCTAGCCGACTAAGACCGGTATTCCTGCGGTTAGCCCGGCGCATACTGCCACGGCCAGTGAAAGCGGTACTCAAGAGAATCTTTCCACTCTCCTCTCCAGAAGAAAGACTAGTCTATCAGCGTGGATCCGAGATAGTCTCCCCTGAGCACGCTTCTAAGGGTCAATACGACATCATTTGCTTCCCGATCATTGATTGGTTCTTCCGCTTCCAGCGCCCGCAACAGCTCGTCTCACAATTCGCACGTAACGGCCATCGCGTCTTCTACATAGACCAGACTGCCCTTCTCGAAGGGCAGTTACTGGCTACATCGGCCTCTGGGCCAAAGATGGAATGGGTTCAGGAGAATATCACAGTTGTCTCTCTAGTCTCGCAGTCGCCCCTGAACATATATGCTGATGAGCTGGACGATTCAAACCTCGAAGCCATGCTCTGTTCGCTGGACGTATTGCGACAACAGTTCAATATCGTGACAGCGGTCTGCCTCGTACAACTACCCTTCTGGTCGCCACTGGTAGCGCGACTGCGACGGGAGTTCGGGTGGAAGATTGTCTACGATTGCATGGACGACCACGCCGGCTTCTCGACCAACCGTGCGGAGATGCTCACCCACGAGGATAAACTGGTTCAGGATAGCGATCTGGTGGTGGTCACCTCACAGCACCTGCGCAAGAAGATGGGCGATCGCAATGTACAGTGCGTGGTTGTTCCTAACGCAGCAGATTTCGAGCACTTCCACCGTGCCCAGATGCCGTTGCCCTTAAGCGAGGATGGGGAGCTTCAGGATGTAAAGCACCCGATCATCGGCTATTATGGGGCTATTTCCGACTGGTTTGATATGGATCTGATCCGATACGCTGCTCGCTCACGGCCTGATTGGAGTTTCGTGCTTATTGGCAGCAGCTATGGTGCAGATGATCATTTCGATCTGGAGAAACTCCCCAATGTCCATTTTCTGGGTGAGAAGCCCTATGATCAACTTCCCTCATACCTCAGCCACTTCGATGTATGCTGTATCCCCTTCAAGATCACTTCACTAACCCGAGCAACCAATCCTGTCAAGTTTTACGAATATCTCAGTGCAGGCAAGCCGGTAGTCTCGGTGACCTTGCCGGAACTCAAACCTTATGCAGACTATGTCTACTTTGCCGATAGCGCTGATACTTTCGTAAGAGCTATTGAGCAGGCCCTATCCGAGGATGATCTGGATCGCATCACTGCTCGGGTTGCACTAGCGCGCGATAACACTTGGAATGCTCGTTTCCGACAGCTACAGACAGCGATCCTTCCCCGCTACCCGCGAGCTAGTATCATTATGGTCACTTACGATAATCTCGAACTTACGCGCCACTGTCTTAGCAGCTTGTATCAGTGCACTTTGTATCCTAATTGGGAATTGATTATTGTTGACAATGGATCAACTGATGGGACTCAGGATTACCTTTCGACACTTAGCGAGTATTTCGATCATGTGCGGGTTATCTATAACCAAGATAATGTAGGATTCCCCCGAGCAACTAACCAGGGACTCCAGACATCTTCTGGCGAATACTTCGTTCTTCTGAATAACGACACTGTGGTCACTCGAGGATGGCTAACTCGATTGCTACGGCACTTTGAACGCGATCCTTTCATCGGGCTGGTTGGCCCTATGACAAATGCCATCTGGAATGAAGCCAAGCTTGAGGCACACTATACAACACCTGCATCGTTAGAGGCCTTTGCTGTCCAGCAGGCTGAGGAGCATGTTGGAGAGCACTTTCCGGTTGGTGTCCTCGCCATGTTTTGCCTCGCCGTTCGCCGCCAAGTGATTGATGCAATTGGGTTGCTGGACGAGCAATATGAAATCGGAATGTTTGAAGACGATGATTTTGCCTTGCGTGCCCGCCTGGCTGGCTGGCGAGTGGTTTGCGCTCAGGATGTTTTCATTCACCACGAGGGCCGAGCTTCTTTCAGACAACTTGGAGAGAAGCGCTACCGCGAGATCTTTGAGACCAACCGTGCTAAGTTTGAGCAGAAATGGGATCGAGAATGGCAACCCCATCGGCCTGAGCGTCGTCAGGCTATCCTTCGCTATTCCCGTGAACTTCGGGCGATCTTGGAGCAACATCCTGAGACTGCACATATTACTGTCTTCCCGCCGACTATTGGTTGGGATATTCATCTTTTTCAGCGACCACACCAATTGGCTCTGGCCTTCGCCAAGCAAGGGAACCTTATCTTCTTCTGTGTTGATGAGGAGTCAGGTGACCAATTCAGCGGCTTCCAGCAGGTGGCTGATAGGCTCTATACAGCAAATGTACCCATGGAAATTTTTCAGATGCTTGAACAGCCTTTAGTCATGACTTTAGTATACAATAGTCATTATCTGACCTGTTTTTGCCGTCCAGTAGTAATTTATGAAATCATTGATGAACTTGAAGTGTTTCCATATAATCAAGATCGATTGGAGCGTCGTCATAACGACTTGACCCAGTCTGCCCGTGTCGTTCTGGCAACCTCTGACCGTCTACTACAGCGGATTGTCGCTATACGGCCAGATGCCATCCTTTGCCCCAATGGTGTCGATTATGAGCGTTTCGCTACCGCTCAGACGGACAGTTTAGAGCCCCCATCAGATCTGAGGCCAGTGCTTGACAGGGGCCGACCGATTATCGGTTATTGCGGAGCCTTAGCTCGTTGGTTTGATTATGAGTTAATACGCTATGCTGCTGAAGCGCGCCCCGACTTGACCTTCCTGCTCCTCGGCCCCGACCATGATGGCACTCTCAAGCAGAGTGGCATCGCCTCCCAGCCGAACATCATCTGGCTTGGTCCGCGGCCTCACAACATAGTGCCCCACTACCTGCGGTATTTCGAGGTGGCAACTATCCCCTTCAAAGTGAGCAACATTACGCTGTCCACGTCGCCGATCAAATTATTTGAGTATCTGGCTGCGGGCAAACCCGTGGTCACGACGGCAATGCCCGAGTGCCGTAAATATGAGGGGGTGTTAGTGGCTGAATCCTACGCCGAGTTTGTTGCTCACATTGACCGGGCTCTGGACCTCCGCAACAATCCAGCTTTTCGAGCCCGCCTACAAAAGGAGGCTCAACGCAACACCTGGCGGGCACGGATTGAGCAAATCTTGGAAGCAGTGGAGGCGCGGTGCAATGGTAATAGCAGTGATAATGAAGGAACAGTTCCCCAATTGTTAGATGAATCAAATGGACAGACTGGCCCGCGCTTCACGGCGGCCGCAATTGCGCATCACGAGCCCAATAGACGCTATGAGATGTATCAGACTTGGCTTGATTACACTTTGGGTACTAACCGCCGAGGTATAGCCACTCTTAAGACGGTTCGAAATTTCACCGAGATCGCCGGTAAGCGCCATTTAGACATTGGTTGCGCCTATGGTGGAACAGTTATCACCTTTGCTCAGGCAGGTGCTGAATCCATTGGCATTGACATTGATGATGCGCTGCTCGATCTGGCGCGCGTCAACCTATCGGACTATCCTAGCATCTGTGTCAAGTTGCTACGACGCGATATCACTGTGCCGTCCGACACGGCTGACTTGGGCCAGCTTGATATTATTACTTGCGAAAATGTTCTCGAGCATGTCTTGAATGTAACAGCGACGATAAGCCGGATAGCGGACTTGCTCAAGCCAAATGGATGGCTTTATCTTACCATCCCTAATGGGGCATCTGACACTGAGATCCTCAAGGATGGCCACTACGGCATGTTTGGCATCACCTTACTGCCACGAGAGGATGCCGTCGCTTATTACACTGCTATAAACTTCGGCGGCAACTACGACGTCGGTTATTTTCTGAGCTATAACGATTATGCGAATATGTTAGCTGAGCACGGTGTGCAGATTAGGCTTGTTGACGATATCCAGGTGTCGGACAAGAGCGTGGCTGAGCTTAGGAAGAGGGTCCTGAGTTTGCGCGACGAATTCGAGGTGCAGCGGGCGAAGGGCCGTATCCCCATTGCTATTTGCGACCGAATAGCGGCCGCACTAGAAGACCATATTAGCAAGTTTGAACGCCGTTATGCTGCTTACCAGGCTGCACATGGGGATGGGCGAGCACACCTCGGTTCCCGCCTGATCCGCGATTTTAGCATAGGTCTGTGGCATATCATGGGTCATAAGAGCACCTTCTTAATGGCCACGAGCTCTGCGAAAAGAGTGAATCGTCAAAAGTGGGAGACATAACCGTTGAAGCTACTCGTGATTTGTCTCTTTGTCCCAATTGCAGTGCTTACTCTGGATTCAGTTTTGCGGTTACTGTTCCTGTGTATCGTGCGCCAGCGGAGGATTTGGTCACAAGCCCCCGTTAATGAGGCTCCTTTGCTCTCGTATGCCCTTGTTATCCCTGCACACAACGAGGCTCCTGTGATCGGCCAGATGATAGGTTCTTTACAGCAGATAGACTATCCATTGAAGAAATATCAGATTTTTGTGATCGCTGACAATTGTACAGACACAACGGCAGTGGTGGCTCAAGCAAAAGGGGCTTACTGCTTAGAGCGCTTCGATTCAGCAAATCCTGGCAAAGGAAAGGCGATCCAGTGGTTTTTGAGAGAGGCGGCGAATGTTCTCCAAGCATTTGACACTGTTGTCATCCTGGATGCCGATAGCCAGGTAGATCTATCATTTTTAAGAGAGATAAGTGGGGCTTTCGCTACAGGAGCCCAGGCAGTGCAAGGATTTGTCCTGCCCGTGCCAGCTCAGCGCTCTCCCGTGTCTTCCCTCGCTGCGTATTCGGAGTTGCTTGCGCAGAAGATTGAAGACGCAGCCAGATCCCACCTCGGATGGCCTGTACCGCTTAGGGGTACGGGCATGGCCTTCCGCACTAAGATGCTTAGAGAGATTGCGCCCTACTTGTGCACTAAGGCGGAAGATGTAGAGATGTCGTTGCTGACCGCTGACAATGGCACAATAGCCTTCGCGCCGGGGGCCATCGTATATGACCCTAAACCACCTGACGCCGCCCGGGCCGCCACCCAACGGGCCCGCTGGCTACAGAGCCAAATGGAGATTTGGCAGCATTATTGGCGTAATATCCTGCGTCTCCTGATCAAAGGCGACATCGGCCAAAAAGCTCTGCTCTTTTCGCTGCTCCTGAAACCTAAAGTCTTGGTCTTCTCCCTGAAAGCTTTGTTTCTCGGCCTATTCCTTGCCATCCTTTTCCCCTTGGCATGGCTCAGGAACACCGTTGTCGTTTTGCTAAGTGGAGCCGTCCTTGTGGACATCGCCTACTACATTATCGGCCTGGCCTTTGTGGATGATCCCCGCTTTTATGCCAAGGCATTGTTGGCTGCGCCTCTCTACGTCCTCATGTGGCTACGGGGAATGCTGATTGCTATCGTCTCCAAGGAACCCTGGCTCAGGGCACGGGATTGAGCAATTTATGAATATACTCTTTCCATACATGGCCAGATGGCGCTCTGCCAACTGGACACGCTACCATCAACTGCTGATTGCTCTTTGTCAGAAGGGGCATCAAGTTTTCATACTGGAACCGCCTGCGCTGGCTTCATCAGAGGAGACCAATTATACTGACCTCGATATAAAACTGCCCGAAGGCATGGTCGTTCACGAAATTCGGGTGCCTTTATGGGACACCCGTTTGCCTCTGGAAAAGCTCGCCAAGAAGATGTTGGCCACCATAGCTACCAAACACGTCCTTCAGGACTTCATCAAACAGTATGCTATCGATGTCCTCTTGCTTTACAACTTTCCTCAATACGTGTTGGCCCGGGGCACTCCTTGCCTCACTGTCTTCGATATAGCTGATGATTTGATCGCCATGTTTGACCACGAGGTGGGCCAAGCTTGGCGGCCCATCCTGCACGGGATAGCCGAGGGACTTCAGAATCGATTAATCCAAGCAAGCCACCTTGTAACGACCCCTTCTGTCGTGCTGGCTGAACAGTTGAGCAACCGAGTTGTGGTTTTGCCCAACGGGGCCGATTGGGAAGCTGCTCAAAAGGCAGATGGAAGTCAGATTCGAGAACGGTATAAGACGCCCATTGTGGGATTCCTGGGCGCGTTTGAATACTTCGTGGACTTCGATCTTGTTCTTGCGGCCGCTGAAGCACTACAAGATGTGACTTTCCTGTTGGTAGGAACGGGCCGCTCTTGGAAGACTATCAGAGCGCAAGTTGAGGCAAGATCACTTACGAATGTTTCCTTACCTGGCCCCGTGCCCTATCCGAGAGGATTGAATTATGTCGCTGCCATGGACATCTGTCTTATCCCACTTAATAAGAAAACCCCCGTATCAGACGGAGCCTGTCCCTTGAAGTTGTTTGAATATGCAGCTCTGAAAAAGCCTATCATCAGTACCTCTACTTCAGAGGTTGTGATAATAGGCGAGGATTTTGCCACATTTGCGGATACCCCGTCAGAGTTAACAAAGGCTATCAAGAGGCTCCTTGATTGTCCTGATGGCGCTCAGGTTCTAACCGCTCGTGGCCTCGAGTTAGTGCAAAGCAGATATAGATGGGATGTCATATCTGATCAGTTTCTTGAGCTTGTTGAAGCAGCACAGTCTTCAAAATCGCTTGCTTCATTACCACAGTTGTTCTGATCTGCGCTACGTCCAATTACCCCTTCGGCCTTCTGAGAGAAGACCCCTTCTAGTCACTGCGGATCTAGTGTCGATCACCATTGCTGTCCCCGCCGCGCTACATCTGCCTTTGCATTAGTGAGATTGTGGTGCGCGGCCAGGGCCTTCCTCCTCAGCCAGTCAGCCTTTCAGAGCCGTTCCATCGTGGTTCGAGCTGGTTGGGTCGTCCTCACCATCGTACAGGCCATCAGGGAAAACCTGGCCACTGGCGACTAACTGGTGGTGTTCATTGTTCGGTAATGAGTAGCCATTTTGGGCAAGGATGTTGCTCTTTTCGATCAATATGTGCAAACAAGCAGTTACAACCATAAGCGATGACTCCCCTCACTTGGCCTGGACTCTGCGCAACTGGATGGCAGGAATCATTATGGGGACTGAGATCTTCCTGCTGATAGCCATCTACTTCCTTTTCATCTTCTCCGACCGCGTCCCTCTACCTGGTCTAGTTGCCGTGAGCTTGCTGTGGATGGCAAACTGGTGGGCGACAGGCAGGTTGACGACAGCGACCTCCATGGACATACCTATCTTGGCCATTCTAGCCATGGTGCCGCTGAGCCTGTACGTATCCGTGGATCGATCGCTCAGCCAGCCAAAGTTTTACGGCCTCATTCTGGGAGTTGCTGTCTTCTACGCAGTAGTCAACGCAACCCATACCATTCGCAGGGTGCAATTTGCGGCTGTTGCCCTGGTTCTCGCCAGCGCCGCTGTCGCCATGCTGGGGCTGGTGGGCACGGATTGGTTTCCCGGCATCAAGTTCTTTTCATGGCCCCAGTTGTATGGTCACTTGCCCAAATTAATCCACGGGATCCCTCGGTCCCTTAGAGGAGGGTTTTCATCTACCGGCATAGGTGGAACCTTAATCTTCCTGATACCGGTGCTGCTCATCCTGCTATGGAGCGGCTGCTCAGCGATGAGAATCCAGGAGACAGGTGATAACCGCCTACTCCAAATCTGGTGGGCATGGTATCGGCCTATTCTGGCCCTGGTTCTTCTGTTGACCGCATTTGTGCTGGCCCTTACTCAATCTAGAGGTTCCTTCATGGGCCTCGGTGTTGGCCTGCTTGCCTTAGTCGCGTGGTACGATCGGCACGTCCTATGGGCCATTCCAACCATAGCTTTGGCCGTCTTTGCACTATTCAAGAGTGGTAGGGGATGGCAACTGACCCAGTTCGTGCTGCGTCCGTATTCATGGCCCGTGCAGCGCCGGATGGAAATATGGCAGCGGGCTATACGCATGATTCGAGACTTCCCCCACACCGGGGTGGGCATGGGCGCCTTTGACACCGCCGTTAATACCATGTATCCTTCCTCTATCATCCTAGCAGACGCCCGAGTCACTCACGCCCATAACGAATTACTCCAGGTGGCAGTAGACCTTGGCATCCCCGGCCTGGTGGGATACGTGGCCCTTCTCACCACCTTCGCCCTCACCGCTTGGCGGGCCTATCACGCTCTGAATGATCGCTGGTTGCGGGCATTGATCGTGGGTCTGGCCTGCGGGATGCTGGCTCATCAGGTCTT
>JACKQG010003753.1_pt1 | contig 18273 bp, 18 predicted proteins | sample 8237621 | NCBI WGS metagenome assembly JACKQG01 (sample SAMN15677084, study PRJNA649215) | marine metagenome | biome: marine; feature: Black Sea; material: saline water; isolation source: suspended particulate matter (SPM) from the Black Sea western gyre | collected 2013-06-09/2013-06-10 | depth... | reverse complement strand
GGAGACTGTGTAAATTCAAAACTTCCTTAAAGACTAATGGTGACTGATTAAGGTACTCAGGCAGTGCGCCAGCGTACACGATCAAACTGGAAATATAATAGAATGAATGTTCAATACATTCAAGAGAATTGTGATAAGCTTCGCTAAGAATGAGTTTTTATTTAGGATTTGACTAGAATGAATATTCATTACATACTGATTTAAAAATCAAACCACATCTTGAGGAGTTATTAAATGACTATAAAAATACATCCCGCTATCGATTCCGGATTAGTGCCAGGCAATGCAAATTTTTCCGGTGGAACACTGTCCTGCCAATGCTCGGAAAATGCAGTAAAAGTAAAAGTTGATTCACAGTCTGCGCATAACCATGTCTGCGGTTGTACCCAGTGCTGGAAGCCTGAAGGCGTTTTATTTTCGCAGGTAGCGGTCGTACCGAGAGACAAAGTGAGCGTGATCGCGAATGCAGACAAGCTTGCTATTGTTGATGACAGTCAGGTCATACAGCGCTATGCCTGTCAGCAATGCGGTGCGCATATGTATGGTCGAATTGAAGATAAGACGCACCCTTTTTATGGTCTGGATTTCATTCATACCGAACTGTCCAGTGAACAGGGCTGGTCAGCACCTGAGTTTGCCGCTTTCGTATCCTCGATTATCGAGTCTGGTGAAAGCCCTGAAAATATGAGCGCGGTCAGATCACGCATCAGTGAACTCGGACTGGAGTCATATGATTGCCTTTCACCTGCCCTGATGGATGCCATTGCGACCCATACCGCCAAAGCAGCCGGCGCGTCAGCCTAGGTATTTAACCAGAGTTCACACCCTTGCAGGCGTTAAGGGTGTGGAACTCTTTTGGGCTGAACAGCCTGCGAGTTTCGCCTTGAGGGGGCATACACGCAACGGTTAGTAGTCGGACAGGTTTCATGTTTTACCCAACAGAGAGCAGGATAAGTGATGCTTCAATACGTATTTTTTCATCAGCAGCCGTTTCAGTTATTTATTGATTTTGTTAAGAGCAAAGGTCTGCTCCCGCAGTCTGATCAATATGGAGACAGTCTGGAAGTCAGGCTTGCTGAAGATCTGGATGATGATCTTCTGGATCTGGTGGATGATGAATATGATCGGCTGTTTGAAATGAACCGCCAATTGATGGATCGGGAGGAAACCAGCGAGCAGGAATACTCGATGGCTGCGGTCGATGTGATATTAACGGATGGTCGTATATCACAGGCTTTTATAAAGCCGGAATTAATCAACAGAATCATGGCGGTGATGACTCCGCAACAATTTGGGGAAGTGGTTAAATCTATTGTGCAGGCGGTAGAAAACCCGGATGCCAGATCCTATTGTGAAAGAGTCCGAGAAGATGGCGAAGAGTAATGCTTAATCTGGACTTCAATCAAAGAATCATTATCGACACCACAAAAATGCAGTGGGAAGCCAGTCCTGCAGTGGGCGTTAAACGTAAACGCCTGGCTTTTGACGCAGTCGAAAGCGGGCATGCGACCAGTATCGTCGAATTTGAGGCAGGTTCCAGTTTCCGCCGCCATGAACATCCCCGGGGTGAAGAGATACTGGTACTGAGTGGTGTGTTTTCGGATGAGTTAGGTGACTACCACGCTGGCACCTATATCAGAAATCCTGAAGGGTTTACGCATGCGCCTTTTAGTCAGGAAGGTTGTGAAATTCTAGTTAAGTTGCACCAGTTTCAGGCGAACGATAAGGCGCAGGTCAGGGTTGATTATAAAGTGTCGGCGTTTACACCCGTTAGCGATGGTTTTTCGATGCTCACACTGCATCGATTTGAAGCAGAGCATACGGCTCTGGTGCGTTATTCAGATTCAGATAAAAATATCCTGCCTCCGAGCTTAGCTGGTGAAGAAATTTATGTGATTAGTGGTGAGCTGTGTGATGAGTTTGGCCAGTATTCCGAGGGTTGCTGGTTGCGTAGCCCACAGTTAAGTGAGCCACTAATCATGGTTAAAACAGGAACTCTGCTACTGGTGAAGCGCGGACACTTGTCCGCCCATCATTGAATCAGGGGTTAATTTTCCAGTCAATTTTAAGGTGCGACGATTATGCCGGATGAAGTCATAGACAGGGCGCTGATACAGAACATTATCGCTCAACATGAAACGATGCCAGGAGCGCTGCTGCCGGTATTGCATGGGATACAGGATAGCATCGGTTATATCCCCGATCAGGCACTTGGCTGGATCGCCGATGGCCTGAACCTTTCACGTGCCGAAGTTCATGGGGTTATCACCTTTTATCGCCATTTTCGCAGTCATGCCGGAGGCCGGCATATCATTGAAGTGTGCAGGGCCGAAGCCTGCCAGGCGCGTGGAGGTAGAGCGCTCGATAGCTATGTCAGGGAGCAGTTAAGCTGCGATTATCATCAAACAACGGAAGACGGAAATGTCACCCTGGAGCCGGTTTATTGCCTCGGTCTGTGTTCAACAGGACCAGCAATTTCGATTGATGGAAAGCCCTATAGCCGGGTTAATCAGCAGCGCTTTAAGCAGCTTCTGGAGCAAAAACTATGAGTATCCGGGTGTTTGTGCCGATTGACTCGGTCGCGTTATCACTGGGTGCGAATGAAGTTGCGACGGCACTTCAGTGTCAGGCCAGTCAGCGCTCGATTGATCTGCAGCTGGTACGCAATAGTTCACGTGGTCTGTTCTGGCTTGAGCCACTGCTGGAAGTAGAGACGCCACTGGGTCGCTTTGCGTATGGTCCCGTCAGTGTGGAAGATGTTGAATCCTTACTGGATGCGCACTTTTATGAGCGCGGCGAACACCCGTTGTATCAGGGTGCCGTTGAAGAGATACCCTATCTAAAAAATCAGGAGCGTCTAACCTTTGCCCGCGCAGGAATAACCGATCCTCAGTCGTTGCAGGATTATCTCCAGCATGAAGGTTACAGCGGCCTTGGAAAGGCACTCGAAATGACCCCCGAAAGTATTGTAAACAGTATTACCTTATCCGGCTTGCGTGGACGTGGAGGCGCGGCATTTCCAACCGGTATCAAATGGAAAACGGTTCTGGATGCAGTATCTGAACAGAAATATATCGTATGTAACGCGGATGAAGGAGACTCCGGTACTTTTTCTGATCGGATGATCATGGAAGGTGATCCTTTCATGCTGATCGAAGGTATGACCATCGCGGCACTCGCGGTCGAAGCCAGCGAGGGTTATATCTATGTCCGTTCTGAATATCCCTACGCATTCGAGTCGCTACAAAAAGCCATCAACACAGCGCTTCACTGTGGATATCTTGGTGACGATATTCTGGGCTCTGGAAAGGTTTTTAATCTGCGGTTGCGAAAGGCCGCAGGCTCTTATGTGTGTGGAGAAGAAACCGCAATGCTCGACAGCCTGGAAGGAAAAAGAGGCATGGTACGGGCAAAGCCTCCACTACCCGCAATGCGCGGCCTGTTTGCTAAACCAACGGTTATAAATAACGTGATTTCACTCGCCACAGTCGCCGTTATTCTGGCGCGCGGGGCTGAATATTATCGTGATTTTGGTGTTGGTCGCTCACGTGGCACCTTACCGATTCAGCTGGCAGGTAACATCCGCCACGGAGGTCTGGTGGAAAAAGCGTTCGGTATCACACTGCGTGCACTGATAGACGACTTTGGTCGTGGCACAGAAAGCGGACGACCGCTACGGGCGGTTCAGGTCGGTGGGCCGCTAGGCGCGTATCTACCGGATTCCAGACTGGATGTGATGCTTGATTATGAAGCCCTGCAACAGATTGGCGGCTCTCTGGGGCACGGTGGAATTGTAGTGTTTGATGATAGCGTGGATATGGCGCAACAGGCCCAGTTCGCGATGCAATTTTGTGAGCTGGAGTCGTGTGGAAAATGCACGCCCTGCCGGATTGGAGCGACTCGCGGGGTGGAAGTGATAGAGCAGATCTTACGCGGGGATCAGCCAGAACAACAAATACAACTGTTACAGGATCTATGCAGCACGATGCTGGATGGATCTTTATGTGCGATGGGAGGGATGACGCCCTTCCCGGTACTTTCAGCTCTGGAACATTTTCCGGAAGATTTTAATCGACAGGCTGTGACGGCGGCAGCATAAGACATTAGCGGGAGAAATAGAGCATGTATCAAATCGGCGAAAAAGATTATGGCACACCGGCAGTGGTATCCGAGCGCCAGGTAAGCCTGCAAATTAACGGAGTGTCGGTTACGGTTGCTGCCGGTACGTCGGTGATGCGTGCGGCCGCCATGGCCGGTATCAACATTCCAAAGTTGTGTGCCAGCGATAGCCTTGAAGCCTTTGGATCGTGCCGCCTGTGCCTGGTTGAGATTGAAGGGCGGCGTGGTTATCCCGCTTCCTGTACTACCCCGGTAGAGGACGGTTTAAAGGTAACCACCGAAACAGCACGGCTGGCATCTCTACGGCGTGGCGTGATGGAGCTGTATATATCCGATCATCCACTCGATTGCCTGACCTGCCCGACCAATGGCAACTGTGAACTGCAAACCATGGCGGGTACGGTCGGTCTACGTGAAGTGCGCTACGGTTATGAGGGTAGCAATCATCTGCAGGATGCGAAGGATGAGTCGAATCCCTATTTCACCTACGACGCTTCTAAATGCATTGTGTGTAATCGTTGTGTACGCGCCTGTGAAGAAGTGCAGGGAAGCTTTGCGCTGACGGTTGATGGTCGTGGTTTTGCATCGCGTATTGCGGCCAGCCAGAATGAAACCTTCATGGCTTCAGAATGTGTTTCCTGTGGAGCCTGTGTACAGGCCTGTCCCACCGCAACCCTCACCGAAAAATCTATCATCGAGCTGGGGCAACCGGATCATAGCGTGGTGACGACCTGTGCCTATTGCGGTGTTGGTTGTTCGTTTAAGGCAGAGATGAAGGGCAACACGGTGGTGCGTATGCTGCCGGATAAGGAGGGTAAGGCGAATGCCGGACATTCCTGTGTTAAAGGACGCTTTGCCTGGAATTATGCGACACATGAGGACAGGGTATTGAGTCCGATGATCCGCAAATCGATCAACGATCCCTGGCAGGAAGTCAGCTGGGAGCGGGCCATCAGCTACGCCGCGAGTGAGTTCAAGCGGATTCAGGCGGAGCATGGCAAAAACTCGATAGGCGGCATCGTTTCATCACGCTGTACCAATGAAGAAGACTATCTGGTGCAGAAGCTGGTACGTGCTGCGTTTGGAAATAATAATGTGGATACCTGCGCGCGCGTGTGCCATTCACCGACCGGTTATGGGTTGAAGCAGACGCTGGGTGAATCGGCCGGTACCCAGACGTTTAATTCGGTTGATCAGGCGGATGTGATCATGGTGATCGGCGCTAATCCCACCGATGGTCATCCTGTGTTTGCATCACGCTTGAAACGGCGCCTGCGTGCAGGTGCCAGGCTCATCGTGCTTGACCCACGCAGTATTGATCTGGTGCGTTCGCCACATATTCAGGCCGACTACCATCTGAAGTTAAAGCCCGGCACCAATGTGGCGCTGATCTCGGCAATGGCACATGTCATCGTGACCAGAGGCCTGATCGATGAAGACTTTGTGGCGGCGCGCTGTGAACAGAAGTCTTTCACAGAATGGCGTGAATTTATCAGTAGACCTGAAAATTCACCTGAACAGCTTGAAGCCGTTACCGGCGTACCGGCTCAGCAGATCATAGACGCAGCGATGCTGTATGCCGGCGCTGGCAACGGCGCGATCTATTATGGCCTGGGTGTGACCGAGCATGCGCAGGGCTCAACGATGGTGATGGGGATCGCTAATCTGGCGATGGTGACGGGTAATATCGGACGTCAGGGTGTCGGGGTCAACCCGCTACGAGGGCAGAATAATGTACAGGGGGCCTGTGATATGGGCTCCTTCCCGCATGAGTTACCGGGCTACCGGCATGTGTCGGATAGTATAACCCGGAGCCAGTTTGAACAGGCCTGGGATGTCACTATTGAAGCCGAGCCGGGGTTACGGATACCGAATATGTTTGAGGCTGCACTGGATGGCAGTTTTCTGGGGCTTTACTGCCAGGGCGAAGACATTGTGCAGTCTGACCCCAATACCCAGCATGTGACGGCGGCGCTGAGTGCAATGGAATGTATCGTGGTACAGGATCTGTTCCTCAACGAAACCGCAAAATTTGCGCATGTATTTTTACCGGGCTCCTCGTTTCTGGAAAGAGATGGAACCTTTACCAATGCAGAGCGGCGTATTTCGCGTATCCGTCAGGTGATGCCACCGCGTGCAGGTCTGTCCGACTGGCAGGTGACGATGGCTTTATCCAACGCACTGGGCTATCCGATGAACTACGCACACCCGTCAGAAATAATGGATGAAGTAGCGGCCTTGACACCGACCTTTAGCGGGGTGAGTTATGCACGGCTGGAGGCACAGGGCAGTCTGCAATGGCCCTGTAATGCACAGGCTCCAGAGGGTACAGAAGTGATGCATGTGGATGAGTTTGTGCGTGGCAAAGGGCGCTTCATGATTACTCAGTATGTGCCGACCGATGAAAAAGTCACACGCCGATTTCCGCTGCTACTGACCACCGGGCGCACTCTGACACAATACAATGTAGGGGCGCAGACGCGTCGTACTGAAAATATTCAATGGCAGCGCGAAGATCGACTCGAAATTCATCCGCACGATGCAGAAGAGCGCGGCATAACGGATGGTAGCTGGGCAGGGATTGAATCCAGAGCTGGCAAGACCGTATTACGTGCCCTGTTGTCAGAACGGATGCAGCCGGGAGTGGTGTACACCACGTTTCATTTTCCGGAATCGGGGGCGAATGTGATTACCACGGATAACTCCGACTGGGCGACCAACTGCCCGGAATACAAGGTGACCGCAACCCAGGTTACTGCGGTCAGTCAGACTTCAGAGTGGCAGACCCGTTACCGCAGTTTTAACCGTCAGCAACTGGGGTTGCTGGAGCAGCGCGAAAAAGTGGATGCACGCGTAAAGGAGAAATGCTGATGACCTTGACCCTGCGTAATAATCAGTTTGCGATAGCGCCGGGTGGCTCGACTTACCGGGTACTCTCAACACAACGATGGAATCACGGGAAAGTCGTGTCCGCTATGGACTGTATTGCCGAGGAAGTACCGGTGGCGCTGGAGTATAACCGGGTCTCTTATGCGGTGATGCTGGCAACGCCGGATCAGCTGGAAGACTTTGCCATTGGCTTCAGTATTACGGAAGGGATCGTTCAGCGGCTGGAAGATATCCATGATATTGACATCATCGAAGCTGACAGAGGTATTACTGTTCGCCTCACCATCAGCTCAAGCTGTTTCAGGGCGCTGAAGTTAAAACGGCGCACGCTGGCGGGGAGAACGGGTTGTGGTTTATGTGGTACTGAAAACCTTGAGCAACTGTATCGGCAACTTCCAGCGGTCGAATCGAGTGCCTGCTACCCGGTCGAGATGTTGCAACGGGGTTTTGAGCACTTGAATAAGCAGCAGCAGTTAAAGAATCTGACCGGTGCGACGCATGCGGCTGCGTGGATGGATCAGACTGGACAGGTGACGCATATGCGCGAAGACGTTGGGCGACATAATGCGCTGGATAAACTGTTAGGGTGCCTGTCACGTGAGCGGCTGGATTTTTCCCAGGGCGCGCTATTAATCACCAGTCGTGCAAGTTATGAAATGGTATTGAAATCAGCGCTACTGGGTGTTGGTATTCTCGCGGCTATTTCGGCACCTACCGGCATGGCCGTCAGACTGGCTGAGTCCAGCGGATTAACCCTGGCGGGTTTTGTGCGGGAAAATCGTTTACTGGTGTATAGCCATGGCGCGAGGTTGATTCAAAGCATCCATCCGCTGGAGTCGATATGAATATTCAAAACCTGGTCAGGATGGCGAATCAGATAGGTCAGTATTTTGAAACACTACCGGATCGAGATCAGGCAGTCAGCGATATTGCCACTCATCTCGCATTATTCTGGGAGCCACGTATGCGCAAGCAGTTGATTCTACATGTCGAGCAGTCACACGATTCCGGTTTAAAACAGATTGTGCTTGAATCTCTGCGCCTTCATAAACTGGCGCTTGGTTCACTAAAAAATACTCAGGAAATCAGTCCGGCGAAAGCCTGATAAACAACGGATTAATCCGCTAGAAATCGATAGTGGGCTACTGCGGAGAGTTATAACTAGAGTCCGAAATGCCGGACTCAATCCTGCATCTACTGATGGATGTAGTTATTAAATATACCAGAGTCAGGGGGTGGTGAAGTGGAGCCTGGATTTATTGGACTGATAATTAGCGCCTGTACGGGCATTCTGCTGCTGGGCTGGATGCAGCACCGACATAATCAGCAGGTTTATCAACTGATCAATGGATTGCAAACGCATAAACCGTGTGATGAACAGTTTCAGGCGCTATTTGATGCCGCTCCAGAATGCATCAAGCTTCAATCGCAAGATGGAACCATTGAGCGCATCAACTCAGCCGGGCTGGAGATACTCGAAACAGGCATTCATTCCAGCATCGTCGGACATTCGATTTATGGCGTGATGGCGGCTGAATATCATGCTGATTATCGGCGCCTGACGCAGCAGGTATTTGCCGGAGGCATCGGGTTCATGGAGTTCGAACTGGTCACCTTCAAGGGCCGGCGGTGCTGGCTGGAGACGAATGCCGTTCCTCTGTATGACGAGCACAGGAAGGTTTATGCACTGCTGGCGATTACTCGGAATATAGACAAGCAGAAACGCCTGACACAGCAGCTGGAGGAACAGCGTAATCGATTGAATACCATCATCGACTCGGAGCCGGAATGCGTCAAGTTACACGATAGAGCGGGTATTATTCTGGAAATGAACCCTGCCGGATTATCTTTGCTAAATGCAGACTCGGCAGCAAGCGTGATAGGACATTCGGTGTATGAGTTTGTCTGCGATGAATACCTCGATCGCTACCGGGCACTGAGTGAAAATGTGTTCAACGGGGCACGTGACAGTATGGAGTTTGAGGTCAACACCGTCACCGGTGGACGGCGCTGGCTGGAAACCCATGCGGCACCCTTGCTCGATGCAGAAGGTCGGGTCAGTGCACTGTTAGCAATTACCCGGGATATCGACGAACGTAAGAGTAATGAGCTCAAACTACGTAGCCAGCAGCAGGAGCTGGCGCATATGTGCCGGTTAAGCACGCTGGGAGAGCTGGCCTCCGGGCTGGCGCATGAGTTAAATCAGCCTTTATGTGCAATCTCCAGTTATGCCGAATCCGCCGTACTATTAAACGGAGCCCATTCCTGTAATGAAATCGATAAAGTGAACGCCATCTTAACCAAGATTGTTAATGAGTCAACGCGCGCTAGCGGTATCATCAAAGGCCTGCGGGATTTTGTGCGTAAAAGTACGCCGCAACCACAGGCAGTGGATGTCAGCAATCTTTTAAAGGAAATTATAAATTTAATGGAGTCAGAGCGGCGCCGTCTCGGAATACACTTTTCTGTTACGGTCCCCGCGGTGATATCGACGGCCTGGGTTGATCGGGTGCAGACCCAGCAGATACTGTTGAACCTGATCAACAATGCGTTTCAGGCGATCGAAGAAACTCCGGAAGTCAACAGGAAGCTTAGCGTTACGGTTAACGAAAGTTATGACCAGTTACATATCTCCGTGCGTGATTATGCACAGGGCATCAGTGAACAGGTACGACCGCATTTATTTACCCCGTTTTTTACCACGAAACCGCAGGGAATTGGCATCGGCCTGTCACTCAGTCGTGGAATTGCTGAGGCTCAGGGCGGGCAGTTGATTTATCAGGCGGCTGATCCGGGAAGTTGCTTCTGTCTATCACTGCCGTGCCAGCTATCATGAAAATGAATGTGAAAAACGTATTCATTATTGACGATGATGCTTCGGTGCGAGATGCCCTGCTGACCCTGGTAGAGTCTGTCGGTCTGCATCCAGAGTGCTTCGAAAGTGCGGATGAGTTTCTTAAAATAGCGCTGGAATGTCAGCATGGTTGTGTGGTGACGGATATCTGCCTGCCAGGCACGAATGGTATTCAGTTACAGAAAATTATGGAAAAAAAGGGTATAGGTTTACCCATTATCGCGATGTCGGCGCATGGTGATATTCCGATGGCCGTCGAAATGGTACGACTGGGCGCCATCGATTTTATCGAAAAACCATTCCGTAATCAGATGATGTTACAACGCATCCATGAGGCACTGGAAAAAAATCAGCAGCAATATCTGTTGCGTAAAGAACATGCCGTTATTAACGCCAGGCTGCAGGCACTGACTCCGCGTGAACATGAAATATTGGCGCTGTTGTTGCAGGGTGATAGCAATAAACTGATTGCGCGTGAGATGGCTCTTAGCCCGCGTACGGTTGAGGTTCATCGCGCTAATATTCTAAAAAAGCTGCAGGTAAAATCGGTCACTGAAATATCACTTTTACTGAAAGATTTTTCTGCCGCCAAACCTACGTAGTAATACGTACCCGCTCAGTAGTCACACCAATATACGGCTGCTAACCGTTCGTTCTATTCTGCTCTGGACGCTGCTGATACACAGCAGTCAATTATAAAAAAATAAGAGGAGCAATACCATGTCACAGACAAACGTAAAACAGGCCCTGCTTAAAACGATCGAAGGCATTAAGGCCAATCCAAAAATGTCGAAAGTAATTTTCCGCGCAGAAACTGAATTAGTCGAGGATGTTCGCTGTCGCATAAAAATTCGTGACTTTGACCCCATAACGGTAGATGAGCCACCCGAGTTAGGGGGTAAGGATGCGGGTGTGAATCCGGTCGAGCTGGTGCTGGCGGCTTTAGGCACCTGTCAGGAAATCATGTACTCCGCGTATGCGTCGGTGATGGATATTCCGCTCGATGGCGTGCGTGTAAATGTACGCGGTTATCTGGATCTTAAGGGTATGTTTGGGCTGGATGAGTCGGTGCCTTCCGGTTACGAACGGATTACGTTTGAAGCTGAGATTGACAGTTCTGCCGACGATGAAAGCCTGCGTAAATTAGTTGAAGTCGTCGAAAGTCATTGTCCTGTGATGGATATTCTGTGCCGGGCGCAAAAGATCAGTGGCGTGGTCAAAGTTGATGGGCGCGAGATTCATAGCCTGCAAAGTAAGGCCGCTTAAACAGGCGCTGAATATTTTTATCCGCACACGAGGAAAATAGAACATGCAATATGTCAGTAAAAAACTATTACCGGTTCATATTGTGCTAGTGCTGCTGTCAGCAGGGAAGCTTCAGGCAGCAAATTTTGGCACAGATCTGAATCTAACAATGATGCCTGCAGCAGGTGGAATGGGTGGCACCGGTATCGCTAGTCCGCAGGATATTGGGGCCAGTGTATTTGGCAATCCCGCCACGCTTTCTACGCTGAAAGGCACCCGATTTATGTTTGGTGGTACCTATTACCGGCCGGATGTCTCGGCCGTGCACGATGGCTCGGCGACCGGTACGGCATGGAGTGGTGAGTCTGAAGCGGGGCCTTATCTGATTCCCAATGCAGCGGTAACACAATCTTTAGGGGACAGTGTAGTGCTGGCTGGTGGTGTGACAGTGGTGGCAGGGGTAGGCTCAGACTTCCGGGCTACCGCTGGAAGCCTGGACCCATTGGCTGAGATTCTGGTGTTCGGTGCAAATGCGGGTGGCTCCTACCGATTGTCTGATCAGCTTTCGATCGGGGCGATGGCTACCATTGGGCTAGGCCTGGGGCAGGCTGGATTGATTTCGAACACCGCCTCGACCAGTAATTTTGGCCTGCGTGCTACGTTCGGAATGACCTATGCTGACGGGGGCACGACGTTTGCTGCCTATTACCGCACGCCGCTGGCGATCAAGTATCGGAATATGATTCAGTATTCTGCGACTGAGTTCCATAGCCCGACGTTTGAGCAGCCGCAGGAAATTGCATTCGGTATTGCAAACGATCGTTTTATGCAGGGTGACCTGTTACTGGCAGCCGATATAGTCTGGAAAAACTGGTCCAGTGCTGAAGCCTATGAGGATATTTATGTTGATCAGACCATACTCGCTGTGGGTGCTCAGTATACCCTGGCAGGCTATAAGCTCAGGGCCGGTCTGACGCATGTGAATAGTCCGATTAAAACTAATCCTGGCTCCAGTGTCGGGGATATAGACTCTATGTATCTTGGCGGCGGCACGGTACCCTTTAATCCCGTGTTAACACAATATGTTCAGGCCACCAATGCCGAAGTTATCTGGCAGGATCAAATTAGCGTGGGTTTGGGTGTCCCACTGGGAGCACATGCACACACTGACCTGCACGCGAGTTATAGCCTGAGTCGTAAGGAAACCATCGGAGCGACAGCAGTAGACGCTGGAGCCTTGCAGATAGGAGCTGCTTTTTCCTGGCAATTTTAATTAACAAACTAGTCCCCGCAGATTTTCATCAACTTGATTATGAGTGGATGACTTTTTTAATATTTCCAGTGTTAGTCAGAATCAAATTATTTTTTCGGACATTAATGATAGTATTAAAACGCTGGCCTGGATTACCCGGGAAAAACATCAAGTAGAATACTTTTCTAACGCGATCTGTTTTTTTCAGGGAATGACCGGAATGATCTCTTTATATTTGGCTATTAGTGAAAAAAAACGGATGAATTTTAAACAGTTAATTCATGCTCTGGCTTTCTGTCTACTGACCTTCTCAGGTCTGGCGGACAGTTCACAGCAGCACTCTGTCGATGCGCTGACCGGCGCGCAAACCTGGTCCAACGACGGGCATGGTGTGCAGCTATCCCTGACTCAGATTTTGCCCGACCAGCTGAAGGCCTTTTATGGCAACAGGGGTTTTACGCTGGAACAGATCGAGGCCTATACCTCGACCTGTGTGTATATGACGGTGTTACGCAACGATAACGCTGATGGCACAATTCATTTTATACGTGATAACTGGTCAGTCATTGCCGGCGGCCAGCAGCATGCTTTAGTACCGGTGGATGAGTGGGTGAAGCGACTGACAACGGTGGATACGCCGAAAGCGGCACTGGTGGCTTTTCGCTGGGCACAGTTTCCAGTGGAGCAGAGTTATCAACCCGGTGGTGACTGGAATCAGGGCATGCTATCGGTGGCGCTGTCACCCGGCACTCCGTTTGATCTGATTGCACACTGGGATATCGAAGGAAAACCCTTTCAACTGAGCTTAAAGCAGGTGCATTGTGCCAAATAGACTGTTTCTACTGGTTATCGCTATCCTCTCTACCACGGTGCTTTTCAGAGCCGGATTGGTCCATGCGGCAGAGGCCCCTCCACTAACCCATAATTTGACCCGCGTGGAGCCAGCGACTATGGCTCCCATTCTGCGCCTGAAAAACATGGACGATGAAATCATCGATATACAGGGGCTGAAAGGTCAGGTCGTCGTAGTCAATTTCTGGGCCACCTGGTGCCCGCCCTGCCGTCGTGAAATGGGCTCACTGGAAAGGCTGCAGCAGGCGACCAGAGAGCATAATGTTGAAGTGCTGGCGGTGAATATCGGTGAAGATCTGGATACTGTTTTTTCCTTTATGGGCATGGTAGATCCTTCCCCCAGTTTTCAGATACTGTTCGACCCTGATGGTATATCCATGCAGCACTGGAAAGTACACGGCCTGCCGACGACCTTTATCATCGATAAAGCAGGGAAAATAGCTTATCAGGCAGTTGGTGGGCGGGAGTTTGATCACCCTGAAATCATCCGTACAATTATGCAGTTAACTGACTAGAGCTTGCGCTTTATTGCTGAGCTGAAGTTTCAAGTGGGTTGCAAGACATTTCATTAATATGGATATAATGTCAAGGTTTGGACATCGTGTATTCGGTATGCCAGTCTATTCAACATTTACCCTTTAGGCTTGCGTCACAAAATCAGATAAACCAGTTGATGTTCGCCGCTCAAATCTGGCGGCTATTGTTGCCACTATTGAAACTAGACCAATTTGGAAACCTGTATGGAAAATAAAACCCCGCAAGAAATGTTTGAAGAAATGACCGCAAAAGGTCACCATATGTTCAAGGATTTTTCTGTGACTGAATCACAGGAAATGGCCAGTCAGTTTGTGAATTCCTGGAATACCATCATGACCCGTTCGATGGAAAATCCGCAGGATTTGATACAGACAGTCACCAGTTTTTACCAGGATCAGTATCAGCTGTGGATGAATATGTTTAATCCTTCCGCCGAGCCAGTGACACAGCCTGCGCGTGGTGATCGGAGATTCTCTGCGCCAGAATGGGAAGAAAGCCCATTGCACAATTATCTGAAGCAATCCTATTTACTGACGTCGAAATGGCTGACGCAGAAGGTTTCAGACTCAACGCTGGATAAAGCAACCAAGAATAAATGCGATTTCTATACGCGCCAGTTTATCGATGCCATGTCACCCTCTAATTTCGGCATTACAAATCCGGAAGTGCTGAAGGAAACGATCGAGAGTAAAGGCCAGAATCTGGTGCAGGGTCTGCAGAACCTGATGAAGGATATTGAAAAGGGTCGTATCAGTATGACCGATGAATCGGCCTTCGAGCTAGGAAAAAACCTCGCCACAACGCCCGGTTCCGTGGTGTTCCAGAGTGACCTGTTTCAGCTGGTTCACTTCAGGCCGATGACAGAAACCGTGAATGATCGTCCGGTGTTGATTATTCCGCCCTGCATCAATAAATACTATGTGCTGGATCTGTCGGAACATAATTCCTACGTGCGCTATTGTCTGGAGCAGGGCAACGACGTGTTTATTATTTCCTGGCGTAATCCGGATGAGGCACTGGGAGACAAAACCTGGGATGATTATATCGATGAAGGCACCATCCCGGCCATTAACGCCGTTAAGAGCATCACCGGTGCGAAGAAAATCAACGCGGTTTCCTGGTGTATCGGCGGCACGATATTAGCGACCACGATCGCAGTACTGGCAGCAAAACGTAAAAAGCCATTCGCTTCGGCAACCTTCTTTACTACGTTGCTGGATTTCTCTGATCCGGGTGAGCTGGGCGTTTTTATCGATGAGTCTCAGGTCAATCAACAGGAGCATAAATTAAAGCAAGGCGGTGTACTGCCCGGTAAGCAGCTGGCACAGACCTTTGCCATGTTACGCGCGAATGATCTGATCTGGAGCTATGTGGTCAGCAATTACCTCAAAGGTAAGACACCACCGCCTTTCGATATCCTGTACTGGAACAGTGATTCGACCAATATGACCGCCGCCATGTACACCTGGTATCTGCGTAATATGTATCTGGAAAATAAACTGATCCAGCCCGGTGCAGTCAAGCTGTGCGGAGTTCCGGTTGATCTGGGTAAGATCGACTGCCCGGTTTATTTTCTGTCCGCCATGGAAGATCATATCGCCCCGTGGAAAACCACTTTTACCGCAACTAAAGTGGTGAAAGGCCCGATGCAGTTCGTGCTGGGCGCGAGTGGACATATCGCGGGTGTTATCAATCCTGCTGCCAAGAACAAGCGTAATTTCTGGGTCAATGGAGAACTCGGCAAGGGTGCTGACCACTGGCTGGAAACGGCGGAAAGTGTCCCCGGCAGCTGGTGGCCGCACTGGGATGCCTGGTTGAAGAATCAGGGCGGTAAGCAGATTCCGGCTCCGCAACAGCTGGGTAGCAAGGACTATCCGGAAATAGAACCGGCTCCTGGCGCGTATGTGCTGGCCAGAAACGATTAATCTTTAGCGGATGATTTTGAGCGGGCGGCTAAAACGGCCCCTCATTGTTACTCGATAAATATCGGCCAGCAAAAAGGGCTGCCCTGATCAGGGCAGCCCTTTTTTGTATACAGTCGAAAACACAATGACGGCATCGTCAATAGTGGACGTTGAATTGACGCGCTGCAATATGACGGTTAGGTGCCCAGGCTGTTCCTCCGTATTAGTAGCGTAATCATCTTGTTTAACATTAACTCGAATTAACGAATAGTTAATCGCACCTGAAAGGTTTGAGGAGTAGTATTTCGAACTTGATATTTTGATATGACATATCCCCTGCATGAGCTTGATCACCAGTCCACACACTTCTAATATCGCGCATCCTGCTGCGATACTGATGATCATCATCACAGGTGTGGTGCTGGCAGGCATGGATGTTACTGCAAAGTTCCTGGCACTCGGACTTCCGGTCATAATAGTCCTCTGGGCGCGATATTTTTTTCATACTGTAACTACCTTTGGTGTTTACGCGATTAAACAGCGGTCATTTAACTTTTTACGTTCGCGTAGACCTGGTTTTCAGTTAATCCGTGCCGCATCTCTGTTTGGTGCGACTTCGTTTATGTATGTAGCCATCACTCTCATGCCGTTGGGTGATGCCGCCGCTATCCAGTTTCTGGCACCTGTTCTCGTCACCGCCTTTTACAGGTTGGGCCAAGGCGCTTAACGGCTGTTGCCATAGCATTTGTTGGTGTTGTACTTGTGGCGCGCCCCGGCTCCAATGTGCTGGGCTGGTCCGCATTATATCCTCTGGCGACAGCCGTGCTACTCGCGGTGTATATGATGATGACACGTTTTATTCGAAACAAGGATAATCCGGATGCAACTACCTTTTACTCGACCGCCGTTGGTGCTGTAATTCTAACGACCATTGTTCCGTTTTACTGGCAAGACCTGACGTCTATTGAGTGGGGATTGATGATTCTGATGGGTTTGGCGGGCGCGACTGGACACTTTTTACTGGTCAAGGCTTTTCATCTGGCAGAAGCTTCCATGCTGGCACCTTTTACTTATTCTCAGGTTGTGGGTGCTATCTTTTGGGGCTTTCTGGTTTTTGGTGATGTGCCGAGTATTTGGGCAGGTTGCGGTACAGCCTTAATTATTGGAAGCGGAGTTTATGTATGGTATCTGGAAACCCGCATTCGGCATGCCTCAATCTGAAGGGGTTCAGCTGTTTTTTATTTTGACTATGACAATAGTATCTTTACAGGCCGTGCCTGGAACTTTCAACAGAGTTGAAATCTCTTGTCTCGCTCTACACCGGTCATTGATTTTTAGTGTTTGTATCTCAGGTTAGTGCCAACGGTCAATTGCAGGAATACTCCCACAATCTCAGTTGTTATGGACTTACCGGCCATTGAGCATTGAGAAAGTTTTGCCAAGTTTTTAATTTCGAATCTTAGATGATGTTTTTTTCGTTATCTGGATCTTAGGAAAAGCAAAAGGCAAGACGTGTCCCCATTATTTTATTCTTGGAATAACCTGCAATTACCCATGTAGAAGTGATTCCGAAAGATGAAATATCCTGTCGAGTTTAATTATATCCACTAACAGGTCGAACCCGTCAATTAAGAGTGCATGCTGTTCATCGCCAGGGCCATGGACGACTATTGTTTGAGATGAGTTGTATGGAACTGGATATGAAAGATTGTTATTGCATGTAGAAAGATCAATTTTAAATAGCCGGTGACCGGTCAATCTATCGAAGTTAAAACGGCAATGCCGATTTAATTGGTGGATATTACATCTTTCACATTTCGCTAATTATCCAATAATTCCTGCCCTGACCATGCACGAATCATCGCCCACACGGCAATAAGAATAAATACAGTGTGAACAAACGTGAAATAAGTGATGACATAAGCCCAAGTCCAGGCAGAATCAAAGCCTCCTAAGAAAATCATCAGTCCACTCATTATGAACAATGAGACTGCAGCGATTAGGTTTAGTTTTACACCCAGGCGAGCATGGTAATGCTCTATTTTTTGTGGTTCAGCTTTGGAGAGCTTTATGAGGAGATAAATAAATGCCAGACCAGGCAAAAAGGTCAGGTTTAGCAATGAAGCCAGAGCGTTATGTGAAGCCTGCTTAATCTGCTTGTCAGTAAAAGGACTGGTTTTATTTATACCTAATATCTGCATGGTTATCTCCTCATCGTTTATTATTATAAATCAATTGTATACCACTCCACTTACGCAAAAACTGAGGGCATCCATCAGCTACAGCAGCATAAATATGGTATACCCAGATATACCTGCGGTTATCAAAATAACAATATTCAACAGTCCAAAGGTCTTAAGAATGGGTGCTTTTGGCCTGGATTTAATAAATGCAACAATGCCCAGAGCCGATATGACCATGGTTAATTCAGCAAAAAATAAGCCGATTAACATGGCTGCGGGTATTTTAGCTTCACTACCCCATTTAAAGGTAATTGCAGCAAATACGATACTGAGACTCAATACGACTAGAAAAGAGGGCAGGAATAAGAGATAAGTCCAGATTCTTGATACGTTTAACTCAGGCATATGACAGCTGTTATTATTCGAGAAATATCCTAA
>JACKQG010003752.1_pt1 | contig 18278 bp, 37 predicted proteins | sample 8237621 | NCBI WGS metagenome assembly JACKQG01 (sample SAMN15677084, study PRJNA649215) | marine metagenome | biome: marine; feature: Black Sea; material: saline water; isolation source: suspended particulate matter (SPM) from the Black Sea western gyre | collected 2013-06-09/2013-06-10 | depth... | reverse complement strand
CTTTCCATGTTTCAGGATAGCCAGAACCTTGAGCAAAAGCAGTACCAATAACATAACTTCTTTTTATTTCTAATTCAGAAGATATTGTCATTCCAGAAATGTCTTGACCGTCGACAGCATTATCAGCCGCATAATATGATGCTAGCTCAATAGCTGCTGATGTTCCACGAACAATCTCTGTTTTTAATACTGCATATTCAGACACTGAACTTGTATCAACTGTCTTTACCTTAGCTACTAGATAGTCATCTACCTGACTAATTTTTCCACTAGCAAAAGTCCGAGATGAAGAACCGTAAGGAACTTTGATTAATTGACCGGGGATGAAAAATTCAGGTTGAGTACCACTGTCTCCAACCGAAATTTCATTAGATGAATTGCCATACACATTACCAACATTACCAGCAGATTCATAATCTCCGCCCATACAAAAGTAATATGTATCTCCAGCATCAACCGCACCAGAAGAAACTGTTGCATCTGTTCCAGCCCCGCTTGAAGGAGCTGTTGCTCCATGATTTGTTACATAGGCATAACGCTTATGAAATGAAGGACGTCTCTCAGTGAATTTAAACTGAGGGTCATCCGTTGGTTTCTTCGCAAGTTTAGATACGAAACGGAAAAAAGGGTCCTGTGCTATTGCTAACTCAGATACTCTACTACCGAAATCATACTTCCTACGAAGGTCACCTGTGTCAAGAGATGAACCCTGAGAGGCTGCGTAGCCTTCAGTTAATCCACTCTCTAAGCTAAATAAATCAGCCATTATTAGATTCTCCTATATTTGATTTAGGAATTAAGCACTTGGCTATTGACCAAATGCATTGTCGAGTTGCCTGTCAATCCCTAATATAGAATCAAATACTTGGTCATCATGTGATGAATCTTGTTGTTCCTGACTACCTGCAGTAGCTAATGATTGAGGTTTTTGCTTTACTCGTTTCATCTGCTGTGATACTTGCTCATTGGCGTTCCTAGCTATGTTTTGCTCACGTTTGCCTCTATTCATTAGAAAATAAATATCATCTAACTGTAGAGATTTATCTTTAGCAAACTTTACAAAGCGTGACCATTCTTCATCATTCATATCATGCTTCTGCCTGAACTCCGACTCCCTTGTAAGGCGTTGGTTTTCATTACGCTGTGCTGATAATGTACTATTCAATCTTTTTTGAACAATACCATCAATAGTAGCGTTAAGCAGTTGAGCTGAATCTGAATCAGGTGTGCTCATAGCTTCATCAGGGTCAAATACAAAATCCTCTCCAAGTTCTAACCGTTCTTTCATACTTACAGGGGCTTGACCGCCACCCTCAAAATAATTACGTACATGTGTAATTAAATTAGGGTCTTCTCTCATAGCATCGAGGATAGGCATATATGGTTCTAGTTCGCTTAGCTTGCTGTTTAGCTTTTTAGCTTCACGGCTAGAGTCACTATACCTTTTTTGCAGATTTTCAACATCCGTATCATTATCTTCAACAGGGCTCTTGTCAATCATATCTTGGCTAGAGGTTGTCTGTTCTTCCGAAGTTTGTGGTTCTAATATACCACCATTAACATTAGATTCTAGTGCCTCGAAAAAATCACTTGAATCAAAGTCCGCGCTTTCAGGGGATTGTAAAGACCCAGTTTCCTGAGCTTTTGAATCGTTGCTTACTTGTGCATTTGTGTCCATTTTAGTTCCTTTTTTATGTTCTCTTTTAATCTACAACAGTTACTTACTGCTGTCAAAGTCTTTTTTCTGCTTATTTTTTTCTTCTTGCACGACTGCTTTCATCTCTCTACTTAATTCTTTTTTAGCCATCTGGAACTCACCTTGCATCATACTGCGTAATAATTTTTGTTCTGCCTCTGTCTGTAATACATCTTTACGTACTTCATTATCACCTTGTTGTACTCTCATTTTAATACCTGCTTGTACTAATTGACGTTCAAGAGTTTCAATAGTTCCTTCTTTATCTTTCATAGCCTCTGATAATTGTTCTATTTGATTACGCATCTCGGCATATAAGCTTTTACGTTCTATAAGCTGTCGTTTGTTTCTTATGTCTGTTTCAGCTACCATAGCTATATCATCAATTAATCCAGCTTGGAACCATTTAAAATATTCTTCAAGTAATGCCCATCTGTTCACAGGCATAGTTGCACCTGATACTATACGGGTATCAAATCTAGCAGATTCATAATCTAATGATTTACCAATAACATCACCATAGTCATTATAAATTGGTATATTCATTCTTACTTCTTTTTCTTGAGGTTCGTTTCCAGCTCCTGGTTGTACTATTCTAAATATCTTGTCAATAGTATAATGTTTTTGAGAAATCATCTGGAATACCATACCTAAATGTTCTAATGCAGGCTCTACTGTTGTAGACATCCACGACTTTAACCTACGAGTCCCAAACTCATCATTCGCAAGTAAACCTCTATATGTTTCAGATTGCTCACTAGTAAAACCCATCATAGCAGAAGGAACACCAGATATATATTCTGAATCAGACTTGCCTTCCTGTGTAATAGTATAAAATGCATTGTTAATAGGAGCTGGTAATACTGGAGTTGGGGGTGCAAATCCACTTCTATATTTTAATAATGCACCAGGTGAAGAACTGTATTGTTCCCATTCAGATTCATCAACTGAGCCTTCTTCGTACATCCATCTTAAATTACTTGCTAAATTAGCATTATGTATCATAATCTGGTGAGCTTTATTAATTTCTTGTTGCTTGCCAATAAGAGGCATTACAGCACTCATAGGAAAAGGCGTCCCGCTATAAAGATATGGAATTGGTACTATAGGATATTCTGTAATAGGTAATTCATATTCATATAAGAAAGTATCATCCCCAACACTACATACTAAATTAATACGAGTTTCATAAAAATCTACAGCGTCTACAACAGTACTTTTAAATTCTTTGCTTTCCATCAATGTATCAAAATCTCTTTTGCGTAGTACTTGTTGTTCAATTCTAGTAACGGCATCTTGAGCTATAGACATTAACTCTTGTCTCTTTTCAGCTATAGCAGTCTCTGCCATCTTCTGTGCTTTTTCTATTTCTAATGAAGCCCTGTCTTCTATAATCTCACCAGCTTGTAAAGCCTGTTGTATTTGCATTACCTTTTCTTGAACTTCTACACCTACTTCATCTGAAAACTCTTGTACTTGGACATCTACTGATTTCTTTATTTCAGCTAAATCAGCCTCCGATGGTTGTATCTGTAAAAATACATTAACAAATGAAACTTTTACTTTACTATAATTTTCATAATAATTTATTAACTCATCTTCTTCTGCTTCAGGTGTATATGTATGATTAATATCCCCCGTGTGGACTACTTTAGAATCATTTGAACCAGTCTGTGAATATGAATAATTTCCAATAGTGTCGCCAGATGCTCTATTAATTTTAGAAGCATGCTGTGGGAACATATTTTTTAACTGAGTCTTTGATAAATATTTCTTTATCATAATAAACCCAGCATCTCTAAATAAAAAATCACGGCTAGAAGGGTCTACAAATACATCATAAGGGTCTATACGACTAAATAATACTTCACCTTTACCGTTATCCATGTCTTGGTCTACATCAATAAGAAAATATCCGACTCCTTTAACTAAACTATCTAATACTACTTGACCGTATAATGATTTACCATTAGATAAATGCCATGCATAATCAGCTAATTCTGAATGGACTTGAGCAATATCTGTATCATCACCAGTAACCCCAACTGCTTTCCACCTCGGATTGTTCGCTGTAACGAAATACTTCATAATCTCTATAATAGGAAGAATCCTATTAATAGTAAATGTCGGCATCCCAGCTTCTTCTAAATCATCCATCTCGCTACTAGACAATTGTTCATCTAAATAAAAATCATAACCTTGCTGACTTTTAGAAATCCACTTTGTTCTATGTGAGCTATTAGCTCTATCCCATAATTGTTTATTTATTCCAGCTTTTTTCTTATTTGTATTTTTTGCCATTATTCTTGTTCAGTAATTATATTTTCATCTTTTATAAGCTTACTCATTATTTTATTTTCTATTTTTTCATATACATTATATTTTTCTCCTACAGCCTTTTTCTTTAAAAAATAATTATAATAAGCATCATTAAATATATCTCTAATTAATTTTCTATTGAAAGGCCCAGTTTTAATACCCTGCATTTTTGCAAATTCAAATTCAATATTACTTCTATATGTATCAAATAATTCTTCATAACTTAATGGTTTAGACCCTTTTGGGACAGAAATCCCACCAAGAAAATCGTCAAGACTCCCCCCACCAATTATATATTTTGAAAATGCTTCTAAATTTTTACGTTCTCCCTTCCCATAGTGGTCACTATCTTTAAATTTATATTCGCTTGATTCTGACATTATTTCATCTCCAATTTATTTTTATTCTTTAATTATATTTTCATCTTTTAAAGTATTTGCATTTTTAAATCTTGATTCAGGCATTTATGCTACTATCCAGCTCTTTGCTCGTTTTTTATTTGGTTTAAACCAACCTTGTTTATTTTCTTTTTGTTTCATATTTGGTGGAAAAGCATGTATTTGTGCATAATATAACGTTTCAATCGTATCATCGTGACTCATTTTAGGTCCGAATGTAACTATTTCATTGATTAAATCAAACATATTTTTTCTAATATGCACAGTTCCCATGCTGAATCTACCACTTAAACCGCTATATATCCTATTTCTTTTATTAGTTCCTCCAGGTTTCTCTGGTATAACTGCTATATCGAAACGATTTAGTCTACGTCTCTCATCATTGAGGGATTGGAATATGCTACGGTTCATAGCAACATCTTCAACAGTTGCAGAAATACAGTTATATTTGTCGTAAAGAGATATGATATAGTCAACGACTCCAGTACGTCCGATAATGTCACCGTTAGAATCCTTTGTACCAACAGTCGGTATACTTCTATGACGTTCATATTCGAGTACATATAACTCATTATTAGCATCAATAGCAATAACCATAATAACACTAAAGTCAGAATGTTTAGTATCAATGTCTGTTGCAGGGTCGCATCCAATAAATGTATTAACTGGCACTTCATTGCCATCTTTTACAATGTAATTAATTCCGTCTTCATGTTTATAATATCCTTCATAAAATTTAGTATGTTGTCTTGTCCATACTGCGTCATCTTCGCTCATAACCTCCATCATATATTCTTGATAATACTTATGAGGCTGCCCCGAGTCCATATAGAACTTTTTCTTTTCTTCTAATTTAGAAGTTGGGAAAAACGATGCCCAGAGAGGTGTTCCGTCTGGTTGAGTAGCTTTATACGTAATAACCCTCCAGGCAAAATCTTCTCCATCCTTTTCAGCTTTAGAATGATTAGTAAGTAGATTATTTATAAATGAATCGTAGTGGACTGGCGTTCCATTGACTCGTAAGCGACCCGTGTGAGGCTCAAGAGCAGGATACACAACAGCAGTAACAAGATTAGCATTCTTATCACGTGCCTCCCTGGTAATTGTATTTGCTTCATGTTCAAAGTCATCCAATATAATTAAATCATAACGTTTATGTAATTTTGCACCACCACGTATACCAGCAACATTTGACTTACTTATTAACTTACATCCATTTTTTAATTCAATATCTTCTTCTGTCCATTTGCGACCTCTCGTATCACCGAAATAATACTTTATACGGTCATTATAATCCAAGTGATGTTTTATATAATCCATATTACCTACACTAAGCTTTTGTGTGGCTGATACCCATGCATAAAATAAAAAGTCATCACCACCAGGGCAGAATAAAAAATCTTTTAATATAGAAGCCTTTGTCACTACAGTCTTTCCATGACCTCGAGGGATTATAATAGCTAATTGTTTTGTTTCTTTATCATCTATGGAATCCGACATCTCATAGTGAAAAAACGGTGTCTCACTACGCATAAAGTCTTCAGGCAAGAAAAGCTTACCAAAAGATATTAAATCATTCCTTGCTAATTCTAGAGCCGTCTCTTGTTCGCTCACATTATGAAGATTTATGTTCGACATCTTCCTCTTTTGCTTTAGCATCTAAATAATCTAAAAACTGGTTTTCATACTCCATAAACGTAACGAACTCTCTAAACATGCCACTCATAGAAGCAACTGCATTGTCTACATAATCTACTTTTGCATTTAGCAACTTAATAGACCTTATTAAATCATGTTTAGTTATATTCTTTTTTGTCTTTGCCATCTACAACTCCTAGTATTTCAGGTACTGCCATACTTTTAACTATTTTTAGTATGCTTCTTAATATATCTATATCTTGTTTATTTGGTTCAACAATAGAAAACTGGGACAGTTTGCTAACTAAATATTTTAATTCTACAATAGAATCTACTATCCCTGCATTTTTCATTATGTTGAAACGCTTCTCATACTTGTTTTGTAATTACTAATGTTCTTTTTACTTCGTATATAAGGTGAATTACAATTATTACACCTATATACTAAAAATTTACTAGCAGAAGTTAAGTACACAGCATCCGTTTCTTCAAGGTGTTTCGAGCCGCATACTGTACAAACGTCATCTTCCATAAGTACACCTATGTTCGGGTGGTTCTTCATATATGGTCTCATCTTCAAGTACACTTCTTCTAATCCAATAACATCATGCTTATTATACTTAGCCATTCTATTTAAAGCTTTCTTGTCACCATGCATACAATCTACCCATAGCTGGAAATCTGTCTTTAACTTGTTATTTAATTTAAAGTGCTTAGTTAAGAAATCTTGCTTATATGATACAAGTGCAAATTCTCGCCTAGCCACTTTTAATGTGTCGATACTTTTATATGGTAAAGGGGCTGGTATATCGTTTTCTAGAAACCTAGCATTAAGTTTACGTATATCAAACCTATCGCCATTATGAGCTATTACTATATCAGCTTCGTTTAACAGTTCCCAAATAGACGATAAGACCCGTGAATCATCCCTCTTTACTGATTCTTCAGGCGTTACGCAGTCTCCCATTACTTTTTTATCAAACAACCATTTAGCAGCCCACGAAATAACATACCATGTTTTATCATTGCCTTCTTCATCTTTAATTATGTTATTATGTGGAATAAACTGTTTATATAGACCCCAAACATAAACCTCCATTAGACTCGTCTCTATATCAAACAACAGTATCTTTGGTAAATACTCAGGTTCTTCAATAAGCGGAACTCTTGATTCTTTACCGCATGAGTGACATAACCATCTTTGTTTATCTTTATGTACGCCATTTTTTTTACCATACGAACTGCTACAATATGTACATATCATACTACTCTCCCTCTTTTTCGTTAACTTCAGTTATTTCTTTTAGAGCAGGTCTTTTTGCGCCTTCTATTTGGTCAGGCTGAAACCCTTGGAATAAACCTATAATGCCAGTTTCTTTTTGCTTAATAGTTGCACCTCCTATAGTGCCTATTGCTTTGCCTAGTTCTTTAACGGCATTTAATACAATATTATCTTCTGGTGAATTATCTACTAAAGTTTTTAATGTTTCTAATATATACTCGTGGTCAACTCCCATTGTCTTCGCTACGTCAACTACTGACTTTTCTACTTCTTTCATAACTCTCTCCTGTCTTAACAATATAGCTGCTTTCTTTTCTGCTTTGTATGAATCTGTTTCACTAAACGCATCCATATAGCTTTTAACAGCTCCCATTCCTACTGCAACATTAGTTGCAAATATCTTTTCTTTTTTTGTAGGATTTTTTCTTGATTTAAGATTGTCTGATGTAAATTTTAATGTTTTAGAAAATGTATATCTATTTTTATGTTGTAAAAAATCAGTGTCCATATATACTTTATCAAGGCATAAGAAAGTTCCGACAACCGTCCTAACATAATGTTTAACATACTTATAATTTTTTCTATCTTGTGGATGTTTTATCCTCCCTTTTTTGAGTATTTGTATGACTCCGCCATCATTAGCTACTACCCAATCGCCTTCATTTGCTTGTTGCCATTTGTTAATAACTGTTTTTTTATTATTAAAATACTCATTAAACTCTTTAACATTAACAAAGACATAATGTTTGACCCCTTTTATTTTTTGATATTCCAAAACTTATATTACTGACATTTCTTTTATTTGTAACGCTAAGTTATCAATTAAATCATATACAGGGAAAGGTATTTCATACACTATGTCATTTATCTCAATAGGAGTTAAATCTGTAGTGCTATTACTAATCATCTCAAGTATACACGACTGCTCTGACTCTGTTAGCTTACTTAATATTTCAAGATGTTCATACATAATGATTAAATTTAATACATAATACACTTACTAATCAATATATAATTACTACAACATCTATTACACCACCTTCCTCCCTTTTCCCCTCTTCCTCCCTTATACCCTCCTACTCCCCTATACCCTCCTACTCCTTATACTACCATTAAACTCCTATATATACACTATTGAACTATATACTCCTATACTGCCTATATATGTATATGCGCGCACGCGTTCGACAAAAGACCAAGTGGTAGTTGAAAAAATTGTGCCATTTTGATGTGCGTGCTTATATACCTTAATACCCCCTAATAGGGGGATTTCAAATATGAATTTTACGTTATATTCAATTATTCAAATTATACAATACTAACCTAATAACAAAAGGAGTCAGAAATGAACCAGAAACAGTTGAATGAGATGGCAAAGAAGGCATCGAGCGACTATGCAAGTAAGATAATAACAGCGCCATTTAAACAGCAAAGAGTGCTCGGTGTGACCATAGAAGGAGCATGGCAGATTGAGCAAAGGTTTGTAAATAATGTAAAAAGATGTGCTCAAATTGCTACAGCGTTCAACCTTGTAGACCCATTCGCAGGTATTGAAATTGAAGAGCCTACAGAACCGGGTATGTTTGATGAAGAGGGCTAGCTTCGGCTAGCTTTCTCTAACTGTTATGTTATACACTATATGTATATAAAGCAGTTTATATGTTAAACTATGTGTATATAACAGTGTTTGTATGTTAAAGAGGGCAATGAGTATAAATATCTTCTTGTTGCTCTCTAACTTGGTCAATGACTAATCGTACATACAAAATTTACGTAAATAGGGTTGGAAGTGCCCTATGGTACAACCTAATTACTTGTATCACACTCCATAACAAACGTAGTGAATATTAAGCATGGACAAGGTTTAATATTTGAATCTAAAAAGGAGTTTAACCAACAAAGACAGTTAAAGTATCTGTCAGGGTGAAGTGAGAAAACTATTCTTTGCAAACTGGTTGCCTTGCCCAGATAAGTCCCTGTAGCTGACGAGTGACAAACAAAGGAACTATCATAGTAGCTCTATGGAGAACAGATACCAGCAGGGTAGCGCCCTGCAATACTTTTAATTTTATGTATGTAATCAACAAAGGAGTAGACAATGATAGTATTAAAGAAGTTTAGTAGCGAACAAATGTTACAAGATTACTTAACATTAAATATTAATTATAAAATAGTTGATACAGTAGGTGTTGGCAGTACAGTAGTAGTATTGACAGATGAATTTAACATAACAAACAGTCAAAATGTTTATGAATATATAAACAGTAACCACTATGAAGATATTAACATTCACTATAAGGCATACTATGATGAATATTAAAAAAGCAAACATCCCAAAAACACATGAATTAACATCATTTAATGTTAAAGAAATAGTAAATAAATATCCTGATAAAGTAATAAGTATAGAAAATAGAAACAGTTCTGTATTTCTAACACTTGATACTTGTATATTAATATTTAACAGTACATTTCCAAAAGAAAGCAGTATTGAACGTATTAATAAACAATTAAGAAACAACAAACATAACTAACACAATAAAACTAGGAGTAATACAATGACTGAAGTACAAGAAATAGTATTTAATCACACTAAAAGAAATATGTTCCAAGCTATAAATTTAGATGATATAGATATGGATATTATAAAATCAAGAGTAAAAAAAATGATTTCAAAAATGAATGAATGTGATAGACAATCTCAAATCATTGAAGAAGTATATCATTTAATGCAAGATAACAGTATCCCTAGCATTTATAAAGCAACTATAACATTTATGGTAATAGACATGGCAAGAAAAACTAACCAATGAATAAAATAAAAACAGCAATAAAATTAATAGTAATGACTATCAAACATTGGTTCTCTAATGATGAGTATGGTAAATATAGAATGTGTGAAGGATGTAAAGCTGATTGGAGAGCATGGTGTGATGGTGAAACATGGTAAAAGGAGAATAAAATGAACTACAAATATAAAATAAAATTATGGAAAAATGATATAGGTGAAGATATTTACCATTCTTATAAAAAGAGGTGGTTTGGCTTATATACTTCATTGGGGTATGGTTCAGGTAATTTAACTTATGCTGAAGATATGATAAGACTTGATATAGAAAATATAAATAAACCCAAAACAGAAACTATTTACTACACTGTAGAAGTAAATGGGGATGCAATTAAAATGGAAAGGGAATGGAATAAAATAACTAGCTTTAAGTGGCTTTCAAAATCAATGAATCTAGGGATTAGATTGATGGAAACTTCCCAAAAATAAAGGAAAAATAAAATGACTACATACGATATAGTATTTTACAGTATGAATACATTTGTATTTGTTACTATGGTATACTTAATATTTATGGTAGCTAAATATGAAAACTATAACAAAGGATATAAAGACGGACAAAGGAGTCAACAATGAACAATGAAGTAAAAAAAGAAGTAATAGACACAATATTAGACATGCATACATTTACAGCTATTCTAATATCAAAAGCAATGAAAAATGAAGATGAAAAAGAAGCAGATGAAACATATGAATTGCTTTCAAAAATGACATCAACACTAATGACTATGTTAGAAATAAAAGAAGATGAACTTGAAGATGGACTAATGAACCAAGTTAATCAGTTAAAGAAATCAGGTGCAATCATAGCTAATAATAATGCAGAAGCATAGTATATATGTATTATTAATCTTAATTGCATGGGAAAGAACATGTAGTTATTTATTAAATAGAAAGGAGTTAACAATGATAGAGCCATTAGTATTAAGTAAACAATTAATATTATGGATAGAACATATTGCATTAGTAGCTACTGGTTTTATAGCAGGAGCTATTATATTTTACTTTAGAAGTAAACATTATTTAAAAACAAGACTGTTTACTAAAGATGAAGTAAAAGAAATAGTGCATATGGCAATAGGTGAAGAACTAACTAATGTAAGTAGGAGTAAATAATGAATTATGAATACCTATTTATAATAGTATTTATAGTTGGATATACAATTATGACTGTAGCCAGCTATTTTGATGATAACAATAAAACAGGAGAATAACAATGAACAAATGTCTTCGAGAATATGGTATTTAATAATGAGTAAGATTAATGATGATATTACTATGTTATCAGAAATATCAAAATACTTTAAAGAAGAATATCAACGTATGTTAAAAGAAATGACAATATATGATATTAGAGTATTATGGTATTTATTAAATGGGAGACGTAAATAATGAGTGATAAAAACATAGATGATATAACAGTTGAAGACTTTCTTGCATTTGAACAAGTTCGACGATATGGTAGATGGAACATGTTTGACCCTATGGCTAAAAAATCCACTGGGTTAGATAGTGATACATACTTCGGTGTAATACAACATTATAACGAGCTTAAAGAAAAATATAAGCAAGAAGTAAAAGATGAATGGAATAAACGATAAAAAGGAGTTATTATGGGAATGGATGTGTATGGATTACAACCTAACAATGAACCTAAACCCGATGAACCTAATTGGACAAGTAATGGTGATGATGAAAGTATTAAAGCATACTTTACATGGCAAAAGAATACACCAGGAGCATACTTTAGAGCAAGTGTGTGGATGTGGCATCCATTGTGGGACTATGTAGAATATCATTGTAAAGACATATTTAATGATGATTTTGAATTATTAAAAACAAATGATGTCAATACATTAGAAGAATTAAGTTCTTCTTGTCACCACAACGATGGATTTACATTTCCAAAACAAGTAGCTAAAAAAATAGCACACAAACTATTTGAATTAGATAAACTTGGCAGTTTAGAAGAAATGGAAGTCGAAGATGATATACGAATAGAAAGAATGGGTGATGAAAAATGTGATGCTTGCAATGGAACTGGTACTAGAGAAGGATGGGAAGGATGGCAAAGTCAAGAAGAATGGCTTAAAACTCACCCATCATTAGAAATACAAAAACAACAACAACCAGTTAAACTATCAAGTGTGCTATCTGATATTTTTAAGCCTCAATCAATAGGATTTAATTGGGCTAATAAAATGAAAGGATGCAATGTTTGTCATGGTAAAGGAAATCGTAAACCATTTGAATCTAGTTTTAGATTTAAAGCAGAATATGTAAGAGAATTTGCAGAGTTCTGTGATAAAAGTGGTGGATTTCAAATCTGGTAATTAATATAATACTTTAATAGGGACAGCTAGCGGTAATCATTGACCGCACTCCAGTATAAAACAAAATGTTGTCCCTATTATTTAATAATAAAAAGGAAATAATAAAATGGATATAGCAATAAAACAAGAAGTAATAAAATATCAACAAGGCGATGTATTATTAACTCAGGTATCAAATTCTTTTATACACAAGGATAAGTATAATCATACAAAACAGTATACAACTGAGTCTGATGGTAAAATAGTATTAGCTTTAGGTGAAGCAACAGGACATCATCATAGATTTGAAAAATCTAATCTTGCACCAGGTGTTTCTGTCTTAGGCTATAGTAGACAATGGTCTCGAATGCCATCTACAATAGAAATTAAAAATGGTTCTGCAACTTTGTACCATGAAGAACATAATCCATTAACTATTCCTAAAGGCGTATATGAAGTTACACAAATACGTGAAATGGACCATATTAGTGGAAGAACAAGAACTGTAGTAGATTAATTAATATAATGTTAATGCCTATTGGTGGTGACATTAGCAATGTAGAATGCCCTAATTGTGAAACATTAATGATTCATGTGGAATATAAACATTCACAGTATCTAGATGAGTCTGAATTAGGGCTTTATTGCGAAAAGTGCCAGAAATCATATGAAGACATAATAAATAATAAAAAAGGAGAAAAAAATGTTAAAACGATGTTATGATTATTTAGTAAACCAACCAGGAACTAAAACATCAAAAAGCTACAGGATAAACGGTTACAATGGTGTATTATTTATAAAAAAAGATAAAGATACTGTATATATGTACACAAATTCATATGGAAATATATCAGCATTGCCTCTTTTAGTATTAAAAAAAGATTATTATTTTATACATGGTAAAGTTACAAAACGAATATGGAGCTTTCAATATATTTGTAGAAAAAATATATTAGAAAATGTAAATTTTAGATGGGAAAGAAATGGCTATATTTTAACATTTGTAGATGGACGAGAAATGGTGCTTTATGATAATTTAAAAATAGATTATAGTGGTAAAGCATATGGTAAACATCCTCAAAAATATGTTGATATATATAATAATTTAAAAACAATGAATCGTTTACAAGCAAATGCACAATCTAGAAGTAGGTATCATAACAATAAAGCAATGGAAAGAATGCGAGCTTCATATGTTGAAGGTGAAGGTCCTGATATTAGTAAAATACCTATAGATGATGTATTTAAATTGTGGAATGTATCACACAGACGATTAATTATTGATTATTATGGAATGGATAGTATAATAGCATCATTAGACAGTAAAGTAATAGATACTGATACTATAAATAATAACTATTATGAATTAATATCAGTTAATATTCCAGATAATGCAGAAGCATCAGGATATAGAAAAGCTACATATTTACGAATGATAAATCCATCAACAGATGAAATACACTTTGAAGGAGTACCTAATTATGAAAAACCAGTCCCTATAGAAGGTAATTCTGTTATTTCTCAAAGAGATACACTAATGAACAATACAGTAAATGCTGCTTTAGCATGGCGTAATAATGATAACGGTATATACCATGCACCAGTAAAATTAACATAATTTTAAAATAAATCGTCATTTGTATTGAAATTAGTAGTAAATTCACACTATCAATAGTAAACATAAATAACAAAAAGGAGCTATAATGGCTAAATTCGAAAAAGTAGGTAAAGGCGCAGTTTTTACAAGAGAAAAAACAAACGAAAAACAACCTGATTTTGGAGGCTCATTAACAATAAGAGGTGAAGAAATACAAGTATCAATGTGGAAATCACGAACTAAAAAAGGTGACCCATATTTAAGTATTCAATTATCTCGTAAAATAGAAGAAGACACTGGAACGTCAGGTCCTTGGGATAACGAAAATAAAGAGCAAGCACACCGTAAAGACGCTCAGTAGTGTTAGACCTTCAGCGTATATATGCTGAATATTTAGCTTTTGAACAAGAAAAACGTAACCTTAAATATGAAAAATATAAAGGTTGGTTTGGAGCTTCATCAACAGGATATTGTCATAAAAAGCAATATTATAAATTAAAAGATACTGTTGTAGAAGACACTGATGACAGAGTTAATAGATTATTAAGACTAGGAACTATTGTCCATAGTGATTTTGAAAAAGCTATAAACACATATAATAAAGCGCATAAAACCAAGATAGAAACTGAAAAGGAAGTTAAAATACCCCATCTTAAAGTAGTAGGTCATCTTGATATACTAGAAACAGATGGGGATATTAACAGAGTTTATGACATTAAAACAGTTGCAAGTTATAAATGGCGTATGAAATTTGGTCGTAAAAATATTGACCCTAATTCAGATATTAATTATAATTTGCAACTTGGAACATATGGCATGGCTGTTAATCCAGACCCACTAAAAACAGAACTGTATTTATGTTGGTATAATAAAGATAACAGCATGATGAAACCTGTTCAAGTAGATAGTATTTGGATGAAAAAAGCAGAAGAATATTGGGTTGATTTGCAAGATGATATAACAGAATGGACAGAACAAGAAATTGAACCTAATGATATACTAGCAGGTTTAACTCCAAATGTTCCAATTCAAAAATGGGAATGTAATTATTGTCCATATTCTAATCAGTGCAATAGTCCATTAACTAAAAAATAAAAAAAGGAGTCAATATGAATAAAGTACAAATGTCCGAATCTATTAAAAATATAGCAACTGCTCAATTAGCGTTACAGTCTGAAATAAAAGATATTGCTAAAGATTCAACTGGGTACGGATATAACTATACATCATTTGATAAATTAGTACAGTATTTAAGACCTTTGTTGTCTAAACATGGTATTTCTTTTATACAAATGCCAGTATCAAATGAATTTGATGATGAAACAGCAAGAATAGGTCTTGCTACATTGTATATGCATACTTCAGGTGAGTGGATTATATCAAATATGTTATCACCTATATTAGATAGTAAAGGTATGAATATGTACCAAAGTATAGGAAGTGCTATAACTTACTTTAGACGATATAGTCTATCATCATTTGTAGGTATTGCCAGTGAAGAAGATATAGATGCAGCTTCTGACACTAAAACTAATGTTAACAGTAGTAACGAAGACCCGTGGGAGCAATAATGGTAGATTCATGGAGTTACAATCAACTAACATTTGATAAAGAAGAAACATACAGTATTGGTTTTAATGATGGTAGAGAGTTTGATAAAATGGTATATATTGGAACTAAACTGTTAAATGGTAAATCAATGATATGTTTTAAAACAGAAGATAAATTAGATATTGTAGTTAACCCAAGCTATGTATCTTTTTATATTAAACAACATACAAACGAATATTAATAAATAAGGAGTAATAATATGGGTAAATTAACAAGTACGGATACGAAATTATTACAATCAGCTGGTGTTATAAATAAAAAAACAGCAAATGACATTGTAAAGAAAGGATTAGCTACTGAACGTAACAGGTCTTATAAAAGATACATGAAAACTAAAGATGGTAAATGGGTATCTCCAACATTGTATTGGAGAGGCGGTAAAGAATCAGAATATTCAGATAATATGATTGAATTTAAAAATAAATTTAATGACTTATTAAATGAGTATGCCACAATAAGAGAAAACAAATAACCGATAATGCATATAAAAGGCTATAAAGAGATGATAAAACGCTAAAAGGCAAAGCGGTTTGCAACTGGTGAGTCACCACCATTAGCCTTTATATGTTATAATAAAATTAGAGGTACAACATGATAGAATTAGTAAAACGAGAATATGTATTAGCAGTTCCTACAAGTAAGCACGGAGATGTTAACTATATTAGTTTAAAAGCATACGATGTTAGTGATGCTATACTAGGTTTTAAAAAAGAATATCCATCATTACAGCGTTCATACATATTAAGTAATTTGCAAGATTTAACTGAAATAGAAGAAATTGAGCATAATAATGGTAAAGAAATCTACTAAATTATATAAAATAGAAGATGATATAGACAACTATTATGATTTAGAAAATGGTTGGTGGATATATAATGGTATGAGCAGAGATAATAGTATACAAGTAAAATATTATAGAGGTATACGATACCAAGAAGATAAATCTAAACCAAGACTATGCCCTGAATGTAATTACGCATGGTCTAGGGAATATGACAGCACAACTAAAACAACAGCTTCAATATTATTACCAGATTTTCCTAAATATAAACTAGAAAAACATGTTTGTTACTTTTGTAAGCCAAATCAATAATATTCATTTTAACGAGTTATTATTGTTTACATTAGTCAATATATACATAAATGATAATAATTGATTCTAGGTACTAAATATCAACAAATAAAGGTATTATAGATTATGAATGAAATAAAAATACTAATAGATTTAATAAACAGTTTAAAAAGTGTTACACTTGACACGTATGGATTTACAGTAATGATGACATATATAATATTAAAATATACTTTTTTAGGTAGTATAGTTTATTTATTATATTTGTATTCAAAAAGTGTGGGGAAAGTAAATGAATAAAGAAATATTGCAGTTAATCGAAAAAAGGTTAGATGTAGGTGCTAAAAAATATGGATTAGAATTAGACCCATTTGACGAAAGAGATTGGTTGCAAGAAACATTAGAGGAATTATTAGATGCTTGTGTTTATTTAGCAGCTAAAATATTAGAAATAAAAGGAAACAAATAATGATATATTTTACAAGTGATTTACATTTTAATCACCAAAACATATCAGAATATTGCGGTAGACCTTTTGATGATGTTGAAAAAATGAATAAAAGATTAAGGGATAATATTAACCAAAGATGCAGTAAAGATGATACTCTTTATCATATTGGAGACTTTGCCTTTAGAGGCGGATGGCAAGGAGGAAAAACATCTGCTATAGATTTTGAAAATCAAATAAATTGCAAAGTTGTTCATATTCTTGGCAATCACGACAGAAACAATCATCTTAAAAACTCTATTAGATATGCTGAAATATGGTTTGCTAATAGGAGATGGTGCTTACAACATAAACCACCAGAAGCAGGTCAATTAAGACAGTTTCCAACAAATGCTAATGAAGATGTAGTATATCTTGTAGGGCACGTTCACGAAAAGTGGAAGCATAGATGGATTGAAGATACTTTGGTAATTAATGTAGGTGTTGATGTGTGGGACTTGTTTCCTCGAACTCAACAAGAAATAACAGTTTACGCTGACAGATGCAAGAGAGAAAATAAATGAATACTATAATGCAAAGAGTATTTTATATAGGAAAAGTAATGTACTGGAAAGGGTTTAGACTAGGTATTCCAGTTGGATTTATACTTGGATTAATAATAGGATATTTTATAGGAGAAATAAAATGAACATAGATACAGAATACATAGCATTCATTCACCCGAATAAATACTTGTCATTTCAGTCGTTTCTTGAAAATGAAGATAATCAAGAAATTGAAGGACACATACAGGGAGTATTAGACAGAGAAAAGCAGGAACGTTGTGTATGGGAATATGACGAACACCATTGTAAATACGCAGCAGTGACGTATCATGCTGTCTTCACAGAATGTAATAATGGATATTGGCTTGAGGACGGAACACTTGTCGAAACAAATATCAAATATTGTCCATTTTGCGGCTACCCAAGAAGCATTATTGGAACGATTTAACATTAGAGTTAAAGGCGAAATAAAATGAATGAATCAGAGATGATTGAAATAATCCCCACAAAAG
>JACKQG010003751.1_pt1 | contig 18279 bp, 18 predicted proteins | sample 8237621 | NCBI WGS metagenome assembly JACKQG01 (sample SAMN15677084, study PRJNA649215) | marine metagenome | biome: marine; feature: Black Sea; material: saline water; isolation source: suspended particulate matter (SPM) from the Black Sea western gyre | collected 2013-06-09/2013-06-10 | depth... | reverse complement strand
ATAGTGGATCGTCCTGAAACACGGCCTGAAATCGAACCTTTTCAGTGGAATCCAAAAAACCTTCAATGGCCGGTAAAGGGAAAGGAGAAACCAGACCTGATCTTTCTTGATCCCCCCTATTTCAAAAAAATGGCAGACCAATACGTCAAAGAGAGCATTTCAGGCCTTTCCCGTAAAGAATATCTGAGCTTTTTCCTCAAGTTTTTCTCCCTGGCAAAAGAGAATTCAAAGGCCAATGGCCGTATCGCCTTTCTCAATGCGGACTGGCGTGACTTTCAGGGCGTATCCGCGATGGAGGAAGATCCAACACAGAGTATCTGCATTGATGATTATATCGGCCTCTTGAAGCGTGCCGGGTGGGAAATCACCCATATCATTGACGCTCCTCTGTCCACCCAGCGATTTCAGCCAAAGATGGTGAGCCGGATGCAGAAAAACCGGACTCTCGGGATAGTTCGGCGTTCACTGATTATGGGGAGAAAGAAATAGGGGAAAACCGCCTTTGTTTCACTGCCACGAGCGGCTATGTGGTAAAAGGTATCAGGATAAAGGATTTGAATGGCAGGAGTGCAGGCCTGCCCCCAAATCCACACATGGGCAGTTTGATAGCAGTATGATGGAAAAATTGCATTTTCCTTTCTATAACGAAGGTGGCCTCAAATAGGATTTTGTTACGGATTCATAACAGCCAGGGTTATTCAATCATAACAAAATGGCCGGAATCTATAGCCTCTCTTAATTAGGAGTATAGGGCAACCATTTGTTATAATTGGAATTAGTATATCCATTAAAGTATTGGCATCGCAGTTGCAATATGATATTAATTCCGCCAAAGACAAAAAGAACACAAATGGGGAAGGGACTCAATCATGACTATCAATGGGCTGATTAAATCTACTAAAGATAAGGCATTGATGGCCAAAATCCTGAATGATCCGGTCCAGACCTGCAAAGAATTAGGTGAGCCCGTGGACATCGGCTTCCTTGACAACCTGGGACTTCCGCTCTTCACTGAGTCTACGGTTATGCAAGGGGGATACCGACCCTGATGAAACGGCAATATCACATGAAGTTAGGCTCAATTGGGTAACTTATGGAGGTAAAAACTATGTTCAATAACTACAAATACGAAAAACCCGCATTTATCGCGAAAAGGAGCACCGACGCCCTCACAGCAGCATTTGCCGGTGGTGGGTGGTTGCATCTAAATGATCCCCATAGATCGGATAAAGCATCGCCTAAATATGATTTGACTGTGAAACGATATGAAAGACGAAATTAATAGGAAAAGCCAGCCACTCCTGACCATTAAGGGGTTAAAAACAGAATTTAGGGTTCAAGACAATAAGGTGCTTCGAGCGGTTGACGGTATAGACCTGGCCATAAATTCTGGAGAGATACACGGTTTGGTAGGAGAATCGGGATGTGGGAAAACGGTCGCCTCACTTTCCGTCTTGCGCTTGATCTCTCCTCCTGGTTACATTTCGGCAGGAGAAGTCTTGTGGAACGGTAATAATTTGTTGAGATTGAAAAAAGGGGAAATCAGAAAGATTCGGGGGAAAGAAATCGCCATGATTTTTCAGAATCCTCAAGGGTCTCTCAACCCCCTATACACTATTGGTGAGCAAATAGCCTCCATCATACGTTTACACAAGAATATATCCAAGAGAGAGGCACGAGAAGAGGCATTAAGACTGCTTCAGGAGGTGAAGATTCCCGATCCTGAAAGCAGGGTGAACGACTATCCCCATCAATTGAGCGGGGGGATGTGCCAGAGGGTGATGATAGCCATGTCCCTATCCTGTCAGCCAAAACTACTTATAGCGGATGAGCCAACTGCAGCCCTGGACGTGACCATTCAGGCCCAAATTCTTGACTTGCTTCTGGAGCTTCGTGGGAGGTTTCAGATGGCCATGTTATTGATCTCTCATGATATGGGAGTGGTGGCCAGAATGTGCGACCGGATATCAGTCATGTATCTAGGGAAAATCGTGGAAGAATCGGATGCTGAAGGGCTTTACTCGAATCCAAAGCATCCATATACTCAGGCGCTTTTGAAGGCTGTTCCGATCCCGAATCCCAGTGAGAAGGCGGCGTTTTCTTTACTGAAAGGAGACCTGCCCAGTTCTATTGATATACCTTCCGGCTGCAGGTTCAGGACTCGGTGCCCCAAGGTTTTTGATCGATGCATCCATGAGCCTGAATTGGAGTCTGTTGATCAAAATGGCACCATGGTTGCATGTTGGCTCTATGAAAAAGAATAGTGGACATATGGAACCTATTGAATTGTGGTATGGCCTCATAAACTCAATGATGATGGAACAGGGATTGTTCAGAGACCTAAAGGCTGTCTATGAAAAGAATTCTCCTTTTATCGCAGAAATAATTATGAACAGCTTCTGTCCCAGCAAGTGCCAGCACTGTATTTATGCTCCAGACTTTCATCTTTACAATAAAAATCTGACCCAGGATGAATGGAAAGAAGCCTTCAGGGTCATTCATGACGAATTGGGATTGAATAGATTTATATTTGATGGAAGAGCGTTTACAGAGCAATGTATTCGGGCGATAGAATATTTAAAGGAAAACTTCGGAGATGTGAAAGTCGGACTGATCACTGATGGCATTTCCATTGGACCATTCGTAGAAAGACTCATCGATTTCCCGCCCGATTGGCTTGATGTCTCGGTGGACGGGCTTGAAAAAGAACATGATCTCCAAAGAAATCATATAGGTGCCTTTAGAAAGACATTTGATGTTTTAATTCAGCTTAAAGACTCTAATCGCTTTGATAAGATTAACATCTTGAGCTGTTTGACTACCTTAAATATTGGCTCAATCTTGGAAATGATAAGATTTTTGAATGCCAAAGGCTTTAAAAATTTTTTTATAACACCGGTGAGCGTTTTAAAGGGATATCGCCCTGACCCAGACCTTCAACCGCAGAGGGAAGAATTTGTCAACTTCCTCGATGAATTTCTGATAACGTCAAATACTTTGTTCGACACATGGCTCGAAGTTGACATTTATGAGGCCATATACGCCAATACCATCAGACAGCTAAGGCCCCAACTTTTCAATGAGTTCATGATGGAAAATGACCATCTTGAACTTGTGAAAGCGCACGGAAATAATGAGGTTCATATCTCCTATTACCCATTGTCCCTAACAGGTGTTCGAGAGTTCATTGTAAATTCCGATGGAAATATTATCCCACCAAAGGTCGTGGCAATGGGAAAAATACCCAGGGAGTTTGTTTTTGGGAATTTATTGGAACTTGGAGGAAAAGAAGAGAAATTCGATCAGTTAATGTCCAGCCAGGCCTTTTCCTTCTACATGTCAGAGTTATTGAGTGAGAAAGCCTTGCTGGGACGAGATAATGGGGGAATACCAGGATGAAAACAATAAGCATAGGAGAATATCCTTCGATCGCCAAGTTCTTATTAGAAAAGCTGGCACAGGACTCTCTTTTGATGCTTACGAAGAGGACAATGATATGCAAGAAGAATTAATGGAATATTTCAGAGACGCTATTGATCAACAAACAGAAATAATAACACGATATTACGGAAACCTTGATAACACGAAATTGCTGCTCCAGGAATCCGTAGTGGGAAGATCCGGACCACATCTGCAGAAGCCGGCCAAACTCATATTGAAGCGTCTTTAAAGCTATGGAATCATGAAGGAGGGAAAGATGGTTAGAAATTTTGCAACAAACATTGGAAGCAACGGAAAGGGAAAGCCGTTCAAGGAGGGCACCGAACCCCCAAAAACAAAAGGTGGAGGCCTGCGATGAAAATAGCAGACGGTATCACGAATCGCACTGAAAGTTCAATGGGGAGCACCATGCTAAATCAAGAACTTGGTTGCTTAAGAAAAACAGGTAGGCTACTTACGGGACTGTTCATTGCGGTTTTGATTTGTGCCTTCCTGCCTCCCGCGGCACAAGCCATGAGACTGGTTTTTGGTTTGGATACAGCTCCTGAAAGGTTAATTCCCATCAAAATCAAGAATCCGCAGACCTTTCCGGTCAGCATGCAGATATTCCAGGGGCTGTGCGATTTGGATGAGAAGGGGAGTGTTATCCCTTGTATTGCCGAAAGCTGGGACACAAAAGATTACAAGACCTGGCGCTTTCACATCAGAAGGGGAGTTTTCTTTCAAAAATCTCCGATCTTTCAGAATGGGACAAGGGAAGTTACAGCCGAAGATGTCTTGTACTGCCTCACTCGGTTCTGTTCAGCATCCTCTTACAATGCATTCTTGTTGATTGATTCGGTAATAGGCGCTGCTGAATACAATCAAGGCAAGGCAGAAAAAGTAAAGGGGTTGAGTTTGCTCGACAAATATACCATTCAGATAGACTTGCTTCGGCCGGAGCTGTTTTTCATCAACCGTCTTAGCACAGCCCTGGTTTCTGTTTTTCCAAGGGAAGTAGACAAAAAGGAATACGGGGAAAAAGTCGGGCTATCTTTGGTGGTGGGCACAGGCCCCTATGTACTTCAATCAAGGACAGAAACAGAGGTGGTCCTCAAAAGAAATGACAATTATTGGAACACTGCAACCCAACCTCATTTTGATGAGATCACCTTTCGAGTGATAAGAAATGATCAGATGCGCCTGGTTAATCTGCAAAGGGGAAACATCGATCTGATGGTCCTGCCGAGTAGTCTGTTTCCATCGGTTTTCAATAGGAACGGGACGTTGAGGGAATATATAAGCAAAAAATTCCAAATGAAGATTGCTGCCACTTTCAATACCCATTTCCTCGGGATTAACAACACAGCGATTCCTGATGTGAACCTTAGGCGGGCGATGTTCTGGGGGACGAATAGAAAAGAGATAATTGACACCATCCTTTATGGATATGCGGACCTGACTGGCGGCCCGGTGCCCCCTGGAATAGATGGATACAAATCACCCTTTACGGATAGTTTATTCGACCCTGATAAGGCAAAAGCCTATTTGAAGAGAAGTAATTACAGAGGAGAGCCTTTAGAATTGCTCCTCTATGATATCGCAAATAGCGAACAAGTTGGGCAGATATTTCAGGCCCAGATGGCCAATGTTGGGATTCAAGTCGTGTTAAAAAAGCTGGATTTTAACAGCGTCATTAACCGTATGGTAAAAGGGGAGTGTCAGCTTTTCAGCATGTTTGCCGAATATGTATTCTCTTCCCCACAGCCAATCCTGATCAATCTTTTTTCATCTTCCAAGATCCCCGTCCCTAATGTTTTTCACTTTTCAAACAGCGCGGTGGATGCCATGTTGAATTCCCTTTACACGATTACAAATGAAAAGGAGTCGGTAAGGGAATGTTCCCGGATTGTGGATAGGATTATGCAAGGCGTGCCGGGCGTTTTTCTTTACAGGCAAAAGTATGTTATTCTCTACCCTAAGGAAATGACTGGCCTCGAAGTCAGTGGAAATAATCATTATTTTCTCGAAAAGATGAAGATTGGGCGATGATATCCTATTTGGTGATGCGGTTTGGTTACTACCTCTCCATATTCCTGGGGATCATTGTTTTTTCTTTTCTCCTCTTCCATGTCATACCGTCTGATCCTGCAAGAACCATTTTGGGGCCCAACGCTGATCAAGCACAGGTTGAACAACTGCGTGAGAAACTGGGGCTTAATGAACCCCTTTATCGCCGGCTGGGTTACTATTTAGTAAATGTGGCTACCCTTAAATTTGGCCATTCTTATGTTGACGGCAGAGATGTCTTTATTGAGATTGGCAGGAGATTTAAGGTCACATTGTCTCTGATCACGGTTTCCATGGTAATCGTTTTTGGGTATCTGGCTGTTACAATCCTGACATTTCGTTTCTCTTCACTTCAAAGATGGTCCCATGCCATTGATTTCTTGATTTCATCCCTGCCCGTGTTTTTTAGCGGAATTATCGGCGCGATATTTGTTCTCTATTTCTATCCGGTCACCTCCTTTTCGGGCAATCTGAACTCAGTAAACGATCTTATTTTTCTAATTCCTCCTGCGCTGGTTCTTGCCTTTTATCCTATGTCCATTCTGTCGGGGATATTGAAAGAGGAAATGTCTTTTGTCCTGCAGTCCCTCTACATAACAGCGGAGAAATCCTGGGGGTTTTCAGACATTACGATATTGTTCAAATATGCTTTGAAAAACTCGCTAATTCCCATATTGTCCGCTCTATCAAATATATTGCCAATGCTTCTGACAGGCGCTTTTATTGTAGAGATCATCTTCTCTGTTCCGGGCATAGGAAGTATTCTGGTAAAGTCAATTCTTGAGCAAGACTTCCCCATGCTCGAATGTACAGTCATCGTCAATGGGGCCTTTTTTGTGCTCGTAAACCTCGGATTTGAGTATCTGTATCCGCTGCTGGATCCCCGAACAGTTAGAGGAAATAAAATATGAATCGGCAGAGGGGCATCCTCTATTTAATGATCTTTATGGGTATGCTCTGGATTGGAGGGGTCGTTTGTTCTAAGTTTGCACCACATAATCCCTTGGAGATTCTTCTGTCGGAAAGGCTGACTCCGCCTAATAAAACCTATCTCTGCGGGACGGATGAACTTGGTCGTGATATCTTCAGCAGAATTCTGGTCGGCTTTTCAAATACCATGAATGTCTCCATTATGACCCTATTCTCTTCCTTTTTCATAGGGGTATTAATCGGGCCACTTGCCGGTTTTTTTTACAACACGGTCATTGACAGGCTTTTCAACTGGGTCGCAGCCATGCTCTTTTCCTTACCTTTCTTACTAATCATTACGGCGTTGATGAGTTTGCTGGAAAAGAACCTATTTAACGCGTATGCAGTGATGACCGCCATTATTTGGGTCAGCCCTGCGCGAATCGTAAGAGCAGGCGTGATTAAAGCAAAATCCGCTACCTTTGTTGTGGCAGAGCGAGCCATGGGGAAATCTGAATCCACGATTCTCTTTCGGTCTCTCATACCGATGAGCATCCGACCGGCCTTTATTTTCTCATTCAAGTATTTTCCGGAAATTATAGGCATGGAGGCGGGACTTTCATTTCTGGGATTGGGTGTTCAGCCGCCCCACCCAGGCCTGGGCAAAATGATTTTTGACAGTCTAAATTATCTTTATTCAGGCTGGTGGTATGCATTCTTCCCCGCCTTTTTTCTCTTTGTGATAGTCTTTTTGAGCAATATGGTTTACCGCTGGGTTTCTGGAAGAGCAGCGTACACACGCCAGGAGGTCTAATCCAATGGCAGAATTCTATAATAAATTTTATCGAGAGGAATTCTATGTATTAAGCGACCGTTTACCGAATAAGTTGGCCAAAGACCAATCACTTTTCCTAAACACCTTCGATTATCGCAATCGATGTGTAAACTTCAATGCTATTTCACCGGATAAGAGACGGTTCGAAGATGGGATATTTAATGATGGATTCATGGAGTTCTGCAAAAAATGGAGCCATTTTGATCACTTTAAGAAGCAGATTAGAGAATTCTATAGAAAAAAAGGTGATAGCTATATCAGTATACTCGATGAATTCACATCGAAAGGACAAGCAAACGAGAGTGAAAAAATTAATTTACACTATCACTTAGTTGAACTTTATCACTCCTTTCCAAGTAATCCCGAAATGTACCTCGATGGAATACTGAGAAAACTGTCAACTCAATTAGCCAAGAGAAATATTAGATTTAGGTATGCAACCATAGATCTTGTTGAAAAAGAAAAATGTGACTTCAAAGATTTTCCATGGGTTAAAATGACGTTTTTTGATCCGAATGAACCCAGCGGGGTCATTAAAATAAAAATTGATTCCGAGCGTGAATCCGAGCCTGGAATAGAAGAGATACTGGCAAGCCAGGAGACTCTCGATATCTTAGAAAATTGCCCACCCCCGAAAGAAACCGAACCGATGAATTCGCGACCCACTACCAATACTGATGAACGGTTTAAGCCTCATATCTTGCATAACTACCTTTATCCTCTCTTTTCTAAGAAAAAGAAAGACTTCATTGGAGGTGATTGGTATATTGACGAACCTCCTAAATCGTTTTTGGTAATGCCTATCTATTCAGCCGATTTTCATGATGGTGATTTTGGCACGATTATTGGCTACTTCTTTTTGCCTTTCACATCCAAACAAGATAGAGGAAAATTCTTGAAGAATCACAAAAATGAATTAGATAAGTTATGGCAAACATGGACAACCTTGACACTGCAAACCTTGCTCGAAGGGAAAAAGCACTTAATCTCAGACCACGATCTCCGGCACGATGATAGTCTTAAAGATTTTCTGGATAGCATAGCTTTTGTGCAGGACTGGGAAAGAGTGTTGGTTTTCGGCAAGGAAGAAGCGACCGAGCCAGAATACTGCTTTAAAAGATTTAAGGGAGGGAAGGATGGCAAATGGTTGTCCTACGAAGAAGTTTGGGATATTTGTAGAAATGGCAAAAAGGGAAAGTGTAATGGATGCATTAAAGGGTTTGGCAACAAATCGGTGAAAGACCTTTTTATGTCAAGTGGAAGAGACCCCTCACCTAAAAAAATCTATAAGGACTCAACAAATGATAAGTGGTTTTTCTTCCTGTATATGGACCATATTCTTGATCCAAGAGTTTTGCCATCTATCGAAGAGGCAGATAAGGCAAGATATTCAAATCACATCATTTGTTTTGAGTTTCCAGAATATACCTTCTTCCCCACGGAAATCTGGGAAAATGAGGAAGAGGCAGTGGAAGAGCTTGGCGATCACTATGTCAAAAAACTCCTTCCGAGTTTTGATAAAGTGATCTTGAAAAGAAGGGTTTTGAAACACAGTATAAAATCCGCAGTAGCTGCCATTATGAGCCGAAACATGTCTCATAATATTGGGAGCCACATACTTGCCAGGATCAAACTCGAAGAAATTTCTTGGAAGGTTAAGGATGCTCTGAAGAGAGTCAACGATGATAGGATAACGGATATATGCAACTTGCTCTTTGAGGAATTCCACCAGTATATCCAGAAAAAGAGCGACTTTCTTGCCGAGATCTCAACAGAACCATATATCTCACCCCGTTCGGCCTTCTTTTATAAGGACGTAATCCTGCCCCTAACAGAGAAGATCCTCCTATTGGACTATATTGCCAGAAACGATGGGATAAGGTACGAGCAATTGTCTATAAGGTTTTTTTCAAAGTCCAGGTCAAGAGGCTGCTGTTGTGAATTAGCGCCTGTAAAATACGAAGGAAAAGAGTGTTCCGAGAATGATAATAAGCCGAAGAAAGTGCCTTTTCATAAGGTATGCCTAGATTGCGCTGCTGAAGAAGGTTACGCAGTTGATGATGTGCGATATTATGTAAATGGTGTTAAGAATTCCAATTATGATGTAATGCTTGATCTACCTGGGAGCGTGGGTGAGTTTGCAATTTATAATATCCTTGAGGCTATCATCCGAAATTCTGCAAAGCATAATAGCTCAAAGATAGATAATGGTACTAAGCTTGAGATATCAATCAAGGTGGAAGAAGATGAGGACCCCGCCCTTTACATCTGCACCGTCTGGGACAATCTCAGCGATGAAGACCTAATAAATAAGATGAATGGGTATATTGAAGAGACAATTGTGGATCAGAAGACTGGAAAGCTAAGGCCCCAGAACTGGGGTATTGCCGAGATGAAGATCTGTGCCGTACTCTTGCAGGACAGATCCTTCGAGGAGATGGAGAGTGATCCAAGGCGATTTCTTGAGGCTGTGCAAGTTAGCGGTAACAGGCTTGGATACCGTTTCAAGATCCTGCGGGCAAGGCGGAGCTTGCTCTTGTTAGAAAATACATGGGATAAGCTCTGTAATGGAGGTTAAGATGAACGGGGTTGAATGGGAAAGGCTTGGATGTTTTCATAAGGAGGATATTGGTGGAGCCGTTGTATCTTTTGGAGGGTATATCCCTTTTGAACTTGTTATATTTGATACGACCTCTCTTGATCATAGTGCGGTTGAAAAGTTTGCCATTGAAGTGAAAGAAAACCTCCCCTACATGGGGAACAGAATACTGATCCTTATAAGGAATAGCGAAATTCCTGCCTCTCTGAATGGTCTGGAAAGGACCTGTGCCATCTGTTGTAAGGACGATGTCTGCAAATCCCTTAATTCTAAACCACCGGAGCTATGGCCTGGGATACTCCACTACATGTGGTTAAAGGGGATCTCAGGAAGGTCGGACTGGAAAGTCCATATCAACCTGGATGTATGGGAAAAGGATCGTTTGACTGACCAATGGAAAAACATAGAAAGCAACATCTCCAAATTCCTACCTGGAATTTCTTTGACTGCCCTTCATAAGAAAAGGGAGCATGACAAATCAAATGAATCAAATGGAAATAACCCAGACCTCCAAGATCACAGTATCGTATTCGATAGGCACGCTGTATTTTGGTATTCCATGGAATCCTCCCTTAAGGATTTATCTTTCAAGGGGCACTACGAGGAATGGGGCATAAATTCTCCTTTATATCTTAGCCTATTTAACCCGCCGGAATCTGTGGTTGCTCAAATAGACCTTGTTGTAGGTCTCCTTGAGACCTCCTTTTTCAAGATCCTGGTGGTGGATGAACGGATTGGAGAAAAGGCCCTTGACTCTACGTCAGCGAATATGGAAAGGTTCAAAATGCTTGCCAATATGGGAGTTTTTATTGTAACCCATGTTGGCGATACCCCCGTTGGCAAAGATATTTCCGAACAGGCATTCAGTCTCACAATACATAATAATACATTGTCTCTTATGCGGAACGGAAAAGAGTACAAACAGTTCCATTTTCTGGTTATTCACCAAGGAGTCATAGAAAACGAAGAGGTAAGGGCATTTCTTGAGAAAGGCTTGGGTTTGGATAAGAATTGCTCTCCTGAAGATCTTGTAAGAAAAATATCTCATTATGTTCCGTTTGTGGTAATTGACTCCGGGAGGGGTATACCGGCAAATATGCCCCAGAATGCCAAATTCCTCACCTTTTCTGCCCTGCAGGATATGATTCTCAGGAAAAACCCCGCCAAATATCAATTAATCCAAATACTTTTAAGACTTACCAGGAGGAAACGATGAAGATAATATTCTTTTTTACCCACAAAAGATCTGAAATAAGAAACATGGGTGACCGGGATCCCCCTGGATTTAATGTTGATGATACCTCGTGTCCCATCCAATTGAAATCTAATGGAAGACAAATAGTTTATTATTTCAAAGTTGAATCTAATGTAGTGAACTGGAAAGAGAAAGTAACGGAGATAATAAATCATTATAATCTCGATTCTGCCGAATCCATCTACTTTTTTCATTATCAAACTATGAAACCTGAAACGATTAGGGGCAACCTCAGTCTTCATGGTAAAGTCGTCGAAAAATTTACAAGCAGTGGCGACACGCGAGAGCTTTGGGATCAGATAACGGGAATAAAATGTGTTTGTCAAGGTGGGAAAGTAAGTGAACCTCAAGTATTTGAGAAAATATTCGATGAGATATGGAACAGATACAGCGTACGCCCAAGAATTCACCGCCTCCGCTATGGAATCCTCTCTCCCCTTGTTGCTCTTGACCTGATTAAACAGGCTGAAGTAAATAGCTCGTCGGATAAGAGCACTGACTTGAGTACCCTAAAAAACGAAATCGAGACAGCTATTGATAATCTTGGTGAGTCAATCAAAGAATTTTGTGAACTTCCAATTAAATGCGATGAGTTCAAGGATCAACTTGAGAAGTTGAGGAAATATGAAAAATACTCTTCGTGGAAGGATTACCATAAGGAACTTAAAGAAGTTGCTGAAGGAATGGAAGAGCAGATTGCAGCGATTGAATCTTGATGAAGCCACTCAGGTTAAATGGGGGAACCGCGATTCAATCCCAGTACGATCTGCCGGATCTACGAGGCAGGCTGAGCAGGCAAGAAGGCACAGTGAAATCTATTAGGAGACTGTATCTTGGCATTCACGCTTCAGCCGGCCGCAAAGGATACTCTAACAACCGGGAAAGCATCCTGAATGAGATGATTTCCACCCTTGCGGATGAGAGCACAAGGATGGGGTTTGCCCTTGCCTGCCCGAGGAGAGTGGCGCCGGATGGAATTTTGTGGATGGCTGATTTGATAAGAAATACGCTCCACGCTATTTTCCCTGAAGCGGATAAGCTGGAAATCGTTGATGCTTATAAGGACACAGAAGGCCATGGCACCATGCTGGCCGGGCTTGAGGAGGTGAAGGCAAAGAGAGCCAAAGGAGGTCTGAGAAGGGCTGTGGTAGTCTATGGATTTGACAGTGACGAGCGGATCAGACAGAACAAGAGCGGCTCTATTTTGGACGCCCCGGGTGTGTTTTACTTGAGGCTGCCCGCCCTTCTCTCCGATATTAAGAAGGTTTTCGATGAGGCGGCCAATATTCAAGTTATTGAGAACAATGCCATTGATGAAAAGAGCTTCAGTGATTATGCCATCCGGGAGATTAGTGCCTTCAAACACCGGTGCGACAATCTATGGATTTCCATGGAGATGAATGCCAACATTGCCAAGATGGACCTTGATAACTCGCCTGAAACTATGCCAAGCGAGCTTTTTGAATTCAAAACGTCCCATATTGAAAAGCTTTTAGAGGAATACCGTAAACTCGATCCAGTAGTGAAGCGACTTGGGATTGCAGATGCTGATAAAGTGACGGGTATGATGGATAAAGTTATTGGTGTAGTAAGACAAATACAGGATAAGAAGACCTCGCCCCCAAAGGCTTTAAATCTCGCTTTCGTATGCGTAGAAAAAGGGAGGGCTCTTTCAGCTATTCTTGAGAAGGCAAAGGAGTTGAAATATGGCAAGTAAACGCGTTCTTTTTATAGATGACGATTTTAGACTTTTTGAGAAGGCATTGCGTAAACAATTAGGCAAAGCTGGCTTTGAGATCAGATGCGAGGAAGATCCTTTCAATGTCCTGAGAGTTATTTCATCTTACCATCCTGATGTCATTCTTCTGGATATCCTCTTCCCCGAAGGCTACTTGGGAAAACCTACCCTCGAAAAGATCAAGAAAAAACATCCCAACATGCCGGTAATGATGATTACCGGCACCATGGATAAGTCCGAGTACAAATCAGAGCACTATTTGCTGGCCGACTACCGCTATTCGAAGGAGGCCTTAACAGCAGGGGACTTTTCAGACCTTGCCGCACAACTGAACAGGTTGATTGAAAGGGCAGAGGCTCAGGAACAGGGAGATGAAGATAACACTGGGCTGGACAGTTTCGGGTTCATTGTCGGAAAGTCAAAGGCCATGCATGAGGTGGCTGAGATGGTGGAAAAGGTGGCTGATCAGGAACACACAGTGCTCATTACCGGTGAATCAGGGACCGGCAAAAAGCTTGTAGCCCGTTCCGTACATGACAAGAGCAGACGTCAGAACCGGAACTTCGTGACTATCGTTTGCGCGGCCCTATCCAAGGAGCTTCTTGAAAGCGAACTCTTTGGACACGAAAAGGGAGCTTTTACAAGCGCGGTTTCAGATAAGAAAGGTAAGTTCGAGGTTGCAGGAGATGGGACCATCTTCTTGGATGAGATCGGTGATATGCCCCTTGATACCCAGGTTAAGCTGCTCCGTTTCGTGGAGGAAAGAGAATTCGAAAGGGTGGGCGGAAATGAGGTCCTGAGGTCCAACGCCCGAATCATTGCCGCCACAAACCAGGACCTTCACGACCTTGTCGCAAAGCGAGACTTCCGAGAAGACCTCTTTTTTCGATTGAATGTGCTTTCCATCCATATGCCCCCGCTCAGAGAACGTAAGGAAGACATTCCCGTCTTTTTTGAACATTTTATTAATAAAGCAAATGAGGATTCTAGGAAGAAAGTGTTGCCAATCCTTAGAGAGGATGTAAGGTTGATGCTGCTTTCCTATACCTGGCCGGGTAATATTCGTTTGTTTGAAAACCTTATCAATCGTGCTGTTGCCATTGCAGATGAGAACATCCTTCAAGTGAATAATTTCCCCGACCTATCCAAAAAAATGGCTCAAGAGAATGGCGTGCCATCTGATGTACCCTATATCGTTGATCGGATTTTAAAGGGTGAATTGACCTGGTCCGATATAAGTAAAGAGTTTGGCGCCAAAGGAATGATACGAAAAGAGGTACTATCACGAACAATAGATCGCTGGGTAAATGAGAATCAACGTCGGCCTTCTTCCGAAGATTTGGGCACATTATTATCGACTACCCCCGGGAATATGCGACGCATCCTGTCCGAATGTGGAATTAAGCTGACAGAAATGACGAAGTAGACCTAAGTAGGGCGATTTTAAACTCAAATTTTTTGAACCATACTTCATAAATAACAGGTGAAAAATGGCTTTATTAGAAAAAGTCCTGCAGAAACTGTGGCCCAATCTGTCGGCTCATTGGGTCAATGTGGATAGCTTTGGCCCCGATATCGGCGGACAAATCCTGCAGCTCCGGATGAGACATGAGAATATTGACCCCACCCCGATTATCCTATATGGGTTCAGTCCCTTCGAGAGTCTTGTTCGCTCAGAAAAAGCGCAACCCGGACTACTAGTGAGCCCTGGAGTCTACCACCTTCACCTTCCAGCAAATTGGGATCGGGTTAAAAGCATTCTTAAAAGAGCCCAAGAAACTCGCATAGACAGGAAAAAGCTGAAAAGCACGCTGATGAACGACGCTTTAGCTGGCGGTCGGTTGGCACGCATGGAATCCGAACTTGCACATCATATGGGGAATTTCTTAGGACCTGAGAAGCTGCTTTATGGCGCTCACCTGGCTGAAATGATTGATCATGAGATTTTTCAGAAAATCTTGGCTAAGATACGGGACAAACAGAAAACCATTTTAGAAAGTCGGAAAGAATACTACCTATATCGACTATCACAGGTTAACTATACACCCAACTGGGTTAACAAAATCTCTGAACCAAAGGTCACGAGAGGCGAAATCTTATATATTGATGATCACGCTCATCTTGGGTGGGCTTTTGCAGTAGCAGCAGCCTTGTTCGGCAAATTTCGATGCTTTTTCTCTGTGAAAAAAGCCAAAGAATACAACATGGATATTTTCGCATCTTACTTTGAAAATGGTCCTAGTTTATGCGTGATAAACACTGAAGGTATATCAGCTACTGAAAATGCTTATATGGACAAAGCCCTCGCGATTGCAAATGATCACACTTTCATTCAGCGTTTTTCTCTCATTTTGGTTGACCTCCGCTTACGTTGGAAACAAGATGAAAACCAGAACATCAAAGATATATCAGGAATGAAGGTCATCCGTAAGATTCGTGATGCCAATGCGGCTATCCCGGTGGTTGTACTCACAGCATCGCGAAAGGCCAAGAACATGGAGAGGGTGTTGGAATTGGGCGCTGATGGATATTTCATCAAAGAACTCCCTCAACCAAATGAAAAACAAGATGAAATTGAGGATTATTATCATCGCTTTGTTCAAGTTGTGAAAGAGGCAATAGATAAGTCTTATTTGGCAGAGGCATGGAGGATTGTGAAAAAGCTGGAATTATATGAATCTAAAGACTATATAAATTCCAGAATGGATTACAACGAACTTCCAGATGATTTTAAGATAGATTGGCAACAACAGGTGATTAGCCCTTTAAAAAAGGGGATCGGTTTTATGCGGAAAGAAAATACTTCTTTTGAACAAGATGCCTTTCAACTGTCTACAATAGCAGAAGCCATCATCAACTTCAATCACCCTAACGACACCTTCAAAACCTTAAACGATAATTATAAGGATAGATATAAGAATGAAGTCGATCCACCAATCAGAATTTACCTTAACCCAAATCCCTACCTTTTCAATGGCCACCTATTGTTGGCGGGCCTACGGAATCTCGCGGCCCATGGTAAACATGAAAAGATCTTTGAAAAAAATGATGGTGAGATTGCCATGTATTTAGGTTTTAGAGCTCTAATAGGCAAAAAGCATACCGATGCCGTAAACCTGTTAAAGAAGTTAATAACTAAGATATTCCCCCAACATAAAAATCAAAGAATCGATCTTGAAACAGTAAAAAATGAGGCTACTAATAGAAGAGAACAAGCTGAAACGGATAAAGATCGTCTATATCTTGAATTTTTGGCGGATATAAATACCGAGGAAGGAAAAAAGCCTCTTGAGCAAGATGAGATTCTTATTTGTGAAATATGCAAGAATCATAACATACCGATAATGCCTTTATGAATTGTAGAGAAAGCTCATGGAACCTATTATAAGGGATGATGTCCAAAATTATTGTGAAAAACCGGTAGTACATTCTTGGGAATTGAAATGGAAAGGCCACATTTTTTGGAGAAACTGAAAATTGGAATTGAGGATTGTGGGTAAGGTGGCTCATAAGAATTTCACTTGAGTGAGGATGAAATATGGGCAAACAAGATCAATATCGTGTGAAGCCTGATACAGATGTGAGTGTTGTTACCAAGGACTATATTAAGAGAAGGCAGGAGGTTATAAAGGATAGAGGTTTATTCAGGGCCATATATTGGGCTACTCTTGCTCCCGTTACCATCGGCCTTATTCTATTTATTCCACGAGTTGTGCGTGTTATGTACCGCCCAAATGGAGAAACCTCTCTTTCTACAGACTTGCTGATATTATTAGGACTGTTGGCTTTCAGCTTGGGTATGGCGCTTGTGTTAACGGGTATGCTAATTTCCAGCATAACGAGGAACTTGGTCTTAAAGGAGATAAGGACAGAAAAATTAGGGCAATACGAGAGGAAGGCAAAAGCTGATACATCGAAAGCTCTTTCAGTACTGGATGAAGCATCCAACGCAGAGAAACAGCTTCCTAAATGTATAGAATATGCCTCCGAATGGTTAGAACAGGCAAAAAATGAATATAAGGAAAATGCATTTGGTCCCTTTTGGGATAAAGTCGAGGGATCAGCCTTGAATTTGGCTGCTTTCTATTCCTCGGTTGAACAGATATCTGAAAATGCTCAAGTATACTATGGAACTTTGAAGGGTCGCAAGCACACTTTCCCCCATTTCTCTCCTCGGCCTGAATCTCTGCCCGATCCTTCTTCCGTAGTTGAAGACTTTAACAGTATTGTGCGAAAGGGGCAAACCAACTTCCAGTTCGCTTCGATATGGGAGCACCGGAAAACAAGAGAAGTACTAATTGCCGGTTTCAAAACACTGGGCCAGGCGGTTAATAATTTAGGAGCAGCGGTAACAAGTTCATTGTCGAATTTAGAGAGTTCAATAAGCTCCTTGGAAAGCTCATTTTCATATGAAGCAGGAATGATCAGGGATACAATCGCTGATCAAGTGGGCGAGATCGCCCGAGAACAAGAGAAGACAAGGGAGACCTTTGCTGAGTTAAAGAAATAGCAAAGAGGCAAATAGCCTCTGAAGTTAATGCACATAAGAAGTAGCCCTGTGTCCTTCCCCCATCCTGATAAGACGTCTTGTACCAGGCAGGTAAACCAGCCCTTGATCAACGAGTGGAGGAAAAGCTTCAGTAACTCTTGGCTGTCACTAAAGGTCCTTCTAAAGAAAAATATGGTTTCCATCGGCTGCGCTCCCCGCCTTGTTACCATCTCATAACACCCTATCACCTTAAATGTTATTTTCCAATCGCTGCCGACCTGTATCAGAGACTTATCTCTCATGAGCAACGTGGGCTTTGTTTGCTTAGGTGAAAGTTTTTTGCGCCTGATTTATATTGTGAAATAGCATAGTTAGGTTTTTCCGGCAGCCTCCTCATTAAAATACCTGCCATTATGACCGCTGTTTGGCATCATTTTCGCAGCTAACTTTTGCTAAAGAGTTTCAGATAACCCGAAACGGCTAATGGCAGGCAACCTTTCTTAAAGGAGGGGAGTAGGGATGAAAAAAAGATTCATTAATTGCTTTGCCGTTATGTGTGAAAACCATAACGAACGTCACCGTTTGATTCTAACACTGAATGAGTTCAAGAGGGCCAAAAGACGGTTCAGTAATGATATAGAAAAAGTCCGTAGAGAGGATATAAGAGATAAAAGAAGACTAACCATTGATAATGGGAGGTGCCTGGTTTCGTGAACCGATGTCTTTGAAAAATAAACCGATGAAAGGAGGTGAAAACTATGGGTAGATATGAGAAGTATCATAATGTCGTCTCCGATCCTATTACTAATATCGTTGACGTCCTAACCGGTACGACTACGACGAAGACTGTCATGGTCGATAAGGAAACCGGGAAACGCGCAGAAGCATACGGCAGCAGTTATAAAGAAACCCTCTGTGCCAATGATAGTGAGACACTTCCCCCCCAATAGTTTAGTGTAGGGCG
>JACKQG010003750.1_pt1 | contig 18280 bp, 15 predicted proteins | sample 8237621 | NCBI WGS metagenome assembly JACKQG01 (sample SAMN15677084, study PRJNA649215) | marine metagenome | biome: marine; feature: Black Sea; material: saline water; isolation source: suspended particulate matter (SPM) from the Black Sea western gyre | collected 2013-06-09/2013-06-10 | depth... | reverse complement strand
ACGTGACAGACAGCAAGTGGGGTTCGAATGCCTCTATCACGAATGAAGTCCCGCGATCTTAAGTTCCCCACCAAGGGAAGTCACGTGTTATCCACGCGTCTAACAAAAGCAAACCCAGAACAACCAACGTAGCCCAATTCCAAATGGACTTGGATTTTTCTCGCCTCCAAGCAAGCAAAATAGCGACGAGCATTACTTTAGATATCCACAGTACACCGAACTCGCCTAGGTTGCTAAACACCCACGTTTGGCGCTTGGGCACAAGCCACTCAAATGGCGTGATGACCGACCAGCCAGCCATGTCGAATAACACCGACAGCGGAAAAACCTCGATGGCTTCAAGTGGATCAATTGACCAACTTTTCCACACAAAACCGGTGAGTTGTGCAACTGCAATTGGCACAACCACCGCCATTTGTAGTGCAACGCCCTGCAAAAGTCCGACTACGCGTGATTTTCTTTTGCGAACCACGATTGCGATTGTTGGTATCCCTGCGACGACAAGGAATGCTACTAGAGTTATTGAAATCACCGTTGCAGAATATCAAAAAAAAGACCCCCGCCCAGAGGGCGAGGGTCTGAAGTAAAACAAAGTTTACTGCTTAGCAGGGTCCCCAACCACTAATAAGCAAGAGAAGGTCATCTACATCGACTTCACCGCTACCATCAATATCTGCAGCACAGCTACTGCAAGGGCCCCAAGCATCGATAATCAGAAGGAGGTCGTTTACATCCGTAGTGTTATCACCGTTAAGGTCAGTATCACATGCAGGCGCGAGCCCCTCGTTGTTCCAATAGAGACCAATGGATTGATGGACAACACCTGCGCCATCGTTCCATTGTACGTTCAACAATGCTTCAAACCCTTGACCTGCCTCGATAGAGAAACTACCTACGCGGTGGCCAAGTGCCGTACCAGCTCCCATTGCGCCAATTGGATTATCAGGAACAATGAACCAAAGGCCGTCATTCATCACCACACCAGCGGCTCCATTAAAGCCAACAGTATCAAAACCTAAGATCAATGCTGTGCCAATTGCTGCATCGTCACTACCGATCGTGACATACGAATCGTATACCAAATCAATTCCACCGAGTGCATCGAACGCTCGGTCGTGTGCAACATCATCACCATAACCAGATTGGTGAAGTGCTACTAAAGATGCGGACCCATCAAACAATGCGTTTGACCAACTGTGGAGTTCAAGGGTGTTTGCATTACCGAATACAGCTGTCATGATTGTGTTTGGATCTGTACTTGGGAAGTACAAATCGTAGGTCACCATGGATTGACCAGCTTCTGATGACCATGTTCTAGTTTCGTAATTTAAATGATCTGCACCAGTGCCACAAGTAATATCAGCACAGGTTGTACCTTCACCGAACCAGCTACCCGCACAATCAGCTTCAAGTGTTTCTGAACAACTTTGATCAATACAGCACGCTCCGGGAGAACAAGATACCGATGCACAAGTTGTCGTATCACCAGCATACGAACCGCCAGCGTTTGAACATTCATCAACCGTATACACGGTACATGATCCGTTAACGCAACACGCGCCTTCTGGATCTAAGCAACCCGCATCAGCACAGGCAACATTATCACCTTGGTACGTACCATTCCCAGAAGTACAATTTGATTCAGGCATCTCGAAACATTGATTTCCAGAAATACAACACGCACCAGTTGGTGCATTGTTTGCACATGAGAGACAGTTTGAACCAGCAGCGTACGATGTAATTGTTGAAATCGAACTTGCCGCAAACAGATTCGCACACTGAATCGACGGATACATAGTGTTAAAAGATGGATTTGTTACGTGACCAGCACCCCAGTTATGCCCGAGTTCATGTGCAGAGAGGTCTGTTGTGCAACCAAAACTGCCGCAACAATCAGATTGAACCACACTGTAAGCAGAACCTGTATAGCAAACAACGCCTAACCAGGCAATACCGATCGTTGATCCAGTATTTTTGCCTGTAAACATATGTGCAACATCTCGTGGAATTGAGCCTTGATTGTTGTTCCATTCAGTACCAAATTCATCAAGAATGACTTCTGCGTTTGAAGATGTATAAGGATCGCTTGAACTTGATCGAACAATGATTGTTGTAATCAAGTGGCTGAGTTGTACTTCGTCTTCATACTGCACGTTTACACTATTGATCACTGATTCAATTCTTGCTTCTGTACCAGAACCCCAATCTTGAAAATACTCATAATCTGTATCGATACCGAGTTGCGCTGTACAGATGATTGTGCCGCCTCGTTCAGCAGAGGCTGTACTGTAATTTGCAAGCATACCGAGCACATCATCTACATGCATGTGATCTTCGGCACCACAAACGCCGCCAGAAGGAATAATGTCATCTGTGTAATAGACTGCATACAGGTCACTGCTCGCACCATCTATTCGTTCACCCATTGGCTCAAGCCAAACTTCTTCGCCATTTCCTAAGCGAATGCGTGCATACAATCCATCTTCCAAAAGCGAAGCCGAAGCGATGGAACCACTTAATTCTGTAATCGAACCACGAAGCGTCCGCACTGGGCCAGGTTCAGCTTCATAGAGTTCGCCAGCTTCATCTTGCATATATAAAATGTAATCGTCTGTGCGAATAGATTTTGGTTCCAACTCGAGGGTATACGTCATGTTTCCAATTGGAATCTGAACCGTGATTGGTTGCTCGGGCGTATCGTCGATTCGCAGCGTTGTATGCCAACTGTTCTCGAGGCGAAGCGCAGAATTAATTTCACGATCCAACGGTTGACTTGCGCCAGTGCCAAAGTCAGCCATTGCTGGAATTGCTGAAACTGCGGTTACCAGAGTTGCGTGTAGAAAAATAGATCGAACGTTCATGGACAATACTCCTTAAGAGGTACTTCTTCCCAAATCGATTGAATGCGAAACCCCTCCAATGGGGCTAATAGTGCATTCGTGATACAACGCCATCGGTTTCAATCAATGACTACAAAACCCCCAATAATCACACAAGAGTACCCCATAATCGGCGGTGATACCACTCTAATCTAGTAAAAATGAACAAAAACAAGGAATTAACGGGTGACGGTTGTATCAGATGGACTAAGAAATTCACACTGGGTAACCTGTGGTTGGACGCCGAGCCAATTGCTGATCGCACCGCCTGTACCAGCTTGGTTCCCTTTGAATCTGCAAAACTCAATCAAGGGCGTACATTTGTTGTAATTCGCAATTGCTCCACCAGCACGAGTCGCAGCATTGTAGGTATTGCATTTGATACATAAAAATAGTGTTTTTCTCAAAAATTTTAGGATGTAAATTCATCTCTTTTCACCCCTTGACCAACGAGCGAACCATGCTAGAATCCCATTCCCAATTGGGGCGGTAGCTCAATTGGTTAGAGTACCGGCCTGTCGAGCCGGATGTTGCGGGTTCGAGTCCCGTCCGCCTCGCTTTCGTAGACCGCAGTCTAGATTTATTCACCTGGGGTCAACTCGTTCAATTCACACCCAGTCTACTAAACTCACCCCCGGTGAGTTTCTTAGACCGCGGGTGAATTAATCGCACTAGTGTGATTTAGATCATCACGCTTTGCGATATCAGCGATTATTTCACCCGGGGTCAGTTTCCTGCCATCTTTAAAATAAACTCACCCCCGGTGAGTTTATTTCCGGGAGTGAGTTTATCTCCCGAGAAACTCACCCCCGGGTGAGTTTATTGAATTTCAGCGCTCAATTTGCTTAAACTCACCGGGGGTGAGTTTATCTCAGAAAGAGTTGACCCCTGGTGAAATAAATTCACCCGCGGTCTAAGTTACTTGCACGCAGCCCAGTTTAAGCCAATTGAAGCATCGGCGACAATGGGAACATTGAGATCCATTGCGGATTCCATTACTTCAACTAAGAAATTTTTGACCAATTCCGCCTCATTTCGAGGAGCTTCCACAACAAGTTCATCGTGAATTTGCATTAACAAACGAGCTTGTGGGAATTGTTTAACCAAACCAGCCTGCACATTGTTCATCGCAATTTTAATCAAATCTGCTGCACTGCCCTGCACCACGCTGTTGATCGCAACACGCTCACCCATCGATCGCTGTTGTGGATTTGATGAATCGATCGAACGAATTGTTCTTCGCCTTCGCATGATCGTCTCAACGTATCCATGCTCCTTCGCTTGCGATACACATTCATCAATGAATGTCTGAATGCCACGAAATCTTGTTTTGTAATCATCGATTATTGCTGTTGCACGACTTGGGTCACAATCAAGTTGCCGAGCAAGGCCCCACGCAGTAATGCCATACACAATTCCAAAGTTCACCGCTTTGGCAGCTGATCGCTGTTCACTTGACACTTCATCAATTGCAGTTCCAAACACTTCTGAGGCAACAGCCCTGTGAATATCTTGCCCATCGAGAAATGCTTGCTTCAGTGCTTCGTCGCCAGAAAGATGCGCAAGCATTCGCAATTCGACTTGTGAATAATCTGCAGCGATAAACATATTCCCTTGTTCTGGAATAAACGCCCTTCTGATCTCACGCCCAATTTCAGAGCGAATTGGAATATTTTGCAAATTCGGATCGCTACTACTCAAACGCCCAGTCGATGTGCCTGTCTGATTAAAGGAAGCATGAATGCGACCCGTCATTGGATTGATTGCTTCCCCCAAAGAAACAAGATACGTATTCACCAATTTAGTGAGTTTTCGATATTCAAGAATGAGCGTAGGCAATTGCGTTTCAATTGTTGGGTCACTCGCCATTTTCTCCAACACTTCGACATTAGTCGAGTGAAACGATTTTCCTTTTTTGATTGGTTTCAATCCGAGTCCGGGAGAATCGTTAAACAACACTTCAGACAACTGCTTTGGTGAATCGGGATTAAACGGATACGGCGATGCATCGCCAATTTCTTTCTGCAATTCTTCGATTCGAATGGCAATGTGTTGTCGCTGGCGCTCTAATTCATCTGGGTCAACTTTCACACCTGCAATTCGCATTGCAGCAAGCACTCGCACCAATGGCATTTCTATTTCATCGTATAAACTTCGTAAGTTTTTCAGTTCTAATTGCGGCTCAAACACATTCCAAAGTTGAAACGTAATATCAACATCCTCTGCTGCATACGGACACGCATCTATGATTGGAACACGATCGAACGTAATCTGTGATTTGCCCTTCCCGATCAATTCAGAAATCGGAACACACGTATAGCCAAGTGTGCCAAGAGCTACCGCGTCCATCGAATATCCACTTCTAGAAGCGTCAATCAACCATGCTGCAATCAATGTGTCGTGCAATGTGCCCTGCACTTCAATACCAGCATTATGCAACACAACAAGGTCATATTTTATGTTGTGACCAATCTTCTCAATAGAATCATTTTCGAGAATGATCCGCAATGTTTCAATGACCACTTCTTGATCAAGATGATTCTCGGGACACCGAGTTGGAATATAAGCACCATCACCTTTACCTAGTGAAATCGAAATACCACAAAGTTCTGCGGTCATTGGATTGATCCCAGTGGTTTCAGTGTCAACTGCGATGATCGTTGCCTTTTTACATCGCTTCACCAACGCATCAAGCTTCTTCTTCGTATCAATAAGGACATAGCCCGCGCTGTAGGCAGGATGGTCTCGGTCCGGCCCCATGTCAAACAGTCCACCTGTAATCGTTGGGCTCGCTTTTTTTGGTTTTTTCACTTCGACTTCTGCAGTCTCTTCCCCTTGTGCAATTCGTTTTACATCGTCAGGAAAACGATTGAAGCCCAGCTCTCTGAACAAAGATTCAATTGATTTAACATCCCACGCTGTTGGATCCGATTTCGTTTCTAGTAAGTCAAAATCAAATTCGACATCTTCTTTTAGTGTCACCAACTTGCGACTCAACTCAAGAATATTTTGACTTGCAAGTAAGTTTTCCTTGCGTTTCCCTTTAATATGATTGATGTTTTCATACACTCCTGCAATCGAACCATATTCCATGATTAACTTCGCAGCTGTTTTAGGACCGACACCCGGAACGCCTTGAATGTTGTCGCTTGTATCCCCCATCATCGCAAGAATGTCTCCGACCATCGACGGAGGAATATCCATTCCGGGCGTTTTGAAAACATCGTCCGGAACAACTGTTTGCCCCTTGTGCGCATCAAACAGTTCGACTTTGTCATCAATCAATTGCGTCAAATCTTTATCACGAGAAATGATTCTCATGCTTAAATCTGGTTGTTCAACCCGCATCCGCTTGACCAACGAAGCGATCACATCATCTGCTTCAACAACCGGCTCGCCATACACAGGAATATTCAATGCTTCTAACACAGCGAGGCATTTTTCAACTTGCCCGCCAAAATCATCTGGCGCTGCCTCTCGGTTGGCTTTGTATTGGGGATCTAACTCGCTTCGAAATGTTTCTTGATCACTCGCGACATCAATGACGACAGCGAGATGATCAGGTTTTTCTTCCCGCAACAACTTCAAAAGCATCGCAGTAAAACCATAGACCATATTCGTAGGATCGCCTGTAACGGGGCTACTCATCGGTGTGCGAATTGCATAATACGCACGAAAGAACTGGGCGTGCCCATCAATGATGTAAAGTGACGACATTGTATTTAGTCCGCAAGTTCTCGAAGCATTGCTTCGGTCGCTGGGTCAAGTGTGCGATCTCGTCTTGCCATGACAGTTCTCGCAACGTCTAAGAATTTTTCAATGCGATACGTCCGAGCTCCGCTATCTGTGTGCCACGCAAAACGTGGTGTTGGCGAAGGCGCAGGTTGTGTTGATGCAACCATCGCGCCAGTCCCAACAATGGTTCCTGTCATGATTCTCGTTTCGATTGCAAACTTTGCATGATCTCCTACAAAGCAACCAACAAATTTCCTATTCGTTCGATGTCGATTTCCGTCTAAATCAGTCACGATCACATCGCCATAAGTATTGAGTAAATTAGAGTTCGCTGTTCCGGCACCAAAGTTTACCCATGAGCCAATCACACTGTCACCAAGATGTCCCTTGTGTGACTTGTTCGTATTTCCTTGAATAATTGTGCCGCCAACTTCTCCGCCAATTTTGCATTGTGGTCCGATCGATGTGTTTGCTTTGATGTGCGCACCATCAATCATCGTCGATCCTTTTCCAATCCAACAAGGACCGCAAAGCACTGCATTTGGTCGGAGGGTTACGCCCGCTTCAACTCGAATTGCGCCAATTGTTGCATCGAAAACAACACCCGGAAAAACGGTAACAGACGGATCCACGTCCACACGACATGTACCCACAACCGAACCTGCACTTGGTTGCCCAAGTTCAGAGCCAGCGTTCAGGTCGTTTTCGAGTAACGTGGGAAGATGGTTCAGAATCTCCCATGGCGTTGCTATGATCGGATGGTCCACTTTCGTTGCATTTTCTGTTGTGTGCGGAAGCCCAGTACGTTCTGCGATCATCGCAGCACGGTTCGCATCAACGCAGGTGAAACCAGAAGGTGCACAACCCATTTCCTTCGTCAATCGCTCGAGTGTCGTCAATCCGCCTGTTCGCTGCTCAAACGTCGCTCTCAGGTCGCAAAGCGGTGCTAAGCCCTTTGCACCATCATCTTGAATAATCCAACTGCTCATAACGACTATGTTACCTCCAAGTGGCTCTTCGGCCCGTTGGCGTCGCAAAACGCCACATTCCTATTGTTGAAAGAAGGCACCACCCGAGTGGTACGGCGAGTAAGCCGCTATAGATCGCCGTTGCTAACATTTTTGCCAAACCCGCAATTCCACCCGAGCCAGAAAGCGAGGGTGTCCAAGGCATTAAACTTCTCACAATGAGGATAAAGACTTCGACAGCATCCGAAACAACAACACATCCTGCTGTAAGAATAACAATAGTAAATACTTTTCTACGAAAAACTACGTTTCGTATTTTTACAATCAAAATTACAGAGACAAAGAATCCGAGTGTGCTTGGTCCAATGAGATGCACACCTTGAGAAAGATCTCCATGACCCGGCGATAAATCCACAAGTAACCCAAGGACAAGTGCTGCAACGTACGCCATCATGCTCGGTGCAAACAACGCAACAAACACAACAAGGCATGGCATTGCCATTGGTGTAATCGACCCCATTGATCGAAGCGTAAAAACGCCGCCAAAACTTGAATCAAATGCAAGGCAAAAAATTGCTGCGAAAAACAAAACGAGTAATCTCATTCCACGGCCTCCGATGAGCCGAGGACAACAAGTCGCACAAGATTCTGTGCTTGTCTTCTTGGAGCAATCAAAACAGAATGGCGAAGTGGCGCCGCATCCATCGGTGCTGTTTCAATGACAACACCAAGCACAAGGCCAAGCCCCACTGCGGGCCATGATGAATCGTCAAGTACAACCAAATCTCCTTCGACAACACCGCTGTCTGCTGGCACTTCAGCGTATAAACCACCCACTCCATCGCTACGGACAAGTGCTTCCGCTCGTAATGGTGAACCATGTTCATTGCCCGGATGCGCAGGAACGATTGCCGCTCGAATAAGTCCAACGTCTGCGTGCGTAGAGGGACGAACTTCGATTCGTGTCATGCCAACTCGGATGACTCTGCCAACAATATCCCTACCAACAATTGCAATGTCCCCTTCCTCTATTCGGTTTACATATTCTGAAGAAAGTTTGAGTTCCACAATCGAAGTAGGATCGCTTGGGCGAACACCTGTAACATCGATTGGTAAAGTCACTGGAGGATTTGGATTTCTCAATGCGGAATCCGGCAACAATTGCAACTCACGCAACTGATCTGCCAACTCCGTCGATCGCAACATCTGTGCGTGGTAGAGCTGCCTGTAATGGTCGCGTTCACTTTCAGCAAGTTCTGTACGACTTTCTGTGTCCGAAGGCAAATCCGAAGGTGCTATTGCTGGGCGAATCCAACCCGTCATCATCATGCCAACATGAGAAATTGGTGTGACGGGAATTCGTATGAGATCAGACAGATCGCGTGTCCAACCGAGCCAACTTGCTGGAAACATCGCAAGAACAATGACACTTCCAATCATAATTGGAAGTGCGTTTGGTTTTTTTCGTGATGAAAGGAAGTTGCTCACAGTGGTGTGCTTCTTCGACGAATGTTAATCGTCCATATCCGATTCTAGGGTTGCTTTCCAAAGTTCAAGGTTATCAAGGTAAATGCTTGTTCCTCTTGCTACACACGTAAGGGGATCATCTGCAATGCTAACATCAAGGCCTGTTGCTTCAGAAATGACAACATCGATGCCACGAAGAAGTGCCCCACCACCAGCGAGGGTGATGCCATTGTCAACAAGATCTGCTGCGAGTTCTGGCTCTGCACGTTCAAGCGTACGAGTGACAACATCGATAATTGCTTGAATTGGTTCGCTCAAAGATTCTCGGATTTCTTCGCTCGTAACCGTAGTTTTCCTTGGTAAACCATTCACATTATCTCGTCCACGCACATCAATCGTCGTCTCTTGCTCCATTGGTGAAGCGGAACCAACTTCAATTTTAATTCGCTCTGCAGTTTGCTCACCAACAGTAAGATTGTAATTTTTCTTCATGTAATGGATGATCGCTTCATCGAGATCATCCCCTGCAACGCGAACCGACTCACATGTTGCAATATCGCCCAAAGACATAATTGCAACTTCTGTAGTACCACCACCGATGTCTACAACCATAGATGCAGTGGGTTCAACAATTGGCATACCAGCACCGATACCTGCAGCCATAGGTTCTTCAACAAGATATACACGGCGTGCGCCTGCACGTTCAGCCGAATCAAGCACTGCGCGTTTTTCTACCGCGGTAATTCCAGATGGAACTGCAATCACAACACGAGGGCCGATCACGCGGCCCTTACCACTAACCTTGCGGATGAAATAACTCAACATCGCTTCGGTAATTTCAAAGTCGCTAATCACGCCATCTTTGAGCGGACGAATTGCGGTAATCGAGCCGGGCGTTTTGCCAAGCATCTCTTTTGCGCTCACACCAACAGCATTACCGTTATTGAGCACTCTGTTCGTGCCCCGCTTCACAGCAACCACGGAAGGCTCGTCTAACACGATCCCTTCGCCACGGACGCATACAAGCGTGTTGCATGTCCCAAGGTCAATTCCCATATCTACGCTAAACCAACTGAGTAACTTATCAAACACCTTCAGTGCTCCTCATCCACGTTTATAAAAACAACGAGGTTACACAAACCTCATGTGCCGAATCATACGCCAATTTCTAATCGTCGGGAGGGAGGGAGACCCTCTATTGTTCATCAACAAGAGCGATTGGACCGCCCTCAGTTCGATCCGTTCCCGAATGGTCTGTATTGGTGAAGTACATCGCTCCGCATGCGAGACCAAGAAGGATCATCGCTACAAGTAGAAGCCCTGTAAAGACATCGGGATCTGCTGTTCTTGTTGAAGTTGCTGAATCTGAGGCTGCCATGGGTCAATTCCGCCCTTTTGTTGCAAATGCTTTGGCTCCAGGGGCAACCAGACCACGTTCTGAACTCTCAAGAGAAACCCGACCAATGGATCGATTAATGTCAACTTCTGCAATTTGGAGCCGACCAAAGAAGGAACTTCCATCTCCGACAGCCATAATCCAACCCTCTTTGACACCGTCGCGGGAACCAACATTTATCTCTGCGAGAGTTTCGTTGTCATTTCTTGACACGGCAAGGACTGTTGCAGTCAATGTTCGATCAGGGGCAATGCCGCTTGTAGCAACAGCGACCGTTTCAAGTGTACCAAAGCGGGCGATGTACGCATCTACTAATTCTTGAATAGAAGCAAGTTCGATTTCAAACCGTCGACGCTCTTCTTGTGCTTTTCGTTTTGCTGCTTCGGCAACTTCAAAGTCTTGGCGAGATTCTTCAAGTTTATCTTCAATCTCTTGCAACGAACGAACAACTTGAAGAACACGATTTCTCAATTCATAATTTTCATCAACGAATCGTTCTTTGATTCTGCTGTTCACATCCGAAGCTGAAGTCAACGCTTGCATGTTTGCCTCGCGTTGCGCCAGTGATGCTTGGAGCTGACCGCGATCCGCGTGCAACGTATCAAGTGAAGTCTTTGTTCCTGCTAGTTCAGTTGTTAGAGTTGCAATTGTTGCTGAACGAGTGTCAAGTTCTTGTTGAAGAATTGCACGTTCTGACACGAGTGTTTTTTCTGCGTCACTTGCACGAGTTGCTGTGACATGAAGTTCGGCTTTCGTATTCTCCCATCGAACTTTGTACGTGTCTTCATTGACGACGAACGTTGCGACGAGGGGGACGATTGCCACTGCTAAGAGCGTGACGAGAACGATAAAGATTTTTGTCAGAATATGCACAAGAAAACCTCTTGAATAAACGAAATTACTCGGCGCTCCTAGGTTGGCAAACTGATGCCAAGCCTTTTATACACCGAGCCCCACCAAGGGGGCAGAAATGAGAAGTAATTTGTACCCACAAGGGGCTTCGGTGTCAATGCACTTCGGCCACTGAATCTGCGTTATCGATACGGAGAATGGCCCCTGCAGCCGCTATTTGGACGAGAGGGTCCCGATCCTTCAATAGAAGGGCGAGCGGACCGAGATTCAGTGGATTCCCCTGCGTCCCTAGGGCGACGGCACACTGGGCTCTGAGGTGTGGTTCTTGGCTCGAGGTATACCCCAACACCAACTCGGTTGGCATACGACTTGGCGCGATTTCCGCGACAGCAGTTGCAGCAACCAATTGCACTTCATCAGGTTGCCTGTTGGTCGTATCTGAAGCGAGACTCTCTAATGTAGGGAGCACCGTCATATCCCGCAATCGACCGAGTATCTGACAAGCAAGCGCCGTTACCTCTGCTTCAGATGCTGAACTAAATACGGCTGCGCGAATCACTTGTAGTTCATTTTTTTCGCCAAGTAACACCAGCGCTTCGGAAAGTTGTAAGTTAATGAGCCTTCGACGAATTGGAAGAATATCTTCCATTGAATCATGCGAAGCAGCATGAAGCATCGCTATCGCTGATGGATTTCCCATCAAGCCTAAAACAAGTGCTGCATTTCCTCGCAGTTCAGGGTTCGCACTGTTGAGCATCGTTACAAGCGGATTCAAATTCACTTCTTCGCCGCAACGATATAACGAATACATCGCCGCTGCCTGTACTGATTCCGATGGATCGAGCATGAGCGGTTGTAACAACAATGCGTCGTCACAAAGTTTTGACTCGCCGATCAACATAGCAGAAACAAAACGGACACCACGATTCTCATCTCCAAGCCCAATACGAACTGCATAAGAAAGTGTCTCCATAGGAGCATACTTCATTGACTCAATCGCATTTGCTCGCATGAATGGGTTGTTTGATTCCAATGCCTCCGAAAGAATGTTCATTGCACGCGCTCGAACCGTTTCACCATGCACCGCCATAGGTCCTTGCGGTCTCGTAGAAGGCAAGCCCGCGTCATTCAAACTTCGTACAGAATTTTGTTTGGTACTCCATGGCTCTTCGCTCGCCCGAGTGACGGGATCGGGACCGCAGCTCGTGAGCGACAAAAGCATACTGAATGCCAAACCATACATGTGTTTATGTTTCATTTCGAAAACTCCCAGTAGTAAAAGTAAAACCAACAAGCAGGATACCGCCAATCAAGGATAACCAAGCAATCGAATCTCCGACAAAGAGACTCCATGGACGATCCCAGCCAATGAGAGGGGCAACAAGAAGCGTTGCGACCATTTGAACTGCTGGTTTACCATCGTCCATCGCAACAGCTTGCACAACGCCTCGTGAGTTGATCAAACAACTCTGCCCAGTGTTGGCAACCCGAACCATCGGCGTTCTGTTTTCGATACATCGCATTCTTGCTTCTCTGACATGCTGCAATCTTGCACTATTCATACTTCCAAACCAACCATCATTGCTGATGTTGATCAATACGTCTGCTTGTCGCTCATTGTTCTTCCAAACCAAACGACGAACAACTGCGGGCACTGTGTCTTCAAAACAAATCGGTGTAGCAATACGAACACCATCAACGACCAAGTTACTTTTGTAAACACCTGCATCCAATGAAAAAAGCATCGCAGCACCAACCGAATCTCGAATAAATCGTTCCAGCGCTGGCCAGACACTTACATACGGGATTCGCTCTCCAAACGGTGTAAGAAATGATTTGTCATACCTCGATGTTTTCCCATCGGGTTGCACCAGTACTGCAGAGTTGTATTCTTCTTTAGATGTAATTCGGATCCATTCTTGATCATCATCTTCAATGTCCACACCAATCCATGTGTGGGATCCAACGAGTAATGGAATGTCTAATTCCGCAGAGAGTTTTCTGATATCAGCAGGAAAACGCCACAAAGATTCAGCACTCGAAGTGTAGGGTGCGAAATCCCTTCCGAAAACTTCAAAACCTGAACCGGGCAACATAGTCTCGGGCCACACAATGAGTGCAGGCGATTGCTCTAATTTCGTTTTCTCACCCGCTGCTTTCCTTGTCAGTGCAACAGCAATGGCAACGTCAGAAATTTGTTGCTCTTTGGACCACCTAATTTTGTTTGATTGCGGAACATTCGTTTGCACAAGCGCCATGGGCAATCGTGTTGGGATAGGTCCTTTTTTGACATATCCGCCATACAGAGATGAAGCGATTAATGTGCCGCCTAGGATGTAGATCGTTCGTTTTTTAAGAAGTTTAAAGTTGGCAACAGCGGCGCCCCAAGAGACTGCGGCGAAACTTACAAGCCAAACGCCACCGATCGCTGCGATTTGAGCCTGCAAAGTATCTACAAGAGCAGTACCTGCGAGAAACCAAGGATACCCGTCGAAAATCACAATGCCCCGCAAACATTCAAGCCCCACCCAAAGAACTGGTGCTGTGAGTACAACTGATATTCCAGACAAACGCTTCGTGTTCACAACTCTTCTGAGCAACACGACAAAAAGTGGTGCCCACATTGACATGTACAAACTCAACCCAATCCAACCGCCGATTGAAACGTCGATGACCCAATGTTCAAGCCAAAGCCAAAGTGGAACTTGAAAGGCAAAGACGATCCATTTTTCTATTCTGTGTTTTGCATTGCACGCAATGTAGACCAAGCACACTATTGCTGCGATCGCTGCAAACGAAAAACCAAATGGTGCTGTTGAAAATAAAGTCCCCGCTGCCGAAAAGAACGCTAGTCCCGCAAGCGAATAAAACTTCATGTCTTACTTTCCAGCGTAATCAATGATGCTTGAAATTTCGCTACGTAAATCTTTTCTAGCAACAACACAATCAACGAAACCGCACGACTGCAAAAACTCTGCTCGTTGGAATCCCTCAGGCAATGCTTGTTTGATTGTTTGTTCAATTACGCGTGGCCCAGCAAAACCAATCAGTGCATTTGGTTCTGCAAGAATGACATCACCCAGCATTGCAAAACTTGCAGTCACCCCGCCAGTTGTTGGGTCAGAGAGAACACTAATAAAGAGACCACCCATGTCATCGAACCGTGCAAGTGCAGCGGAAGTTTTTGCCATCTGCATGAGCGACAAACCAGACTCCATCATGCGAGCGCCGCCCGAAGCCGAAACGATGATCAGTGGTAAATCTTGATCTGCCGCAGCCTCAATGATGCGCCGAATCTTCTCACCGACAACACTGCCCATCGATCCACCGAGGAACGTAAAGTCCATCGCGCCGATCATCACTTTTCGACCTTTGATAAATGCTTGACCAGTTTGCATCGCGTCGTTGTAGCCAGTTTTCTTTTGTGCAGCCGCTAGCCTGTCTGGATATTTTTTCAAATCCACAAATTGCAATGGGTCAGTGGGCGCGAGGTTTTCGTCATGGGGCTCAAACGTTCCTGCATCAACAAGTTGTACGATCCGCTGTGGACCACTCAAACGAAAATGATGTTGACATTCGGGACAAACCCAAAGGTTGTTTTCAACCGATCGCCGGAAAAGAATTGCAGCGCACGATGTGCACCGCATCCAAAGACCTTCAGGTATGCCTCGCTTCTTTGCGGGCGAAGATGCTTCATCTGCCCATTGTGTTGTTTGTTGTTGTTTTGTCACAGAGCGATTATCCATGTCAGTACACCGTATCGGTCAGGCGGTGCGTAAACCCTCAATTGCAGCAGCGTAATCATCAGTACCAAAGATTGCAGAAGCAGCGACGAGTACATCACAACCGGCATCTTTCGCAACATTTACCGTTGCGGGACCTATGCCACCATCCATTTGTAACCGTTGCGAGGGTCGAAGTCTCTCTGAGACGATCTTCACTTTTTCAAGAACCTCTGGAATAAATGCTTGGCCAGAAAATCCGGGGTTTACGCTCATAATCAAAATGAGATCGAACGCCTCGATGTACGGAAGGATAGTCTCAACATCGGTTGGTGGGTTGATTGCCAACCCTGCATCCATGCCCGCATCGTGAATTGCATTTGCCATTTCGATTGGATCGTCGTTCGATTCAATGTGACCGGTAAAAAGATTTGCGCCTGCATCTGCAAAACTTTCAATGAACGCCATAGGATTTTCGACCATCAGGTGCGCGTCAAGGTACGTCGTGGGCAACGCCTTTCGCAATGATGCACAAAGCGCACCGCCCATTGTTAGGTTTGGTACAAAGTGACCATCCATCACATCAAGATGAAGAAGATCGGCTCCACCATCGATGACAGCGCTGCATTCATTGCCAAGGTTAGCGAAGTCCGCAGAGAGAATAGACGGCGCTATAAGTGGCAGCGTCGTTGGTGATGTTATGAGGCTCATTTCAGCAGACACACAACTCATTGTGTTACGCCAACGTGCCGTCGATACCCGTCAAGATCACGTTTGTACGTATCCTTGTTTTTCTCGATCGCCGAAAAATATGCACGGCGTTGATATTCGACTGCATCTTCAAAATCACCATTGTGGAATTTTATTTTTGCAAGTGCAGCAAGATACTTCGGATCATTTTTTTGTTTCGCGTTCTTAAGTGCAGTTTCTGCTGCTTGAATTGCAATTGGCATTCTGCGTTGGGCTGGCTGCAGTTCAGGATCTGTTGCAATGGCTTCTGCAAGCCACGTGAGAAGTTCTGGATCTTCCTCTCCACGAGTTGTAATGATACTCATCGCAAAAGCGTACGCAGCATTTGTGTCTCGCTTTTTGAGTAACAACATTTTAAATTGTTCAATGTACAACTCAGCAAAAATCATCTTGTCAATTGCAATCGCTTCGTTGTATGATCTTTTTGCTGCATCCCAACTTTGCCCAGCTGCGTTTCTTCTTGCCACGGCAATAGTAGGAGCCGCTTCTGCTTGTTTTTCTTTGTTGTATCTTCCAGACATCACCTTCGCGAGGGTTGATTCAAACTCGGGCGAAAGTGGGTGTCCGATAAATTGAATTGTTTTTGAACGATCTACGATGAACGCTGTTGGGATTCCTTTTTGCCCCGCAGCTTGCATCCAAGCGCGACTTGTTTTTCCACGATTATCGATTGCAACGATGTAATCCATCTTTGCACCCATTCGTTCAACAAAAGGCTCGACGACTTCCGCGTCCTCATCTGTTACACCAACAATCACAAGACCACTTGAACCATATTCTTCTTGTAATTCTGTTAAGTGTGGAATAGATTTTCTACATGGTGGGCACCATGTTGCCCAAAATTCGATTACGTACACTTCTGCTTCAGCTTGATTAAACTCACCCTTAACCCAGTGTGCAATATCCCAACCTGGGGCAGTTGATCCAACAGCAAGTTTTGATCGTTGCGCGCTGGCAATTGCTGGAATGCTTAAAAGTGCAATACAAGTAAAAATAATAATTCTAGATAAACGCATGGGCTCTCCTTTAGTTACTGCCTTATTTGTGCTCATCATAGAGCATTATCAAGCATTTCAACACTATGAAATGATTTTCCTTCGAGCATTTGTAGGCTCGCGCCGCCTCCGGTGGAAATATGGGTGATTTGGGATTCTAAATCGAAGGCTGCAATTGCTGCTGCTGAATCACCGCCACCGACAATAGAAACAGCACCTTTTTCCGTTGCTTTTGCAATCGCTTCCGCAATTTGCTGGGTTCCAACATCAAATGGCGGTGTTTCAAAAACTCCCATCGGACCATTCCAAACAATCGTTTTTGCGAGGGATAACAAGTTGGCGTATCTCGCTTGCGTTTCAGGTCCGATGTCTAGCCCCATCCATCCTTCTGGAATTGGTTCCTGCGTAATTTTAACGGGAGTTCCGTGTGCAATTTGTTGTGCGCAAATGTGATCGTGTGGCAAAAGTAAATCGGTTGGACTTGCCGCTGCAGCGTCAAGAATTTTTTTTGCATCATCGATGCGATCTCGTTCAACCAAACTCTTTCCAACACTCTCATCGCTTGCAACAAGAAATGTATACGCCATTGCCCCTCCAATGAGGATCGTGTCAACTTTACCAAGCAAGTGATTGATCGCATTCATTTTGTCAGAAACTTTTGCACCACCCAAAACTGCAACGAATGGTTTCTTCGCATTTTGTATTGTGTCATCTAAATATTGCAGTTCACTTGCGAGGAGTAAGCCGGCCACTCGTGGCTTTCCTTCCATCGCAGCGGGAACCCCAACCATTGATGCGTGGTTTCGATGCGCGGTGCCAAATGCGTCGTTGCAATATATATCCCCGAGAGAAGAAAGTTTTTCTGAGAATGCTTTGGAGCCGTTTTTTTCTCCTGCATCAAAACGTAGATTTTCTAGCAGGACGATGTCTGCGGTTGGATTCTCATTACCAAAAAACACAGGTCGACCAAGGAGTTGTGCAAGGCGCTCTGCAACTGGCTTCAAACTGAACTCGGGTTCAATGCCTTCCCCTTTCGGGCGACCGAGATGGCTCATCAGTGTCAGCGTTCCACCTCGTTCGAGCACAGAGTTGATACTCGGTAGCGCCATCTGAATCCGCCTGTCGTCTGCAATTTCCCCATTTTGCAGAGGCACGTTGAAATCCACACGCATCAGCACACGTTTTCCTTCAACGTCTACTTGCTCAATCGTTCGTTTCATGCGTGCATTGTACCTAAACCCTCGGTCACTTTAATCCCCACAAAATTAATTGACTCCGAGTCAATTTAAAATGCACGAAATTAATTGACTCCGAGTCAATTTAAAATGCACGAAATTAATTAACTCCGAGTCAATTAATTTGATTCGCCAGCGAGAGATCGAATCAGTTAAATCGCTGTTATAAGTCTAAAAATCAAGATTACATCAAATTCAGCAAGAAATCAGCGGACTCCGAGAAATTTAATTGACTCCGAGTGCATTAAATCGAGCTCGATTTAATGCACTCGGAGTCAATT
>JACKQG010003749.1_pt1 | contig 18288 bp, 13 predicted proteins | sample 8237621 | NCBI WGS metagenome assembly JACKQG01 (sample SAMN15677084, study PRJNA649215) | marine metagenome | biome: marine; feature: Black Sea; material: saline water; isolation source: suspended particulate matter (SPM) from the Black Sea western gyre | collected 2013-06-09/2013-06-10 | depth... | reverse complement strand
GACTGGATTCACGTGGACGAGGGGCAAACTCGCCTCAGTTTCACCTGGCCTGTGCCCGGCATCGAGTCCGGCGACTACCCCGCGCAGCTCGTACTGGCGAACCTGCTTTCGGATCCTCATCGTTCACCTCTGGCCGGCCTGGACGCCGGTTTTAGCGTGGAGCTTTTCGAGGGTTTCTCGCTCATGAGCATGGATATCGAAATCAATGAGGGGTCCGTGACCGAAGTTCTAGGCGAACTGGCCGCGCGCATGCCCGCACTTGCCCAGTGGGCGCCCGAAGGCGAGCTTGTGAATGAAGCGGCCCACGGCCTTCGCGTGGAGGACAGTTTCCTGGCCGATACCTACCATTACTTCGCAATGATGAAATCCGCCGAACTGCATCTGGGCGGCTTTCCCTTTCTCTCGGGCTACCTGAGCGAACTGCAGAGCCTGGATCCCGCTCAGGTGCGAGCTGCTCTGGAAGCGGGTATCCTCGCCGGCCCGCCCAAGATCATCGTCATGAGCCAGGAAGACGAGCCTGCGCCGCCCACGCGGAAGCAACTAGCGGCCTTCCAGGGCAGCGATGTTGAACTGAGTCTGGCCGGGGGCATGCCCCAGAGCAAATGGCAGCGCGCCATGGCCATGATTAAGGGTGACGGCAGTCCTGCACGCAGCAAGATCCTGGAAACGCGCAGGGAAGTTCTACCCAACGGTATGACCCTATTGGTGAAGAGCGATCCGGGCAGCGAAGTGTTCGCTTCGCATCTACTCGTGCGCGGCCGTTCCCTTATGGAGCCTCAGGGCAAGGCGGGCATGGTGGACCTCATGCAGCGGCTACTCACGGCGGGAACCGCGCATCACAGTGAAGAAGAGATCGACGCGCTTCTGGGGTCCATGGGCGCTCAGCTCAAGGTGAGCGACAATCCTTGGATTCCCTTCGACAACTACTACAGCCGCGAAGATTTCTCCTTCATTCGCCTGGAGACCTTAGATGAGTCGGCCGATGAAGCCCTGAACCTTTTGGCGGAGTTAATCGGTGAGGCGAGCTTCCCCGAGGCCGCCTTCGAACGCGAGCGGGGCAAGATGATCGGCGCCTTGTCCATGGGGGGAAGCAAACCTTCGGATGTGGCGCGCGAAGCGAGCTATGAGGCAATCTTTCAGGGGGGTCCACGGGGCAACGCTCTAACGGGCAGTCCGCGCAGTCTGGGAATGATCAGCCCCGGTGATCTGCGAGCCTTCCGTGCTCTCTATTATAATCCTGCGAGAATGGTTCTCTCGGTGGCGACGGGCCTTCCCATGGAAGATGCCCTGGCCATTCTGCGCCGGGAGTTCAGAGGCTTCGAGGCAAGTGATGAGGCTTTGCCGGCCACGGAGCTGAGTGCCGGTCCCAAGGAAATAGCCCTGCCCATGGACAAGCAGCAGGTGGCGTTGCGTGCCACGCGACTACTGCCCGAAAGCGCGGCGCTGGATCCTTCCCTGCCGGCCCTGGTCAGCATCCTGTCGGCGCGCATGGCTCTGGAGCTTCGCGAGAAGCAGGGTCTGGCCTATTCGGTAGGAGCCTCACTGGGATCGCGACCCGGTTTGGCGGAGGGTGAAGATGGATTCAGTCTCTTGGTTCTGTCCATTTCCACGGCGGCGGACAACCGTGAGGTCGCAATAAGGGGCATGAAGGCCGAGCTGCAGCGTATGGTGGATGATCCGCCGAGCTCCCGTGAGATATATCGCGCAGTTAACGGTACATGGGGGCGTCTGCTCATGCGCAACCTGTCGCGCATCTATCAGGCCTACAGCATGGGACTGTCCGCTCACCTCGGAGAGGACCCTTTTGCAGCACCGGGAGGCAATATTGACCGCCAAAGGGAAGCCTCGCCTCAGGAATTGGCGGCTTTGGCGGAAAAGATTCTACTCGCCGACGATTGGATCTGGGTCATGGCTGGAGGCGGCCTGGAGTAGGAATCCCTTATATCGCACGGTAAGTGTTTGGAAATAAACAGGAATTAAAGCCCCTATTCCGGCAAGGATTTAAAGAAATATGTAGCTAAGGCGGATAGATTTTGGGAAATCTTACAACATCCCGGCCCTGCAAGTCCTGTATATTATGGGGGTTGTGGGATCGCGCAGTCCTGTTAGTTAGGCTAGCCTTTTTCCGTTTCGGCTTGACTTGGCCTTACCCTTGCGTCATACTTCGCACGTTCAGTTGTGAAGACCCGAACAGACACCATCACTAAACCGAAATTCCACCCCGCACTGCCGGGATATCTAAAAAGGGGATTGCCATGGCCGGTGCAATCTTCAACCAGTCCGAAAGCGAAACTCTCAACGCCTACCTGCAGAGCATCGGCGGCTTCAATAGCCTGACCCGTGAGCAGGAAGCGACAACGACGGTAAAAATCCGTGAGGGTGACGATAAGGCACTGGAACTACTCATCTCGTCGAACCTCAAGTTCGTCGTCTCCATTGCTAAGCAGTACGTGGGACAGGGTCTCGGTCTGCTCGATCTGATCAACGAGGGAAACCTCGGACTGATCAAAGCCGCCTACCGCTTCAATGAGAAGAAGGGCTTCAAGTTCATCTCTTATGCGGTTTGGTGGATTCGTCAGTCCATCATGCAGGCTATCGTGGAGCAGGGGAACATTGTTCGCCTGCCCATGAACAAAGCCAACATCCTCTATCAGCTACGCAAAGCCAATCGTCGTCTTTGGGACGAGATGGGACGCGCTCCCTCCACGGGAGAACTCGGCAAAGCCCTGGGCATCACCGAAGAGGTGATCAACGAGATCCAGTTCGCTACGAACACCTATCGTAGCCTGGATGAACCCATCGGCACCGAGGAAGATCACATCCTCATGAATACGCTCGAGGATGAGAATGAGCCGAGTCCCTCGGACAATCTCAACAAGAGCGAATTCCACATGCTGCTTTCCGAGGCTCTCGATTCACTGAATCCTCGCGAAGCCATGATCCTGCGCAACTACTACGGTCTTGGCGACCGTGAGCCGCAGACTCTTGAGGAGATCGGCAAAGAGCTGGGGATCAGCCGTGAGCGCGTTCGCCAGGTGAAGGTGAAGGCTCTGAACAAGATCCGCAACAGCCAGGTGGGGCGTCGCCTCAGCGAGCACGCGGACTGATCCTACCTTCGCCCAAGCATTCGACCCCGCTTCTTCGGAAGCGGGGTTTTTTAAATGCTTGCGGCTTTTCCCCGAACTTCGCTTCGCAGACTCAGAAGCGCTCGGTGAAAAGACGCTTCGCTTGAGGGGGCGGCGATACCCTGGAAGAATCGCTAGCGTCCGCAGAAAACATCCTCAATCTGCAGAAAAATCGGGATTTGCACAATCCAGACCGGATCGTCTATAATTGAATAGTACACCCGTCTAAACCCCTGACCGGAAGCCCCACCGACCCCTGCCGGTCTACCTTGCCTGGGGAGGCGTCGGATGGCTCATCGTATAGTGTTGTCAATAATTGCGTTATTTATGGCAGGTACAGTTGAATACGCGAATTCGAAGCCGCTCCCCGAGCGGTCTTTTTCGTCTGAGGGGCTTCGTGAGCAAATCACGCCCGCTGATGCCTCGGCTCGCGCGGATACCTTCTTCCTCTTTGCCGCAGAAGGCGCGGGAAGCATGGGCAGCCCCGGCACCACCAGCCGCGGTTGGTCCTTCGATTGGCTCAATCCGGCGACCCATGAGGTGGAAGCTGCGCCCGGGGGCTGGTACAGCCAGGACGCCACCGCCCAAGAGGGATACTGGTGGCACCTGGCCGATGTGGATATCTGCGCCGGCAGCGACACCGACATGAGCGCGGCTTTGCCGCTGGATTATCCCACAGATCCCGAAAACAACCTGGCCCTTTGGTGCGGCCGAGATGATCCCTGCGGATGGACCCATGCTCGCGGCTACGGTAACAACTGGGAACAGTGGTTGCGCCTTCACCTAGCTCCGAGCTCCGAGCTAGTGGTCAACTTCGACTACTCAGCCGATTTCGAGGGGAGCACTTTTGACTATTTCCAGGTCTTCGTGGAGGTGGACGGCGAGCTCGAGGAGTTCCTGCTCGATAACACGGAAGGTCCCAGTGACTTTCTGTCCCGCGAGGTTCTGGCCGAAGGAAACTTGGGTGATGTGGTCTTTTCATTTAAGTCGGATGGAGCCTATTCCGACCAGGACGGACTCTTCGACACGAATGTGGGCGCGGTGTGGATCGACAACCTTGTCATTGAGGCCGACGGTCTTCCGGTACTCGCCACGGACTTCGAAGATGGTCTTTTGCCTGCGGAGTTCGAATTCACGGGTCCGCCCACGGCGGGAGATTTTGCGGCCCTCTACAATCACCTGCCCGACGATGGCCCTTGCATTGTCAATCCCACCTTTGCATGGGCCTTTTTCGATTCCCTGACCCTCAATCCCGAGTACGGCAATCATCCGGTGATCGCATACGGGCCGCCCTATGTGGAGAACTACGTGGTGAGCCCGGTGCTAAGTGTGGATCACCTGGGGCGCGAACTTGGCAGCGATGTGATCATCGACGAGGGCATTTCCACCTTCATCGACTTTTGGGTGAAGCGGAACACCGACCTTGATCCGCTGATAGTTTGGAATCTGGAAGTGGCGGTTCAATTGGAGGGTCAGGAATGCCTGAGCCATTGGGAAGGTGAATACGTTGATTGGTACCCAACTACTCAAGGTTGGGACATTTGGCGCTTACACATCGGAGAATGGGTGCTTGAGGCCGCCGAAGGTGGAAACATCACCGGCATCGTCGTGCGTCTCGGCGTGATCGATATGTGTCCATTCTGGTGCGACGAGAACGGCAGCGGCGATAGTCATGGGCCGGAACCGTTCTTCGACAACATGTACGTTTACCTGGTGGACGCCTCGCCCATTACTTGGCGCTTCAACGGTACGGATCGCTTTCAGGACAATTTCCCGGAGCACTCTGGCCCAGGCGAGGGTTACGTGCGCATGGATCACGCTGGCGACCTAAACTGGACGGACGATGATCTGCCCCTGGCTATCGGCGACTCCTTGTCGATCTACTGCAACATGAATCCTGCGGGCGGCCCGGCCATGGAGTTCTGCGAGCAGGCTGGGGAAGAGCGCCCGCGCATATATATGTGGTATCGAGTGATCGATGGACCCAACGCTGGAGAAATCTCCTCGACCACCGGTGACCCGGCACTCGATTTGGAGGCCGATGGTTCATTCACCGATGGACTCTGCTACTCACCTTGGATCGGCTCGCTGGAAATTGTGCCGGGCGATGGTAAGTACTGGAATGTGGCTCAAGCTGACTGGGCGCATGTGGCCGGAAACACCACGCCTGCGGCGCACAAGTGGGCCTTCGATCTGAACGACGCCTACTTTTTGCCTGGCGACATCATCGAGTACTTCTTCGAAGGCCATGCATTTGACGGTAACTATTCGACAGCACCCTACAACGCGAAGTACTCCAATCCCGAAGATCGTGACAGCTACTTTGCTCGCTGCCTGCCTTCGGGCCAGAGTACGAATCTGTTTGTTTCAGCAGGACGCGATGTCGAGCCTGCGTGGTTGGAAGGGTTACGCTACAACGGGTTTGAAAGCTTCGATATTTTCACAGAGCAAGCACCGAGTTCTGGTCAGAATAATGGGCTTGCAAGTCGTGCCACGCTCGAAGATCTCTATTACTACCACTACATCATCTGGGATTCAGGTATGAACGGCCATAAAAGTATTTGTGACGCAGATGACAAAACCCGCGACGACTTGCTTCTGCAAGCTTGGTTCAATGAGGCCGATTGGAACTCCTACCTTTGGGTCCTGGGCGACAATGTTGCCAACGATCTTGGACTGGGGAATCCCTTCCTAACGGAAGTGCTGGGTGCAAATCTTATAGAGTCGAGCATCTACTATGATGACCGAACGGGCATTATCGTGCCGACGGTAGTGGGAACACACAATCTGTTGCAGTACCTGGGCGGTGATCCCGAGTTTTGGATCTACGGTGGTTGTCCCGTTGTCGCCGATTTCTCCCTCGTCTCACCCATTGGAACATTGTCGGAGACTTTGCTGGAGTGGGAGGTGGATCCAGGAGACGGTGCCGTGGCGGGTATCTTGAACAACGATCCCGATGGAAATGGTACGACAGTCAATGACCAGGGCTGGACGACACGAGCTGTTTTTACTCCCTGGAGTTATTTCCATGCCAGGGATAAGGGTTACGCCACAGCTGCGGGAATTGACTACCGGCGATACTTTGTGGGCGAGGTGTTGAGGAATATCTTTGATGCCGGCGGTCACCCCGGGCTTGGAACACCAGATGTTCCGGTGGCCACCGAATTGGTTGGGAGCCATCCCAATCCCTTCAACCCAAGCACAACGATCACCTATGCGCTTGCCCAGGGTGGTGAGCTTCAAATACGCATCTTCGATCTTACGGGTCGAAGAGTCGCGACATTGTGGGATGGGCAGCAGGCAGCGGGAAACCATGAACTGATCTGGAACGGACGCGATCAAAACGGTCACGAGCTTTCCAGCGGCGTTTATTTCCTGAAATTCACGGCGGAGAGTTATACGCAGAGTCAGAAACTCATACTGCTGAAGTAAGTGGGAGGAATCGTGAACAGGAACGGACTAGCCTTACTGTTAGTGATAGCTCTTTGCGCATCCGCCATGGCTCGGGACGAGCAGGAAGCTCCACGACTCGCGAGTTCACCACCGGCCTTGCCTACATCACAGTTTGGTGAGCGATCCGACACACTCTTCCTCTACGCCGCCGATGGTCCCGGCGCCTACGGAATGCCGGGTACCACCGAGCGCGGTTACAGTTTTGATGGGCCTAACGGCGAAGCCCAGGAGGCCGGCTGGTTCGGCGTGGATCGTTTAGAGCAAGATGGTCCTTGGTGGCATTTGGCCTCTACCGGGATCTCCTCGGGCCATGCGACGGATATGAGTGCCGCACTTCCCTTTGATTTTCCATCCGATCCCCACAATGACTTTGCTCTTTGGTGTGGCCGGGAGTTTGTGGATTGTGGCTGGGAAAATACTCCGGGCTATGGGAATGGTTGGGATCAATTTGTTCGGATTTCGATGCCGACCAGTAGTAGAATCGATTTATACTTGTCTTACAGTTCGGACTATGAAGGAACCGACTGGGATTACATGCAAGTATTTGTGGAAATTGATGGTTCCCTCCACCGAGTCTGGCGAGAAGATACGGAAGGCCCCTCAGGGTTCATAGAACGTCACTTGGTCCACGAAATTGGTTCCAGTACACAGGAAGATATTCTGATTCAATTCTGTTCCGATTCAGCCTGGTCGGATGAAGACGGATTCTATGAATCAGATGTTGGTGCAGTTTGGATCGACAATATCATCGCAATAGCAGATGGCCAGGAAGTATTCAGAGATGATTTTGAATCAGGTGTTCTGCCTCAGGAGATCAGCTTTGAAGTGGGTGAGTCTGCTGGCGATTTTGCTGCATTGCATCCCGGGGCGGAAATCCTACAAGAGGATTCAAACTACTACAACGAAAGTCACTCCTGGGCATTTTTCGATTCACTGTACATATCGCAGTGGGGACCTTTCGCAGGTTGGCCTGTCATTCCCACTGGCCCTCCTTATGTCTACAACGCCGTGGAAAGCCCACTTCTTGAGATGGATCAATACGGCAACACGCTCAGTTTGCACGCGGGCTCCAGAGTTACTCTCGATTTTCTGGTCTATCGCGACTTGGAACTCGAACTCTTTGTTTTCTTCTTTTGGGAAGTCGCTGTCTGGCTCGAGGGTGAAGATTGTGCGAGGCCCTTTGAAAACGACAATCATGTTTGGTACGGAGATTTCAAGACTTGGGATCGTTGGCCGTTAGACATAACGGAATACGTGGAGGAGAGCGCCGGAGGCAATCTAGAAAATGTAAGAGCCATAGTCGCTCAACTCGGGGCTGTGGATGGCTCATATTGGTGGGGAGAGCCTATGGAATACTATCATCCTCCCAATCCATATTTTGATGATGTCAGTGTTTCTGTAGTCAACTATCCAACAGATGCGGTGGGTCCTCATTCTCGATCGCTATTGAAAGCTGCCTATCCAAATCCTTTTAATCCATCGACAAAGATCAGCTATTCCCTTGAATATGAAGGGCCGGCTGTTCTCGCAGCTTTCGATATCAGGGGCCGACGAGTGCGTGACTTCGTGAGTGGAGTTCAAGCTGCAGGCCCTCACGAAATCGAATGGGATGGCTGCGATGACCGTGGTAATCGCCTTGCCAGCGGTGTCTACTTCCTGCGCTTCAAGGCAGGGAACGTAATCGAGGAAGAAAAACTGGTGCTATTGAAATAGGAGGGACGATCAATGGGCAAGTCATTCACCGTAATGTTGCTTCTGCTTGTTTGCTTCTCATCGGCGTTGGGCGTATCCCTTGAGCGTCCGCAAATCGGCGAGCCAGCCAATCTCATACTTGAAACTTCCTCGGCTAGAACCGATACGCTCTGGCTCTTCGCCTCCGACGGGCCGGGTAGCTATGGAAGTCCCGGTACCGACGAACGCGGCTTCACCTTCGATGGTCCCGCAGGAGAAGCGCAGCCCGCAGGATGGACCAGCTTCGACCATCGAGCTGCGGAAGGAGCTTGGTGGCACTTGGCCTCAACTTCGATCTGTTCCGGGCACGGCACGGATTTCAGCCAAGCCCTGCCCTTCGACTATCCCAATGATCCGAGCAATGATTTTGCGCTCTGGTGCGGGCGCGAAGATGTGGCTTGCTGGGATAGCTCAAAAGGCTACGGGAACAAATGGGATCAATGGATCGATCTAGAGTTTGCGAACGCCGACACGCTGCAAATCGCCTTCGCATTCATTTCGGACTTCGAAGGAGATGAGTGGGACTACTTCAGTGTTTGGGTGGGTGGTGAAGGGGTCGCGGAGGAAATCTTTCGAGATGATACCGCGGGAGATAAAACCTATCGCGAAGTTTCATTGCTCATAATCGCAGACGAGTTGGAACTTGAATCGCTCAACACCCTGAGTATTCGATTCCATTCGGACGGAGCCTGGTCGGATGAAGATGGGCTCTTCGACAGCGACATCGGGGCAGTGTGGCTCGACAACCTCGTCATTCGGGCCGACGGCTCGGACGTGTTTCGCTCGGACTTCGAAGATGGTCTTGAGCCCGAAGGGCTGAGCTTCACAAGCAAGCCCGGCGCTGGGGATTTCGCAGCCCTGTATCATTCGCTACCTTTTGCAGGTTCCGACGATATCAACGAGAGTTACTCCTGGGCTTTCTTCGATCCTGAATTCCTCGGAACAGGTGAATGGGAAGGTATCCCCTTAATACCCTATGGGCCGCCTTTCCTGGACAACTCCATTAGAAGTCCTGTTCTGAGTACCTATTCAAGTGGGGAGCCTTTTGTTTTTGAACCGGCTTTCGATATTATCCTTCAGTTTGATGTTTATCAAAACTTACCTTTGGATAATGTGGTCTTCTACGATTTTGCAATCGATGCCATCGGCGATGTGGATTGGGGTCCCGATTGCTTTTCAATCGAGCGTTACTATAGGCACGGCGATCAACGCGAGTGGGATCATTACACCGCTATCGTTACGGGCTACATGATGATCTGCCCACCGGCGACTGAAATTGTGGCATTACAAATTCGACTTGGGGTGTCGGATCTGTGCTGGGCATGGTGCGATGAGTGGGGAAGTGGTGAGTTCCGCACCCCCGGCCCAGCATTCGACAATGTTCGTATCGGTGTCGTGGCAGCGCCGACTGGTTTGGATTCTGTTGAAACTGCTAGCAAGCTCACCGGCATTTTCCCAAACCCCTTCAATCCTCATACTGAGATTCAATTCACCTTGAGTGAGGATACCGAGGTCAGTATCGAAATCTACGATCTCAGCGGACGCCTTGTCAGGTCCTTACTGGACGAACGCATGAGCTCCGGCCCTCATGATCTTCAGTGGAACGGAAAGGACGATCGCGGTGAACAACTCGCCAGCGGCGTCTACTTCCTGCGCTTCCAGGCAGGGAAGGTAATCGAGGAAGAGAAACTGGTGCTGCTGAAGTAGCGCGTTTGTACACGTGTACAAACTGCCGAGTCCACCCGGGTGGACTTAGGCCTTGGCCCGAGCGATTAAGGGAATCTGCCCCACCCGGCGCACACGCAAACCGCCACGACAAATCAGAGTCGAACCATCTACGTTAGCCGGGAAATCGCCAGGCTTCTCGGGAATCAACTCCATGATCTCGTTCGCACTGAACTCCGCGAGACCCCAGCGGTCGGGATCCTCCTTGATTGCTCCACTTCGTGCGCGCATGGCTTGCTTCGGCATGCGCCAGAGTCCCTGGTTTCTCAAGCCGAACAATTGGAAGCGTCCCGAGCCCAGGCGATCGGATGAGAAGGCCAGTTCGGGACCCAGGTAACCGTTCACCAGGACCAATGCCTGAAAGCGGTCCTCGCCTACAAGTTTGCCATCGGCCACGATCTTCCAGCGTCCATGCCCGGCCCAAGGATACTTGATTACACGCTCAAGAAGAGAAAGCATCATGCCCGTAGTAAAGGGCCCCAGGTCGCCGAAAAATTGGCTGAGCACGCCCTTGTACCACTTCATAAATCGGTTCTCGGTGTAGTGGGGAATGCGCCCGAAGATTTCCGCACCGCCATAACCCACGAAGTGATGTACTGGCTTATCGCCAGCAAAGGATTCCACAGAAAGCACATCGCACATTTCCACCGCGTCGGCTCGGATTGCCGCTGCAAAGACCGCGATGGCTTCCTCGATTTGATCGGGCATGTTCAGAACTTTTCCGATGAGATCGGCTGAGCCCTTGCGCAGAAATCCCAAGCGCAATTCGTCCAGGTTCACGCCAGAGTCGCAACAACCTTCGAGCACATTCTTGAAGGTGCCCGATCCGCCAGCCGAAATGAGAAGTCGTGAACCTTCGGTGATAACTTCTGCCGCCATGGCACGCGCTTCTTTGTGCCCCTCCACCACATGCACGCGGACATTCGTGAATCCGTGCTCGGCAAACAACGGTGTGATACGCTCCACCTTCTTCCAGTCGGCAATGGACCCGGAACTGGTGGTGGCGATTACCTCAATTGTCGAAGGGTTCATTATCATCCTTCACGAAAGCCTTCGCTTCGGCGAAGACCGTATCCAGGGGGCGGTTGCCGTCGAGAATTAGCACGGGCATGTTGAAGTCTCGCTCCAATACTCGACAAAGCAATAGATAGCCTTCGCGCAGGCGCGACAACTTCTCTTCGGTCTCATGCACCTGCCGCTCCTCGCCTCGCGATGCGATGCGCTCCACGCAAACCGCGGCGGGGACATCGGAAAAAATCACGCGATCGGGTAGGGCCATGTGGTCCAAATGCAATTTTCGAAGAGCGCTGAGTTCCGAGAACTGCTGGAAGATGAGATCGTCCTTGGGTAGTTCGACTTTTCCACTAAGCAGGTTCAGGACCTTCGCCACGACTTCCTCGTTGAAAGCCTCTTCCTTGTAGAGTATCGCCCAGGCCGTGAGGTTGAGCAGGGGCATTCCATCCATGAAAATGCACCGTGGACGATACCACCTACGTGCCTCGGCCAGCAGTCGATCACGTAACAGCAATTCGGCCAGTTTTGGAATCTTGTATCGCGCAAGCGAGCCGGCCTGCTTGGCCTGTGTGCTCACCCAGCGTCGAAGTTTCTCGATCATCAAAGGCTGGAAATCGCGAGGCAGGCCGTCCTGATAGAGCAGCAGCTCGTCACTGATGAGACAGGCGGAATCGTTCCGGGAATAGCCTTCTGCCAGCATGCGCGAAAGGGTGCTCTTGCCAGAACCGTCGATGCCCAGCACGGCCGTAATTTGAATGGTCGCGCGTTTCTCGGGGCGGGAACTGCGCGCGGCTTTTGCTACCGCTTCCAATGATTCGAGGCTTGCCTGTAGCGATCGCGTGATGTCCTCTGCTCGTCCACGCAGGCGCTGGGGCGGCGCTACGGTGACATGATTCCACATGGGAAGCGGAAAGGGTACTTTGCGTGGAAGAGAACGTTCGGGTCCTTCAAGAAAAATCGGCAGCACAGGAATCTGCGGATTGGTCGAGGCGATCTTTCCGATGCCCTTGCGAAAAGGCGCGAGCTCGCCCGGCTCTCCCCGTGTGCCTTCGGGAAAGAGAATAATGTTCTCGCCGCCATCCAGCAGGGCTTGAATCTCGGGCAAGGCCTGCCCTACCGCACCTTCGCGATCCACCCAAACCGGTCGAAATAGAAACTGTACCAGGGCAAAAAGCACTCGCGACTTGGAGAAGTAGTCCTTGGCCGCCACGGGGTGCGTGCGCGCGATTTGCGCGGCAGGCAACGTGGCGAACAGCAGGAGGGTATCCAGGTGACTGTTGTGATTGGAAATGATGATGAAGCGATCAAGGCCATCCAGATTCTCGCGGCCGCGAATGTTCACACCAAATATCAATCGGAGGGCCGGCCGAAAGATGAGCAGGTGCGTCAATGCGCGCGCTGAAAGCCATGCAGGACGCTTCATCGCAGAATATCTCCCCAGCCCAAAAACCAGCGCAGGTAGTGAAAGACGATGGGCGCGCTAAAGAGGTAGGCCTTGAGCGAGTCGAGCACCAGGCCGCGTCCGGGTTCCAGTGCGTCGGGGCGCACACCGAGATCCGATTCGATGGCGCGAAGCGTGAAGTGGCCGGCCTGAACCATGAAAGGAATGATGAGGCCAAGAGCGAGAGAGTGCCAGGGCGGGATCCCGGTCCAAGGTGAGAGCGCCCAAGCGCCGGCGCAGACGATAATCGCGCCGGTGAGAAATCGAATCACGGGATTGCGCAAAGGTAGGAAGCGGCAAAGCAGATCGCAGACGGCCACCGACATGACCAGAAGCAGAGTCATTCTCACCGAGAAAAAGGCCAGATATCCCAGGTGCCCCATGCAATAGACGAAGAGGAAGAGCCCGAAGTCCAGGGCGCCGATGGAATACACGATGCCCTTGCCTTCGCCTCCTCCGAGTGCCGCGAGAAAGGGAATCACCAGGAAGACGTAGACCGGGATGGAAATAATGAACAGGCCGTACCAATCGATGAAGATGAAATAGACCATGAAGGGAATGGCGAGATACGCGGCCAGGATGGCCCAGCGATCTTCCAAGCGAAGGTCAAGCAGGGAGAAATATTCGCGTAGGGCGAGGAAGGCGAAAAAAGCCATGATCCAAATGGCTACAGAGAAGGAGAACCAATCGGCCAGGGCCAGCAGCCCGAATAGCGCGCCCAGATACCTGAGCGAGGGTGGCAGAGAGCCCTGGCTTCTCACGCGATCTAGCACAAGCACGAGCAAGGCCGCGCCAAAGAGGACGATAGATATGATGCTCGGTGAGGGATCCAACATGAGCGCCTCCTCCGCTACCAGATTACCCTGAATTTTCCTGCCTGGGAATGGTTTCGGAAAGGCGAAAGTTCTTTGTGGGTCTTGAAGATTGAGGTGATATCACCTATTACATAGAGATTCAGACAAATCGCACCAATCGGTGCGATTTGGGTGAAACCCACTCTCCAGCGGACGCATCCAAGAATCGCTGAATCAAACCACTCCAGGAGGAGAAGACATGAAGAGAATCATCATCACCATTGCCGTGGTCATGCTAGCCATGACGGCTATGAGCGCCCTAACTGGTTGTAGCTCTTGTGGTCACAAGGCCAAGGCTAAGGCCGCCCATGACTGTAGTTCCGTCGCCTGTGCCGATGCCTGCAAGGGTGCCAAAGCCAAGGCTGGCTGTGGCGGAGCCCATGCTGATTGTAAGGGCAAGAAGGCCGAGAAGGCCTGCTGTGATTACGCTGGAACCGCCGCCTGCTGTGGCAAGAACGCTCCCGATGCCACCGTCGCCTGTGTGGGTGGCTGTGAAGTGGCCGCCAAGGACGCCGTGAAAGTCGCCGAAGGCAAGTACGCCTGTGGCCACTGCGCCACGTCCTTCGGCAAATAAGTAAACGAATCAGACTCCTGGAGATGGGAGACAGTACGGCCCGGGTGAGTTGACACTCCCCGGGCCGCTTTCTATACTGATAGTCGCCTGTGGACGGCCCCCCGGACCGCCCGATTCCCTTTCCTCTCAAACAGTTACGGAGATGGATATGAACGTGAGCACCTTCGAGGAGAAGGTCGGATTGGCGGAAATGCTCAAAGGCGGCGTCATCATGGACGTGACCAACGCCGAGCAGGCCAAAATTGCTGAAGACGCTGGCGCGGCGGCTGTCATGGCCCTGGAACGTATTCCCTCGGACATCCGGGCCGATGGTGGCATCGCGCGCATGAGCGACCCGAAAATGATCAAGGAAATCCAGGCCCAGGTGAGTATTCCGGTGATGGCCAAGTGCCGCATCGGTCACATTAGCGAGGCTCGCATCCTGGAAGCTCTCGAAGTGGACTTTATCGACGAGAGTGAAGTGCTGACACCGGCCGACGAGGCCAATCATGTGTGGAAGCACGACTTCAAGGTGCCCTTCGTTTGCGGTTGCCGCGATCTGGGTGAAGCGCTTCGCCGCATCGGCGAGGGCGCGGCCATGATTCGCACCAAGGGTGAGGCCGGTACCGGCAACATCGTCGAGGCCGTACGTCACATGCGCGCGGTGGTGGGTGGCATTCGCCGTCTCACCCAATTAGACGCCGGTGAACTCATGGCCGAAGCCAAGAATCTTGGAGCGCCTTTTGAAATTGTGAAGCAGATCGCCGAGACTGGTAAGCTACCCGTGCCGAATTTTTCGGCCGGTGGTGTGGCCACGCCTGCCGACGCCGCGCTCATGCGCGAACTCGGCGCCGAAGCGGTCTTCGTGGGAAGCGGCATCTTCAAGTCTTCCGATCCCGAACTCATGGCCAAGTCCATCGTGGAAGCGGTCACCCATTGGCAGGACGCCGATCGCCTGGTGCGCATCTCCGAAGGTTTAGGACAGGCCATGCGCGGTCTGGACATGGCCGAGATCCCCGAGGAGCAGGTCCTCCAGACCCGAGGCTGGTAGATGACCGACCCGCGCGTGGGCATTCTCGCCCTACAAGGGGCCGTGGAAAAACACGCACGGCACCTTGAGGCCGTGGGCGCGAGCCCGCACAGCGTGCTGCTGCCGGGCGATCTTGACAGGCTCGACGCCATCGTCCTGCCCGGTGGCGAAAGCACCACCATCAGCCGATTGCTGCGCACCAGCGGCCTCTTCGAACCTTTAAAGGCATTCATGGAAGAACGTCCTGTGCTGGCCACCTGCGCAGGCATGATTCTTCTCGCCAAGGAAGTGGACAATCTTCCTTACGAAACCTTCGGCCTGCTCGACATCTCGGTGGACCGCAATGCATGGGGTCGGCAGATCTTCTCATTCCACGAGAACATTCCCTGGATGAAAGATGCCGATCCCCTCAAGGCGGTTTTCATTCGCGCACCACGGGTGGTTCGCATGGGTGATGGCGTTGAATTGCTGTCATCCTATAAGGGAGAGGCGGTGGCCGTGAGGCAGGGAAACTTGGTAGCGCTGGCCTTCCATCCCGAACTCACCGAGGACAGTCGCGTGCATCGCTGGTGGGTCGAGGGAATCAAGCCTTAGGGTAGCAGCCCAGCATCTTGAAGGCGATGGCACTATTTTCAAGACTCTTCAGAACTGTGGCCACATTCGGGTTGCGGTCCGATCCTTCAAAGTCCAAAAAGAAACTGAAATTCCCCGGGTCGCTGCGAAGGGGCATGGAGGCGATGCGCGTAAGATTGATACCCGCTTCGGAAAATCGTCTGAGCGCCTCGAAGAGCGATCCCGATTCGTGCTTCACCGAGAAAATGATGGAGCACTTGTCACCGGACTCCACCGCGTCGCGCGATAGCAGGAGGAAACGCGTGGAGTTCTCCTCATGGTCGCTGATATTTTCGGCTAAAACTTCCAAGCCATAAATTTCCGCGCTTAGCCTGCTGGCGATGGCTCCCGCTGCCCGAGGTCTTTCCCGCGACAGCATGCGCGCCGCGCCTGCCGTATCGTAGAAGGGCCGGGCTTCCAAGCTATGGCTTTCCAAAAATCCACGGCACTGCCCAAGGGCCTGGGGATGCGAAAAGACCACCCGCAGGTTCTCCAGCTTGCTGCCTTCAGGCGCCATAAGGCAGTGCTGCACTGGCACCTTGATCTCGCCGATGACCTTGAGATCGGTGCGTGTGAGCAGGGTGTTTACCTGGGTGACCATGCCCTCGATGGAGTTCTCCACGGGCACCACGCCAAGGTCGAAGGCGCCTGAATTCACGCCCTCGAACACGTCTTCAAATTCCATACAGGGAATGGAGGCTGCGCTTTTCGCCAGGGCGCGCGTTGCCACCTCGCCCCAAGCACCGTGCTCGCCTTGAAAGGCCGCCAACTGTCCGACTTCCTCCTGAAGGCTTATAGATTCCTGGATGAGCATGCGAAAAACCCGCTCCGCCGCACCGCGACCCACAAGGCCCAAAGGCGTGCGCCGTGCTCTGTCCAGCACGGTTTCCTCGCGACCCGCATCGACGGTTTCACTCTTGTGCTTGCGAGACCGAAGGGCCAAGTCCATACGTTGCTCAAGGAGCGAAAGCAGCTCCAGGTCGAGTTTGTCGATGCGCGCACGGATTTCATCCAGATTCATGGAGAGGTCCTTTCGGGGATGGATACAAAAAGCCCGCCTCCTGAGGAAGCGGGCAGTATGCTTACTGCGCGGCGGCGATTTGTTCAGCCGTCCACTGTTCCACCAGCACTTCTTCGATGCGCTGATCTTCCTTGGGCATATCATTTCCATCGCGATCGCTGTTCACGATACTGTCGACGGTCTTCAATCCCGTCACCACTTCACCGAAGACCGTGTACTGGCCATCGAGGAAGGGCGCGTCGGCGTGCATCACGAAAAACTGGCTGCCCGCACTGTTGGGATCGCTGGAGCGCGCCATGGATAGAATACCGCGCGTGTGTTTGCGATCGTTGAACTCGGCCCCCAGCATCTCGCCCTTCCCCTTGTAACACCAGCCGCCCATGCCCGGCTGCCCCGCCGCTCCGGGCTTGGAATTTGGATCGCCGCCCTGAATCATGAATCCCGGAATCACGCGATGAAAGGTACAGCCGGCGTAGTATCCGCTCTCGCTGTGATGAATGAAGTTCTTCACGTGTTCGGGGGCCGCATCGGGATAGAAGCGAAGAACAATGTCTCCCTGCACGGTCTTGAGAGTAACGATGGTCTCGGTATCAGGCATGAACGATTCTCCTGGAATGGTAGCTGGGGGTGAGGTCGACGCGCAGCCATGCAGCATGACGAACATAAGCGAGATGGCTGCGAGTAGGGTTCGTTTCACAGTTTGCTTTCGTTACGAGCCTAGAGCCGATTAATGGGGGCTCGTGGTCTCGATGGTTTTCTGCTCAAGAAGGAAGACGTCCACTTTGCGTTTGCTCCACTCGAGTACTTCGACCTCGGTAACGGCCTGATTTTCATCGGGGCGATTGTTCCGCCTGTCCCGATCGGTGGTCACGATCTTGTCTACGACATCCAAGCCCTTGATGACTTCACCGAACACGGTGTACTTGCCGTTGAGGGATGGATAGGGAGCGTGCATGATGAAGAACTGGCTGCCCGCGCTGTTGGGATCTCCGCCACGCGCCATGGAGAGGATTCCCCTTACATGCTTGCGGTCGCTGAACTCGGCCGGTAGATGCGTCCCCGGACCCTTGTAGCTCCAGCCGCCCATTCCGTCGTTGGCGGGGTTGTCGTCCTTGCTATTGAAATCGCCTCCCTGGATCATCATGCCGGGGATCACGCGATGGAAATAGGTGTCCGTGTAGTTGCCTTCTTTGGCGTGGAATATGAAATTCTTCACGTGCTCGGGGGCTAGCTCGGGAAAGAAACGCAGGTAGATGTCACCCTGCACGGTTTTTAATACGACAACGGTTTCGGTTTCTGCCGACGCGTCGCCGGCGGCATCGCTGGAGGGCTGTGCGGCGACAGCGCCCACGCTTAGAAGCATGAGAGTGGCAATGGCCAGTAAGATACGGCGAATCATGGAGTTCCTCCGCTGAGATTGGGATTGGCCGGGAAAATAGCACCCTCATCCAAATGGGTCAAGATGGCCAAATGTCCTAGAATGAAAGATGGCAGGCCCTGGCCATGGCCGTCGCGCCCCGCACTCTCGGTCCGCCTAAGTCTTGCTACTGGATCAATTGACCGAAGCCCGCTATTCGACTAGATTCTCGCCTTCCAACCGCCTATCCAGTGAGGCCATCATGAAGCGTTTCTACGTCACGACACCCATTTATTATGTCAACGACGAGCCCCATCTGGGGCATGCCTACACGACGGTGCTTGCCGACGTGCTGGCCCGCTATCATCGTCA
>JACKQG010003748.1_pt1 | contig 18296 bp, 15 predicted proteins | sample 8237621 | NCBI WGS metagenome assembly JACKQG01 (sample SAMN15677084, study PRJNA649215) | marine metagenome | biome: marine; feature: Black Sea; material: saline water; isolation source: suspended particulate matter (SPM) from the Black Sea western gyre | collected 2013-06-09/2013-06-10 | depth... | reverse complement strand
TTGCCATCTTTCCGAGGTAAAGCGTCTTGATGTTCGGCGACCCATAAACTCCTAAATCTTGATAGCCCTGGTCGTCGACGAAAATTATGATGACATTTGGCTTTTGCGCCGGCTCGGTGGCAGGCAGTATAGTATTCACTGCCGCCGCGGCGATTATGGCGGTTAAGAGTGAATGGCGACCTGAAGGCAGGGGCAAGATTTGGGGCATGGGGTCCCGCCTAGCATAGGAGGTTTAGGTGGACTTGCGCCACTTTGCACACCAATCCTCAGTCGTTTATGACGCCACGCCAATTGCCAGCTTTAAATAAGGTTCGCAATCGATCCGATCCGTCTGATTGAATCGCTTTTACACGTGCCCGTTGAATTCCGACGACCTCATCAGCGCCTACTTGGTATTCCTGAAACGGAATTTCGGGATGAATTTGATTCCAGTCGTCAGGTTCGTGGCCAATACCATAGGACAAAATCATTTGGCGCAGATTGGTTCCAGCAGCCAAAGATAGGTAGGCGATGGTGTAGGCGCTGCGTGTTTGATTGGGGTGCGGCCAAGGTGGGTTGATTTCGCCGAGGTCAATGTTATCTCGGCGCAAAAGAACGAATGTTTTGGCGAAAAGGTCAAAGCCAAACTTTTCGTGTAGCGCCCAATACATTTCGTGGTCGCGTTCACTGGAACTGGACTCGCGCAGCCAGTCAGCCGCTTCAATTTCACCAGTTTCACGCAAGACTAGCCCAGCTAAATATGCCGGGAAGGGGCTGCGGCCGTTTGACCACCAATCGGACGGGAACCCTCCGTGGCCAGCGTAATGGGCGGCAAATAGGTTGCATAGTTCGTGGGTCAAAATCCAAACTCGCAGCGTTTCTTTGGGGCATTCATCGCTACTCAAACCAATTTCGACAGGGCTAGCCCAACCACCAATACTGCCGCCCGCGTCCGGGTCCATTTCCAAAACAACAGCGATGTTGGCGGGCGGGAGGACGTCGGGATTTGCCATGAGTCGGATTAAGGCCGACGCCGATGCTTGAAGGTGGGCTTCCACCCAATTGGCTTCGTCTGCAAAATCCGAGGTGATTGAAAATTGAGGGCTAGCTAAGGTCTCTTCGATTACGGATTCTTCAAAATCGACGTCTTCGATTAGCATAGCCAGCGCAAATTCAGGTACGGCCAGTGCACCTTTATTTTCCAAATTGCCGTCATCATTGAAGTAGCCATCATAATCGCTGTCCACCCAGATGCGATGGTTGTACGAAAATGGAGAGTCAACGATTCGCAAATAATCGATGAGACCATCCGAGTTTCTATCCGCGATTTCTGCTCCATCGCGCTTCCACGAGTTGTGGTCTTGCGCAGTCCACCCAGATGCTGGGATAGGAGGTGGTTTCTTTTTGAACTGGCCCTGCAATAAATTATCAGCCCAAGTCTCCCAATTCATTTCCGCGACGAATTCATCGATGCCTTTGTCCGTCGCATTCGAGTTGCTCGTACACCCGCAAAATAGCGTGGCGGCGAAAATCCAAACTGGGTGAAATGGTTTCATTTGCTACTGTTATTCGGCGTGAATGAAGGGGGTGCCCACCCCGTCGTTTAAATATTTTTTAAGACTGCCGACGAAAAAATGATCCCAACCTTGTTCGCAGGTTCGATAACAAAGCAATGAAGTGTTGAGACCTTCATGAGTGAAGGCAATTTGCGTCCCCTCTCCGTGCCGATGAATGCTCCATTGCAATTTCGTACCCTCCCACTCCTTCAAAATGGTAGGTGGTAATCCGCTGTCCACGTGATGCGCGTCCACACACTCAAGCTCGATGAAATCAGAGTTCAGAATAGTTGCTTGCATGACCCAAAAGGCCTCGCCAAATCGAAATGTAATTCGGTCACCCACTTCGGCAATCGACCCACAACCCGAAGTCCACCATTTAGAATACCCTGTAGTCAAAGCTCGAAATGCATCTGCCGGCGTACTGGAAACAGCGATGATTCTTTCAAAACTAATGGGTCTAAGGATGCTCATTTCAATTTGACTAAAGGTCGTCCGGGGAGTTTGACTTGCACTTGGTAAATCTTGCCGTCACACAGACATTTAACGAATGCCGGGACGTTTATTTTGGATCTCAGCTCTCTCACTCTGGCGGGGTAGGTGTCGCCGAGAAATTCGAAATTTTGGTAGGACGTGGAGATTGATTCTCCATTTTTCAGTACTAGCTCAAAATAGGTTGGAACGCCAAGGGTGTAGTCAACGCCAAGTTTTATGGATTTGATTTCGGAATCAATAGCGTAATCCCCCAAAAAGAATTGTCCGTCGAAATCGCTCTTCAATCCATCTGGCGGGGCGTCCCAGTACAGGAGTCGTTGTGAATCCAGCTTTTCGATCCGAGAAGGAGGGTGACTTTGGATCAACCCAGCGGCTTGGCTGCAAAGATCCCAGCCACCTAGAGGATATATTCCAACTCCCATGATCGGAGCATACCTGCCGCTAAAATCGCCGCAGTCCCAATCCATTTCTTCACTCCAATCTTCGTCGACTTCCATCCGAAATGAGTGAACAAGGCCCTTGGCCCGTTTTTGGAATATACGAGAAGGATATTGGCTCCCGTAATCGAACTCAAATAAATCACATCCAACCCACGCACTGGAATGCAACATGTCACCGCGGACTTCCAAGGAGGATAAAGTGAGAGGGTCATCATAAAGATGTTTCGTCATGGAATGGACTGTGCACCCATAAGGCTGACCGCCATTGCTCAATAGTTTTTCAGCAATCTGAGATGCGGTGACACTGTCAAGACCAGTGGGCTGGCATGATTGAGCGGAGTATATGCAAAAAACCAGGCAAAGTAGGGTTCCAGCTCTGACCATGACAACATTCTAGCCTGGATCATCGTTCAGAATTCCGTCGTATTGTAGCGGTGGCGCATTGAGCACTTCGGAAGCGCGGTCAGAATCTTCCTCACGAACCTGGGGTTTGATGAATCCAATTGCCTGTACGTAAAGCCAATTCATAATGACGATTTCGATGTCAGCCAGTACCGAATCGATATTGGCTTGATCCAACCACAGCTTCCCAAGATGGGCTTTGTGCTGATTGTAGTAGAATCCAACTGTGACTAGACGCATTTGATTTCACTCTTGGGGAGCGATGCTAGTGCCGTCGCTAGATTTCTTTTCGATGCTCATCCTATTTTTGGTGGTCGCGATGGTTTGCGAGGAAACGATCATCGACAAAAACGAAGCTGCAAAGGCTAGCCAAAGTCTTTCTGAGAAATCGCCAACAAATCCCATCCCAATCATGGCCAGTCCGAACACGATAGTGCTGATAGTGAAAATCAAAAAAATGCTAAAGGCCATCGACGATAGCCGTTGAAGTTTTTGAATCGAGTAGCGCATGATTTGTATGAGGTCCGACCCCAGCGTTCGAAATAGCTGATTCCTATTATTCTTCGGCTGGGTCGAAATTATTCCCAGGGAGGCGGCGCTAACCGGCCGATTCGTAGGCGATTTTGATCCAATGCATGACTTCTGCATTCACTTCCTTTGCGTCGGTGATCTTCACCATATAGCCACACATTTTCCCAGCCGGCAGTTGTTGCAGGCGATCAGTTGCATCTACTCCCTTCATGTTGAGGCCGACGTCCACCCGCGTTTTAGTGGCGGGTCCAATCGTCACGAACTGCTTTTTGCGGCGATAACTCACATAGGTCTTTTTCGGCGCCTCTTCGAAATCACCGAACTTTCGCATCGCTTTCAGTAACTTGTCATGAATTGGTCGAAGATCAGCTTTGGGTCCTTTGTAAAGGCCGTCTAGCACTTGCTCGGAAGTGAGTTCTTTTGGAGCCGCGGACCCCTGTTCGTCGGCTTTGCGCACCGTGTGCACGAGGGTGTTGGCGTCGCCGTGGCCCATGCCGAGGGTGGATTTGAGCATGGCGACCATTTCGCCATGCTTGGCCAGCCCGCTACTCTTCACAATCGCAGAAAGTTCCGCAATCGATTTGCCGGTTCGTTTTTCGATGTTGGCTAACTGAGTGGCAAGGGCTTTGTTGAGATCGGCCATGATGAGTGCTCCACTTTATTTAGGGGTTTTTTGCTTCTTTTTGACGTCGGCTAAATCGTTGGTATTGATTTCAGTCAACTTGGCAGCTAGTCGTTTTTGAAAGCTAGCGACGACGTCGGCATACTTGGGATCCAACGCCAGGTTAGTGTATTGCTTGGGGTCCTTTTTCATGTCGAAAAGTTGCATGCCAAGTTGGCCTTGGGTGCCGTGTTGAATGAACGACCATTGGTCAGTGCGCAGCATGAAGCTGTTGCTGTTTACGCAAAACGCTGCATCGCGCACGGTGACAGTGGTGTCGTCCAGTGTTGCCACCAAACTCTTTCCTTGCAGGCGCGCTGGAACTTCAAGACCGCATAGTTCGGCGACGGTGGGGTAGAGGTCAACCAGCTCAGTGAACGAATCACACACCGCCGGCTTTTTGCCAGGCACCGCAATGATCAGCGGCACGCGCGACGACTCATCCATCAATCCGACCTTCATCCAAAAATCATGTTCGCATAAATGAAAGCCATGGTCGCTGGTGAAAATCACAATGGTGTTTTTCTCCAAGCCCTCTTCGTGCAATGTGTCCAAAACCTTGCCAACCTGAGCATCCATAAATGCTACCGATGCATAATACGCCGCGACGCCTTTTTTCTCTTGTTCGGTATTCAGGTTCAAGTTAAGGCTAGTTTTGTAATTGATCCCAGCCTTCGGAATGTCGTCCCAATCGCCTGGCACCTTTTCCGGCAGTTCAATATTTTCCCATTCATATGGCTCGTAAAATTCGCGCGGCGCCACAAACGGAACGTGCGGACGTACAAAACCTACCGCCAGGAAAAACGGTTTTTCCTGCTGCTTATAGGTACGCAATAACTCACAAGCCTTTTTCGCCGTTTTGCCGTCGGAATGCACCATGTGGTCGCCATCGGCTTTGACCATTTCCAAGGTGTTGCCACCCTTCACCGGCTTGCTGCCGTCGGGATTGTTCTCCAGTAACTCGCTGTCGCCAGGCGCCTTCCACTCTGGCCCTTGGCTGTTGAATCGCTCAACCCAAGACAGCGCGTCATCAGCGCCGTTGTCACCTTTTTCAATTCCACCCGGCACGCCCATGTGAAAAATCTTGCTCACCCGAGCGGCGTGATAACCGTTGTTAATGAAATGCTGACTCCAAGTCGCGCGGTCGCCGATGTTTTTGCGCCCGCTCACATAGCCAAAAGTTCCGGTCGCATGTGGGTAGTAACCCGACATAAACGAAGCCCGTGACGGTCCGCAAACAGGAAACTGGCAAAATGTGCGCGTGTAGCGTGTGCCGCGCGCCGCCAAGCGGTCGATGTTCGGCGTTTGGCAAACTCCGTTTTCATAACTGGAAACGGCAGTGGCAGTCAAGTCGTCGGAAATGATGAACAGTACGTTGTACTTTGACGCGGGATTTGTCGACGCCTGTTCAGCGTCAGCGGCCGCCGACGTCTGCGCAGCGCCGAGGATCGTCGCCAAAATCAAATGCGCCAAAATCGAGAGGAGCTTCATTAGCTATTCTTGGCCGGTAGCTTCAGCATCAATTCCCCAGCTAATTCTGAGACCGCCCATTCTTCAGCGATCTGATCGCCATCGAAACGAGTGTGCAACATGTCCTTCCATTCCACGCGTTTGCCAGACGGGGGAATCCCCAGCATAGCGTTTTTATGCGTACCTCGAAGGGTGCGCTGCCAGGTAACCGTGTCGTCGGTGTGATTCAGGAAATCAATTTTGACTACGCGCACGTTATTCAACGCATCCCGCACCAACTTAACGTAGCGCTGCACAAACGCGGTACCGCGAGTTTTGTTGCCGCCGACGTGCGCCAAATATTCCGACGAAAAAACTTCATCGATCACGACTAGGTTCCCTTTTTCTAGGAGTTCAATGTTCGCAAATTGAATGCGCTCTTCTCGGGCTTGGCTCAGGTCAGTGAGGGTCATGGTGGCCTGGAGTATATCGAAAAGTATTTTCCTCCGAATCAACGCCGATTTTCCTGGCCTAGCCCATAGCTGGGGTTCTTCGTAGAAATTATCCTGGAAGAGGTTTAAACCTAAATCAGGATTTCCACCACGATGGGCACGAAGAACATTTTCTTGCCGCCGCGTGGGTTTTGGATCCGGTAGCCATGGATCCGGCCAGCGGTGAAATTGACGGAGTTGAGTTGGATCAGAGAATAGAGTTCTTTGATCGTCGGGAATCGTCAATCTTAATGAAGCCCAATGCCTCATCATTGAGCAAGTGCTATGCTCAGTATTGAATTGATTACCATCCTCTCCAGTCTGCTTTTGTCCAGCATCGGAATCTTCGCCCAGCCATGGTGCATGGATCAAGTCCCCGCGGTTGAACAAACTGAGCCCGATAAAAAGAAGTTTGACGCGGGGCCTGTGCAAGACTTTTCGTTTTCAGATGGAGTGAATGCACTGGTTGCTGCAAAGCAAGATTGGCGGGCAAAACGCAAATGCGTCAGCTGCCATACCAACGGCTGGGGGCTCGCTGCGCAACCCGTCATCGCGCCAAAGTCGGAGGAAGTGGCCGTCGGTCGCGAGTTTGCCCAAGATTATCTGAAAAAATATCTTGATGGGAAGGTCAAACCGAATGGGCAACACGGGAGTACGGAGGGAATGATTGCCACTACAGCATTCCTAGTAATGAGTGACGCGCGCATGGGGAAGAAAATGCACAAGGTGACGCGTCAGGCTTTAGCCCACGCGTGGAAACTGCTTGATGAAAGTGGGACTTGGGAAGATTGGTTGCAATGCAATTGGCCTCCTTTTGAATCCGATGCAGAATTTGGGCCTTCACTTATGTTGGTAGCGCTCGGGGAAATCCATGAGATTGTCCCGCTGGAGAAGAGTGACCAGGAGTATGCGCTGAGGCTGTGTGCATACCTACAAAAGAATCGTCCGCTGAGCTTGCATGCAAAAGCTATGCGATTGTGGGCGGCCAGGTATTGGCCTGACCTACTGCGCAATGAAAACGAGGCGTCTCATTGGCGAAATGAGTTGTTGAATTCTCAAGGGGAGGATGGTGGTTGGTCAATGGCGTCGCTGGCCGGCCCTGCCTGGAAACGAGATGGGGGCGAGGAGCAAACAAAGACTAGTGAGGCCTATCCAACGGCCTTCGCCACATATGTGCTACTTCAAGTAAAGGCGGTTTCACCAATTGGTAGAATCTCAGAAAACAGTCGCGAAGCTATCAGCAAAGGCTTGTTTTGGTTGAAATCAAATCAACGCAAAGGCGGTGAGTGGTCTACTCGATCTCCGCGACGAGATCGCAAGCATTACATCGGCCGTGCTGCAACTTCTTTCGCTTTGATGGCGCTGGCAGTAGGAGACAGTGAAAAATTGAAATGAGAGGCGTTGCAATTGCTCGGGAGGTTAGTCGTTCCATCCGGGATTGCCAACTTACTCATTTGGCGCGGCATCCTATCGACTTGGAGCGTGCACGGCGCCAGCACATTGGTTACATCACCGCGTTAACAGAAAGCGGTTGGGAAGTACTTAATCTGCCAGAAGAACCTGAACTCCCGGATTCAGTTTTTGTTGAAGATACTGCGGTGGTACTCGACGGACTAGCAGTCCTTACCCACCCTGGATCTGAGTCTCGTCGACCAGAGGTCAAGTCCATTGCAATAGCGTTGTCTACCCTGCTTCCGGTGGCTTCGATTTCAAGCTCTGCAATACTCGATGGCGGCGATGTGCTGGTAGCGGGCAGAAGGGTTTTCGTCGGCATGTCCAGTAGGAGCAACCATGCGGGGGCTTCCGAATTGGCCGAGTTGGCCAAGCCTCTTGGTTATGAAGTTGAGGTGGTCACGGTGACTTCATGTTTGCACTTAAAATCTGCAGTCACCGCAATCGATTCTGACACTCTACTCATCAATCCCAAATGGGTGAGTCCTAATTTGTTCGAAGGGTATAAACACGTAGAAGTTCACCCTGACGAGCCCGACGGAGCGAACTGCGTGGATTTAGGCGGCACTGTCCTATACGGTGATGCCTACCCAAAAACAAAACGCAGAATTCAAGCCGCCGGGTTTGATGTCACCGCAATTGCTATGGATGAGCTGGCGAAGGCGGAAGGTGCAGCAACTTGCTGTTCCCTTCTCATCCCCATCAGCTTTCGATCGCTTGTTTGATGTCGTTCAGATCTTTCAGCATCACCTTTTTCATCATGCCCTTGAAGGCCAAACTCATTGGTATGGATATCAACTTGGCCATCAAGCTTTGCGGCTCGGATTCATGCGTCATGGTCAACGAGCAGGCACCATTTTGCTCCGCGATGTGAATGGTGGATTGAAAAATCGAGCCGTGACTTTCGGCCCGGAATTTCAATAATTCATTTTCGACGGCTTCGGTAACCCACATATCCTCGGTGGCCTCCTTGCCAAAAATCTTGCGAGTTTCGCGCCATTTAAGCCCGACGAGCCCGCTTTCCGGCCGTTCAAGAATTTCCACCTTTTCGATCCCAGTAATCACTTTCGACACATTTTCTTTGTCGGTGACTACCTTCCAGATCGATTCCTTGGGGCTGTTTACGGTTACTTGTACTTCAACAATCATCAGCTTTGGTTCCTTGAGAGGACCTCTTAGATTACTCTAGTGGCCGCGCGGGAAAAAATTTCCAAAATCACCCATCCATTGACCGGCCGAGCCCGACCTAACCAGGCAGGTGGCGGCAAATTGGGTTGAGTGCCATAATGAAAACATGGTTCGCTTTGCATTTTCACGGCTCTTGGCGCTGACGGCAGTTCCGGTTTTGGCCGCAAACGCCGCCGCTACGGCTGGGGAGGTTGAATCTGTAAATGGTGAAGGGCGCACCGTGGTGTGGAATGTTCGTGACGATTTCGGCGCGGTTGGGGACGGGTTGACGGATGACTTTGCTGCTATTCAGCTGGCATTGGATTCCGCAAACTCAGGAGATACGATTTTCTTTCCGCCGGCTTCGGTTGGATACAGGATTGCTTCCGGATCTACGTTGGAGGTTCCGGACCTGGGCCTGACGCTGTTGGGGGATGGCTGGTTGAGCGGTGGCGCGCCAACACGAAGCAACAATTATGCAACTGGCGTTTTTTCAGCCTCGCGGATTTTGCGCAGTGAAGCGTCGCCCTTTGGTGCGATGGTTAACTTGCATGGAAACGTGGAAATCAACGGACTTCACTTCGATGGTAATTTTTATGGACGGTTTCATTTTGACCCCGACGCTGAAGGCATTCAATGTTGGGGTAATCGCTTTGCAGCGTTTACGAATGTAACGATTCGGAATTGTTTGATTGAAAATTTCACCACCCGTGGAATTGCGATCAATGGTGTGAATGATGGAATAATTGATAATTGTTTGATTCGAAGGTGTGATCTTGGCGGCGTTTATCTGTCACTTGTGAGGCGCTGGCACGTTTACAACAGCGCGGCGGTGGACGTCGGCGATTCGCAATCGGGCGGCGTTCCATTTGGCAATCACTACCCTTTTGTGGTGACGGCGATTCCTGGACAGGCGTCGTGCCGAGATGTGATTATTTTTAATTGTTATGTGGATCACAATCCGAATTGGATCGGAATTTTGGATCATGGCACGCAAAATTGGCTGGCTTTTTATTGCCGCGTGAACGATTCGCAAAGTGGGATCAATGATGCGTCTTATGTGAATCACACTTTGAATAAGGACGAACATCACACCATTGACTGCATTGCTGAAAACATTGCTAACGGGTGGGGGATTGATATTTATAGCGTGGAGAAGCGTGGATCGTTGATTGGCAATCGGGTGATTGACCATGCCACTGCGCCGTCGAATATTTATGTGTTTGATTGCCCAGTCAAACCAGTAGTAACCTGGAATCGCTGCAGCGGCGGGTACGCCCTGGCCGGCAGCATGGACCCGCTCAAGTCCGGCCAAGCAATTACCCAATGGACCTCGGGCCACAATCGATTGCGTGGTGGCCGGATTTCACTGGCTGATTGGAGCAATCTCGACGGTGCCCCGGTGACCCAAACAAATTCCCCCCTTCCGCCCGCCCCACGCGGATTAAAGGCAAATCAAAATGGATCCGACGTAGTTTTGAATTGGCGCTATGCCAAATCTGACAATCACGATTCCTTTTATATCGAACGTTCAAGCAACGGCGAAACTGGTTGGCAACGCGTCGCTTATACGCCACCTAATAATGGCCTTTGGGACTACGACGCCCCAACCAACCCCAATTGGATTAGCTTTGATCCGCTTTCGTTCCGCCACCACAATACTGTCGGCGGCCACTATCGAATCCGAGTAAATAACGGTGAACGATTTAGTGTCTGGGATTATTCCACCGGCCAGCCTTGAATGATTTGAGCTAAATCGACAATCGGCTTTGAAGTTGACGACACCATTACGATGTGGTCCACCTTGCCGAGCGGGACGACCGTTATTGCCGCAGGGAAGCCCTCTATGGAAAATGCCAAAGCAGCATGAAGGTGGTTGTGGTGCTCCAGGATAAAAGGAGTTCCCAGTTTTTTCGCTTCCGCCAAACTTGGTACAGGCTGGCCCTCTTTCATGCCAAGAATGCTCAACCCGAAATATGGCCGATGTTCCGCCTTGGCCAGTTTTTGGTGCCGCAGTTCACCAAAACCCTCGGCCATATACGACGTGGCACCATTCTCCAGAACTACAGGGTTGCTGTATTCCTTTGGAATTGTCCACGTCACACCGTCGGCTAAGGAAATCTGTTGCGTTTCCTGCGCTGCTGGGGCGGTGATGAATCCATCGGCGCGAGTCATGGACTTGCGAATGAAATCGAAGGTCGGAAGAATGCTTTCAAGCGCCATTTCACTGCCACGCAGAGTGAGGGAGCGACAAATTCGGCCTTGGCGGTGGATCAAGTGCCGCACGATCCAGCTCTGGTTTTGAGAAGTGAGCCCGGCTTTTTCTCGCCCGGGGACTATTTCGCCAAACAGCTCCGCGGAAAAAGAAGTTGCTTGCGGGCCTTCAAAAACGGCCCAGTTGGTTTCCTTGGCGTATTCCCATAGGTAAGCAAAAACGTCTTCGTCGCTGAGGGATTCTGGAGCCAAAAAAGTGTCGTGGCGGATGGTCCAATCCTGCGCGTCGTGTGCTTCGACGGCAAAAGCAAAGCCACTAGGCACACCTTTAAAATCGACAATCTTTAAGCTGCGCGGCACTTGCATCCAAGTTCCGCCGTATGGCAATGGCCAAGTGTCCAGTTTTTCGGGGACTACGTTTCCTGCTACGCGGTCAATTTCAAGTTGCTCGAAGGCGGCCATGAAATCGGTTTCCGCAAGATTTGCTGGGTCCGGCGGATACATATAATCAGCTATGAGTTGATAGCGGTTGCGTTCATCAAACCAAACAGAACCAGAAATTATGCGCGTGTTTTCCTGTTGGTTGTAGGAAAAACTATGCCATTGACCCAGCTTGCTGCCGAGGAATCGCATGGACTTTACGGAAGGTTTGGCTTGCCCGAATTTTTTCAGAACTTGAGAGCGTTCCTGCACTAATTCATAAATGGTCGCCGCATAAGCATTCGCCTTGTCGAGCATATTTTCAGAAATCATAGAGTGCTTGATTTTCAAAACACCGCTCGGACTAAAGAGCTTGGCTTCACTCATGCTGCCGCCGCCGTGGCTCAGAACCACCCAGTTTCCACGTGGGTATTTCAAGGGAAAGCGTCCATTGTTTATGGGCACAAATGTGCCTTTTAAACCTTGAATCGCATGCTCTGCCATTTTAAGTTGCAACTGCTCCATAGATTTCTGGTCACCTGAGTCAGCATCCAAAATGGAAATATAAACGTCTTCCTCAAATTGACGCGCGATTGCAGTAGAAACTCTTGATGTACCTTCCGCTTTGTATATAAAACGAATACGTGCTAGCTCACAATCAATCTCATCGTAGAATCCGCCATAATCTTCCTCGATAGAAATTACGGTGGTATCTGCAACAAAGCTATCAAGGTCAGACGAAATTGTATTGTTCTCCAAATACTCAACCAGCGCTTGCCTTAGCTCTTGTTGTAAATTTTCGCCTTTTGCAACCGCTCGGCTTCCCATCCACATGGAGGTGGAACTTTCAGGCAAAAATAGCAGCAAACCCGGCTGCTTATTCACGGACTCCCACTTAGCATCAAAGCCTTGCGGGATTCGAGCATGTACATGCGGCAGATCCAACATATTCCAATCGATAGGGATTGATTTTTTTCCGCGCAAGCCGCCTCGCGCCAGCGATTCAAGGATCGAAGTACACTCGGCCGACGCCCCGGGGTTCGGGTAAGTGCGCAGCAATACGATGCGCTTTTCCATGGCAAATGCAACAGTACTTATCTCTACACTTTCTTGACCTTGTGCCTGCCAACTGAACTTGGACTGAGGGATGAGCCGACTGCCACGCAATAGCGGAATCGAACGCGGCGGCAATGCCGTACCCAATCCGTCCTTTTCCATTTCCTTGAAACGTTTAATCGCATTTTCGCGGACCTCTGCAAGATTGACGCTTTCGATCGCGTCCAGAGGTTCGCCGACGATCATCTGGACGGTGCCAGAGGAGTGGGTAATCTGGTAGATCGATTCATTATTGGGCGATTTTTCAGATTGATAGGCCGCGGTAATTGGGATGGTAAAGGAATAGCCGTCTTGCTGGACTTTTCGTGTGGTGTACGGCGAAATCCCCGACGTGGACAGGCTGCGAATGAAGACGTCTACAGAATCGGTTTCGGATTTGGAAGCGGCGAAGGTGCGCAAAACTCCAATCGAACCGTTGGATTCGTCCCAAGCGAAGATCTGCATACTGGCTTTTTGATCGGGATCTTCTTTTTGCTGATAGGACAGTAATTGACCCGAGCACTTCCGTTCAATGGGGTCACCCTCCTCGCCTTCCTCCGTCTCGTCGAGAAAAAAAGTGTGTTCAATGGCTTCGCTGCCGAGTAGATCCCAACCCGCCGCCGCCAAAACTTGGTCGTCGACCTTAAAAAGTTGCTGCGCGATTTGATTGGGCGTGCTTTCAGAAATCAAAAATGCCATGCGCGCCAAGGGGAATTTTTGTGGCGATTCGCCGACGGGCACCAGATCAATCGTAAATCCCCAACCCTGGCCAGCCTCGACAACTTCATATCCTTTAGGCAGTGAAAAATATGCCGGTGGGCTCCAGTGCGTTTGTGCCGGAGTAGTTTCAGAAGCAAGCCAGAGGCTAAGAATGGTGGCAGCAAGGAGTCGATGCATGGAACTGCCAGAATAGCGAAATAGGAATCACTATTTCCAATCCCCGGTCAACTAACGCATAGCCTCCGTCGTCACCCGATGGATGAACTCGGTCTTGGCCTCAGTGTAAGCCACCCGGTTCCCCGACAAGTCCGACGCCAAAAATAGTCATAGCCTTGTGCCTCCAACACCGCCGCAATTCGCTTCTGCGTCGCAGTCAAATCCGTCACTTCAACCAATATATCGACGATAGGTTTTGCCGAAAGACCCGGCACCGCGGTACTGCCGAAGTGCTCGATGCGGCAAATGAGGTCCGTCGGCAAGCAAGACTGTAAGTGGTTTTTTCCTGCACCAATCGTCGAAATTTTTCCTCTAGAGTTTCCATTTCATTGCGGCTGGCTCTTCCCCGAAAAATCAGTGACGGTTTCTCCGTCGTAACGGAACAACTTGCCTTTGCTGCCACCGAACCACATATTGCCGGCAGCATCTTCTGAAATGAAATGGATTCCATTAAAGCTCTGGCCCTTTTTAGAGACAAATGGCGCAAGCGTAGTTCCGTCATAAGTGCACATGCCCTCGACACCGCGCCCTATCCAAATGACGCCATTTTTATCTTCATAGATGGCTCTGACATGACTCCTGAGTAGACCATCATCGCTAGTGATCTTGGTAAAGGACTTGCCATCATAAAAATCTAAGCCCCCGTTTCTCTTTCCAGAAGCGCCGTAATTCCCATGGGTTCCGAACCAGATCTTGCCAGTGCTATCTTGAAAAATAGATCGAATCATGTCATCACTGAGTCCATCCTTGAGCGAAAAATTACCGAAAGTTTTGCCATCGTAGCGAGTGATTCCGGCGTGAGTGATTGAGCCAAACCAAATGTCTCCCGAGGCATCTGCCAGAACACTGTGAATGATATTGTGGTGAAATCCGCCTTCATAAACGCTGCCTTTATCCGCCAGGAAACTGGTGAACGTTTCGCCATCAAAGCGATAGGCCCCAGCGCCATTTGTCCCCAACCAAATGATTCCACCTTTATCCATCGCCATAGACATAACCTGATTGGGATTGACTACCGGGTAAACCTTGTCGAGCCAAGGTCCGGTGATTTCATTCCATGGGATCGGGACATGGGTAAATGTTTTGCGGTCATACCGAGACAGCCCATCAGCGGTCCCGAACCAAAGGTTGCCGTCTTTGTCTTCCAGGATTGAAAACACCCGATTATTGTGGAGGCCGTCTTTCACCGAATAGTTTGTGAAAGTTTTGCCATCGTAGCGATAGACGCCTTCGTTGGTTCCAAACCACTGCACCCCATATTTATCCAGGAACCCACACCAAACGGAATCCGCAGATCGAACTGCAGCAATCCGATCCTTGGTTGCCGAACTCATTGTCTTTTCGATCTGAAGTATTTTCTGAGTGCTCGAACCGCTTGCTGGTTCCTGCGCTTGAGCGTAACAAGCTAGCGTGGTGGAAATGAACAGAACTGCGAACTGGTGACGTAGTGGCATGCGAGTGGATGTGATTATTGAGCTAGGTAACCGTTGTCTAGTGTCCGGTTAAGTAGTTACAGTCGTTGTTTATCGGCGATCAGCTGTTTCTTCAGCTTGCCATAGTCCACGTCTTGTACAGCCACATTGTCATCGATGGCAAGACAGGCAGCAGTGGCAGCGCTCTGGCCCAGAATCATGAACACCGGCTCCATGCGGATCGATCCGAAGGCGATGTGACTGGACGACAAGCAAACCGGGACCAGCAAGTTCTGCACCTCCTCTCGTCGCGGGATGATGGAGCGATAACTTATGGGGTAGGGCGGAAATCCGCCGACCTCGACGTCGCCCTCGTTGCGGACATGGCCGTTCGAGTCCAGGTGCCGCTGCACGTGATGCGAATCCATAGTGTAAGCGCCCATCCCGATCGAATCGGCGACGGTTTCGCGCTGTTGGCAATGGTTCTGCGTCATGACAAAATCGCTCACCATGCGCCGCGCCTCGCGGACGTAAAGCTGATCCTGCCAGCCGCCGCCCGCTTTGAACTCGTCCTTGCACAATCCCCAACGCGATACTTCGTTGCGGATTTTCTCAGGCACGCGCGGATGATTAGCAAGCGTCCACATCAGTCCCTGCTGGTAAAGCCGGTGGCGAGCCACGATGCGTTCGCGTTCGGCATAATTCGCCTCCGGATAGGCGTAATTTTGCCCAATGAAATCGGTAGAAAAACCGGTGCGGTTGTTGGTGTCCGTCTTGCGATTGGGCATGGCCGAATTGATCCACGGCATGCCGCGCTCGCCAGCTTCGAAATTGCGTAAGAGCAACTCGAACCAGGCCTCGTCGTAACCATCCGGTTTGTGAAAGGGGATTCGGTTCTCAGGGTGTTCAGTCAAGCACATGCGAAAGCAGTAAGCCTGAACGCGGTGATCGCCGCTGCCTTCTTCGCCGGGACCAGATGGATCAATAAACGGAAGCAGACCGCTATCTGGGTCACCTTTGATTCGGTAAGGATCGACGTCGGCGGCGTAGTTGTGGTATTTAGCCATCCGAGTTTGAACGCCATTGAGAGTCTCGTCGTATTTCGCGTTCGCCTCGCGACCCACCGTAAAGCCGACGCCCGCCGCGGCTAGTAAATCGCCTTCATAAGTCGCGTCGAGGAACATCTTGCCAACAAAAACGCGGCCGGATTCCATCGTGATGGACACGATGCGCGCGCCCGCTTTTCTCACGCCAGTTTCTCGATTCAGGCGCTCATTGCGAACTACAGGCAAACCGGTCTCAGCAATCCAGTCGCGATAAACCTGAAGCGCGACGCTCGGTTCAAAAGTCCACATCGCCGGTTCGCCTTTCGCGGTACGGGTTTGACCGCCGTCGCGATAGGTCTCGCGCTTTTGCCATTTCCAAGCCTCGGGTTGCTCATAAGCAGCAGCGATGCGTTCGTAAAACTGGCGCGCAAGTCCACCAATCACCTGTTTGTTGCCGATGTCCGTCTGCCCCAAGCCTCCCGTAGTCAGTCCACCCTCGCGACCGCTCGGCTCAATAAGCACGACGGATTTCCCCATCGACCTGGCCTGAATCCCGGCCACAATCCCAGCGCTGGTGCCGCCGTAGATGACTACGTCGACGGCATCCACATCGCGATCAGGCTGAGTGATGCCTCCGCCCATGCTAAGTAAAACGAGGGTAAGGGTAAGGGTCAAAAACTTCATGAATGCTCCAATGCCAAGCCGGACTTCCGTACGTAATCAAGCCCTTCAACAATAAACGCCGACGACTACCGGCGATCAAAGAATTCCCCTTATCTTCCAGCTTGCTGCCCCAAACTCAACTCCGATGGGCCTGCCCGTCACGATAGCAACTATAAGGCCACGTGGTTGGGGATCCTGGCACTAGAACACAGATTGGGTCAAGAGTGCCAACACTAAACAAACCGCGAGATAGGCCGAGGTTACTATTGCTCGAACCCCCCAAGGATAAAGACTTAAATCCATTCGAAAATGGCGCGATATTACGACGCCAACTCCAAGGAATAGAAACCACGGTAGGAAAAGAAAAGCTGGTGCGCCGCGAACTAGCATGGTAACCAAGTCATGAAATTCACCGCATACGACAAAGGTAACGACAAGTGCGAGTGGCGGAGGAAAAAACGCTTAAGCGGCGAGTAAATGTACCGGCCCAAAGCGTAGCCAAAGATTGGGTTCCAATATTGCCAAAAGCCGGCGAAAGACGTTGCGCCTTCTGATGTACGCCCCCATAGTCAGCTTTCGAGGCTTGTGCTGTGCAGGTGATTTCGCTTCCAACCTAGTGCTCCCGATTATTGAATACGGCCAATGTGATGACGGGATTCATGCTGGCGGACAGGACTCAACGCTTTCCGGGTAGGTTGGGAAATCCGTATACCCAGCGGCTTCCTGCTCCAGCGTGTACCAAGTGGTAGGGTCGGAAGCCGGCGCTTCCGGCCAATTATTTTGCCAGCGCTCCGCGAGATCGGGATTGCTGATGTAGGGGCGTCCAATGGCGACCATGTCGGCCGCGCCTAGTTGCACGGCGTCAATTGCAGTCTGCCGGTTATAGCCGCAATTGGCCATCAGCGTGCCATCGTACACAGCGCGGAAATCTTCCAAAGTCATCGGCTCGCCTAACTCGTGAAAGCCGAACGCGAGGCCGTCCAAAACATGAAGATATGCCAGCGAGTAAGAGCTCAATTCCCTCGCGGCGTAGCTAAAAGTTTCGCGGAAGTCATGAGAACCCATGTCGTTGCCCCCTCCGTTGGGAGAAAAGCGAACCGCAACTTTTTGTGACCCCAATTCTTCGCTCACGCCCTCCACGATTTCGCGCAGCAAACGAAACCGGTTCTCAATGTTGCCGCCGTATTGATCTTGACGGTGGTTCGTTTTGGACTGCAGAAACTGGTCGAGCAAGTAGCCATTCGCAGCGTGAATCTCGACGCCATCGAAGCCAGCAAAATGTGCACGTTGGGATGCGTTCACATAATCGGCAATCACGGCGGGGATTTCATCAGTTTCTAAAGCGCGCGGAACTTCGTGTGTCTTCTTTCCCTTAGGGGTGTGAATTTCTTTGCCCTGCAAACGAATCGCTGACGCCGAAACCGGAAGTTCACCATGATGGAAATCCGAATGAGATGCCCGTCCGGTATGCCACAGTTGCAAAAACATTTTGCCGCCCTTGGCATGAACTGCGTCGGTAACTAGCCGCCACGCTTGCGCTTGCTTCTGGGTGTAAATGCCAGGACTGTTTCGAAAACCATTTCCCCGCTCCGAAACGGTGGTGGCCTCGGCAATGATCAAACCCGCGCCCGCCCGCTGCGCGTAATACTCGGCCATGAGCATATTCGGCATGCGTTCCGGCCCAGCTTTTGCGCGCGTTAAAGGCGCCATAGCCAATCGATTGGCCACGGTGATGTCGCCAAGGGAATATGGCGAAAAGAGAGGGTTGTCGAAAGGTGTTTTCACGGCTTTAAGTCGGCGGTTGGCGGAATATAACCTGAGTATTACTTTTGGGCTCTTCAGAAGAATCTGTGGGTAAATTAAATCCCTTTCCCCGTAGATCCCGCC